>ERZ808259.75-NODE-75-length-68386-cov-9.459103_pt1 | contig 68386 bp, 53 predicted proteins | sample MGYA00521279_ERZ808259 | MGnify/ENA primary metagenome ERZ808259 (study PRJEB31516, sample SAMN03275586) | gut metagenome | biome: mammalia-associated habitat; material: feces | host: Papio cynocephalus | place: Kenya | collected 2012-07-27 ...
AGATTAGTTCGGGCGAGATGGGAGGCAACAACTATCTGAAGCCTACCTTGATTCGAAACCTCGTGGATGAGGTGGATGGAACGCTCGTGGAGTGTTGCACCGCTTATGGTGGTAGCCGACAGGACAAGGGCAAGCACTGGGAAACCATCCATGCCCATGGCTTCGACTCCATCGCCGCCGTCGATTTGATGGATGAGTACGGACAGATGCGCATCCCGGTGAAGGACAAGAAGCACATCAAGTACGACATCGTGGGCGACCATCTCGCCAACTACGAATTCATGATCAATCTCGCCCACTTCAAGGGCCATGCGATGGGTGGATTCGGAGGAGTCTTGAAGAACCAGAGCATCGGCGTTGCCTCTACCGATGGCAAGGCTTACATTCATACGGCAGGTAAGGTGCATGATGCTTCGCAATTGTGGCAGAATCTTCCTCAGCAGGATGATTTCTTGGAGAGTATGGCGGCAGCTGCGCAAGGCGTCCACGAATACTTCAACCATGGCAAGAACATCATCTATATTAATGTGATGAACAATATGAGCGTGGATTGCGACTGCGACAGCCATCCTGCCGACCCGAAGCTCAAGGACATGGGCATCCTTGCCAGCACCGACCCTGTGGCACTCGACCAAGCTTGTCTCGACCTCGTATTTACCCACGTGGCTCAACCTGGCGATGACGAGAAACCGCTCATCGAACGCATCAACCGCCAGCACGGAACTTACATCACGGTTTATGCTGAGAAGATTGGGTTGGGAAGCAGAAAGTACAAATTGGTCAAGATCAAATAATTTAGATCAAATATTTTTTTTAAAATCCCACAGGTCGTACCCCAAGATCTGTGGGATTATTGTGTTTATAATTCTGTAATGTCAATAAGAGATTTCTGTTTCTGTAATATTGATAAGAGATTCGGTAATCTATCTATTGGGATATTTGCTGAAAGTTTGTACTTTTGCACCCGAAATCGAAACTGAGTTATAACAAACGAACATAAAATATAAAAAAATAAGAAAGATGAACAATAAAAGAATGATGACTTTCGGAATGGGGATGCTTTTCTCCTCGGCTTTGATGGCTGCATCGAACGGGGAATACGCAAAGAAGCCTTCCCTTTCCGATACTACCCAGGTACACGGACTGGGCGACGTGGTGGTAACAGGTAGCAACCAAGCCACTTCTCGCAATCTCCTTCCTTATACCGTATCCATCGTCAACAACCAGCAGTTGGAAGCCACGGGCAAGACACAACTCTTGGCGGCTCTTTCAGGTGAAGTGCCAAGCCTCTTCGTATCGCAGCGCAACATCTTCGGATTTGGCGTGAGCAATGGTGGCAGCGGCGGCATCAAGATACGTGGCGTGGGAGGTTCGCCTACCAATTCCATTTTGATGATGGTGGATGGACAGCCTCAATTCGCTGGTTTGTATTCCCATCCCGTAGCCGATTTTTATGAGACGGAATATGTTGATCATGTAGAGGTGCTTCGTGGCCCAGGCTCCGTGCTCTACGGTTCTAATGCAATGGGCGGTGTCATCAATGTCATCACCAAGCGGGCGCAGCGGGATGGCGAGCAGACCGTGCTCACCTCGCAATATGGTAGTTATAATACTTGGCAGAATTCGCTCACCAACATGGTGCGCAAGGGCAAGTTCTCGTCGATGGTTTCGCTCGGTTACGACCGAACCGACGGATTGCAGGATCATTTCGACTTCAAGCAGTCGAGCGTCTATGCGAAGGTGGGCTATGACTTCACCCGCAACTGGAATCTCTCTGCCGATTACTCGCTCATGAATTTCATAGGCAACGACCCTATCTACGCTAAACTCAAGGCGAACAATCCCGATGCCACGGACGTTTATCATCAGAACATCACTCGTGGCGAGGCTTCTCTCACGCTGAGCAATCATTATGGCGATGCTGCGGCTTATTCTGCCTCAGGCATTGGCTCGACATCGAACACCAATGGAGCCGTGCGCATCTATTATAGCTATGGTAATCACTTTATCGATGACCCGAACCACTTCCATAGCCTCGACGACCGTTTCGGCATCTTGGCTTATCAGAACTTCAATCCTTGGAAGATGGCGACGGCTACTGTAGGCTTCGACTTCAATACCTATACAGGCAAAATTCCGATGTCGGGAGGCCATGCTTACGGCGATGGCAGTATGCCTGCCCAAATGCAGACCATCTCTCGCAAGAGCATTACGGAATATTCGCCTTACGTCACCTTGCAACAGGTGCTCCTGAATGGCGTGCTGACGCTGAACGGCGGATTGAGAATGGCCAACAGCGATAAGTTTGGTACCCATTGGTTGCCGCAGGTAGGTTTCACCGTTCGTCCGGACGATGACTGGAGCATCAAGGCTTCCCTCGCCAAGGGCTATCGCAATCCTTCGTTCCGAGAGATGTATCTCTATGCGGTGGCAAATCCTGACCTCGCCCCAGAGAGTATGATGAACTATGAGCTGACCATCGGCAAGCGTTTCTCTCGCTATTTCTCGATGGATGTGACGGGCTATTTCTCTGAAGGAAGCAATATGATTCAGACGACAAGTGTTCATACGGGAAATGCAGGAACAGGTGGCGGAGGACAGGGCAATGGTGGAGGCTCTACGCAGCGCAACATGAATACAGGCTCCTTTATTAATAAAGGTGTAGAGGTCTCTGCTCAGAGCCATCCGCTCGACGTGCTCTCCCTGAGGGCAAGCTACAGTTACCTGCTCACCTCGCTCGATAATCTCACGGCTGCACCGAAGAACCAATATTTCCTGGGCGTCGGTTGGCAAGCCTTGAAACAGTTAGCTGTGGATGCGGAATTGAAAGGCATTGGCGGCTTGTACGTAGCCGATGATGTGAAGCACCAGAACTATGCCTTGCTCGAACTTCGCCTGACCTACAAGCCTGTGAAGTATCTCGACATCTTCGCTCACTTCGATAATCTGACCGATGCGAAATATCAGATTAACAAGGGCTATGAAATGCCTGGTTTCACAGTGATGGGTGGAGTGAAGGTTAGATTTTAGGAATTTAAGTTAAGGTTAGATTCTAATAAATTGATAATATAAAAAATGGTTGTTGGCAACATCATCGCTAACAACCATTTTTTCTCTTTTCCTCCTTTTCTCTTTTTACCCTTCAACGATGGCTTTCAACAATCCTTGGCAAGCATCTCTTTATGTTTACCTTTCTTAGTCTTCATTTTCGTAATAGTTTTTATCAGACTGCAAAGTTAGCGTGAATATTAAAAAAACACGAAGTAATCTTTTGTTTTTTCCTAAAAAATGAGTAGTTTTGCAAAAGCAAATAAGAAAATTTTGAATTAGTAATGGAGCTGGTGTGAATAATAATATAGCTAATGATAAGATGGATAATAAGATGAATAAGATTACAATGCTAGGTACGGGCAATGCGACAGTTGCCCAAATTTATAATACGTGTTTTATCTTGGAGACTTCCACCACGAAGCTCCTCGTCGATGCAGGTGGCGGAAACGGAATCCTCTCGCAACTGCGCAAGGTGAATGTGCCAATCTCTGACATTCATCATCTCTTCGTCACGCATGCTCATACCGACCATGTGTTGGGTGTGATTTGGGTAATTCGCATGGTGGCGCAATGCAAGGGATACGAGGGAAAGTTGCACGTGTATAGTCACGATAAGGTAATGAAGGTGGTCAAGACCATCATCGACATGATTCTTGCCAAGAAGCAGTTGGCAAAAGTGGCTGAGCGTGTGGAGTTTCATGAACTGGAGGATGGCGACCGTTTCGAAGTCGGAGACATTCACCTGCAATGCTTCGACATCCATTCCACCAAGGAGAAACAATTCGGATTCAGGGCCGAGTTTCCTGCGTTGGTAAAAGTTTCTACCGATGCTCATTCCGATTCTGCAAAGAGCGGTGCAAACAAGCCTTTGGTGTTGGCTTGCTTGGGCGACGAGCCTTACAATCCGCTCAATCGCCAGTATGTCGAGCATGCCGACTGGATGATGTGTGAGGCATTTTGTCTCTATGCCGACCGTGATACGTTCAAACCGTATGAGAAGTGTCACAGTACTGCGCTTGACGCAGGCAAGTTGGCGGCAGAGTTGGATGTGAAGAATCTCATCCTCTATCATACGGAGGAGAAGACGCTTGCCACTCGTCGGGAAACCTATGCGAAGGAGGCGGCAGAGAACTTCAAGGGTAGAATCTTTGTCCCGGATGATTTGGAAGTGATAGAAATATAAAAGGATTGCTACTTTTCTTAGTTGTTTTCTTTGGCTATTTCAAGAAAAATGTGTAGTTTTGCACCATCAAATAAAAAATGGTAGATTTTACACTAATAACAATTCAAAATAGAAAGTATGAAGACAAAAAGCAATCTTTTCCTGGCCCTGTTCTTGCTGTTGGCCTCTGCCATTCCTTTCACTGTCCAAGCCAAGAGGCAGAAAACACCCAAGGAGAAAGACATGGCGGCTTATCTGATGGTGTTTCATCGTGATGATACACATGGACTCTATATGGCTTTGAGTCGCGATGGTTATCATTTTACTGCGCTCAATGATGCGCATCCTGTTATCGCTGGCGACACCATCGCTAACCAAAGGGGCATTCGTGATCCGCATATCTATCGTGGACCAGACGGTGCATTCTATCTTGCCATGACCGACCTTCATATCTTCGCTCAGAGAGAAGGTAAGCGTAGCACGGAGTGGGAGCGCGATGGAAAGACCTATGGATGGGGCAACAACAAGGGCTTGGTGCTGATGAAGTCTTTTGATTTGATTCACTGGACCCACAAGATTGTCAACATCACAGACCTCTCACCTAAGTTTGCCGAGATTGGTTGCGCTTGGGCGCCCGAGACCATCTACGACGAGAAGGAGGGCAAGCTGATGATTTACTTCACCATGCGATTCCGAAACGAGCCCAACCGTCTTTATTATATGTACGTGAACAATGATTTCAATAAGATAGAGTCCGAGCCAAAGTTACTCTTCGAGCATCCAAACAAGGGAGTCACAGCCATCGACGGCGACATTTGCTATGCCAAGGGCAAGTATCATCTCTTCTTCGTTTCACACGAGGGTACGCCAGGCATCAAGCAGGCGACTTCTGACAAAATTAATGGCGACTACCAATATGATCCTCGTTGGATAGACGAGGAGCCAAAGGCATGCGAGGCTCCTACCGTATGGAAGCGTATTGGCGAGGATAAATGGGTGTTGATGTACGACAACTATGGTTTGAAGAAACATAATTTCGGCTTCGAGGAGACGAGTGACTTCGTCAGCTTCAAGCAACTCAAGCACTTCAACGAAGGTATCATGTTCTCCACCAATTTCGACCAACCGAAGCATGGAGCTGTGGTGCATCTCACCAAGGCTGAGGCTAAAAAGTTAGCCAAGCGTTGGGGAATGGATTTTAATAAGTTGCCCGTGAAATAAGGATTTTTTGGGGGCTGTCTTTTTAGCCTACATAGCAACAACCTTTGGTGAAAAAAAATTGTTTACATCAAAAAGGAGAGGGTGTGTCATAAGTCCATGACGCACCCTTTCTTTTGTATAAAGTACCTCTAAAAGCCATTACCTACAACCTCATCTTCTTGGGAATGTGTTAAGTTTGTTTACTTTTAGATTAAAATGCATTTTATAAAAAAAGCGTGTTGGCATCACTACCAACACGCTTCTTCTCGTATTTTTTGTCGCTTATGCGCAGCAACCGCAACCACGACTTCTGTTCAATGCTTCGCCATACATGTTCATGGCGTAAATGTAGTTTTCGACCAAAGTCTTAAAGACTTTCTTGATGTTTTCGAACATTGTTTTCATAATTGTTATCCTTTCTTTTTTTACCTTAGTTAATACTGGGGCAATTGCTTGCCCATTTTCATTTATGGAGGATAATTACTTACCCATTTCCATTCTGTTGTTTACATTTACAGCCTTAGCAATCATGATTGCTACCACTGCAAGAATCATTACTGTTGTCATCATAATTCATTTCAATTTAATGAAGGCTTGCTTAGAGAAGCCTTCTTGTTTAACATTATCCTTATTACAATCTCACCTTTTCGTTTGCAAAGGTAATGCCTATTTTTGGAATTTCTGTCACAATGGCATGACAAAATGAAGAAAGTAAGGCGTTTTTTGACTTGTGTCAAGGAAAAGGCTACTAGGGATTGATGTAAGTCAAACAATATATTCTTCGTATATGACTATTTTTTTGTGAAATAGTATTTAAAAAGTTGATATGCTCATTTTTTCTTTATAATTTTGCAGAAGATATAAAATGTAATTCATTATGGCTAAAAGAGAATATGTGGAGGCCAACAAGCGTTGGCTGGAGGAAAAGGCAAAGGAGGAGGGTGTTTTGGCTCTCCCTCGTGGTATATATTATAAGGTGTTGAAATCAGGAAACCCTAAAGGTCCTCAACCTACCAAGCGCAGTATCGTTACAGCTCACTATACAGGATGGACTATCAATGGCAAGAAGTTTGATTCTAGCCGTGGTGGAACACCTTTTGCGATGAGGCTCTCCGACTTGATAGATGGTTGGATTGTCGCCATGCAGCAGATGCACGTGGGCGATCAATGGGAACTTTATATTCCCGCTGAGATGGGATATGGCAAATTTTCACAGCCAGGAATACCTGGAGGCTCTACCTTGATATTCGAGGTAGAACTGTTGGGTGTGGGCTAGCATATATATAATCATATAATATATCTATAATCATATATAATCTATAATAATAAGGTGTAAATATAATAATAAACGTCACAGAGAAAAATACTTTCTGTGACGTTTTCTGTTTGTGCTTATTTGATGTAATGCTGTATCTCTTTGCTCTTTCTCCCTTTTTTGGCAGGTACAGGCATGAATCCTTCTGTAAGTCCAGTATTCTCTGTCATAGCCTGAAAAACTGAGGCTGCGTAGTCGGTAATCTTGAGTTTGTTCAGCTCTTCATGGATGGCGTCTTCGTCGTAATCGTCTGCATACAGCAAGGTGTGTAAGTCGTCCATGTATTTTTGTGGGATGTTCTTGTGCGGCATACGGCTCTTGATTTGCAAGATTTGTGCGATGATGGCATCTTTGGTTTGCTCAGCTATGGCTTCAGCCTTGATTTTTTCGAATGTTGATAGGGTGGAGGTGTTGGTATGTTCCCAGTCTCCCTGCATGGATTGTTGGCTTGTGAGGTGGCTATAGCCGAAATAGCGTATCAAGTTGATGTTCTCATTCCATTTCAGTTGCGAAAGATAATCTTTTTCCATCGGTGTCGTGGCAATGATGAGACTTGCCTTCTGGTACATATCTCTTTGGTACATGTACATTTGAAGGCTTCGCTTGATATAAGGATTCTTGCGATTCCGTTCGGATATGTCGCCCAATGGGCAAACGATGTATGGAATGCCCATCTTGCGTGACTTCCTGGCAAGTTGGGCACCCGAAATTGTCCATGCTCCCACTATCAATACAATGTCGGCATCGACCAAGTTATCGGTGATGTCGAGCTTCAGGTTTAGTGTCTCTATGTATGGTAGATACATTTTCAGCAACTTCTTTTGCTTGGAAATGAACAAATATACTTTCATCGTTTTGGTTGTTTGAGTTTTATAACTATAGTCCTTTGCTTGTTTATAGCTTATGGCTAGTGAAGTCATTCTTGTCTGCACGCCAATATCTCAATTTGGTGGCAAGGTTTCGCCAGATGATGCCATATTCGTAAAATGGCAATTTCAGCATGGCGATGCCGTCATCGAAATGCTTGATGGCCTTGTTGGCGATGATCATGCGAAGGATGAAAAGAAGAAGTAGGGCAAAGGCAGCGCAACCTACTAATATCCAGTCTTGCATGATGATGGAATAGATCAATGCAGCTATCGAGGCGATGAGGCTGAGATGTGGTAGCAGATGGTCGAAGAACATCAAGATGCGCATGGACATCGCTCTAGCGAGGCTGTTGCGGGAAGCCTGTAGGTAGAGGTGGGCATTGTGCCATGATTTGCTGGAAGGCTCGTCATGTACAAGCCAAGCGTCGCAATCTAGTTCTACAGCTGTATCGCCATATTCAGCATACTTGTTGACCAAGAAGTCGTACTCTCCGCGCACATATTCCAAGTTACCTTGGTAGCCTTGTTCACGCATGAAGTCGCTCTTACGAAAAGCTACATTTGGCATATGGGTACGATAGCCATACGAGTGTTGGGCACGGCGCAATAGGTAGAACGCCTTGCGGATGCTTTCGAATCTGCGTACTCCCTTGGTCTCTTCGTCGAATGTTACATATCCTAGCACGAGATGGTTGGGTTCTTGGCATTGGTGAGCCATGGTTGCCAACCACTTGTCGTTCTCTGGTTTACACGTTGGCTCTGTCAGGATAATCCATTCGTACTTGGCTGCTTTTACGCCCAGTGTAATCTGCAACTTCTTGCGGCTCATGTATCGAGAACTCTCAGGGATGTATGTGTAATAGAGGTGTGGGTTCTCGGTAGCCGTTCGCTTCAGGTAGTCGATCGTGTCGCCATCTGTGCTTTGGCAAACAACAATCACTTGATAGTCTGCTGCATATTGCTGCCGGAGAAACATTGGAAGATTTCTCTTCAGTTCCTCCTCGTTGTCATGGGCTGTGATGAGCACCGTGATAGGGGGCACAGGCTTCTTTTCCTCTGCGGATTCTGTTGAAAGCGCTTCCTTTGGAAAGCGCAACGAGCGCAGGAATGGATTTATCAGCGATCCGAGGATTGCCAATATCACCACTGCTGCGCCTGCGATGATAGTTGTTAAACTAATTGTTATCATTTTTAAAAGTCTTCTGTGATATAGCCTTTTGGCAACTGGCGGCAATTGTATTGGCTCGCCATAATCTCACCGTATGCTCCAGCGGAACGAAGAGCAAGGAGGTCGCCGCGGTGAGTCTTGTTCAAATCGATGGCCTTGGCGAAAACATCACTTGATTCACAGATAGGGCCTACCACGTCGTAGGTTTCCTCTGGCTCATCGCTGGAGATGTTCTCTATCTTGTGGTAAGCTTGGTAGAGGGCAGGGCGAATCAAGTCGGTCATGCCTGCATCGACGATGGCAAACTGCTTGGCTGTGCCCTGCTTGATGTAGAGGGTCTTGGTAATGAGGCTACCCATCTGACCAACTACTGCACGACCTAGCTCAAAGTGCAACTTCTGACCGTCGCGCAACTTCAAGTGCTTGGCGTATGTATCAAAGTATGCCTTGAAGTCTGGGATTGGCACACGGTTTGGATGATTGTAGTCAATGCCGAGACCACCACCTACGTTGATGTTCTTTACCTCGATATGATGGCTTTCCAACTGGTTTTGTAATTCGTTGACACGGTTGCAGAGAGCCTCGAAGTCACCCATGTCAAGTATCTGACTGCCAATGTGGAAGTGCAATCCTAAGAACTTGATGTTCTTCATCTGTGCTGCTTCCTCGATGACAGACTCCATGTCACGCATCGCGATACCAAACTTGTTCTCTGCCAGTCCTGTCGTGATGTTAGCATGAGTATGTGCGCCAACGTCAGGATTGATGCGGAAGCAAACTTGTGCTATCTTGTTTTGCTTCTCTGCAAGTTCGTTGATGACCTCCAACTCTGGGATGCTTTCCACATTGAAGCAGAAGATGCCTTTCTCCAGTCCGAGGTTGATTTCCCAGTCGCTCTTGCCGACGCCCGCGTACACGATTTTGTTGGCAGGGAAACCTGCGTTGATGGCTGCTTGGATTTCGCCTCCACTTACACAGTCGGCGCCCAAGCCTGCTTGACAGATGATGTTGAGCACTTTGGGATTGGCATTAGCCTTGACAGCGTAGTGCACCTCGAAGCCTTGGTGCTTGCCAGCCTCCTCATTGATAGTCTTCAATGTTTGGCGCAAGATGGCTGTATCGTAATAGTAGAATGGAGTCTGTGTCTCCTGAAACTTATCTATCGGAAATGTACCTTTCATTTCGCTTAAACCTTAATTTTAATCTTTGTTATAGTTAAATTAGAAATGTCTGAATCTTTGAATCGGAAATGTCTGAATATTGGAATTAGAAATATTCGAATCTTTGAATCAGAAATATCCGAAGAGTGACGAAGAAGATTCATGGCATTAGAAAACTTCACTCTTCACTCTTCGTTCTTCACTTGTCTTTAGTCCTTGAACAACACGTTGCTCAAGTTCTGCAAAGCTTGCTTCTTGTCTTTTTCCTTGATGAGGAAAGAGATGTTGTAGTTACTACCACCATAAGAAATCATACGTACAGGGATATTCTTCATGGCATCGGTAGCGAGAGTCTCGAAACCTACATTGCTCCAATCCAAGTCGCCTACAACGCAAATGATGCACATATCTGAATCGACGGTGACAGTGCCATACTTCTTCAGCTCGTTTACGATGTCGTTGATGTGTGAGTCGTTGTCGATGCTCATGCTTACGCCGACCTCGGAAGTGGCAATCATGTCGATAGGAGTCTGGTAGCTCTCGAAGATTTCGAATACTTTACGCAAGAAACCTGTGGCGAGGAGCATACGGCTACTCTTGATTTTGATGGCTGTAATGTTGTCTTTTGCAGCCACTGCCTTGATCTTTCCACGAACGATGACATTGTCGATGATGGTACCGTCTGCCTTTGGATCCATGGTGTTCTTTAATCGAACAGGGATACCGGCGTACTTAGCTGGTTGAACACAAGTAGGGTGGAGAATCTTGGCTCCAAAGTAAGCCAACTCAGCTGCTTCCTCGAAGTTCAATTGGCGCACGGCTTCTGTATGTTCTACGACACGAGGGTCGTTGTTGTGCATACCATCGATGTCTGTCCAGATCTGAATCTCGTCTGCAGGGAGAGCTGCGCCTATGAGAGAGGCTGTATAGTCGCTACCGCCACGCTGCAGGTTATCTACCTCGCCGTAAGCATTGCGGCAGATGAAACCTTGGGTAATGTAAATCTGATACCCCTGGTTCTGCTCCATGATGGCAGCAAGCTTCTCCTTGATGTACTGTGGGTCAGGCTCTGCGTTCTTGTCTGTGCGCATGAAGTCTAAAGCACTGAGCAATATAGCCTTTATGCCTTGTTCCTTCAAGTAATTTACAACCATGTTGGTGCTCATGATTTCGCCCTGTGCCACGATGCTCTTTTCTTCGAATGAAGTAAAGAGGTCCTTGGTGAATGAGCGGAGATAGTCGAACTCGCCATGCAAGAATTCACGTGTGGTTTTCTTCATCTCCTCTGTAGAGTAGAGGTCTTCCACATGTTGCATGTATTTCTTCTCCAAGTTGTTGATTACCTCGTTGGCACCCTCTGGATTTTTCTTGTAGAGATAATCTGAGATTTCAACGAGAGAGTTGGTTGTACCGCTCATGGCAGAGAGCACAACGAATGTTGGCTCACCTGATTCTGTAATCAAAGAGGCTACTCCCTTCATGCGTTCTGGCGAACCTACTGAAGTACCTCCGAATTTCATTACCTTCATAGTCGTAATTATTTTTAATGTTAAATTTTCAATGTTTATTTTGAGTGCTTGATAAGAGCATAGTTGAGTATTGGGTAAGAGCATTGATTTCTTCACTCTTCACTCTTCATTCTTCATTTAGCTCTCTTCTCCGTCCTCCGTCAAGTCGATGTGATTGTATTCCTTTGTCACATCATGTAGCTCGCCATTTTTACAGCGATATACGATGCCGGGGAACTTGTCGAGCATTGGAATGTTGTGAGTGGTCATCACGACGGCAGTGCCTTGCTTGGTGATGTCTTTCAGCAAGCTTACAATGTTGCTGGCGGTCTCGGGGTCGAGATTTCCCGTTGGCTCATCAGCGATGATGACTTTCGGATTGTTCAGCAAAGCTCGTGCGATGGCGATACGTTGCTGTTCTCCGCCTGATAGCTCGTGAGGCATTTTGTCGATTTTCTCTATCATGCCCACTTCGTTCAGGACTTCCTCTATGCGCTTGTTGCGATCTTCTTTCTTTTTCCAGCCTGTAGCCTTCAGTACAAAATCGAAATTCTTGCGCACCGAACGGTCGTGTAGCAACTGGAAGTCTTGGAAGATGATACCCAGGTCCTTACGAAGTGCAGGAATCTCCTTGCGCTTGATGGTCTTGAGGTCTCGACCAAGGATTTCTGCCTTGTCAGTCTCGCCCTCCACTAGGTCGAGTTCGCAGTAAAGCGTTTTCAAGAGTGAACTCTTGCCTGAGCCTACTTTGCCGATGAGGTAGGTGAATTCGCCTTCGTCAATATGGAAGTTGACGTTTTTGAGCACGCATTTGTCGGCTTGGTATATGCTGACGTTTTTGTAATCTATTAACATCTTTCTTCTATTTTAGTTATTTCATCTCGCCTTTGCTCTTAGCTACACGGCGTTTCTTGTCCCAGTTTGGGTCGTGACGCATTTGAAGTTCCTTGGCGACATCCTCGATGCGCAAGCCCTTGCTGGTGAGCAATACGATGAGATGGTAAAGAAGGTCGGAAGATTCGTAAACGAGCTTCTCGTTGGTTCCGTTTGTTGCTTCTATCATAGTCTCAACTGCTTCTTCTCCAACCTTTTGAGTCATTTTGTTGACTCCTTTCTTGAAGAGACTTGTGGTATAGCTACCTTCTGGCATCTCTTCGTGGCGTTTGTTGATGAAGTCCTGTAGCTCTGAGAGGAAAAGGATAGGATTCAACTCGTTTTCTTCGCCCCAACAAGTATCCGTGCCTTTGTGGCAAGTAGGACCGTCAGGGTGTACCTTTATTAATAAGGTGTCATTGTCGCAGTCGTTCTGAATACTCACGAGATTGAGAAAGTTGCCTGAAGTCTCGCCTTTTGTCCAAAGACAGTTGCGAGAACGGCTCCAGAAAGTTACCTTTTTGGTCTCTATGGTTTTATCGAATGCTTCCTTGTTCATGAATCCCAACATCAAGACGTTTTTGGTTACAGCGTCCTGTATGATAGCAGGGACAAGTCCGCCCATCTTTTCAAAATCTATTTCCATTGTTATATGTTTGTTGTTATAAGTTGAATGTTATGCCTAGCATTCAGCAGTACGTTTATATTCTCACATTGATTCCCTCTTCTCGCAAATATTGCTTGAGGTCGGGGATTGCAATTTCTCCAAAGTGGAAGACACTGGCCGCCAACGCCGCATCCGCTTTTCCTATGGTGAAGGCATCGCGAAAGTGTTCCATCTTTCCTGCACCGCCCGATGCGATGATAGGAATGCTTACTTCCTCTGCCAACTTGGCTAGTGCTTCATTGGCAAAACCTTGTTTTACTCCGTCATGATCCATGCTAGTAAACAAGATTTCACCCGCTCCTCTGTCGGCAACCTCCTTGGCCCAGTCGAACAATCCTAGTTCTACTCGCTCTCTGCCACCTTTTACATAGCAATGCCATCCGTCTTTGTCCAGACGTGCATCTATGGCGCATACACAAACTTGTGAGCCGTAATGGTTGGCGATTTCATCAATCAGTTCCGGATGACGAATGGCTGCACTGTTGATGCTCACCTTGTCAGCGCCAGCGTTGAGCAGTCTATCCACGTCTTTCAACTCATTGATTCCACCACCTACAGTGAAAGGTATGTTGATTTCGGCAGCTACGCGGGTTACCATGTCGGTGAAGGTCTTGCGCCCCTCGAAACTTGCAGTGATGTCGAGGAACACAAGTTCGTCGGCTCCAGCATCGCTATAAGCCTTTCCCAGTTCCACAGGGTCTCCAGCACTTCGTAGGTTCACGAAGTTGGTTCCTTTGACGGTCTCTCCGTTCTTCACATCTAGACACGGAACGATTCGTTTTGCTAAACCTTTGCTTTTATTTTGTTGTGTCATATTTCTCCTTAGCTATAATTTCCCAAGCTATTGAATTCTTCACTCTTCGTTCTTCCTTTAAAACAGCTCCTCTACCTTAATCTTCCCCTCATAGAAGGCTTTTCCGAAGACAACAGCCGGGATTCCTGCCTTTTCGAGAGACTGGATATCTTCGTTGCTGGACACGCCTCCAGAAGCAATGAGATGTAGTTGAGGGTAGGCTTGCATCACTTCCTTGTATAGTTCGATGGCAGGTCCCTCAAGTGTTCCATCCTTGCTGATTTCTGTGCAAAGCACGTTGCCAACTCCCTTGTCTATGTATTGTTTGAGGAAGGGCAGAAGGTCTTCCGAAGAGTCTTCTTTCCAACCATTGATAGAAATCTTGCCGTTTCTCACGTCAGCGCCCAGTATCAGCTTCTCCGCCCCATATTTATCCATCCATTCCATGAATAGGGTAGGATTGGTAACGGCGATGCTTCCTACTGTGACCATGGAGGCTCCTGCGGCGAAGGCTTTCTCGATGTCCCCCTCCGTCTTGATGCCACCTCCGAAATCAACGACTAGCGAAGTGTGTGATGTGATGGCTTTCAGGACCTCGTCGTTGACGATGTGCTTGGACTTGGCTCCGTCCAAATCTACTACATGGAGTCGCTTGAAGCCCAGCTTCTCAAAATTTTTTGCCACTTCGACAGGATTGTCGTTATATACTTTCTTTTGGTCGTAGTCGCCTTTGGTTAAGCGGACGCATTGACCATTGATCAAGTCAATGGCTGGTATTAATTCTATCATATTCTTATTTATAGTTCCAAAAAGTTTTTCAAGATCTGCTCGCCTACCTTTCCGCTCTTCTCCGGGTGGAATTGGCAAGTGTAGAAATTGTCCTTGTGCAGTGATGCGCTGTATGGGAGAATGTAATTGGCTGTCGCTATCGTCTCCTTGCAGAGGGGTACATAATAGCTATGCACGAAATAAGCGTATGGTAAGTTATCGAACCCTTTGTATAGGTCCGATTTCAAGTCATGAAGCTCGTTCCATCCCATGGCAGGCACCTTGTCTTCGTGCTTGGTGGGCTGAAATCTTTTGACATCTACATCAAATACACCCATGCAATCTACGTCGCCCTCTTCGGAATGGCGGCAAAGTAATTGCTGTCCAACGCAAATGCCTAGGACAGGTTGCTTTAAATTCTTGATGATTTGATCTAGTTGGTGGGCTTTCAGATATTCCATGGCTTCTCTAGCCTGACCTTGCCCAGGGAAGAGGACACGATCAGCCTTTTGAAGTGTTTCGGCATCGTCGGTGAGTACGGGCGTGATGCCTAAACGCTTCATGGCGTTCACTACGGAATAGATATTTCCGGCATTGTATTTTACGATTGCTACATCCATAACCTAACGTAATTCTAGTTTACAGATGCAAAGATACATATTTTCTTTCAATCAAAAGAAAATATTAGCAAAAAGATTGCAAAATATGTATTATTTCTTTCAGATAGTAAGCGAAAAGGGTATAAATATTCGTCTTTATTATCTAAATATGACTACAAACCGTTATTCCTTGCTGTCGGCGGTACGTAGGATGATGGAGGTTGCGCCGATGGTAAATAAGGTTCCGTCTTCTATGACGCGACGTTCTTTGTCGCCAAGAATTTCGTTGTCAACGAATGTGCCTGTGTAGCTAGGGCCGTCTCGAAGCACATACTTCAACTTGCCTTTCTTGTCTCGGCTTACGTTGATGACGCAATGGTTCATATCTACACTTGGGTCAACTGTCTCTATGGGGCAGTTGATGCCACTGTTCTTCATGTATCTGCCGATGACGTTGTCGCCCATCTGCAGAGGTATGACCTGCTTGTATGCGAAAACGTTCTCGATGACAACGATGGAACCTACACCGTTCTCGTTGGCGTTCTCGTCCAAGACCTCTTCTTTTCTTGTTTCGCGAAGTTTGGAAACACCCATTCGAATGCCAAATTGCTTGTTGCAGTTTGGACACACGAATACGAGACTTTGTCCTGCCTCGTATTTCTTCTCGTCGAAAGTGATGTAATTGTCACATTTAGGACAGCGAACTCTTTTCATGATGGTCTTTGGATATTTTCGTGTAACTTATTTCTTGTTGTAACTTTGGGGGATTAGTCTGTGACCTTGGTTATCCATCCGTCAGCAAAAATCTCGTTTCTGCGTAGGTTTTGTAAGGCCTTGTGTGCTTGGCTTTCTGTATCGTAAGCGCCATAAACGACTTTGACGTTGGTGGCAGTGATGACAACCTTTGCCTCCTTCAAACCTTTGGATTGGAGTTCTTCAACATAGTTGGCGGCGTTACGCTTGGTCACGCGGCTAGCGAGTACAATGCTATAATAAGGCTTTGCGTTTTGCAATTCAGCTTTGTCTTGTTCGCCCTCTGCGCTTTCTTCATTGAGTTTCAAAGTGTTGGAATTGTTTTCCTTGATGCTCAGTTGAAGTTTGTTGTCAGCTTTAACCTGCTCAAGTTCCTTTGGCATGATACGAGTTAGTAGCCCAGTGTCAATCTTGCTGGACTGCACGTTCGGTGTCCTCAGAGGTGTTGAAAGGGCGAAGAATGCGATGATGGCGATGCATGCTGCCGCCAAATTGCGCAACCAACTCTTCTTGATGAGGATAAATTCAGCGGATTCGCTTTCTTCTTCTTTGTTTTCAGCGTCAAAGATTGAGTTGGCGGAACCTGTCAAAGGCAATATGCTCGCAGTCTTTTCTTCGTTGGATGCTTGGCTGGTCGTAGCCATAGGCTTGCTTGCAATAGCTTGTTTGCCGACCTGCTCGTTTGCCTCCTGCTGATAAGACTCCACAACTTGTCCTTTTTCCGTAGCCAAGGCGTTGAGAGGAAGCATGTCGAAGCCTCCCAAACCGTATAGGTTAGGAGTAAGAATACCCGCTTCGCAAGGCTCGAAAGTGTAATTGCCGTCCTCATTGAGGTATATGGTACCAATGTTGTTCAGTTCAAACTTGCCTTCGTTCTCAAGGCACTGACGAATCTCGGCCACCTCTTTTGCAAGGCGGTCGATAGCTTCTGGGTAACTGATGTCGTATGCTTCTACGTAGGATTGTGCCAAAAGGGAATCGTTCATCTTCAACTGTGGATTGAAGCCAACGGTTCTCAGTGGTGGCAAAAACATGCTGTCTCTGCCATCATAACGTGCATCTACGTGGTGAGCCATGAAGCCTCCAAAGTCGGGAACTATCACGCAATCGTTACTCAGAAGTAGGATTTCTATATGTCTTTCTAGTCTAATCACGAGTGCAAAGGTAGTGAAAAAAAAGGATATGACCAATTATTTTAACTAAAAAAACACTTCAATTGATAAATAGTTAGAAAAGTTTTGTCATTTCATGAAAAAGTATTATCTTTGTAGCTAAAATAAATATAATGTATCATGTCAATGAATCATAACCATACAGATATTCTGGAAAAGTTTGACATTCTCAGAAGGCATTCGTTGCTGATGGCTTTGCTGTGTGGAGTCACGGTCTTTGTGGGCTGTGGCGACAAGTCGAAACAAGCTGCCGGTCCTCAGGAGGATGCTCATGCCAAGGAATTGCTTCAGGGCGTGTGGCTCAACGAGGATGATGAAGATGTCGCCTTTCGCGTGAAGGGGGATACGATTTACTATCCAGATTCCACGAGCCAGTCGGTTTATTTCTACATTTATTCCGACACGTTGGTGATGAAAGGTGCTAATGAGGTGAAGTATCCTATTGTCAAGCAAGCTGCGCATTTGTTTGAGTTCAAAAATCAAAGTGGCGACTTGGTCAAACTGGTGAAGACTTCTGATAAGTCTTATTTGAAATCTTTCGAGCAGGAAAAGACGGTTGCGCTCAATCAGAATACTTTGATTAAGCGTGATACCATCGTCAGCCAGGGAGACAACAAGTATCACTTGTATGTGCAGGTGAACCCTACGACATACAAGGTGTTCAAGAGCTCCATCAATGATGATGGGGTGGAGGTAGATAATGTCTATTATGACAATATTGTTAATCTAAATATCTTTCATGGTGCGAACAAGGTGTTCTCTCGAGATTTCCATAGGAAGGATTTTGCAAATAAAGTTCCTTCTTCTTTCTTGAAACAGGCAATATTGAGCGACTTGATATTCTACAAGATTGATGATTCTGGCATTCATTATTGGGCGATCTTACCTCAGCCTGACAGTTCGTTGAGTTATCAGGTGGAAGTCATCGTGTCTTTCACTGGACATCTGACCATTCGTTCTGCGGGGGCGTAAAGAAAGGTTCTTGCGCTTCGGTAGATCGTAAAAAAGTGTGTCCATAGTCGGGCAGAAAGACCAAAAGCACCAAACCTAGGGCAACGCCCTGGGTAATGTTTGTATAAACAAAGTCGCCCTGAAAGGGCAAAAGCACCTTGTTATCAATGCTTTTGCCCTTTCAGGGCGCATGGGATGTGATTTATGACACATCCTCTTTTTACTTTTCTATTTATTAGTTGAGGAATCCGAGCAAGGCTCCTGCTGCAACGGCTGAGCCGATGACTCCTGCCACATTAGGTCCCATGGCGTGCATGAGGAGGAAGTTGTGGCGGTCGTATTCCAAACCGAGGTTGTTGGAGATGCGGGCACTCATCGGTACGGCACTTACGCCGGCGTTGCCAATCAGTGGGTTGAGTTTCTTTCCCTTAGGCAAGAAGAGGTTCATCAACTTCACGAAGAGAATGCCGCTGGCAGATGCGATAATGAATGCCAAGGCTCCAAGGGCGAATATCTTGATGGTGTTCATTGTCAGAAATTCTGATGCCTGGGTAGAACAACCTACGGTCAAACCAAGGAGCATCACCACGATGTCGTTCAGGCTACTTCCTGCTGTCTTAGCCAAGCGTGTTGTCTTTCCGCTTTCCTTCAAGAGGTTTCCGAAGAAGAGCATGCCTAGCAAAGGCAAACCACTTGGTACGATGAAGGTGGTCAGGAGTAAGCCGATGATAGGGAAGAGTATCTTCTCTGTTTGCGATACTTGACGAGCCGGCTTCATCTTGATGACACGTTCTTTCTTGGTGGTGAGGAGACGCATCAACGGTGGCTGGATCACTGGCACCAACGCCATATAGGAGTAAGCGCAGACGGCGATGGCTCCCATGAGGTTTGGACTCAACTTGCTGCTCAGGAAGATGGCGGTAGGACCGTCGGCACCACCGATGATGGCGATACCTGCTGCTTGGTTTGGCTCAAAGCCAAGCGCCAAGGCTATCATGTATGCGCCGAAAATACCAAACTGGGCGGCTGCTCCGATGAGTATCAGCTTTGGGTTGGAAATCAAGGCCGAGAAGTCAGTCATGGCTCCGATACCGAGAAAGACAAGTGGGGGATACCAACCTTGTTTTACTCCTTGGTAGAAGATGTTGAGCACTGAGTTGTCTTCGTAAAGACCGATTTCCAGTCCTGCGTCAGCACGGAACGGGATGTTGCCAAGAATGATGCCCAGTCCGATAGGAACGAGAAGCAACGGCTCGAAGTCTTTCTTGATGGCGAGCCAGATGAAGATGGCTCCCACCAATATCATGATGAGGTTTCCTGCCGTGGCGTTAGCGAAGCCCGTATAGGTCAGGAACTCTTGGAAATTCTGTATGATAAAGTCCATAAGCGTTCAATTTATGAATGTTAAGTGTTAAATGTTAAGAGTTAAATTGACGCAAACTAAGCGATGGTTACTAAAGTGTCGCCTTCCATCACCGCATCGCCCTTGCCCACGTTGATGCTGGCGATGGTGCCCGAAGTCTCAGCCTCGATGTTGTTCTGCATCTTCATGGCTTCGAGGATAACGACGGTATCGCCGGCGTTTACCTTGTCTCCTACCTTCACCTTGATGTCGTTGATGGTGCCAGGAAGTGGGGCTACCACAGGTTTGCCGCCTCCTGTAGGGACAGCTTGATTTGCTGAAGGAGATGGAGCTCCAATAGAAGAACTATTGGATTCTTCACTCTTCACTCTTCGTTCTTCACTTCCCTCCACTCTTCGTTCCTCATTTAATTTCACTTTCTGCTTGCCAGCCTTGACTGGTTGCTTCATTTCCACTTCGAATGGGATTCCATTCACGGTCACGTTGGCGATGTTGCCTTCTATATCTTGGATTTCGACCTCATAATCGACACCCTTGACTGTATATTGATATTTTGCCATAGTTTTAAATCTTGAATATTAAAATTATAGATAAGCAGAGCAATTGAATTCTTCACTCTTCGTTCTTCACTTATTATTAAACCTTGGAGCGTTCCATCTCGTTTGCTTAGGCTTGATGGTGATGATGCCTGGTTCGATGTCGTGTACATCTTCCAGGTATTCCTGGAGTGCGAGCGAGATGACTGCCATGTAGATTTCCTTGTCGATGCCCTTGGTCTTCAGACCATCTTTCAGCATAACGTTGGTCTTGTGGCTTAACTCCGAAGTCACCTCGATGGTCTTTTTGCCTGTCTTATATAATAAGGTGGCGTGTTTCTCAGTAGCTCTTGCGATGCGTTGCTTGTGTTTCATGTAAGCGCCGAAAGCCCAGAAGAAAATAAATAAGAGGGCGAGGCAAGAGAATACGATACCCATGGAGAGGATGGCGATGCCGAAACCATGAGGGTCTTGTTTCTTGAGCAACTGTGGTTTGCTAAGACCATTAGGCTGTGGGAGGTAGCCTGGGGTTGCATCTTCTATATTGCAGATTTTCCAAGTCTTGAAATCATCGCTCAAGGCATAGGATTGGTCTTCTAACAGCCATGGTATGCTGATAGAGTCAATCAGATCGACAGCATTGCCGTCATAGAGGGCTATCCAATTGATTCCTTTGCGATACGGCATGGCAGACGCCTTGGTAGGGCAGAGGCTCAGTTGCAACTGAAAAGGACCTGTGCCATTGGCGAGTTTTCGTACTTTGTCAATCCCCTTAGGGCAATCGTCGCAGTACTTGCTGTCCTGCCAAAAATATCGGTCATAGATGACGATGCTCTTCTTGCCTGCTATTGTTGTCCTTGGCTCATTATTGGGCAGAGGGCACATCAACTTTCGACGTTCCTCTGGTGACATGTTCTTGTCGAGCACTCGACGATCTGTCGTCAAGAACATGTCACGGACATTGTAGGTTGTAAACGAGGTGTTGGAAAGTTCCACCCATGCTTTGTGTGCACCGTATTCATCCACGATGCTGTTTTGGTTGTTTGTCATTACCTCCGTTATTCGGATGCTTTTCGCCCCTTGTGCCCAAGTGGATAAGGAGGTGATGACGAGCATACTAAATATAATTCCCAATTTCTTCATACGCTTCTAACGTTAAAGTGTTATTCTTAGGTTTCTTGACCTCAAAGGTACGAAAAATGTGGTAAACAGCAAAGAAAAACTTGCACAAAAATCTAGTTTTGTGCTTATTTTTATAATTTCGAAATATTATTTGGCTAAAAGTAATAGTTTGTAAGTTAGGAGATTTTTAAGTTAGGAGTTAGGGGTTGGGAGTTAGGGGTTGGGAGATGGACGTTGAGGAGGGAATAAGCAAAAAGAGAGTGTGTCATAAATCGGGCTGAAAGCCCAAAAGCACCAAGCCCAGGGCAACGCCCTGGGTAAAGATTACACCAAGAAAGTCGCCCTGAAAGGGCAAAAGCAACTTGTTATCAATGCTTTTGCCCTTTCAGGGCGTTTCGTGTATGACTTATGACACACCCTCAATTTAAAATTTATCCTCCGCAGAAGAACAGCACCACGATCTGTGCCGAGAAAATTCTGAGGAACATACTCAGAGGATATACGGTAGAGTAACCTACTGCCGGTGCCTCCTTCGAGCAAGATGCGTTGGCGTAAGCCAATGCAGGAGGGTCGGTGTAAGTACCGGCTATCATACCCATGATGGTGAAGTAGTTGAACTTAAACTTCAGACGGGCGATGGTGCCTATAATAAGAATAGGTATAATCGTGATGAGGAAACCTGTATATACATACTTGATTCCGTCGCCTTGCGCCACCGTTTCCCAGAATCCAGCTCCCGCCTTGATTCCCACGCTCGCCAAGAACAATACTAGTCCGATTTCTCGAAGCATCATGTTGGCGGAAGTCGTGGTGTAAGTCACCAGTTTGAAGTGGTAGCCGAAGCGACCTATCAAGATGGCGATGATCAGCGGACCACCAGCGATACCCAATTTCAATGGAACAGGCATTCCTGGAACTGCGAATGGAAGGCTACCGAAGATGATACCGACCATGATACCAATGAAGATAGTCGCGATGTTTGGTGCGTCCAAACGCTTCACGGAGTTACCCATCATCTCAGCCACACGGTTCACGTTTTCTTCTGGACCGACAACCAAGATTCTATCACCCACGTGGAAGTGGTGGTTGCGACCTGCGAAAATATCCATTCCCTGGCGAGAGATGCGAGTCACGTTGACACCATATACACTGGAGAAGTGCATCTTTCCTAATGTCTTACCGTTCATTTCTGGACGGGTGACGATGATACGGCGAGAAACGAAGTGCTCCACCTTCTCATCGTTGGCACGGTCCCATTCTGCTTCTATCTCAGGACCGATGAAAGCCTTGATGGCCTCGGCATCAGCCTCTGCGCATACCACGAGCAGTTCGTCGCCCACCTCGAAGGTAGTCTTGCTGTTAGGGATGCTCACCTCACCTTTATGGAGGAGGCGAGAGCAAACGATGTCGCGGTTCAAGAATTCGGAAACCTCACGCAAGGTACGACCAGCGATATAAGCGTTCTCCACACGAAGGTGCATGTTGTGGGCCTTGGCATGAGGGTTGGCAGCGTCTTCCATGTTCAACTGCTCCTCTTCCTCTGCGGTATTCACCTTGCAGATGTACTTGATGAGAATCGTGGCACCGATGATACCTACGACACCAAGAGGGTAGGCGCAGGCATAACCATTGGCGATACTTGGCGCACCATTAGGGAACACACTGAGCAAAGCCTCGTTGGCAGCACCAAGACCAGGAGTGTTGGTGACGGCACCATAGAGCGTACCCACCATCATAGGAAGGTTGTTCGGATTGCTGGTGTCGAAGAAGATGTAATAGCAAGCGAACATGACGCAAACATTGAGGAAGATGGCTGCTGTGGAGAGCAAGTTGAGGGTGACACCACCTTTCTTGAAACTCTCGAAGAAACCAGGTCCTACCTGAAGACCTATCATGAAGACAAACAGGATCAAGCCGAAGTCTTGTATGAAGGTCAGAATATCCTTAGGAGCGGTGAATCCCACGTGTCCTGCGAGAATGCCGGCAAAGAGCACGAAGGTGACGCCTAAGGAGATTCCTCCGATTTTGATTTTACCCAAATACACGCCGACGGCAATGACTATCGCATAGAGGAGGGCGATGTGAGCCACCGATTCTGTATTGGTAAAGAGATTAATAATCCAATCCATTATATTTCGTTAAGTTGTAGATTTTTAGGGTATTAGCTATATACTGAAAATTCGAGGGCATCGCAAAAGAGGATGCCCTCGAATATCTTTTATGCACTAGTCTGAAAGATTTTCATAGAAAATCGCCCGATTCGTGCAGGAAGTGTCTTATGATTACTTCTCAATAGCTGCTACACCTGGCAATACCTTACCCTCGATAGCCTCAAGGAGAGCACCACCACCTGTAGAGATGTAAGAAACCTGGTCGGCCAAGCCGAACTTGTTGATACATGCTACAGAGTCACCACCACCGATGAGTGAGAATGCACCTTCCTTGGTAGCCTCAGCGATAGCTTCGGCGATAGCCTTGGAACCACCAGCGAAGTTGTCGAACTCGAACACACCTGCAGGACCGTTCCAAAGGATTGTCTTAGCACCCTTGATGGCAGCAGCAAATGCCTTGCGAGTATCAGGACCTGCGTCCATACCTTCCCAACCCTCTGGGATATCGTTGGATGGGCAAACCTGTGTGTTGGCATCGTTCTTGAAGTCGTCAGCGCAAATAGAGTCTGTGCCGAGTACGAGGTTTACGTTGTTCTCCTTAGCCTTCTTGATCACGTCGAGAGCTACGTCGAGCTTGTCGTCCTCGCAGATAGACTTACCGATCTTACCACCCTGAGCCTTAGCGAATGTGTAGGTCATACCACCGCAGAGAATCAAGTTATCTACCTTAGTGAGCAAGTTCTCGATGATACCGATCTTGGTAGATACCTTAGAACCACCCATGATAGCTGTGAATGGGCGCTTGATGTTGCCAAGCACTGCGTCAACTGCCTTTACCTCTTTCTCCATCAAGAAACCGAGCATCTTGTGGTCCTTGTCGAAGCTGTCAGCGATGACTGCAGTAGAAGCGTGCTTGCGGTGAGCTGTACCGAATGCGTCCATAACATATACATCAGCGTAAGAAGCCAACTTGGCAGCGAACTTCTTCTGGCGATCCTTCATCTCAGCCTTGGCTGCGTCGTACTCAGGAGTACCCTTCTCTACGCCAACTGGCTTGCCTTCCTCTTCTGGGTAGAAACGAAGGTTCTCAAGCAAGAGAGCCTCGCCTGGCTTCAAGGCAGCAGCCTCTGCGTCAGCGTTACCACAGTCCTTAGCGAACTTAACCTCTACACCAAGGTTGGCAGATACGTTCTTTACAATCTGAGAAAGAGAAAGCTCTGGTTTAACCTTGCCCTTTGGCTTGCCCATGTGGCTCATCATGATAAGAGCACCACCGTCAGCGAGTACCTTCTTCAATGTAGGGAGGGCACCCTTGATACGAGTCTCGTCTGTTACATTACCATTCTCATCCAATGGCACGTTGAAATCAACGCGTACGATTGCCTTGTGACCGGCAAAGTTAAAATTCTCAATTTTCATTTTACCTAAATTTTATTTTAGTTGTTATTACTTAATTCTACTTTGCATGGATACTGCACAACTTCGCATCGGATGGGCTTTAGGGGAGCTTGCCTCCGCTCATTATGATTGTCCTGCTGAAACTGTAGGCAAAAATAGTAATTTTATTTCATTCTACCAAATTATTGGCTGTGATTTATCAATATTTTATGATATTCACAGCCAATCTGTAATATGGAGTTTGCAAAAGCCCCTACTTATTCGTTCATCAAGAAGTTCTTGAACGAAGCGAAGTCCTTCGTCATTTCGATGCTCTGCTTCTTGCCCTTCATGAACTCGGCAAGGCGGGCTGGTATCTCGATGTCAGAACCGAGGATGCTATCTACTTTCTCCTTGAACTTGGCTGGGTGGGCGGTCTCCAAGAATACACCTACCTCGCCTGGCTTCAACTGCTCTTTTAAGGCTCTGTAACCGCAAGCTCCGTGAGGATCAAGCACATACTTCGTGTCGTTGTAGCATTGCTTCATGGTCTCGGCTATCTGCTCGTCCTTGTAAGTGGCACCGCTGATGTAAGCTGTGATGGCTTCATGGTCGCCCTTGTAGAGGTCGTAGATACGAGCGAAGTTGCTTGGGTCGCCTACGTCCATGGCGTTGGCGATGGTCGCCTTGCTTGGCTGTGGATTGTACTTGCCTGTCTGGAGGTAGTTGTAGAAGATGTCGTTGGCGTTGTTGGCGGCGATGAAGCGATGGATAGGCAAGCCCATCTCATGACCGAACAAACCGGCGGTGATGTTGCCGAAGTTGCCGCTTGGTACGCAGATGACCAACTTGTCTGCCAAACCCTTCTCCTTCATGCGAGCATAAGCGTTGAAATAGTAGAATGCCTGTGGCAAGAAGCGAGCCACGTTGATGGAGTTGGCTGAGGTCAACTTCATGTGCTTGTTCAGTTCCTCGTCCATGAAGGCTGACTTCACGAGTGCCTGGCAGTCGTCGAACACACCATCTACCTCCAAGGCTGTGATGTTCTGACCGAGTGTAGTGAACTGGCTCTCCTGAATCTTGCTCACCTTTCCCTTTGGATAGAGCACATAGACGTGGATGCCATCGACACCGAGGAAACCGTTGGCAACGGCAGAACCGGTGTCGCCCGATGTGGCAACGAGCACGTTGACTTCCTCCTTGCCTTCTTGGCGAACGAAGTATTGCAACAGGCGAGCCATGAAACGAGCACCTACATCCTTGAAGGCGAGGGTAGGACCATGGAACAACTCCAATGAGTAGATGTTTGGTTCTACTTCTACGACAGGACAGTCGAATGCCAACGTGTCATAGACGATCTTCTTCAATGAGTCAGCATCGACATCCTCGCCGAAGAAAGCATCTGCCACCTTGTAAGCAATCTCCTGGAAAGAGAGTTTCTCTATGTTGTCGAAGAAGTCCTGTGGCAACTTCTTGATGATTTCTGGCATGTAGAGACCACGGTCTTCAGCCAAACCCTTGACTACCGCCTTGTGAAGGTCGGCGATAGGTGCTTTCTTATTTGTTGAATAGTATTTCATAATTTTAAATGAAGAGTGAAGAACGAAGAGTGAAGAATCCTCTTGTTCCTCGGGTTAAACTTTTTAAGTGAAGAGTGAAGAACGAAGAGTGAAGAATCCTCTTGTCCTTCGATTTGTTATGAGTGAAAGTAGGATGAGTAAAGAGTGGAATACAAGCGCTAAAGCATTTGAATTCTTCACTCTTCACTCTTCGTTCTTCACTCAATTGACATAAATGTCTGCATGAAGTCTTGCAGTTGTATCAAGCCGTAGCTACCACGAACGCAACTTACTTCGTCGTACTTCTCTACGTCGTCAGCCTCGATGCCTGGGTAATAAATCAGGAATGGCACTGGCTCCTTGACGTGGGTGCGAATCTCGACAGGAGTAGGGTGGTCGGGGAGAACTGCGATGCAAACTGGCTCGTCCCACTTCGATACCTCGTCGTAGATAGGCTTGATGAGTCGGCTGTCAAGGTTCTCGATGGTCTTGAGCTTCAGCTCTAGGTCGCCATCATGACCAGCCTCGTCGCTTGCCTCCACGTGAACATATACGAAGTCGTCGCCCTCTTTCAAGGCTTGGATGGCAGCTTGCGCCTTGCCTTCATAGTTGGTGTTGGCAAGACCTGTAGCACCTTCCACGATGATGTTTCTCAAACCAGCGTAATGACCGATGCCACGAATCAAATCGACGGCAGAGATGACAGAGCCACGCTTGATTTGAGGGTACATCTGTGAAAGGGTCAACATATGAGGACGATAACCACCGCCCCAAGGCCAGATGATGTTTGCCATGCGTTCGCCACGTTCCTTGCGAGCCACATTGAATGGATGGCTTTCCAAAATCTCCTGACTCTTCAGAATCAACTCATTCAAGAGGTCGGCTGTCTCCTGTGCGCTCATGCGATATTCGTCAGAGAGTGGGTCGATGGCATTGCCGTTTGCATCCTTGTCGTGGCCAGCGAGCAGAGCCGCATCAACATTCCCCATAGGCTTTACCAACAGGGGTTTCCACTCCTCGTTAGGATGATCGTGAGGTGGGGCGCAATCCACATACTTGTTGCCACCCTTGATAATCAGAAGATGGCGGTATTGAATACCCGTGATAAACTTCACGATGCCAGGATACTGGCTGGCCAGTTTCTCGTTGAGGTACTTGATGAGCACGTCTGCATCCTCGGTCTCAAGATTGCCACCATTGTGCGTGATGATGATACCATCGTTCACATTGATGATGTTGCAACGGAGAGCGAAATCATTGGGTGACATCTCGTATCCGATGCTCGCAGCCTCCAAAGGACCGCGACCCTCATATACCTCGTTCTGGTCGTAGCCCATGATAGAGCTGTTGGCGACCTCGGAGCCAGGGTGGAATCCGTCAGGAACAGTAACTAAGCGACCAGTCTTGCCGTTCTTGGCAAGCATGTCCATATAGGGTTTGTTGGCGTATTGCAGGAGGGTCTTGCCACCCAGTCTCTCCACTGGGTGGTCGGCCATGCCGTCGCCAAGTATAATGATGTGCTTCATAATTGTTATCCTTTTATTGGTTAGATGTTTGCGATACTCATGATGTTGGCGAAGACACCGGCAGCCGTCACGCTGGCACCGGCACCGTATCCTTGGATCATCATAGGATACTCCTTGTATCGCTCGGTAGTCAGCATCACGATGTTGTTGCTTCCCTCCAAGTTGTAGAATGGATGCTCAGGACCCACAGCCTTCAAGCCGATGCTGGTCTTGCCGCCGTCGAGTGTAGCCACGAAGCGCCAGCGCTTGTGCTCCAAGTCGAGTGTCTTGCGCTTTGCCTCGAAGTCTGCGTCCAATTCAGGAAGACGCTTCCAGAAGTCCTCCAAGCTTCCCTCGAAGAAATCGTCGGGAACGAAGAGATTCTTCTCCACATCTTCTTGCTCCACACGATAGCCAGCCTCACGAGAGAGGATGACGAGCTTGCGAAGTACATCCATGCCGCTCAGGTCGATGCGTGGGTCAGGCTCGCTGTAGCCCTTCTCCTTGGCAAGACGCACGGTCTCGGAGAATGGAACGACGCTGGAGATGGCATTGAAGATGAAGTTGAGCGTACCAGACAGAACAGCCTCAATCTTAAGGATTTTGTCACCAGAGTTGCGGAGGTCGTTGATGGTTCCGATGATAGGAAGACCCGCACCTACGTTGGTCTCGAAGCGGAACACCACGCCACGCTGGATGGCAGTCTTCTTCAAGCGCTCGTAGTTCTCGTATTCGCTGGAAGCCGCAATCTTGTTGGCTGCGATGATGCTCACGTTGTGCTCCAAGAGGCTCTGGTAGAGGGATGCCACTTCCTTGCTGGCGGTACAATCCACGAATACGCTGTTGAAGATGTTCATGCCGAGTATCTTCTCACGCAATGAGTCGTTGGTGCTTGGCTCGGATGCCTTCAACTGCTCGCGGTAGTTGTCGAGGTCGAGGCCGTCACGGTCGAAGATGGCATTGTGAGAAGAAGCGATGCCCACCACGTTGAGCTTGAGCTTGTTGCGCTCCTTCAGTTCCTCGTACTGGTTCTTGATTTGCTCGATGAGCTTGCCGCCCACGGTACCCACACCGCAGATAAAGAGGTTGAGCACCTTGTATTCAGAGAGGAAGAAGCTATCGTGCAACACGTTGAGTGACTTTCTCAGGTAGTCGCTCTTCACGACGAAGGAGATGTTGGTCTCGGAAGCACCCTGTGCACAAGCAATCACGGAGATACCGCTACGGCCGAGCGTACCGAAGAGCTTACCAGCGATACCGGCTGCATGCTTCATGTTCTCACCCACGATGGCGATGGTGGCAAGACCACCCTCGGCGTGCATTGGGAACATCGCACCGTCTGCAATCTCGTTCTTGAACTCCTCGTTCAACACACGTACAGCCTCATCCACATCCTGTTCACGAACACCGATGGAGGTGGAGTTCTCAGAGGAAGCCTGGGAAACCATGAACACGGAGATGCCTTCGTTGGCAAGGGCGGTGAAGATACGGCGGTTGACACCGATGACACCGACCATCGAGAGACCTGTTACTGTAATAAGAGCTGTTCCGTTGATAGAAGAGATACCCTTGATAGGTTTGGAGTCGCCATCAATCTTGTTCTTGATGATGGTGCCAGGGGCATCCGGGTTGAAGGTGTTCTTGACCTTGATAGGAATATTTTTGATACAAACTGGGTAGATGGTAGGAGGGTAGATGACCTTTGCGCCAAAGTTGCAAAGCTCCATCGCCTCGACATAGCTCAGTTCGTTGATAGTGTAAGCAGATTTGATGACACGAGGGTCGGCAGTCATGAAGCCATCCACATCGGTCCAGATTTCGAGCACTTCGGCATCGAGAGCAGCGGCGATGATGGCAGCGGTGTAGTCGCTACCGCCACGACCGAGGTTGGTAGTACGCTCAGTGTTCTTGTCGCGGCTGATAAAACCCGGAACGAGAGAGATGCGAGGCAGGTCAGCGAAGGTCTCTTTCACCAGTCGGTTGGTCAACTCGCTGTCGAGGGTATGCTTGCCCTTACCGTGCAGGCGTTCCGTCTTGATGAAGTTGCGGGAGTCAAACCACTTGGCGCCACGAATCAGTGTGGCAACGATCTTCGAGCTGAGCCTTTCGCCATAGCTCACGATGGCATCCTGTGTCTTCTCGCTTAAATCGTGGATGAGATACACACCGAAGTAGATGCTCTTCAACTGCTCGAAGAGTGCATCGACCGATTTGAACAAGTTTTCTCTGTCGGAGGTGTCGGTGATGATGGTATCAATCATCTTGTGGTGGCGATCAACCATGGCGTCGAATTCGACTCTCCACTGTTCATCACCCTTGAGGGCAAGCTGAGAGGTTTGCAAGAGTTTGTCGGTGATACCGCCAAGTGCGCTCACGACAACCACTACACTCTGTTTCTTGGCCTCATTTTCAACGATACGTTTTAAGCTGAGGATGCTTTTTACGGAACCAACAGATGTTCCGCCGAATTTTAATACTTTCATGTGTTATTGAATTTTTACGTTGGTAATGTAGTGCCACTCCCGAAACAACTGGGCTGAGGCAGAACTTGGTGGCAAAAATACAGCTTTTCTATCAAACTGCCAAGAGAAATGCGAAAAAAGTGTCTTTTTGTTGCTAAATTTGTTGTGTCGGCAGAATATTTCTTGCATAAATTCGACGTTTACATTAAATATATGGGAAAATCTGTAAGTCATTTCGTTAGTCGAGTTATGTTGCTGGGAACGCTCGGCAGATGAAGAACGTGAAGATGATGAAGAACGTGAACCCTATGGACAGGTTTCGCCATGCAAATTTTCATGGAGAAATATTTTGGAATATCAAGAATTTGTATTATCTTTGCAGCGATATTCGTTAGAAAAAGTGTGTGCTTTTTGGGGTTATTCGTAAGATAAAATGTGTATAATGCTGGAATATTCGTCAGAAAAAGTGCGTGCTTTTATGAATTATTCATTAGAAAAAGTGTGGATTATGAGAAGATATATTTATCGACAACTCTTGGAATGGAAAGAAAAGCCTAATCGTAAGCCATTGATAATCAATGGTGCAAGACAGGTTGGAAAAACCTACATCTTGCAAGAGTTTGGAAAAAGAGAATATGAGAAGTTTGTTTTCTTTAGCTTAGATCGAGACTCAAAGGCAAGGGAGGTATTTGAAAAAGGTGGAACGACCTCCGATATTCTGATAGCATTGTCTGCCATCAGCGATGTGGATATCACGCCAAATGATACCCTGGTGGTGCTTGATGAGATTCAAGATTGTCCGAAAGCACTTGAGACCTTGAAGTACTTCTGTGAGGATGCACCTGGTATTCATGTTGTCGTGGCTGGTTCGCAGCTTGGTGTGTCTTTGCATCATGGAGTGTCCTATCCTGTGGGCAAGGTGGAGGAGTTGCGCCTTTATCCCATGACATTTTTGGAGTTCTTGGAGGCTATGGGCAAAGACAAGTTGGTGAACGTGCTGACCAATAGGAATTGGACCGTCATGGGTATGATGGAAACGGAACTGATAGGGTTGCTGCGACAATATTATTATGTGGGTGGAATGCCAGCTGCCGTTCTTGCTTATGTGGAACAGAAAGGGCTTCAAGAAGTTCGGAACGTTCAGCGTCAAATCATCCGAGATTATCGACGCGATTTCTCCAAGCATGCTCCAAGTCGGGAGGTGTCTCGCATCAATATGGTGTGGGATTGCATACCTGCCCAACTTGCAAAAGAAAACAAGAAGTTTATCTATGGTGCAGTAAGGAAAAGTGCCAGGGCTGCCGATTTCGAGCTTGCCATTCAATGGCTGATAGATGCAGGATTGGCTTACAAGGTACCGAGGGTAAATAGCCCTAAGCTACCTTTGAAATTTTATGAAGACCAGAATGCTTTCAAACTTTTCATGCTCGATGTCGGATTGATGGGAGCCATGGCTGAAGTCTCGTCTGAGTCTATGCTTGTTGGTGACAGCATATTTTCCGAATATAAGGGGGCATTCACCGAATTGTATGTCTTCACCCAATTGTTGACCTTGGAGCTTCCATTGTATTATCATTCGGTAGATAATTCCACGATAGAGATAGATTTTCTCACCCAATGGCATGATAAGGTCGTTCCCATCGAGGTCAAGGCGGAAGTAAATGTGAAGGCAAAGTCACTGCGTACTTTCATAGATAATAATCCAGAATTGAAGGGTGTAAGATATTCCATGCTACCCTATAAGGATCAGGGTTGGATGGTGAATATTCCTCTTTATGCCTGCCTGGTATCGTTTAGCTAGGTAAGGGGAGAAGAATGGAAAGATAGTTTTGTATTTTAATAAAGATAGCTTTGTATTTTAATTAACTTTGTATTTTAATTAACTTTGTATTTTAATTAACGAAGAATATGGCAAGAGCAACAGGACCCATACATTATTTAGAGCATACCACTCCCATGAAAGGCGAGAGTGGCAAATACACCATTCATCCGATGTTCGTGAAGAACGACACCATCGACATGGAGGAGATGAAAGACATTCTGAAACGTCATAGCTTGATGAATCCCAATGTCTTCGAGCAGGCGATAGAGACGGCGGATGATGAAATCATTCGAGCCTTGCGAGAGGGCAATGAGGTCAGGTTGGGCGATATGTTTGTCGTTCGCCCGAAGCTCAGACTGCTTCGTCGCAAAGACGAGAACGGCAATGAGGTGAAGAAGGAATATCATGAGGGAGATTTGATTCCTGCCAACGAGGTGGAGGTATGTGGCATCGAAGTGCAACCTACCAAGGACTTTGTGAAGCGTTTCTTGCAAGAGCGTCTGAAGTGCAGTCGCCAGTGGTGGGGTGTGAAGGCGCAGCCGAAGGAGGCGGACAAGGAGTTTGCCGACATCGTAGCCATTTGCGAGGAGCAAGGATATGTCACGGTGAAAGACTTGGTTAGGAAGTTTGGCGTGACTCGCTATCATGCCTGCAAGGTGCTTGATGGCATGTGCGAGGAACCAGATGCCAGGATGGTTTCTTCCAAGGAGGGACCTGTGAGATTATATCGCTTGCGTAAGAAGTAAATGGCTTCGAGAGTGTCAAGACATAGGATTGTGAGTTTGGGTAAGTAATATTTGAGGTACAAGAGCCTAAGGTCGTAAGTGTGCTGACTAGGCTCAGCAGCTCTGTCGAGCCTAGTCAGCAAGTCTGCCGACTCTAGTCAGCAGAGCTGCTGAGCCTACTGGTCATCCGCTGTTAGTCCGCAACATCAACCTCTATAGTTGCACGTCGTTATACTCTCATGTAGCGCAACTATGCACCCTATAGTCGCACGACTATACATATTATAGTTGTGCAACATGAAGACGTATAACCGTGGAACTTCAAGTATGATGCTGTACGACAATATTCAGAACGCAATCTTAGGAATATGAAAAGATTTGCTGAAGCATATCCGAATTTTCCAATTTGGCAAGTCCCACTTGCAAAATTAAAGGAACTGCCAATTTTGCAAGCGACACTTGCAGAATTAAAGAATGAAGGCAAGGAGTTTGTGCAAGTACCGCTTGCACAAATATCTTGGTACCACCATATTTCACTGTTGTCTAAGGTAAAAGACGAAGCAGAACGTATCTAAAGAATAACTTTATTCAAGTTTCGCAAGTAACCAAATCGCCCTGAAAGGGCGCCCTTATCCCATCCAACTACCTAGGGCGTTGCCCTGGACTTGGTGCTTTTGGACCTTCGGCCCGAATCCATAACTATTTGCGAAACTTCAGTAACTTTACTGAGGAAGAGCTAGTAGCTGATATAGTTATTTCCAAAATGGAAACAACTGTCAGGCGTAACGTATTGACTCTGATTTCGATAAATAGATACGTGGATTGCTTGATGAGGACTAAAGCGAAAAGCCAGTTTGAAAACAACCATTGAGTAATGGGACAGGGTGCAGTGATAAGCATTGTATCCCGTTTGTTTTCTTCATTTTATACAAATTTGAAGCCAAAATCGAAAATAATTCCATAGAAAAGCACGTAATTCAGAAAATATTATTATTTTTGCAGTTGCATTCATCTTGCAGGAAGCCCGAAGGGCTGAGCGGGTGGGTGTGACTTTTATGGAATAGAGCGTTTACTTACGCTTGTCTTTGACCTTCGAAACTTCGCAACTTCCGAAAACTGTCAAAAGACAAGACAACAGTAGATGCTCACGGTAGGTATATTGTACCCTGCCGTGAGTTGTCGTGTATACACTATTTGTATTTTACGGCTGCCCACGCATGGGATGATATATGTCATGCGTGGGCTTTCTGCAGTTGTCCGTCTCGACAGTTGGCAATGCGAAGGCCTCGAAGGTGGGATGGGCAATAGGCGAATTCCCACGCTTTTCGTATAGTCTAATTTTACAGCAATCAGAAACGTCATCCGCACTTGGGAATTCTACGGATTTTATTAAAAATAAGGAATACCAAGTGTATAAAGTTACATGGGATAAGGAGGTGAATGGAGTGCAGTTGCATTCTCGAATCGTAGAAGGTGTATTGGGTACATCTCCAAGACCTGTGTTCTATGAAGAGTTGGACCTTTTGGGATTGGATAGGCTTGGTTGGCAATATCCTCATTGTCAAGAACCTCTTCTTTGGGCTATCAATAAGCAATATTATTATAAAGGTGAACTGGTCTTTGAGGCAAAAGGGGCAAATATCTATGATGCAGCAACGATTGTTTTGCAACCTGCTGGGCAGAACTTGGTTTTGCAGCCAGTTGATGTTGAAGCAATGTTGGAGCACAACAAGGATATGATGTTTCTTTTGGAAAGTGAGGCTATAGAGTTCATACATGAAACGTATGAACAGTATGCTCGTGCTCGCAAAACAGTTCAAGCAGCTTCTGCTAACACTTTGGATTTTGAAACTTTAGCGGCTAAAGCAGAGAAGAAGACCAAAAAGAAAATGGCTATTGTAAAGGAAGATTGTGATTCCTTTGATATTATGCCATTGGAGGATGCCAACAATGCAGGTAAGCGAGTATATCAAACTACTAAGATAGATAAGTTTATTGCCTCTTTCTCGGGGGGTAAGGATTCACAAGTGGTCTTGGACTTATGTACTCGTGCCATTCCAAGTACAGATTTTGAAGTGATTTATAGTGACACAGGCTATGAGTTACCGCCGTCTTTGGAACTATACGATAAGATACAGAAGCAATATAAGGAGAAGTTTCCTGACTTGAAGTTCTCTTTGGCTAAGAATCACGATAGTGTGCTGAACTATTGGGATAAGATTGGCACACCAAGTGACACCCATCGGTGGTGCTGTTCTGTAATGAAAACTGCTCCTCTTTATCGAATGTTGAGGAGTGGTGAAGATAAGAAAGCAAAGATTCTTACCTTTGATGGGGTTAGGGCTGAGGAAAGTACTAAACGTAGTGCATACCAACGTAAAGGAAAAGGTAAGCATACAAATGTATATAATGCTCATCCTATACTATATTGGAATACAGTTGAAATCTTCTTATATCTCTTTGAACAGAATTTGGATATCAATATAGCTTATAGATATGGTAAGGCTCGTGTTGGTTGTTTAGTTTGTCCTTTTGCTACTACTTGGGATGATATGATAGTTAGTAGAAGGTTTGCTGAAAGTGCAGCTCCTTTTATGCAAAAGTTATCTTCTTGGTCTAAATATGTCGGAATCCATGATACTGCGTCATATTTGCGAGATAGAAAATGGAAGATAAAAGCTATTGGTGGTGAAGATATTGTAAAGGCTAAGGTTGTGTTCGGTAAACATGATACGGATTTAATTGCTAAGATAGAAAGACCAAATAATTCTTTGCTTGATTGGATGTTCGCTTTAGGTGAATATTCTATTAGCCAGATAGGGAATGAAAAAATGCAAGGCGCTTTAAAATATAATAAGCGATTATATGATTTCACTATTCTGCAAAAAGGTAAAGATGCCATTGAGTTTAGGGTTTGTGGTATTAGTGCCAATCCCCAGTTTGGTTATTTATTGAAACGATTGGTTTATAAAAGTGCCTATTGTGTACATTGTGAGGTTTGTGAGGCGGATTGCCCAACGGGTGCTTTGCAGGTTACACCTACTATAAATATTGATAAAAATAAATGTATTCATTGTCTAAAGTGTTTCAATGCTCATGATAGGGGTTGTATAGCTGCGGATAGTGTTAGAATGATTACTGATATGGACAAAAAGTTAAATGCAAAGATTAAGGGTTACAAAACTTTTGGTCTTAGAAGTGAGTGGCTTTCGGAATATTCAAGTTTCCCTGATGATTTTTGGGGCAATAATAGCTTGGGTACAGCACAGGAAGATGGTTTTAAGGCATGGTTGAAGGATGCAGAAATAACAGATTCTAAAAATGTTTTAACTGCATTGGGGAAACTGTTGATGCTCAACTATGCTGATTTCCAAGATGAAATTTGGGAGGTGATAACTGTGAACTTATCCTATAATTCATTTATTGTTAATTGGTTTGCCAATAACATAAAACCTAATCAGTTGTTTGATAGTAAGGCTTTGGAAAATGCGATAGTAGAGCAATATCCAGACTCTTCAGCAAAAACAGTGGCAAATGCTGTAAGAGCATTGGTGCAAACTATCAATATGTCTCCGTTAGGAGAACATTTGATGTGGGGAGAAAGTGAAGACTCGAAGTTTTTGAGAAGACAATATTGTACTTCTATTTCATCAGTTGGTGTTGCTTACTTCTTGTATAAGTATGCAGAGGTAAAAGGTGTACGTACATTGAGAGTTGCAGATTTATATTCAGAAGATTCAACAAGTAATCCATTGGGAGTATTAGGTGTTTCACAAACTGATTTCATAAAAGCTTTGAAGGTTCTGAATTCTATGAATAATAGAGTTTTGGTCGCAGAGTTGAATATGGGATTGGATAGTATTACATTGAGAAGTGATTTGACCGCAATGTCTATTTTGGAGCAAATGTTGGTTTGATATGAGTTTGGGGCTAAACTATTATAAAACGATGTTGTTGTCAGTAAAGACGCAAGTTGTTGGTGGAAAGCGAAAGGTCGCTAAGCCAGTCTTGTTGTTGGCTATTATTCAAGCCATTCGAGACAACTTGCTAACAGACAATCAAATCAAATATTCAGATGAGTTGGAAGGGATTTATAAAGGTCTGTATGCTAAATATGGTGAATCGTTAAGCCCGATGAAATATCCCTTTTATCATTTAACGTCAGATGACTTTTATCATATAAAGGGACAGTTGCCGACAAAATCCCCAACCCCTAAACAACTGAAAGAAAAAATAGAGTATGCTTACTTGGATACCCAACTATGGGAACTTCTACAATCAGAAGAGAATAGACAAGAATTCCAAAAAGCAATAGAAGAATATTTTAATCTAATAAAACGACAATAACCGCCCATGGCAACGAAATATAATGATATAGTGACTTTGAGGTCTATGCGTCCTGCATATAACATTAAGAATGAAGGACCCGATGATTGGAAGACCTTTATCGCCAATGATCAATTCAACGATTTGTTGAAGAAGACCATTAGCGCAGTACGTAACAATGATGCCGATTCGCATAAAGCGATTTGGGTAGCTGGTACGTATGGCTCGGGAAAAAGCCATGCAGGAGCCGTGTTGAAGCATCTTCTTTGTGATGAAGTTGCTGACATCAAAGATTATGTGAATGAGGAGTATGGAGAAGATAAGTATGCGCTTCTTCGTAATTCTATTTTACAACTTCGTGAGCAGAAGAGATTGTTCCCAGTCAATCTTTATGGGCAACAGTCTATCGCTCATGAGGCAGACTTGTCTTTGCAAGTTCAAAAGGAGGTGATACGTGCATTGAAGACTGCAGGCATCAAACTTACAGTACAAACAGATTTTGACAACTATATTCAGCATATCGAAAACGAGCCAGACTTGTGGACAATGCTCATTGATAACAATGAGATATTGAAGAGTGTTGCTCCAGACTTGAATAAACTGAAGTCCAGACTTGTCAATGGTGATACGGAAGTATTGAATCGAGTCATCCAAGCTTTGAGGAATATGGGCATTAGTGTGCCTATCAAAAATTCCAATCTAAAGACTTGGTTGTTTGAGGTGCAGAATGAACTTCGTAGTCAAGGTGTATATGATGGTTTGCTCATTATTTGGGATGAGTTTACTGATGTGATGCGCTCAGACTTAGGCGTTCCTCTCTTGAAAGTTTTGCAGGAAATCGCTGAGGACATGATGAATCCTGAGAACGATTCTTACTTCTTATTCTTGTCTCATCCTTCAGCCTTGAACTCTTTGAAGGAGGCTGAGCGTGAACAGACAAGAGGGCGTTACCACTATGTCATTTATAATATGGAACCAGTGTCTGCCTTCCGTATTATGTCTAAGAAGTTTGTTGTCGTTGATAAGGATTTATACAATCAGCGTCAAGAGTTTTTCTGTGGCTTACATGATGAACTCTTGACGGCATTTGCGTCTTCATCTACCGACCCACAACAGACAAAGAAAGATTTGGCTAATCTTTTCCCTGTACATCCATCGACAGCCAATCTTGCAACCTATTTTGCTCGTGAGGCAGGTTCGTCAAGCCGAAGTGTCTTTGAGTTCTTGGCTTGTGATGAGGTGAGAGCATTCTTCGATGATGAAAATGCTTATGTAGAGAAAGATACCATTACTCCTAACTTCTTGTGGGATTATGTACAGGAATACTTTGAGGGTGATACGGCTCGTTTTGGTGCTGTAACAGAAAGATTTAATTCTCATCATTTGGCTGTTGAGGCTCAAGGTGAGGATTATCTTGCCGTGTTCAAGGGCGTACTCTTGCTGAACGCTCTCAATAATATTGCTAATAATGATAGTGTAACGCCAAGCGAAGAGAACATCTATAATCTCTTTGAGGGTACACCTATATATAATAAGGTGGATGAAATTTTGGATTACTTCAATGAGAAGAGTATTATTCAGCGTCAACCTAATGGTAACTTCTCGATTCTCTTTACGGCTTTGCCAACTGATGAGATTCAGAAGATAAAGGAAGAGTTGAAATTGACGACTTTCCGTTATATAGAAGATGTTGTTAATTTTGGAGATACAGGTAAAAACTTTATTCTCCAAAATTTGAAACAGGTAAATCGTCCTGTTGAGTTCATGTTCTTTTCATTAAGTAGCAATGAGTATACCTTGTTAAATAAAATAGAAGTCTTTTCCAAAAAAGCTTCTAATTATACGGTGCATATTGCCTTTATAGTCGGAAAGACAAATCAGGAGTTATCTGAACTTAAAGAAATTATAGCCAAGAACAAACGAGATGAACGTTTCAATGGCGTTTGTTTTGCTTTGATGGAAAAAATCATGGGTGAAAAAGAGTATGAGCGTTTTATCGAATATCAAGCTAATGCGACTTGTGCTCAAAGACATGGACTTGCAAACCAACAAAAGACTTACACAAAGAATGCTTGCGATATGATTTCTGTATGGTTGCGAGAAATACGAAGTGGTAATATTACATTTAGTTTGTGCGGTGAAGATTTTCAAATTTCAGGAACACGACTAACTTCAACTGTAAATACAGTAATAGCACCTGCTCTCTTTTCTTTAGGTCCTGAATCTTTGGAAATTGTTCGTACTCGTTCATCCTATACTTGCTGGAAAAAGGTAGGGGTTAGAGTTGCCGTTGATACAGTAATGCTATTTCAAACAAAAGCAGAGATTTGTGAGAAATGTAAGGGACCTGCTAAAATTATTGATTATTTATTGCAAGATAGTGTAGATGAAAATCTAGAGTGGAAGTCTGATGTGGATCAAATGCATCCTTTGAAAAAAGTATGTGATTTTATTCAGAATGCCTTTAATCATACGAATAAAAATCAGACTTTCAATTTAGGTGATAAGCTGTATGGATTAACACAAGCTCCTTATGGCTTGTATCAAACTTATGCTCCAATGGCAATGGTTGCTTTTGCTCTTCGAAAATATGCAGGTAAAATTTTTGATTTGAATGGTAAGCCTAGAACTGCAAAACATTTGGTTGACGATGTGATAAACATGTTTGACGCTTGGGAAAAAGGTAAGACATCTCCAAAGCTCAACTTTATGTTTGAAAGCAAAGAGGCTGGAGCCATAACAAAGAATCTCATAAAGACTTTTAAGTTGAACAAGTTGCCAAAGTATTCAGATATAAGTAGTTTGACGGATGCTCGTTGGGCAATGCAACATGAGTATGCTGCTAGTGTAGGTTATCCTCTTTGGAGTTTGAAGTATGCTTCTGAGTGTTCTTCGGATAATCGGGATTTGGTAGATAGTGTTTTCAAAGTGATATATGACTCTGAGAGTGTGAAGAACCCTCCATTGATGGCAAAGGTGGCAGAAGGTTTGAAGAATAACATCGACTTAGGCAATCTCTTGTTGGAGTCAGCCAACAATTTTGAGAAGGGCTTCAAGAGTTATGTCATGGGATTGGAGTACATCAACATGACTGAACCAGAGTTTGCTGAGGCTAAGGCTTTCCTTGATGGTCATCTAGAAGGAACTATCGGCTTGTGGACAGAGCGAGGCGTGGAAGATACGCTGAAGAACTGGCGCTTGGCTCAGCAACAAGAACGATTGAGACAAGAGAATCAAAGACGTTTTGAAGAAGAGCAGGAGAGATTTAAGCGCGAGACTACTCAACAAGGAACTGGAACATCTGCCGATACTCCTACTTGGATGAACAATGAGCCGCAAAATGGAGGTAATGGAACAGTTACTATGGCAGCTTCTTCACAGTCAGAAAGCCAAGACTTGAAGGTGAAGCGAACTGAAGTCGCTCGCAAGGTAATGCCTTTGGCTTCTAACCAGATGCTGCGTGACTTGCTGCAAGACTTGTGTGAGAATGCGGATGAGCAAACCCTTAATATCATAATGAAACATGTTTGATGAAAATAGATTCAAGACAGTAGCTTCCTTGGAAGAGTTGAAGGCTCTTGTTGAGGAAGACAAACATATAAACGGAATGGGAGCGGCTACGGCTAACCGCTACCCAATCCGTTTTGTGCTTTTTGATAACTTCCATGATAGCTTTGAGTTTGTCATGTTTATGTTGGAAGAATGTGGTGTAGCTGTCCAAAGCGTAGATAAATGGATTGATAAGGAATATCCTGATTTGATGATCACTTATCAAGAATTGAGCGAACGTATTTCTGATTATATCTACTCGCTTGGTGGAAAGGATAGTGTTATCACACCATTCTCGGAGCTGGCTCGTTTCTACGACAACCAGCGACATCATACGTTTGATGCTTTGGTAACGACCATTAAGTCTATTGAGGCATCGGCATTAGGTGTAGAACAATCCCAAAGAATTTATATCCCAATCATTGGACTGGAAGGTAAGATGGGAACTTTTGAGAATGATTCTCAAATCAATGTTTGGCATCTTCATGATGATGATGCCGTGGGCGAGAATTATACGATGATTCTTGTAGATGATGACTCATGCTATGGTGTGAAGAACATAGACTGCAAGGCAAATGTAGTGCATACGGTAGGAGAGTGGTTGGATATATGGAAAAAGCCAGAGGTACATCAAAAGTGTACGATAGTATCTACTTCTAAGTCAATATTTGCTAATGCCAAGTTTGCTCAACCCGATAATGCCTTTACCTATGTAAGTCCACAAAATGCTTACGAGTTTTTGAAGTTGGGATTGCATTTAGATTTAGGTGATATACCTTATCATGAGGAGGATGAGGATAATTGGCGATTGTTGGCGGAACAAATCAATCTGTCCGAAGACTTCGAGTTATGCTCTTTTGTTGCTCGATATTTTGATGTGAGTGAGATTTCATCATACAAGTCGTTCTTGAAGATATGGTTCTCTCATAGTAGTAACTTTGATAGATGGTTGCTATGTTCTTGTTATACCATGTTGAATAAAGGTGATGGCTTCTTGACAACTTGCTTGTCAAAATTGAATAGTTATTCCAATGCAGATTTGTTTACGGAGGTTGTCATGTATATGACCACCGTGAAAACTGAGATGGAAGAACGCCGCTGTTGTCTCTGTGAGGCTTCTCTCAGAAATGTGAAACTTTCAGAGAATGTGGAAGTTATTGTCGGTAATCGTTTGGAAAATATAGCCAAGCAAAGTGGTTATCATGAAGCCATCAAGTATTTCTCAGGAATAACTAGCAAGGAGAAAGAATTGGCTATCGCTTGGTTAGGTAGGGGACTTATCAACTTGAATGAAGTGAAGGCATTCTTCCCTGACTTGTATGATTATATGCAAGCCCAACCATTGCTTACGCCTCAATGTGCATGGGTATCTACTTATATCGAAAACTACAAGAAGGCGAAATTGGGTAATGTCTATACTTCAGAAGTTAAGGAGGTAATAGCTACACACAATGTAGATAGTATAGCTTTTGATACTTGGTATCAGTCTTTGAAGACGACGGCAACGTTGCTGTCTGGTCGTAAGGACATAGATGTGTATTATTGGATAGATGGATTGGGAGTGGAATGGATTCCGTATATTCAAGCAATAATCAATCAACATCAGCAAGATAACATCTATCTGAATGAGACTTTGGTGGCGAGGGCTTTGCTGCCAACCACGACAGAAGTAAATAAGAAGGAACTTCAACGCCTTTCGGAGGTAGATATTCAAACCATGAAAGTGGGAGACTTGGATGCTATGGCTCATCAATCCACTAATCGCTATCCTGATACGATTATCTCTGAGATGAGAGTAGTAAAGGAGGCGATAGATAAAATAATCCGTACTTATGCTGGCAAGAAAATAGCCATTGTAAGCGATCATGGTCTTACTTATTTGTCTCAGTTGCAGAATGGATTGAATTTGGCAGGGTTTGAGTCTGACCATCATGGTAGATTAGCTGTATGCAAGGCAAGCAAGGTGACGATTGACAAAAATTATATCATACTGGATGATAACAAGACTGTTTGTGCGTTGAATCATAAGTCGCTCTGTAATAAGGTGCCTCGTGACCAAGGAATACATGGTGGTTGTACTCCTGAAGAGGTGCTTGTTCCAATCTTTGTCATCTCTAGTAATCCAAGCAATAGTCATTGGAGCGTAATCATCCTTACTCCAGAGGTTTCTGCCACAGACCCTAAGGTTAAATTGAAGATTAAGGGCTTGGAGATTTCAGATATACCTTATATTATATATAGGAACAAATCATATACCTTGAACAAAGTGGGCGAGGAAGAGTTTGTTTCCATCCCTCTTGAAGTAGATGAAAATGAAACGGAGCTGATTGTATGTGTTGGTGGAAAGGAAATTGGAAGATGTTTTGTTCACTGGCAGATGGGTGCAATTGAGGAAGATTTATTTGGTGACTTTTAATTTTGAAGTTTTATGAAAGAAGAATTACAGCAAAAGGTGAGACAGTATTTCTCAGCCATGTCTATATACAAAGATCCTAAGGCAACGAACAGTATTTTTGCTGGTCGAAACTTGCCTTCGTTTGTCAAGGATTATCTCTTGAAACGATATTTGAACATTAGTACTGGCGAGATAGACACTTTGGGACTTAATGCATTCTTAGACAAGGTGATTCCTGCCAATGGTGGAACGGTCAAGGATGATATTCTGGCTGGCAAGGAGGTGACTTTGTTGGCACGCTTTTCTATTTACATTGATTTGGTAAAGGGCGAGAAGCAGTTCGCCATCCCTGATTATGGCATCAAACAGCGTGAGGGAATTATTCCCGACTATGTATATGCCAAGCATCCTGGTGAACTGGTAGATGGCGAGAAGTGGGGAATTGTGAAACTCTGTCTGTTGCCTGATGACGACAACGATAAGAAAAACCATGTGCGTATGGTTGACTTTAAGCCATTCAAACCTTATAGTTCTGTAGATATAGAATATTTGAGAGAGGCTCGTCAGCATTTTAGCAATGAGGAATGGTTTGATGTCCTGTTGTCAGCGATGGAATATGACCCAGATGGCTTTACCTCGATGAGTCAGAAGATGGAGTTCTTGACTCGTCTCTTGATATTCATCGAACCAAGATTGAATGTGATAGAGTTAGCCCCAAAGGGAACAGGTAAATCTTATGTGTTTGGAAACTTGTCTAAGTATGGATGGTTGGTAAGTGGTGGAAAGGTTACTCGTGCTAAGTTGTTTTATGACAAGCAGAAGCAACAGAATGGTATCATCAAAAATCATGACTTCACAGTCTTTGACGAGATTCAGACTATAATTTTCCAAGAGCCAGCGGAGATTCAGGCTGCTTTGAAATCATATTTGGAGAGTGGAAAAACGACGATAGACAACAATGAGTTTACCTCGGAGTGTGGACTGATGCTGATGGGTAATATTCCTTTGTCGGCAAATCGTCTGCCTATTTCACCAAACTATTTTGATTCTTTGCCAAGCAATTTCAAAGAATCTGCTTTACTGGACCGCTTTCATAGTTTCATTGAAGGTTGGAAGTTGCCACGTGTCAACGATAGTATGATTTTCAATGGTTGGACTATCAATGTGGAGTATTTCTCGGAGATAATGCACACTATGCGTATCCAGAACTCTTATGGATTGTTGTTTGATGAATTGGTGGAGTTTGAGGCAAAGTCGGATGTTCGTGATTCCAAGGCAATCAAAAGGATAGCTACGGCATATATGAAATTGCTTTTCCCTCATTGGCAGAAAGTCGAGGATGTAGATAAGGAAGCTTTTGACCTCTATTGCTTGCAACCTGCCATCTATCGTCGTGGTATTATCAAAGAACAATGTCATCTGATTGATTCTGAGTTCAAGGCAAGAATGCCTGAGGTGAGAGTAAAATAGAAAGTTTTTACTAACTATTAAATAACAAGCGTATGACTACAAAAGTAAAATTTATCTTGACCTATGTGGGTGGTATCATAACGGGTATCATCCTTGTGTTTGTTTTCTCTTTTGTCAAACAAAAGATAGGGAGCAATGACGTTGTTTGGTTTGAGAAACCTGGGCAGGAAATTCCTTCTAATGAGTTTAGAGTTATACAGGTAATGCGTGATGGAAGTGCCTTGGCTTTTAGTACGAGTTTGGGAAGTACTGGCGTTGTGGTTGCTTTCCCTGCAAGCGATGGGGAAGAGTATTACGATTCTCAAGAAATAGAGATTGAGGATGATGCTTGTGTAAGACAAGTGGGTACTTATCGTTATACAACCCGTGACGGTATCGAGAAAACGGTACCTATCGTAGAGATCTTTGATAAGTAACTGGTCATAATAAACTTCTCCCTATACGCTAAGATTCTTTAGAAGTGGCGTATAGGGAGATTTGTTAGTCAAACTATTGGGAACTTGCTTAAACTCTCAAAGAGTAATTTGCTTGATTTCCTCTTCGCTTATACCTGTGGCATCTGCTACTTGCTGGATTGTCATTCCCATTTTCAAGAGGTTCTTGGCGATGGAAAGGCTCTTTTGCTGCTCGCCTTTAGCGATTCCTTCTTCCATTCCTTCGGCTTTTCCTTTGGCAATCCCTTCTTCCATCCCTTCGGCTTTTCCTTCTTGGAAACTGTCGTGTTGCAGGGATTTCTCCACACGCACGCCATCCCAGAACTTGTCGTAGGCTCTGAGTTCTTCTTCCGTGAAACCACTAACCTTCAGTTCCTCCAATGCCTTGCTGATTTCTGGATTTTCCGTTAGTTCAGCAGGTATCTCTGTGGTGTTGGCATTGATTTCCGTGAGGAATCTCAGCCAAAGCACTGCCATTCGCTTTTCCGTGAAGGTGTGAGGGGTGAACTTGGGGAGTTCTATGAAGGTGAAGTGCAAGCCCTTTATGACTTTTTCGCTGTCCTTGTCATGCACAATCTTGTAGTTGTGGATGAAGCAGTCTGGCATATCGTGCTCAAAGATGTCATTGACGAGGTTCAAGGAATAAACTGGTCTGAGTTCACTGTAACGTTCCTTCTTCTGTGCCTGAGTGACATAGAGTTTGGAGGCATTGAAGAGGACACGCTGCTTGAAGGACGTGGTCCATTCCATTTGCATCTCCACGCAAAACATTCTGCCATTGACGTCCTGGCACAAGACGTCCACGATGGAGTTCTTGTGCTCGTAAAGCTCGGGCACGAGTTCGTTTTGCAGATACTTGATGCTTTGTATCTGCTCGCTGTCATCGAGTGGGAGTAGGGCGTTGAGAAGGCTAATCAGCAAGTCAGGATGCTTGCCGAAAATCTTCTTGAACGTCAAGTCTGCCTTTGGATCTAAGTACTTCATAATCTTATGGATTTAATAGTTATTTCTGCCAAATGGTAATTATCCTTTGCTGTTGATTTGCTTGATTTCCTCTTCGCTTATACCTGTGGCATCAGCTACTTGCTGGATTGTCATTCCCATTTTCAAGAGGTTCTTGGCGATGGAAAGGCTCTTTTGCAGCTCGCCTCTGGCGATTCCTTCTTCCATTCCTTCGGCTTTTCCTTCTTGGAAACTGTCGTGCTGCAAGGATTTCTCGACTCGCACACCATCCCAGAACTTATCGTAGGCTCTGAGCTCTTCTTCCGTGAAACCACTAACCTTCAGTTCCTCCAATGCCTTGCTGATTTCTGGATTTTCCGTTAGTTCAGCAGGTATCTCTGTGGTGTTGGCATTGATTTCCGTGAGGAATCTCAGCCAAAGCACTGCCATTCGCTTTTCCGTGAAGGTGTGAGGGGTGAACTTGGGGAGTTCTATGAAGGTGAAGTGCAAGCCCTTTATGACTTTTTCGCTGTCCTTGTCATGCACAATCTTGTAGTTGTGGATGAAGCAGTCTGGCATATCGTGCTCAAAGATGTCATTGACGAGGTTCAAGGAATAAACTGGTCTGAGTTCACTGTAACGTTCCTTCTTCTGTGCCTGAGTGACATAGAGTTTGGAGGCATTGAAGAGGACACGCTGCTTGAAGGACGTGGTCCATTCCATTTGCATCTCCACGCAAAACATTCTGCCATTGACGTCCTGGCACAAGACGTCCACGATGGAGTTCTTGTGCTCGTAAAGCTCGGGCACGAGTTCGTTTTGCAGATACTTGATGCTTTGTATCTGCTCGCTGTCATCGAGTGGGAGTAGGGCGTTGAGAAGGCTAATCAGCAAGTCAGGATGCTTGCCGAAAATCTTCTTGAACGTCAAGTCTGCCTTTGGATCTAAGTACTTCATAAATTCTATAATTTGATGGTTGTTTCCGCAATATTGCGATTTTGCGTGCAAAGCTACAACTTTTATTTGATAATCGCAAGCTTTTGTCTAAAAAATGCGATGCTCACACTCTTTTTCTGTCCTTGATGACTAAATGTTGTCATCAGCTAATACTCGATTGAGGCTTGCAACAACCCTTGACAGGCATCCTCCAATAGGGTGATGACCAACTCGAAGTCGCTATAATCGCCGTAATAAGGGTCAGGAACTGTGGTGTATTCACGATGGTTGGTGAGGAAATCCGCCATGCGAACCACTTTGTCCTTGTCGGCTTGGCTAGATGCCATGGAGGTGATGGCTCGATAGTTCTCGTTGTCCATTACTACGATGGTGTCGAATCGCTTGAAGTCAGCCTTCTGGAATTGGCGGGCACGGCTGTTGAAGTCGTAGCCATGTTCGGCGCCACATTTTCTCATACGGCTGTCAGGCAACTGACCAATATGCCAACTGCCGATGCCCGCAGAGTCGATTTCAAACTCGTCGCTGAGTCCCGCTTTCTCCACGAGGCTCTTCATGATGCCTTCACCTGCAGGGGAACGGCAGATGTTTCCGAGGCAGATGAACAATACTGTATGTTTACTTTTCTTTGTCATAATAGAATGATTTCTAAAGTTTCTAACTCCTAACTTATAATAGATATCCGTACTTTTTCAGTGCTTCCACTACCTTGCCCTTATTGTTTGCTTCCACCAGTAGGATGAATCCCTCAGCTTTTAATGTATATTTTCTGATGGTAGGGTCGGTGAGGATGATACGTTGCAGCTCCTTGTTGTCGGCAGGAATTTGTAGCAGTGAGTATTTCTTCTGCGGTGCCTTCATAGGCTTGCATCGGCTTTCTAGCTCCTTGAAAAACTGTTGCCAGTTGGCTGGTGGCTCAGGGCAGATGTAGTCGTGGAAGAGGTTTATCTTGTTGGTGATGTCGTTCTTGCAGGAGCATCCGTCAAGGAACGTCTCGTAGCTTATCTTGTAGAGCTTCTTGGATATGGCAGTTCCCATATTGTTCAATACCGACTCGTATGGGTTGGTATCGGTCAGTGACTTCACCATCAAGTTGTCCTCGTAGAGTTCAAAAACCTTATGGTTGGCATCTGTTTTTGGCTGCTTGTATTTCCGGGTTATCCCTAGCGCATATTCTCCTAGAGGTGTCAGCCTAAAATATTTTAAGGTATCGTAGAAACATGTCGCATCCTGGTCTGGTTCCTTGCAGTATGCGATTTCTACCAGACCATATACAGCCAACATGAAGATGTATCCTTTCATGAAAGGGCGGGTCAGTTCCTGGATGATGTCCTCTGAGAAGATGTCGTATTCATCGTATGTGTTTTTAAGAGTCATCTTCTCAAATTCGTATGTGCTGAGCCACATGCTGTATAGCTCTGAGTCTTCGTCGAGGTTTCTAGCGATCCTACAGATGTCATCTGCCTCTAGCCATGTCCTGCCCTTTCCATGCGTTTTTATGACCGCCATCAAGGCGTAACAGATGTCTTCGCAAGAACAGGTTATCATCTGGTTCCTCCTGAACCCTGTGATATGGTTGAGGATGAGCGCAGGAAAATAACTTGGTTCTGATGCCATGTCACCCCAGATGCTCTTGATGTCATCCTCGATGGCGAAGTCGCCAACACCTTTTACCGAAGCATCAAGGCAATAGGTGTTAGTAAGGAGGAGGGAAGCCAGACGAGAACCGTCTTTGTTTTCTGTTTGGAAAAACTCTTTGATGCCTGTCGTCTTGGCAACCTTCTTGACGGTTGTGGCGGTACACTTGTTGGCACCAAACTCTATCTGATGGGTTCGGTACATCACCCTGAGCATAGGGAAGATAGTTTGAATGGCTACCTCGTTGTTGTAGGTGAGCAAATTCTCGTCAGCAGGTAGCTCCTTGATTTCCTTGGGGAGGAAGCCTGCTGGATTCAAAGCTTTGTACAAATCTCTGCGCAATCCTTTCTGTAGCGTAAGATGAGGAGTCCTGCCTTTGTAATTGCTCCAAGGCCTATCGGGAGCATAGCCAATGGCGTTTTGCAACTCATACCAAAGGGAGAGCTTTGGTATTAATTCCGTATGCTCGTAATAATAACTACTCTTCACTTTGTGGGAGCATTTCTCGCCCAACAGCTTTTCTGCTTCAGCCTCGCTTACGAAATGATTCTCCAATACTATCTGCATCAGGTCTTTTTCTGGCTTCGGCATTTCGTCTAGGAAATAGTGTAGATTGCGATAGTAACGCATGATGGCGAAGAAACGTATCCAGTTGTTCTTGAGCTTCTTTTCTCCTGACAGAATGTAGCTTATCTCTGATGGACACTTCTGCTTGCCGTTCTTGTCGATGTAATAGAGGCGATATTTGCGAGCAAACTTATAGAATGGATCTAAGTATTCTTGTAAGTCTGCCAACGTGTAACTGCCCAGTATTTCTATGAGGCGTTTGCGTTCTTCATCAGAGGGCATGAAAATCTCCTTGGCGGGGCGTTTGTCATTATTTAATGAGACGGGCTTCATATCCTTGTTTTCTTCTGATTGTGGAATCAAATTCCCGAAGAGATCCTTTAACATATTTTCCTTTTTATTCGTTTTTTGTTTATTAATTGCATCTTTTCTTTATCCCAGTATGAAGTTGATGTCTTCCTCGGAGAGTTGCTTGGAGGAAGAGCTGTCTGCTCCTATCAGTCCCTCGAAAAGCTCGGCTTTCTGCTGCTGCAGGAGCTGGATTTTCTCCTCGATGGTCTGCTGGGTGATGAGCGAGTAGCTCAGGACTTTTGCCTTCTGTCCGAAACGGTGCAAGCGGTTGATGGCTTGTTCTTCGGCAGCCTTGTTCCACCATGGCTCAAATATAAACACGGTGTCGGCGGCTGTGAGATTCAAGCCCACGCCTCCCGTCTTCAGTGTCATCAGCATTACCATACACTGAGGGTCGTTTTGGAATCGCTCCACGATGCTGCGGCGGTCTCTGGTAGAACCCGTCATACAAGCATAATCGATGCCGTTTTGGTCGAGTCGCTCGCTGAGCTGTTCGATGCCGGCGATGAAATTGAAGAATACCACCACCTTATGTCCGTTGGCCACAGCTTCCAAGAGGGTGTCGGTCAGCAGGTCGAGCTTAGGCGATTGGATGTGACCATCGCTGAGGCTCTCTGGGATGGAGGCGATGCGACGAAGCTCGTTCAATGCCTGGAACATGATGAACTGTGATTTCTGTATGCCCTCTGTTGCAATGGTTTGACGTACCTGGTTGAAGTAGTACTGGCGGCGTCGCTCGTAGAAGTCGTGTTGTTCGGCGTTCATCTCCACGTAGAGTGTCTGTTCGATGCGGTCAGGCAGGTCTTTCAGCACGTCCTTCTTCAGACGGCGGAGCATGAATGGGAATATCTTCTTACGCAGACTCAACAGTGTGTCCTTGTCGCCGTCCTTTTGGATAGGGGCGGCGTAGCGGCTGTTGAAGTCATCGAGCGTACCAAACATTGTTGGGTTGAGGAATCGGAACAGCGAATAAAGTTCCGAGAGATTGTTTTCCACAGGTGTACCGCTCAGGGCCAGTCGATGCTCGGCATGGAGCAGGAGGGCTGCCTGTGTGGTCTGTGTGGTCATGTTCTTGATGTTTTGGCTCTCGTCGAGTATGACATAATGAAAATCCTTCTTGCTGAACTCCTTGACATCGTTCCTCACGATGGCGTAGGTGGTGAGAATCACCTGGTGCTTCATCGCCTCCTTGATGTCTCGGTCGCCTGCATAGTAGGTATAGACAGAGAGCTGGGGAGCGAACTTCTGTAGTTCGTTTTGCCAGTTGAAGAGCAAGCTGCGTGGCATTACGATGAGCGTAGGCTTCTTCACCTTCGGATAGATGAGTGTGAGTACGCCGATGGTCTGAACGGTCTTACCGAGACCCATGTCATCGGCAAGGCAACCGCCCAAGTTGTTGTCATATAGATATTTTATCCACTTGATGCCTTCTGCCTGGTAAGGACGAAGTCTTGCTTGCAACTTCGGGGTCTTGAGTTTCTCCTCGGCGAGGTGGTTGAATCCCTCATATACCTCGCGATGGTGCTTGAATGCTTCGCCTTCGAGTGGCCCGTTGATGAGGTCTTCGATTTCTGGTAGGTCGAAGAAGGATACCTTCACCTTGCCGTCCTTGCCCTTCTTGTGCTTGAAAATGCGCTCCAACTTGCGCATATAGCCATCATCGATGATGGCACGGTCGCCATCACTGAGTTGGATGTATTTCTTGGAGTTGTATTGCGAGAGAATTTGTTGTAGGGAAAAAGTCTCGTTCTCCACCTCGATGGTAGCGTCGCCCTCCAGAAAGTCGATGCCCGACGAGAGGTTGATGTTGAGTTTCGGCATGACAGGCTTCACCTTGTACTGTCGCAGTTTCTCGGCACCCACTAGCTGGTAGGTGCGGATGAGTGAAGGCAGGGCATGGAGCAGGAAGGGACCTGCGGTCTCTTCGGGTATGATGAAGAGATTGGCCTCGTTATAGACCTCCTTCTTAGCTTCCTTGCTCGGGGCATAGGCGGTGATTTCCTTTTTTAGGGAAGCGATGGCCTCGTCCATGGGGAGGTGCGCCAGTCGCTTTATCTTGATTTTCTTCTCCAGTGAGAGCGAGGCCACCATGCTGAGGTCGAACTGCTGAACGAAGTCGAGCGGCAGTCCCTTCACCGATTCCATCAGTCGTAGGAAAAGCGTCTTGTCGGCGTCGATTTTCTCGAAGGAGAGGGAAGGGGTAGGGATGATGTCGTTGTCGGAGAACTCCACGGTGTAGTCCTCGTAGATGACCTGTACGTTTTCGATGAATGAGAAAAATACGGAGAGGTATTGCTCCATCATGTCCTCGCCAAAGGGGGTGAGGAAGTAATTGAGTTGGCGATAGTTGTCGCCAACTGATGCGATGGGGTAAATGGTGGAAGTGCTTGGAGATGATGAATCCTTGGTATCTGATAATACGAAGCTATCGGATAAGAAACAGAGACGTTTGCTTGTGTTGGCTGCTAGTTTCTCTCCTGCTGGTTTGTCTTCTGTTGCTTCTCCATCTCCTTCTGTTGCTTCTCCATCTCCTTCTGTTGCAACCACGAGCTTAGGAACAATGGTGTTGCCTTGTTTCTTCAAGAGCAGTTGCAAGACGGTGGCATCGGCAGAAACGCTGATGTTGCTTCCCTTCTCATCCACGAGGTTCTTGCATCTGATGAGCTGGTAGAGAAGGTGAGGGTTTTGGTTGAGGCTCACATCGTTCCCTTCGTTTTCGTCCCACGAAATTTGGAAGGCCATCTCTTCCTTGATGGCATCGAGGCTTCGCAGGAGTTGCGAAGTGTCGCCTGTGTAGTAATGGAAGTCTGCTTCTACAGGCTTCAGTTTCTTATCTACTGGAATGATGAGGACATCGTTCTCGGTGGGTTTCAACAGGAAGAAAATCTCCTTTCCCATCATCGTCTTGTTGTTCTTGGCGGTGGCGATGGGAGAGAGTTTCTTGAGCTGCGGAAGAAAATCGTTCATTGTTGTAATCTTGCTTATTTATTTTAATTGATGCTTTCTTTTTATTCTAAATGGTTTGTTGCATTTTCGGTGGAAAAGCCATTTCGACCGCAAAGTTAGCATAAATATTTGTAAAAGACGAAGCAAACGTTTGTTTTTTCTGAAAAAATGAGTAGCTTTGCAAAGTAATCATTTTTTTTTATTACCTTTGCACAAAAAATGTAACGTAATATGAAGTATCTGTTATTTTCCGATATCCATGGTTGTTTGCCAACCTTGGAGAAAGTTCTTGATTTCTTTGCGAAAGAGAAATGTGACATGATGTGCATCATGGGTGACATCATCAACTATGGACCTCGCAATCGCATCCCCGATGGCATTGATCCGAAAGGTATCGTGGAGAGGCTGAATGCCTTGGCTGATAAGATTATTGCAGTGCGAGGCAACTGCGATGCGGAGGTGGACCAGATGTTGCTCGATTTCCCTATCATGGAGATTTATGCCTTGTTGGTGGATGATGGCAAGCGTTATCTGTTGACGCATGGACATATATATAATAAGGAGAACATGCCTAAGGGACCATACGATGCGATCATCTATGGACACTCTCATCTCTGGGAACTTTCTCATGTGGAAGTTCCTTCTTCTCAGGAGGGCAAGTCTATTAGCCGTGCAGTCTGCAATACGGGTAGCATCACTTTCCCGAAGGGAGGGAATGTGCCAACTTTCGCTACGCTCGAAGACGGCAAGTTTACGATGTACGACCTCGATACATGGAAAGTGTTAGCAGAGATGGAAGTGTAAAAAGGTAAAAAGGTAAAAAAGTAAAAAGGTAAAAAGGTAAGGGAAGTGTAATCATAACTTTCAAAAATTAAATTATGATACAAGAATATCAAATCAGAATTCTGCCCGAACAGGCAGCGAGCGAGGAAGGCATCAAGCGCTATCTCTCCAAGGAGAAAGGGCTGGATGTCAGGACTCTCAACCAAGTGCGTGTGTTGAAGCGTAGCATTGATGCACGTCAGCGTACTATCTTCGTCAACTTGAAGGTACGTGCCTATATCAATGAGTTTCCACAAGACGACCAATATATTCATACGGAATATCCCGATGTGAGCAGTAGGCCTCGTGTCATCGTGGTGGGCGAGGGGCCTGGCGGCCTTTTCGCCTCGCTTAAATTGATAGAGTTGGGCTACCGTCCTATCGTCTTGGAACGTGGAAAGGATGTGCGTGAGCGCAAGAAGGACCTCAGCAATATCACCAAGACCCAGAAGGTGGATGGCGAGAGCAACTACTGCTTTGGCGAGGGTGGTGCCGGTGCCTATAGCGACGGCAAACTCTATACCCGAAGCAAGAAACGTGGCAATGTCGATAAGATATTGAATGTCTTCTGCCAGCATGGAGCCAACACCAATATCCTTGCCGATGCGCATCCTCACATCGGTACGGATAAGTTGCCTCGTGTCATCGAGAATATGCGCAACACCATCATCAAGTGTGGTGGAGAGGTGCATTTCCAGACCAAGATGACTCGCTTGATTTTGGAGAGCGAGGGAAAGATGGTCGCTCCCGATGCTGCTGCCACCGATAGAGTGATAGGTGTGGAGGCTGTCAATCTTGCCACTGGTGCTGAGGAAACTTACCGTGGCCCTGTGATTCTCGCCACGGGACATAGTGCCCGGGACGTGTATCGCTATCTCGCTTCTGCCAAGATAGACATCGAGGCGAAGGGCATTGCCGTGGGTGTGCGTTTGGAGCATCCTTCGCAGCTCATCGACCAGATACAGTATCATAGCAAGAACGGCCGTGGCAAGTATTTGCCCGCTGCCGAGTATAGCTTCGTGACCCAGGTCGATGGACGTGGCGTCTATAGTTTCTGTATGTGTCCGGGTGGATTCGTGATTCCTGCCGCCACAGGTCCCGAGCAACTCGTTGTCAATGGCATGAGCCCGAGCAACCGTGGCACGGCATGGAGTAACTCTGGCATGGTCGTGGAGACGCATCCTGAGGATGTGGAAGCTTTCGTCAAGGAGCACTCTACCATATTGGAAGAGCTGGAATTGAAGAACCAAGAAGTTTTAAAGGGTCAGGATAGACAAGAGAATTCTTCACTCTTCACTCTTCACTCTTCACTTTCGATGATGTATTTCCAAGAGATACTGGAGAAGCAATGCTGGCAACAGGGCAACATGAAGCAGACGGCTCCTTCGCAACGTATGGCAGATTTTGTGAACAACCGATTGAGCTATGACTTGCCAAAAAGCAGTTATGCGCCGGGCTTGATTAGCAGTCCGTTGCATTTCTGGATGCCAAACTTCGTGAGCAAGCGATTGCAGGAGGGCTTCAAGACATTTGGCAAGAATGCCCATGGCTTCTTGACCAATGAGGCGATATTGATAGCGACCGAGACTCGTACCTCATCGCCAGTTCGTATCGTGCGTGATAGGGAAACGCTCCAGCATGTCCGCATCCAGGGACTCTTCCCTTGTGGTGAGGGAGCGGGATATGCCGGTGGAATCGTCTCCGCAGGTGTCGATGGCGAGCGATGCGCCGAGATGTGTGCTGAATATATGAAACAACTGTAGTATGTAATAAGAAACAACCGTAGTATGTAAGTTTTTCGTGCAAAAAGAAGAATGTTGCAAGCATTGCCTTAAACACCCTTTGTCTTGTTTGTGGTAATGCTTGTAACATTCTTTTTTATCCAAATAATCGACAAATATGTCTCCTATGCGTGTAATCGTTTGCGCAAGCAAATGGTCGAAAACTGCTTTCCTGAATATCTCTATCTCATTTTTTATGCTTACTTTTGCCCCTGCAAACTTAAACAACGATGCTATTCATTAGCTAACAAGATAAAACTTAACATCAATAATAAACTTAACTAAACGCTTAATAAAAGATGAGACGATTTATTACATTGTTCATGCTGGTATGGGCTTTGCTGTCTGTATCGCAAATGGTAAAAGCTACCGACTTTTATGTCGTAGGTTGCTTTGAAAACGAGACTTGGGGTTCTTTTGACAAGAAGTTGACGGATAAGGGTGATAACTCTTATTCATTGGAATATACGAGTGCCAAGAGCGCCAAGTTGTATTTTCGTTTTAGAGGAAGTGACTGGAATGGGCAGATGGCTCCGGATGTCAATGGTACAGATTTGACCGCCACATCCCCATACACAATCAATCATTACACGGATACCAACATCAATGGCTCGTATCCGTACGCTAATAATAGCTTCTGTGCCTCTATGGCCAAGGGTACAACTTATGTATTCACTTTTGTCAATGATCCTTCTGATGCCAGCAAAAGAAATGTCTCTTGCAAGGTGAAGAGTGATGACAATGGAGGAGGTGGTTCTAATGCTATCAATCCACTCGCTGGACGTGTCTATACCGAAGGCTATTACCTAGTGGGCAACTTCTTCAACTTCGATGGCTCTGACATCAACTACGATGATGCGGTGTTTAAATTCCAACAGCAAGGAAATGACGCTGAAGGAAATACCGTGTATATGGTGGAGATTCCTGCAACCTTGACAGCTAAGGCGCAAGTTATGAGCGTCAATCAATTTGGCAAGAAAACGGGAGTATATGGTCCTGGAAAAAAAGGCTATGGAATCAATAATACTTGTCCAGTGGTATCAAATAACATAGGGTCTGTAGGTCCGTACAATCTTACGGCTAGTAAGGAAATAGCTGAAGGTAACAACTATTGGCAACTCTCTACTCGTCGCACGCAGTATGATGAGGGAGGTCAGGATGGCTCTTATGCCATCTATTTGACAGTAGATAAAAATACTCAGAAACCATCTAGTTGGAAAATCGAATATACCGATTTAAAGCGTGTGGCATATTTCGTTAGTAAAGAAAATACATCTACAGCGCTAGCGGTCTTTAGCCAACGCACAGATATTTCATCTAACTTCAATTCAGGAAAGTATTATGCCAGTTTGTATATGAAGCCAGGAGTTGAGTATTATGCAGTGACAAATGACCTTTGGAGCAATACTCCAATCTACGATGGCTATGAATATAAAGGTTATGGAGCTATGACCAACAAGATAGACCGTCCTACCTATAACAAGCTTTTTCTCTTGGGTAATGGTGGTTTGAACTATAATGATGCCAAGGTACTTAGTGAGAATGGTTGTTTTGTAAGCACTGGTTCTGAGGGATTATATACAGTAGAACTTAATACTAACAAGGGCGTCAACGACGAGAAAGGACATGGTGGCGTATCTGCAGAAATCATTCAGCTTGGTGGTCGCGAACAAATCAATTCCATCTCCATGGTCGGAGATGCTATTCCTGGCACCACTACTGATAATGGAACATGGCTGTGGAATTCTACTGCTGGCGACATGACTTGGGATGAAAATGAGAACTGCTATAAGCTTACTCTAGTGACAACTGCTCAGGATGATGGCTCTGCTAAGTTTAGATTTGTTGGCAATCATAAGCAGTCAATCAATTGGCATGAGAATACCAAGGATGATGAAAACGAAAAGGCAAGAGTAGATTATGATTCTGAAAATCCTGGTCATGCTGCTACTGCTTCCGACCCTAATGAGGTCTGCTACACACAATCTGATGAGCATAATGAGGCTGATTATCATATAATCTGGAATAGAGATGCCAACCGATGGACGGTTAGGTTCTACATCTATACTTATACTGGTACAGACGGAAATCCAGCTCACAAGTATTACTACACCATCACCGAGAACCATGACCTCGAACTTCGTGACTTTGGTGATGTGGTCTATAAGCGTGAGGATAATGTTCGCAACGTCCTTTATCGTGGCAACTATAGATATTTCAGAACTTGGAGTGGTAAGAAGGCATGGAAGGTACCAAGCTATGTGGATGTATATGTAGTGAGCAGTATGTCTCAGTCTGAGGACGTAATGAATAATCAGAAAACGGCTAAATATACCTTGACCAAGCTTACAGACAAGGAAGGCGACAAGAACATCATACCAGCCAATACGGGTGTGATCCTAGCGGTGAGAAACATTGACCTCGCCAAAACTGATGATGCTGTGCTGAAAGCAAGAAAGTCGCTCACCAGCTACAATACCTTGGTTGTTCCGATGGAGGCTGCAACAAATTTGACTCAGGAATATACGGAAACCAACTTGTTGAGAACTTGCGTCACTGCTCAGAATATTCCGACTTTCAGGATGAATGGAAACCAGATAGAATATAACTACCTCTTCGGATTCTACCACAGAATGACTGCTTTTGGCATCAAGGAAGAGACTGATGACATCAAGAAAGACCAATATGTCTTGGGCTTCTGGATTTCAGGCGGTAGCGGCACGTTCTATTCCAATAGTGCTTACCTGCCTGTAAGTAATGAGAAATTGGGCGATGACTTGAATATGCTGGGTACTAGTTACAATGATTTCGATTCTCAGACGAACGCCAAGAAAGTGCCTGCTCTCTTCTTCGATTTCGCTCAGGCAGATGATAACAGTAGTGTTACTGGCATCGTGGAAATACATAAGGAAAGTTCTAAGGCTGACGGCAAGTACTATACCTTGAGCGGACTTCAAGTAAGCACTCCTGTCAAGGGCGGTATCTACATCCACAACGGTAAGAAACTTGTCATCAAGTAAGTGTCATTGGAATGAAGTGTTCCAATATAAAAATAGGTATATTGTAAAATAAGTAACAGAAAAGTAGTTATGAAAAAAATATATATGAAGCCAACGACAGCCGTATTTGCGCTCTCTTCGCAAACTGCTTTGTTGGAAGGGTCGGAAGACTCTTATAACTTCGGTTATAATGGTATCAATATGGACCAAAACGACTATGGTGGCTCATGTGCCAAGAAGAATGGATTTGCTCTTTGGAGCGATGAATCCGATGAAGTCGAAAGCGGCAATGGTTGGCCTGATAGTTTTTCGCCATGGGATTGATGTAATGTAAAGAAAGTTTATATATACAATATAATTTTTATTAATCATCTTTTACTTAGAAGCAGGGGTCGTAGCGATACAACCTCTGCTTTCATTGTATCTTACAATGTAAATATATTTGTGTAATCGTTTGCGCAATAATATGATATGATATTCGCTATTTGATAATGATAGTTTTCTGAAAAGTAACTATATTTGCAAATGAAATAACAACCAAAACATCTTAACTTAATAACAAACAGAAAAATGAGGAAATTTACTTTCAAACTATGGGCTGCCTCGATGCTCATGTCAGTGTCATCGCAAGCTATGGCGGCAGACGATTTTACAGACAATCGTACAGACTTTCGTGACGAGAGTATCTATTTTATGATTACCACTCGTTTCTACGATGGCGATCCGAAGAACAACGTGCTCTGCTGGGACAACCAACAGTGTCAGATAGCAACGGGAGATCCATGTTGGCGAGGTGACTTCCAGGGTATCATCGACAAACTCGATTACATCAAGGCTCTTGGATTCACCGCCATCTGGATTACCCCGGTCGTTCAGAACGCATCGGGTTACGACTATCATGGCTACCATGCGATGGACTTCACCCATGTGGATTGTCGCTATCAGAGCGGTGACGGGAAGAAGAGTGGGGACGTGATGTTTCAGGAACTCATCGACAAGGCTCATGCCAAGGGCATCAAGGTCATCCTTGACATCGTGCTCAACCATACTGGCAATTTCGGCGAGGAAACTCTCTGCAAGGAGTTCACTCGTAATACCAAGCTTCGTAACCAAGCCAACATCAACGCTTGCATGATTCCTGACGAGAGCAAACTCGGCAACGACTATCTCGCCAATGAGAACATACAATATCAGCGTCGCTTGGCTTTGATGAAGAATACCGATGGCAAGAACCATGATACCCACAACTACTGGCATCATGTGGCCAATGGGTGGAACTGGGATTTCCCTTCTCGCTGGTGGGGACAGATAGCGGGCGACTGCGTGGATCTCAATACCGAGAATGATGCTGTGGCTGAGTATCTCGTCAAGTGCTATGGTGAGTTTATCAAGATGGGCGTGGATGGTTTCCGTATTGATACGAGCGGACATATCTCTCGTCTGACTTTCAACAAGGTCTTCATCCCTCAGTTTACTGCGCTCGGAGAGCAATATAAGAGCAAGCGTCTCAACCAGGCTCCTTTCTTCATGTATGGTGAGGTCTGTGCCCGATTTGGAGATGTGCAATATAGGGGGCAGGACTGTCTCTCACCTTATTATTATACATGGAAGTCAGACCAGAGTCTCATCGACAGTTGGAACAGCGATGCCTCTTGGTGGGATAAGCAGTATGTGCCAGAGGGAGCAGAGCCATTGGGCAACATGACGCTTTGTCTTCAGGACACGAAGAACTCACCGACCAGCAATAATACATTCATGAAGAATGGCGCATACCATGAGCCGGACTACTCGCAGAGCAGCGGCTTCCATGTCATAGACTTCCCTTTGCATTACAATTTCAGCAATGCAGCCAGCGCCTATGGCTTGGCGAAGGGTGGTGACAGTCACTACAATGATGCTACTTACAATGTGGTGTATGTGGATAGTCATGACTACGGTCCGCAGCCTAATGACAGAGTTCGCTTCTCGGGTAGCGATGCACAGTGGGCTGAGAATCTTTCCCTGATGTTCACCTTCCGTGGCATACCTTGCATCTATTATGGATCCGAGGTTGGATTCCGTCGTGGACAGGTCATAGACGATGGACCTAACGGACCGCTGTCCAATACGGGGCGCGCCTATTTTGGTGGCTATATCACTGGCGATGTCAAGGCAAATGACTTCGGTGAATATACAGCAACAGGTAATGCACAGGCCAGCTTGAACCATGACTTGGCGCAGCACTTGATTCGACTCAACAAGATTCGCCAGGCTGTACCTGCTCTTCGTAAGGGCCAGTGGACCAGCGATGGATGCCAGGCCAAGGGTGGTATAGCCTTCAAGCGAGCTTACAAAAATAGCTATGCTCTTGTGGCACTCAATGGTGGTGCTACATTCACGGGATGTCCAAGTGGTACCTATACGGATGTAGTAACAGGACAGAAGTATAGCGGTTCTACCATCACGGTCGATGCGCCACAGACGCAAGGTCAGGTGCGTGTGTTGGTCAAGGACTGGAATGGTGGCAAGATAGGCGAGGATGGTCCTTTCATCTATGCTTCCAACCCACAGCATAAGTCTGGTCAGGACTACGATGGCAACGAAGAGGCTGGTACCGATACCTACTATGGCTATTCTGATGCCGTGTTGGCATCTACCGTGACTTTTAATCCCGCTGGCGGTAGTTTCCGTACAGAGACGCAGACCGTGACGGCTACTTTGGCAGAGGATGCCAAGAGTGGATGGTATCAAATAGAGGGTCAAGATAAAGTATATCTGACTCCGGGCGAGAGCAAGACGTTTACTGTCGGTGGTGGCATGAAGTATGGCGAGACCAAGTCTGTGGCATGGGGCGCCGTCAATGAGGAAAACTCGGAGGCTAATGGCTCTGTCACTTATAAGAAGGTGGATCCGAATGCTTCGATTGTCGTATATGTGAAGGCAACAAATGCTCCATACGTTTACGCTTGGACGGACGATTCTCCTGTGAAAAAGCTTTGTGGCGAATGGCCTGGAACTCAACTCTCGTCAAAAACTAACATTGGCGGAACAGACTACTGGACTCTGACGGTGGATAATGAAGAAAGTTTCAATATCATCTTCAATAATGGTAGCGGTTTGCAGACAGCCGACATCAAGGGCGTTACCGAGACAAGTTTCTTTACCTACGATGGGGCAAGAGACTTTAAGAAAACCGATGTGATGACAGGTATTGGTTCGGTATCTTCGGCGGTTTCGTCTTTGGCTAAGAAATCTGCTGTCTATACATTGGACGGAAACAAGGTGGCGGAGGTAAGCTCGATTGCTGATGCAGAGTATGTACTCGCTCCAGGTATCTACATTTGGAATGGAAGAAAGTTTGTTATCAAGTAATCGACTCTTATAGTAAGTAAGTTCTTTACAAAGGGCACATAGTTGTCTTTGGTATAAATTAGTATATTATTGGTATAATAAATAGTTGAGTATGAAAAAAATATTGAGAAGAATGTTCTTGCTCCTATGCCTGCTGATGTCGGTGCAGGCATGGGCTTCGGACAACAAGTATGGTCTGAAGGACAATATCCAGGATGGTGTTATTTTGCATTGTTTTGATTGGACATACAGTCAGATACAGGAAGAACTGGCCAACATTGCCGCAGCAGGTTTCAGTGCCGTGCAGACATCTCCAGCTCATCCTCGTGAGCCAGCGGGGGCGGCATGGTATATGCTCTATCAGCCATACGACTATACGGTGGGTGAGAATGGTTTGGGCAACAAGGCTGGGCTTGCTTCGCTTTGTGCAGCAGCCCATCAGTATGGTGTCAAGGTCATCGTGGATGTGGTGGCTAACCACACCAATGGCGACTTGAAGTATGTGGCTCCTTTTTGGCAAGACCAAAGTCTTTATCACGACGACCTCGGGCATGACATCAACTATGGCAATCGTTGGGAAGTGACCCATGGTAAGATCGGTATGTGGGACTTGAAGACGGAGGATGCTCGTGTGCAGGAGAAAATCAAGGCGTACGTGCAGGAACTGAAGTCTTGTGGTGTCGATGGCATTCGCTGGGATGCCGCCAAACATATCGGCTTGCCTTCCGAGGGTGATACCTTCTGGCAGAACGTGCCCGACCAGAGCATGTACAATTATGGTGAGATACTCGACGGTACCAGTGGTGACGACACCCAGCTCTTCCCTGAATATCAGAAATACATCAGCATCACGGACAATAAGTATGGCAATGACTTTGCGGCTTCTTTCAATAGTGGTCAGGTGAATCCGTCCATCGGCTGTTTCAATCAAAAAGGCGCAGCCGACAACAAGTTGGTATATTGGGGCGAGAGCCATGACACTTATAGCAACGATGGCGGCGAGTCAAAGAATATCTCGCAGAACAATATCGACCGTGCATACGCCATTGTGGCTGGCAACAATGGGGCAACTGCTCTTTACTTCTCACGCCCATTCGAGAAAGACAAGCATGCCATCAAGGTGGCAGTCAAGGGCAGCACCCATTTCAAGGATGCCGAGGTAGCTGCAGTCAATCATCTCCACAATCTCTGTGCTGGTGAACCCAATTACTATGTTCACGAGGAAGGTGTGGCGGCGCAATGTCGCAAGAGCGGTGCAGTCATCGTCTTGGCTTCAGGTGGAAATAGTAATGTGAGTGTGACCAATGGAGATGGCAAGGGCAATTGGGTGAAGGCTGGCACTTACACCGACAAGGTGAGCGGCAATGTCTTCACGGTGACAGCCTCTAAGATTTCTGGTAAGGTAGGCGACAAGGGCATTGCCGTCATCTATGATGGCGAAGGCCCGACACCTCCTGATCCTGACCCAGACCCTTCTAACTTGCCGTCTTGTGCTACATGGCAGGAGGGAAAGACTTTCTGCTATTTCGAAAACTCTTCCTCATGGAATGGGACCATCAATGCTTGGACATGGAACCAAACGATAGGCAAAAACTTGTATGCGGCTTGGCCTGGAAGTGACGAGCACGTCTCGAAAGTAGGAACCAACAATGGCAAGGATGTATATCTTTGGGCAATCGAGAAAGATGCTTTTGAACCTACGCACATCATTTTCAATTCCAATGGAAGTCCGCAGACTGTAAACTATGATTTTGAGAATGGCGCTTATTATGATGCCAGTGGTAAGGTTGGCATGGTCAAGCAAGTCTCCACTGCCATTGGTCAAGTATCGACCAAACAGGCGGCTCGTGCTGTCATCTATAATATGCAAGGTCAGCGTGTGGATGCTTCCTATCATGGTATCGCTATCGTCAATGGTAAGAAAGTACTCATGAGATAATGAGTCAAACGAAGGATTTAAGGTAAATCAAAGTAATAAGTTTTAGCCCGATTCTGTCTCTTTTGGGGATGGAGTCGGGCTTTTTGTGATAAAAAAGATAAATATTTTCTTCATTTAGAATAACTTTTGTATCTTTGCAAAAGATTAAAAGGAGATAACACGTGCTCCTTCTTGTGAAAATATAGAAAATCAAAAAATAAATAAGATAATGAAAATCGGTGATAAAGTAAGATTCCTAAGTGAAGTGGGAGGCGGTAAGATATCAGGCTTCCAAGGTAAGGATGTCGTTTTGGTCGAGGACGAGGATGGCTTCGAGATTCCAACTTCCATCCACGATGTGGTAGTGGTGGAGCAAGATGACTATGCCATGGGCAAGATGATTTCTGCCAAGATGGATGCCAAGCAAGCTGCCGAGGAACGTGCCAACACGGAGTTGAAACATGACAGTCGCAGCATCAAGTCGATACTCAATGAGCATGACGAGCATGTCGATATGAATGTCGAGGAGTACGACGCTGCCGACCGTGAGATTACCTTCCAGGCTCCTGCCCGTGAGCGTGATGGTGGCAATAAGTTGAGTGCTTATCTTGCTTTCGTTCCTATCGACATCAAGGAGATTACAAACACTCGTTTCGAGACTTATTTTGTCAATGACAGCAACTATTACATCCATTATACTTATCTCGTAGCCGAGGGCAATGCCTGGACGATGAAGGCTTGTGGCGAGGTGGAGCCTAACACGAAGCTCTTTATCGAGGAATTCGGTCGTGACGTGCTCAACGAGATGGGACATATCGCCATCCAAATGACGGCATACAAGAAGGACAAGCCTTTCTTGCTCAAGCCTGCCACCGACGTGCAGTTCCGCTTGGACCCAGTGAAGTTCTACAAGTTGCACCTCTTCGAGGAGAATGATTTCTTCGAGACTCCAGCCTTGCTCTTCACCATCGTGGAGAACGACGAGGTGGCTCGTCCATTGGTCATCGACTCCAAACGTTTGAAGGAGCAGATGTACAAGGACGAGAAAGTTATCTCCAACGAAAGCAAGAAAAAACGCAAGAAGGATGACGGCACGGTGATTATCGACCTGCATGCCGACGAGGTGCTGGAGACGACTGCGGGCATGAATTCCGCTGATATCCTGCACTACCAGATGGATGTGTTCAAGAAGACTATGGCGGAATACAAAAACAAGAAGGGACAGAAAATCATCTTCATCCATGGCAAAGGCGAGGGCGTGCTTCGTCAGGCAATCGTGCATGAGCTGAACTACCGATATAAGTCTTGCTCTTACCAGGATGCTTCTTTCCAAGAATATGGTTACGGAGCGACACAGGTTACCATCAGATAGGAAGTTGCTGCCGTCAGAAAGTCTTTGATATTTAAAAGATTAGAACTATGAATATGAAATATGGTTTTATGAAAGTGGCAAGCGCAATTCCTGCCGTTCGTGTGGGTGATGTCATTTTCAATACGCAAAAAATAGAGGAACAAATTGCCTTGGCTGAGGGCAAGGGCGTGGATGTCATTACGTTCCCTGAGTTGTCGTTGACGGGTTATACTTGTCAGGACTTGTTTCGTCAGCAAATTCTTTTGGAGGCGACGGAGCAGAGCATTATGATGCTGCTCGACTTTACTCGTAAGCTCGACATCATCTCTATAGTAGGTGCTCCGGTGGTTGCTGGCGACTTGTTGCTCAACTGTGGCATCGTCATTCAGCATGGTCAAATCTTGGGCATCGTGCCAAAGACTTACCTGCCTAATTATAGTGAGTTTTATGAGAAACGTTGGTTTGCCTCAGCACAAGACTTGCGTGACCAGGAGGTAAGGTTTGCCGGACATAAGGTGAGGTTGTCGCCCGATGTGCAGTTGTTCCGTACTTTCGATGGTTTCCAATTTGGAGTGGAGATTTGCGAGGATGTCTGGGCTCCTGCTCCTCCAAGCAATAAGTTGGCATTGGCTGGAGCCGATGTCATCTTTAATCTTTCGGCTACCGACGAACTGATTGGTAAGAACGCCTACTTGAAGAGTTTGCTTTCCCAACAGAGTGCTCGCACCATCACAGGGTATGTATATAGTTCTTGTGGCTTCGGTGAGAGTACGCAGGATGTAGTCTATGGCGGCAATGCGCTCATCTACGAGAACGGTAAGTTGCTTACCGAAAGTGAACGTTTCAGTATCGAACCTCAAATGGTTGTGGCTCAGATAGATGTGGAGAAGCTTCGTTCTGAACGACGCACCAACTCTACCTACGTCAATGCGCAGCGAAACGTGAAGTATTCTGTACTCGACAAGCAGTTTGGCATCCGTGTCATTGATGCGTCTCCTTCTGAGAACATTCGCGATTTCGTCTTGGAACGTGAGGTCAATCCGCATCCGTTCATTCCTACTTCTTCTGACATGAAGGCCTCTTGCGAGGAAATCTTCAATATCCAGGTGATGGGATTGGCGAAGCGCATCGTGCATACCCATGCCAAGACGGTTGTCGTAGGTATCAGTGGTGGTTTGGATTCCACCTTGGCGCTGCTCGTGTGTGTGAAGACTTTCGACAAGCTCGGCATGAACCGCAAGGGAATCATCGGTGTCACCATGCCAGGCTTTGGTACTACCGACCGCACCTATAACAATGCCATGACCTTGATGGAAAGCTTGGGCATTACCATCAAGGAAATCAGTATTGCCAAGGCTGTGACCCAGCACTTCGAGGACATTGGGCATGACGCGAGTGTGCATGATGTCACCTATGAGAACTCGCAGGCTCGTGAGCGTACCCAAATCTTGATGGACTTGGCCAACAAATGCGGCGGCATGGTCATCGGAACAGGCGATCTCTCGGAGTTGGCGCTCGGTTGGGCTACTTACAATGGCGACCACATGAGTATGTATGGAGTGAATGCTAGCATTCCTAAGACCTTGATTCGTCATCTCGTCAACTATGTGGCGGAGAGTGGGGTGGATGAGCAGAGCCGCATCACTTTGCAGGACATCATCGACACACCTATCAGTCCTGAGTTGATTCCAGCCGATGAGAATGGCAACATCAAGCAGAAGACAGAAGACTTGGTGGGGCCATACGAGTTGCACGATTTCTTCCTCTATTACTTCTTGCGCTTCGGCTTCCGCCCTGCCAAAATCTATCTCTTGGCGAAGAAAGCCTTCCTTGAATCACAAGGTGAACGAGTGAAGATAAGTGATAATGATCCAGACACTTATGATGAAGAGACCATCAAGAAATGGCTCAAAACATTTGTGCGTAGATTCTTTAATCAACAGTTCAAGCGCAGTTGCTTGCCTGATGGTCCGAAAGTGGGTAGCGTGAGCCTTAGTCCACGTGGCGACTGGCGTATGCCTTCGGATGCGACTTCTACAATCTGGTTGCAAGAAGCAGAGAACTTATAGTGAATTGTAAAAAACTTTCTGAATTTGCCAATAGCTGCATCCCCAGCTAATAATTCTTCCCTGCCTAAGGAAAAATTTCTCCCTAGGCAGGGAAAAATTTTTTCCTGCGCAGAGAAAAAATAAAGTGGTCCATGGAAGGGAGTGGTGCTTGATTCTTTGCGATCTGGATTTTGTCAAATAAAAAGAATATGCAGCAGGTAAAAGCAAAAGATTTCGGCTGATATTGTAGAATAGGCAACTATTATCATCTAATAAAGTGAAAAAACGTTTCTAGATTTTGGCAAAAGGTATTTTTTTTGTAACTTTGCGCTCGTTATAACATTTTTGGGTTCAATTGAAAAAATAACAAATAAAAAATATATTGGAATATGGCTAAGAAATTTGCCGAGCACAATGGTCTGAATTTGACAAAGACCAACAATGACGTTTTAGCAGAGTGGGAGAAGAATGACATCTTCCACAAGTCTATCGACGAGCGTGAAGGCTGCCCTCAGTTTATCTTCTTCGAGGGACCTCCATCAGCTAACGGCCACCCGGGTATTCACCACGTGTTGGCTCGTAGTATCAAGGATACATTCAACAGATACAAGACTATGAAGGGATTCCAGGTTCACCGCAAGGCTGGATGGGATACTCACGGACTTCCTGTTGAACTCGGTGTCGAGAAAGAATTGGGTATTACCAAGAAGGATATTGACAACAAGGCTTCTGAGAAGTATATCTCTACAGAGGACTACAACCACAAGTGTCGTGAGAATGTGATGAAGTTTACTGCCGAGTGGCGCGAGTTGACCGAGAAGATGGGTTACTTCGTTGACCTCGACCATCCTTATATCACTTACGACAACAAGTACATCGAGACTTTGTGGTGGCTCCTCAAGCAGCTCTACAACAAGGGCTTGCTTTACAAGGGCTATACCATCCAGCCATATTCTCCAGGCGCAGGTACAGGCTTGAGCTCTCACGAGTTGAACCAACCTGGTTGTTATCGCGACGTGAAGGACCTCACCACCACAGCACAGTTCTTGATCAAGGATCCTAAGGCTGAGTGGACCAAGTGGGGCAAACCTTATTTCATCGCTTGGACTACCACACCTTGGACATTGCCATCCAACGTGGCTCTCTGTGTGGGTCCTAAGATTGACTATGTTGCCATCGAGACTTATAATCTCTACAATGGCGAGCCAATGACTTTGATTATGGCGGAGAGCCGTATCAATGCTTACTTGAAGGCTGACCAGGAGTGCAAGGAGGGCGACCTCCTGCCATTCGACAAGGAGAAGAAGCAGTGCCCTTGGCGCATCGTTGACCGCATGAAGGGTACCGAGCTCGAAGGCATGCACTACGAGCAGTTGATGCCTTGGGTGAAACCTTGCGAGAAGGTCGATGACTTCGCTCCTAAGTTTGTGACAGAGTATGCTGCCGCTCATCCTGAGAAGGTGTTCGCCTCCGAGGATGGTCGCGACAAGTTCGTGGAGATGGAGAGCGAGGCTTTCCGTGTCATCCTCGGCGACTATGTGACAACAGAAGATGGTACTGGTATCGTGCATATCGCTCCTACCTTCGGTGCCGACGATGCCAAGGTGGCTAAGGATGCCAACATCCCAGCCCTATACCTTATTAATAAGAAGGGCGAGACCCGCCCAATGGTTGACCTCCAGGGTAAGTTCTATGTCCTCGAAGACCTCGACAATAACTTTATCGCTGCTTGCGTTGACAAGGAGGCTTATGCTCACCATGCAGGCGACTACGTGAAGAATGCCTACGACCCACAGTTCAATGTGGATGGCGTATGGGACAAGAAGGCTTCCGAGAAGGCCGAGGACCTCAACATCGTACTCTGCTACGAGCTCAAGCAGGAGGGCAAGGCGTTCAAGAGCGAGAAGCACGTTCACAATTATCCTCACTGCTGGCGTACCGACAAGCCAATCCTCTATTATCCATTGGATAGCT
>ERZ808259.77-NODE-77-length-67593-cov-10.351328_pt1 | contig 67593 bp, 52 predicted proteins | sample MGYA00521279_ERZ808259 | MGnify/ENA primary metagenome ERZ808259 (study PRJEB31516, sample SAMN03275586) | gut metagenome | biome: mammalia-associated habitat; material: feces | host: Papio cynocephalus | place: Kenya | collected 2012-07-27 ...
GCGAGCGATGAGTTTTACGCAATAGAATTGCGATTTTTGTGCGGTGTTACACCGCCTTGATGAGAGCTTGCTGCATAACTTTTGATGAGAGCTTGATGCATAGCTTTTGACCAGAGCTTGCTCACAAAATTATAATATACATCTTTATAATGTACTTATATGATTAGAGAAAAATTCCCTTTGTCTATCGGTGAGGAGCTGGTGCGCAATGAACGTGCGCTCCTCGCCAGAGTGGAGGACGGCAAACTGATGATGTCTGCTGACTCCGTGAGATTCCTTGTCTTGCATTGCTCGGCTACCCGACGCAACCAAGACTATGGTGTGGAACAGCTGCGTCGTGACCACAAGAGCCGTGGCTTCTACGACATCGGCTATCACTTTTATATCCGTAAGGATGGTACGATGACGCAACATCGCTTCTTGCTCGAAGTGGGGGCTCATGCGAGACCGTATAATCGTTGCTCCATTGGTATCTGCTATGAGGGCGGACTGGATGAGCTGGGTAAGCCATGCGACACTCGCACGCCTGAGCAGACTGAAAGAATCATCGATGTGTTGACTCGTCTTCATAAGCTTTTCCCGAAAGCGAAGATTGTGGGGCATCGTGACTTGCCTGGCACTACGCCTAAGGCTTGTCCTTGTCTGGATGCTCATGATGTGTTCGGGTGGATTGAGCAATGTTAGTTACACCTCAGCCTACTCCAGTGGCAAATTGTGCAACAACACATAACGTTGAACGAGGTGTCGCCACTCCAAAAGTCGCTGACGCTGCCAAAATTCCACTGCCGCAGGGATACAACTACGAACCAGTTGACAGACAGGATAAAAGTTTCTGACTAAAGACAACGGAAGTTGCTTAAACTTCTGCGATTTCTCATATTTCTTCCAGATGTCCTCAAGTTGGATATGAGGAAGGAGACAAGTGAAGCCACTCTGTGTTTGGGTATCATCAACGATGCTGGCACTTCTTTCGACCAACAAGCGATGAGTCTCTTGATAGCCTTTCACCAGTAAGTCTTGGTGGAAGGCTTCTCGCTCATCTGCTTTGAGCGAAACATAACGATGCAGGAACTCCCCCCAGTTGACCATCGCCACAACACCCTTGCCATCCTCTCGGTCTCGAAGTCCGACATGAACATAGTAAATATATTCCTTGTCAGATAGTTTGAACTGTCGTTCCTTGCGCATCTTACCTTTCAGCTTGCCATCCTCTGTATATCTACCCTCTTGCTTGTCGGTGATACTCAAAGACGGATAATTCTCGGCCTTGAGGAACTCTTTCTTGAGGTTGACACGAAAAATCAGTTCCGTGAAACCATTGTGAGGGAAAAGAATGTAATTCTTGCCTTTGGGCAATTCCACCCCAGACGTTGGAGTAAGGAATGGACGGAGAGGCATATCAGGTATCAAGTCGATAAGTGCCAAAGCCATACTGTTGTCATCGCTCTGGAAGAAACGCCTCAGGGACTTCAATGCTCCCAGTTCCTTATCGCCCACCTGACGAAGCCATACGGATTGCAATGCCATCTCTCGGCTTTCCGCTTCCGAGCGTTGTCTGTTCGCCTCATCAAGCAACAAGTCTTGACATTGTTCTATATCTTTCACCTTATTATAACATTCCAAGATATGGCGGAGGGCTGCGGAAGCTGTATCAGCGAAATAAGAAGCTTGGAGCTTGCCTATCAGGAAGTCGATATATCGCCACGTATTAGGCAGCTGAGTTTTTGTTCCCTTGGCTGACTCTCGAACGATAATTACGCCAAAACGACGGATGCCTGAGAGACGGACGCAAAAGCTTCCCAAGCTAAAGAAAAGACATCGGTCTTTTACCCCCCCCCGTTTTTACTTGCTTTATCACTCCTGTGAATCCAACAAACGGTCCATCAGTTATCAGCACAAGGTCATTCTCTGCCAATAGTTCGCCATAGTTCTTGCCCACAATCTTGATGTCTTCGGTATGGGCTGCACATTGTTCCACACATACCTTGTAGCGATAGATTTCCTCATCAGAAATCTCTGCATGGCGCAACATGTCTTCCAACCTCTCCGGCTCACTTTCGAGTGGGAAGAGATGTGCATTGCCGATCACTCTTTCAGGTCGATGCTTGGCAGAGGAGGTTGTTCCTTCGCCAACCATCTCTTCTTTCAAGAAATAGCCTCTGAAATCAAGGTGTTTTTCCAAAAGTTCTTGACCTTTGGCATAGACAAAGAGAACTCCACTGATTACGGGTCTGAAACGGACTGGTTTCTCGGTCGTTCCACCTATCGCAGGTAATTCCTGACGGATTTGCGGAAAATAGACCTCCTCTATGCCATCGAGCAGAAGCAAATCTTTGATGGCTTCTTGCTCCTTATAAAAATCGGTCTTAACAATGTACCACATGAAAGTGTTGAATGAAGAATGAAAAATAATACGCAGGATAAGCAAAGAGCGTATTCCTTTGCCTCCCTCGGGAAGCCTTATACTTTCCAGGTTATAGGGGTGGTGAAATAAATCACAGCATTGAAAACCAATAGATTAACTTCCACTAATCGTCAATACTTTTATGTCTTTCGGCTACCTGCATAAACGATGCAAGTAAGCTCATATTTAGTAAATTGCGTGTCATAAGCTCAGCCAACTTTACTGAATTTTGTTGCAAAGATACGGAAAATATTTGAATGCAAGGCTATTATGTATGTTAAAAATTTCACATCATTCAACATCTTTGGACTTTTTCTGCCCACATTGCCATCTTTCATTTACCACAAGTCTTTGGTTATTTGGTATTTGTTTATAAAAAGCAGGGGCATCCTTTGTCTCTGGGTCAGAAACAAAGGATGCCCCTATAATAATATGGGTATATCTCAAGAAGTTAATTTCTTCCTGCTTGCGCTATCAATTCCGCCAATTGATTCATAAACGCCGTATCTTTTGCTAAGTCCTCGATGTTGAGGTGCATGCGATAACGCCAATAGTGCTTTGGATTGGCAGGGACATTGATGCGCTCGGCATCGGCATCCGCCAAACGAATGTCCTCGTCGATGGCAAGCCAATCTTGAATGCTCAAGATACAGAGCATGGACGGAGAAGTCAGGTGACGGGAGATGATATCCTTGGCAAGCCATCCTGGGAGCGGATGAGGAGCTGGTCCCTGACGATAGAGCATCGTATTGTAATACTCCTGGGTACGCTGGATGTTCTCATCCCACCACATACGAAGCGTTGGCATATCGTGGCTGGAGATGGTACAAACCGAACGATATGGATTGCGGCTCAGATGACCGAACTTGACCGTTGGATCCTTTGGCATACTCTGGAGTTCCAAGCTCAATATCTTCAACTCGTTCATCACCCATGGCACACAGTCGGGCACCATGCCAAGGTCTTCCGCACATACCAACATACGAGTGGCCTGCACCAACTTTGGCAATTTCTTCATCGCCTCACCATACCAATACTGATTGTTGCGACGATAGAAGTAGTCATTGTACAGACGATTAAACGCCTGTTTATCATTATCATAAAGCGACTCGAAGATAAAATCGAACTGGGCGGATATGCGTGGGTGGAACAAACCAGGATTGCGATGGTCACGCACGAAGAGCACATCACTAATCAAGGCATAGAGTCCATCACGAAGCCAAATCTGCTTCTGGTCTGTCTCTCCCTCGAAGAGAGCCTCCACCTTGCGCTGGGTATTCACCTCCGGCTTCATCTGGTAACGCTCGTCGTCCAAACGGTCGAGGTACTTTTCTTTCACCTCGTCGGCACGCTCATGGAACATACGATTGAGCACCCAATCGGTGATAAACGGACGAGTGAATCGATCTTCCTGGAAATTCAAGCCATAGCTTTGGATTTCCTGAACGGTCATACCCAAGGCTGGAGCAAACTGTCCGAGCAACCCATGAACGGCATCCACAGGAATCTCCCAAATGCGGAAGAAACCAAGCACATGGTCGATGCGATAAGCATCAAAGAACTTCGACATGTTTTGGAAACGGCGCACCCACCATTGGCAACCATCCTTCAACATCTCATGCCAGTTGTAAGTAGGGAATCCCCAGTTCTGACCATTCACGGAGAAATCATCAGGTGGCGCACCCGCCTGACCATTGAGATTGAAGTACTTAGGTTCCATCCACACATCGCAGCCATAGCGGTTGACACCGATAGGAATATCGCCCTTGAGGATGACACCCTTTGCCTTGGCATGCTCATGAGCCTCCTGCATCTGCTTGTTCAGCACATACTGCAAGAAGTAGAAGAACTCTACCTCCTTATAAGCCTTGTTCTTAGGGTCAGACAAAGCCTTGCGCTCCGCCTCATCCCAAGTATTATGGTCATGCCACTTGGAGAAATCTGCCGTTCCATTCTTGTCACGCAAGTAAGAATACTGTGCGTATGGCACGAGCCACTGTTCTGTTTCCTGGAAGAAAGCCTTGAAGTCGGCACTCTTCATCATCTTTTCACCTTCCTGATTGAAGATTTGGCGCAAATAGCTAAGCTTGAAATCATTTACCTTTTCGTAATCTATCTGAGGGAGCGCATTGAGCGCCGCCCTCGTCTTCTCAGCCTCTGCACGTTTCTTGGCATCCTTCAACTCAGGCAGCACATTCAGGTCGGCATACTGAGGATGGATGGCAAAGATACTAATGCAACTATAGGGATAAGAGTCTGTCCAAGTATGGGTGATGGTGGTATCGTTGATAGGTAGCAACTGGAGAACCTTCTGTCCAGTCTTTGCCACCAAGTCTATCATGCTCTTGAGGTCACCAAAGTCACCGATGCCCGCACTTTTCTTGCTTCTGAGTGAGAAGACAGGTACCAAAGTACCAGCAAGTTTGCGGTTCCAGCGCTCCAAGAACGACTGACCCAACTCATAGGAAACGAGCGTACCGCTCTTCATCTCAGGAATCTCAAGCACCCGATTGTAGCCAGTTTCCCAAAGACATTCCTTCTTGTCATCCAATGCCAAGAACTTATATTCCAAATAGTTGACAGCCAGAGCCTCCACATTGATGTCCGTAGCCCACTCATTATAGTTCTGCTGCACCATTGGCACAGCGCGATTCTTATCCCAGGCTCCCAAGGCTGGGTCAGAGCCTACGATGGCGAGATGCTCACCATCACGAAGTTGAGGTGCATGTACTATCAAGCGAATCGTCTTGGCAAAAGCATTAGCCTTCACCTTAGTAGGCTGTTGGTGATTGATGCAATCCGTGAAAGCACTGCTATAGAGATAGGAATCCTCAGGGATGTCGTGCCAACGGTCGTACAAGGTATAATCATTGGCTCTCTCCGCCGTGCAGTTCAACTGATGCTTCACCAGTTGCCACTCCGATTTGGTGCAAACGCCATCACGAGTCACACTATAATAATAGGTGCAATTCTTAGACTTTGGGGTAGCTTCCCAGTCGAATGACCAACGTGAGCCATCCGCTGTCCCCATCTTGCGTTGAACCTCCTTTCCATCGACCGTCATATTCAAGACGAGTTCCTCGCCATAGACAGTCTTATAATCTATATTAAAATGAAATATCATAAGACACTACAGGTTAGTTTTTACGTTGCGAAAGTAGTCATTTTTTTTCGAAAAGAATAACTTTTTTACACAAAAAATGCAAAAAGGCTGTGCAAACGGTTGCACAATCCTGTTTTTACCATACTTATTGCTTTTCCTTGATGATAGAAACCGACAAGGCGCCACAAAGGAGCAAGACTCCTGCCACAATCATCATGTCGCTCTGATGAGAGCCTACCAAGCTCAAGACCGCACCACCACAGATGGCTGCCACAATCTGAGGAATGCAGATGGTTCCGTTAAACAAGCCGAGGTATGCGCCCATGTGACCATATCCCTGCAAGGCATTGGTGACGAAGGTGAAAGGCATCGCCAACATGGCTGCCCATCCTGCCCCTATCATCAGGAATGGGATAAACTGGAGGTACTGGTTGTGCAAGAAAGGAATCAAGGCAAAGCCCACACCGCCGATAATCAAACTGACCGCATACGCCACCTTGATGTCCTTGAACTGAGGAAGGACAACAGCCCAAACCACACTGCCAACAGCCTGGACAGCAAAGAGAATACCAACCCAGTTGCCAGCCTCTTGGAAAGCTTCGGAAGTAGGATCGGTGGTATTCCAAACGGTCTCGGCGATAGCACCCGTTGAGTAATTCCAGAGATAGAGGAAGCCAGCCCAACAGAAGAACTGTACCAAGCCTACTTTCCAGAAGGTTGCAGGTGCATTGCGAAGCAAAGTTATCCAGTTAAGTGAAGAGTGATGAGTGAAGAGTGAAGAATTCTCTTGCTTATCTTGCGAAGAGTCTTGGCTATTAGATTCTTCACTCTTCACTCTTCCCTCTTCACTCCCATTATACTTCGCATAATCAGTTGGATTCCATTCCTTTACCTTCATCGTAGTATAAATGACACATAGGATGAGGATGGCTGCACCGATATAGAAAGACCAGATGACCGAGTCAGGAATCACACCCTTGTCGGCTACATTTTTGATACCCAAGAAAGTAAAGAGGAATGGGAAGATATAGCCAGCCACAGAACCCGCATTGCATAGGAAGCTCTGGATGGAGTATGCCTTTGCCTTCTGCTTCTCATTGACCATGTCGCCCACCAACATTTTGAAAGGCTGCATCGCCATGTTGATGCTCGTGTCCAAGAACATGAGGGCTATCAGTCCGAAAAGCATCGCACCACTTACAGTCAATCCGAGCGAACCTGCATTCGGCAACAAGCACATCACAAGCACCGCCACCGTAGCCCCTATAAATAAGTAAGGTATGCGACGACCGAAGCGACACCAAGTCTTGTCGCTCAACGTACCGACGATAGGTTGTACGAGGATTCCCATCAAAGGAGGGAGAATCCAGAAATAACTCAAGTTGTGTGGGTCAGCGCCCAACGTAGCAAAGATTCGGGAGATGTTGGCGCTCTGAAGGGCGTAGGCAATCTGTACCCCGAAGAATCCGAAGCTCAAGTTCCAAAGCTTCCAGAAACTCAAATCAGGTTTTTGTATCATTGTTGTTTTTAATTTTGTTTATTATCTCGTTGTTCCTCTCACCACAAGTCTCGTTCTCACGACTCTTCGCTCCACTTCGTCCCGTGGTATCGAACCTTCCACTTGTCCTATCAGGATGTTCGCAGCTTCCTCGCCTACAGCTACTCCTCGCTGCTCCACCGTCGTGAGCATCGGGTCGCACGCCTTGGCACGGTCGCCATTGGTGAATCCACAGATACTGATGTCCTCAGGCACTCGGAATCCCATGCGCTTTGCCGTATAGAGAATGCCTATGGCAGTATCGTCATTGATGGCGAAGAAAGCATCCGGTCGGTCATCACTCTCCAATATTTCCGGCGTAATCGCCTCAGCCTGTGCCCGATTATCACAGATTTTTACGTGGGGGGGCAACTCTTTGAGCCCATGTTTCACCAGAGCATCGTGATAACCATTGTAGCGATTCTTGGAGATTTCCAAGTTCATCGGAGAACCGTAGAAAGCGATTCTCTTACACCCCGTGTCGATGAGATGAGTCACGGCGGTAAAAGCCCCCATGTAATCATCGACCACCACTCGGGAGCAGTTCACCCCCGTACATATTCTATCATAGAAGACCAACGGCACACCATTGTCCATCAACTTTTGGAAATGATCGTACCTCTTGGTGTCCTTGGCTTGGGAGACAATGATGCCACATACCTTATTCTTATAGAAGTCGTCGCAGATGGCAACCTCCTTGTCATATCGCTCGTTGCTCTGCGCCACCATCACACGATAACCTCGGGCACGAGCCTCCTCCTCGATGCCAGAGAGTACCGACATAAAATAATAATGTACGAACTCTGGCACGATTACACCTATCACCTTCATCGGTTGCACCTTGCTATGGCGCAAAGCCTCCCCGATGACGTTCGGATAGAAGTTGTGCTCACGAGCATATTGCTGGATACGCTCCTTTTGGACAGCACTGATACGAGGGCTGTCCTTCAAAGCTCGGCTCACCGTGGCGATGCTAACACCTAAGTCGCGAGCTATATCTTTCATCGTTATAGGTATCTTGTCGTTCATCTTGTTTTTAGTTACAGTGCAAAATTAGAAATTTATCCCATATCTTGCACCAATTTGGTTGATGTAAATCAAGAAAAATGCGTGCAAACGTTTGCACTAAAGAAATAACGGAATTAACTAAAAAATAGTACAACATATCGGAAAAGACCTTAATTTTGCAGTCGTAAACTTAAAACTATCCGAAAATCTTACGAATAGAATACGAATAGAAATAACAATAAACATATAATACATTAACTTAAAAATCAAGCAAAATGATGAAGCAGTTAAAATTTAAATTGCCTCTCAGAACGTTGACCCTCGCAGGTGGTCTTCTTCTGACAGCAAGTTCCTTCGCGCAATCAAATGCCATCAAGGGACAAGTGAAAGATGCTTCTGGTGAGCCTGTCATGGGTGCTACCATTACAGTGAACGGTAAGGCAGTGGGCATTACCGACATGGATGGTAACTTCTCCGTAGATGCAGCTCCTGGTTCTAACCTAACATTTACCTATCTCGGAATGACTCCACAGACCGTGAAGGCATCCAACAACATGACAATCACCATGACCGACGATTCCAAGGCTTTGAACGAGGTCGTTGTCATTGGATATGGCGCAGTGAAGAAATCAGACTTGACCGGTTCCGTAACTGCCATCAAGCCAGACTCCAAAAATAAGGGTGTGGTAGTCAATGCCCAAGATATGCTCGCTGGTAAAGTTGCCGGTGTAAACATCACAAGCAACGACGGTACACCTGGTGGTGGAGCTGCCATTCGTATCCGTGGTGGTTCTTCTTTGAACGCTTCCAACGACCCATTGATTGTCATCGATGGTTTGGCCATGGACAATGACGGAGTAAAAGGTCTTTCCAACCTTCTTTCTGTAGTCAACCCACAAGATATTGAGTCTTTCAGTATTTTGAAGGATGCTTCAGCGACAGCCATTTATGGTTCCCGTGGTTCCAATGGTGTCATCATCATCACAACCAAGAAAGGCCATAAGGGTCAGAAGCCAACAGTTTCATACTCTGGTAGTGTAACCATCAGTGAAAAGAAAAATACGGTTGATGTTTTGGACGGCAACGAATACCGTGCATTGATTGAAAAGCTCTACGGTACTGACAGCGAAGCATATAGTGCTCTTGGAACAGCGAACACCAACTGGCAAGACTTGATTTATCGCACAGCCATCAGCCACGACCATAACGTAACCGTGTCTGGCGCAGCCAAGAATCTTCCATATCGTGTATCCGTAGGTTACACTGACCAAGAAGGTATTATCAAGAATTCTGACTTCCAGCGTGCCACTGCATCCATCAACTTGAATCCTTCTTTCTTCAAAGATCATTTGACATTCAATTTGAACGCCAAAGGTATGTACGCCAAGAGCGTATATACAGATGGTTCAGTTGTTTCATCAGCTGTAAGAATGGACCCAACACAGGATCCATATAGTTTCACTTCTCCTTACCACAAGGCACAGTTGGGCGACAAGTTGGGACAAACTCTTCAAAATTATGGAGGTTATTTCCAATGGACTACAGGTGCTTCGTATGGCGACTCAACATGGCCTTACACTTATAATAGTACAACAGAGATGCCTAATCCTATCTCTTTGTTAGACCAGGCAAACACAACTGCTCATAGCCGCTCATTCATCGGTAGTGCAGACATCGATTACAAAGTGCATGGTTTTGAAGATTTGAGATTACATGCGACATTGGGCGCTGACATTTCGAAGGGTCGCCAATCACAAGCTTTCGCACCAAGTTGTACCAAAGCTTTATATTATGGAAGCTATGGTGGCGAAGAGATTTTAAAGCGTAACCTCACATTGAGTGCATACGCCCAATATTACAAGGACTTCGACAAAGACCATCATTTCGACATCATGGCAGGTTACGAGTGGCAGCACTTCTGGCGTAGCAAGAAAAATGACTATGTAGGATACTATCCATCTACCAACGATGATGCAACCCTTGCAGGCACAGAACGTCCACATACACCATACAGCGAGAAGAGCGAAAGTTATCTCGTATCATTCTTTGGACGTGCCAACTACACTTTGATGGATCGTTATTTCTTGACAGCAACCGTCCGTGACGATGGTACTTCTCGTTTCAAGAAGCATTGGGCTTGGTTCCCATCATTTGCTTTTGCATGGAAGATCAACGAGGAGAACGAGTGGAAGAAGATAACTTGGTTGTCAGACTTGAAACTCCGTTTGGGTTATGGCTTGACTGGTCAGCAAGCTGGTGATATCGGCGACTATGAGTGGATTCCGACCTACTCTATCAGTACAGGCACCAATGGTTTCTACCCTATCCTTGGCGAAGGTCAACTATACAGACCTAACAACTATCGCCCAGACTTGAAGTGGGAGACAACCACTACATACAATGTCGGTTTGGACTGGGGCATCTTCGACCAGAAATTGACAGGTAGCGTGGATTGGTATTTCCGTAAGACTACCGACTTGCTCAACTATGCTCCATTGGCTTCCATGGCAGGTTACAAGAACCAAGCATGGCAGAACATCGGCTCATTACAGAACTCTGGTGTAGAAACATCAATCACTTGGAGAGCTATCCAGACCAAAGACTGGTATTGGACTATGACATACAACTTCACCTACAACAAGAACAAGATTACAGACTTGAATGGTGTTTCTGAAAATGGCGCACCTGTAGCCAATACCAAAATCAAGGTAGGAAATGGTTCTGGTGCATACTTGCAAGCAAACCAAGTGGGATATGCCATGAATTCCTATTACGTTTACCAACAGGTTTACGACGAAAAGGGTAATCCTATCGAGAACTGCGTTGTTGACCGTGATGGTGACGGAAAGATAACAGAAAAAGACAAGTATCTCTATAAGAGTCCTGCAGCCCCTGTAACCATGGGATTCTCTTCTCGCTTAGAGTACAAGAACTGGGACTTAGGTTTCTCATTGCGCGCAAGTATCGGCAACTATGTTTACAACAATGTTGAACAAGGCATGAGCAACATGAATACTGGCGAGTTGTTCTCCAACTCCTTGAAATACCTCTCTAACAGATTAAAGAGTGCAGTAGATAGAAATTGGCAAACATACGAGATTACATCAAAGTTGTCCGACTACTATGTCAAGAACGCTTCATTCTTGAAGTGCGACAACATTACATTAGGTTACAGCTTCAACAACTTGTTTAAGTCAAGCGGATGGCATGGACTTTCTGGACGTGCATACGCCACTGCATCTAACGTGTTTACAATCACCAAGTACGACGGATTGGACCCAGAGGTATTCGATGGTAACGACAACAACCTCTATCCACGTCCATTCTCCGTAGTAGTTGGTCTTAGCTTGAATTTCTAATAAGAAAGGATTCACATTATGAATAAATATATCAAAAGAATTGTTCCTGTAGCAACCATGCTACTTTCTTTAGGAGCAACATCATGTGTGGGGGATTTGGATGTAACTCCAATCAATCCAAACCTACAAACAAATTTAGACATCAATGGTCTATTCAATAAATGCTATGCCAACTTTGCCTTAGCAGGAAACAGTGGTGGAAATGGCGACTGCGACATCGATGGACTTGATGGCGGTACTACAGGTTTTGTACGCCAGTTGTTCAATGCAAACGAATTGACAACTGATGAAGCTATTTGTGGATGGGGTGATGAAGGTATCGCCAGTTTCTGCTACAACAGTTACAATGCTTCACATCCTATGTTGAATGGTTTCTATGCCCGTATCACAACTGGCATCGCTTATTGCAATCAATACTTGGCTGAAGCAGGCAACCAAGATGCCACAATGGCAGCAGAGATTAGATTCTTGCGTGCTTTTGAATACTTCACTTTAATGGACTGCTGGGGCAACATTCCGTTCACCCTCGAGCCAATGACCAAACCAGTACAGTATTCTAGAGCACAGGCTTATGAATGGTTGGAAAAAGAACTCCTAGAAATAGAGCCAAACCTTTCTGAAGCTAAAGCAAAGAAATCAACAGATAGCGGTTATGGTCGTGTTGACAAAGCTGCATGCTGGCTGCTTCTTTCCCGCCTCTACCTCAATGCTGAAGTTTATACAGGTACTGCGCAATGGGCAAAGGCAAAGGAATATGCCAAGAAAGTGATGGACTCATCTTATAAGTTGAACATGGAAGGCAAGAATGGTTGGAGTGCATACCAGATGCTTTTCATGGGCGACAATGGCGAGACAGACGCTGCATACGAAGGTATATTCCCTCTTCTACAAGATGGCTTGAAAACCACAAGTTGGGGTACATCTCTATTCTTGATGGCTAGTACATACGACGAAAATATGCATGGAGATCCAAACGATGCAGTTGCTACAAATGGTACCGACCAGAAATGGGGTGGTAACCGTGCACGCCCTGACTTGATCAAGAAGTTCTTCCCACAAGGAGACATTCCACACTTAGAGAGTTACCAAACAGCAGAAGCGGCAGGCGATGACCGTGCTCTCTTCAATGGCATTGGCCGTACATTGGACAATGAAGATGTTGCTACATTCAAGAGCGGATATGCCATAGCTAAGTTCAACAACTTCAAAACTGACGGAAGCAAAGGTCATGATGGTTCATTCTGCGATGCAGACTTCTTCTTGATGCGTGCCGCAGAGGCCTATCTCAACTTTGCAGAAGCTGACGCTCGTTTGAATGGCAACCAGACAACCGCAGAAGGAACGGAAGCCATCAACAAGATTCGTGAGCGTGCCAACGCCTCAACACGTGAAGGCAGCTATTCACTCAACGACATCTGTGACGAGTGGAGCCGAGAGTTCTATTTCGAAGGACGCCGCCGTATGGATTTGATTCGCTTCAACAGATTTGGTGGTAACGTCAACTATAATTGGCAATGGAAGGGTGGCACTAAGGAAGGCCGTAACTTCTCTAAAGACCTCAACATCTTTGCCATCCCTACCAACGAGTTGACTTCCAACAAGAACTTGCATCAGAATCCTGGATATTAATTTTCATACATTAAAAAGGAATTCATTATGAAAAATATAATCAAATCAGCACTACTCGTTGTCATGAGCTTGGCTCTCATGACAGCATGTAGCGACGACAACGACTCTAATCCGACTCTCACGTCAGCCACAGAGTTCAAACTGAACACACCAGCTTTGGAGAATACTCCTATAGACTTGGCAAATTCATCCAAAATCATATTGACCTGCTCCCAACCGAATTATGGTTTTCCTGCAAGCACTCAATACACAGTTCAAGTTGCTACCAAGCAAGACATGTCTGATGCCGTAGAATTGGACGAAACCAGCACATCGGCAAAAGTCGAAATTGACGCAGCCACTTTAGCTAGTACATTGACCAACATCTACGTAGAGAAAGGAAAGACAGAGGCTGATTTTCCAATGGATGTAAAAGCCTACTTCCGATTGAAAGCAAACGTGGTCACCAGCACGGGTGCAGCTGTTGAAGGCACAGAGATTCTTTCAAACATAGTCTCTCTCAACAAGATTCATCTCTTGTTCTCTTTGCCACCAGTAACTACACCAGACAACGTTTATGTCATTGGCAAATTCTGTAGTTGGGATTGGGGCAAATGCCTAGACATGGTTAAAGTAAATGGTGCAGAAAACGTATTCTGGCGTTTAGTCTATATTGATGGTGAAGGCATCAAGATCAACACCGACAAAGCTTGGAACAACCAGGAACTTGGCTACTCAGGCATCAACATCTCTGGAGACTGCGCCGCTGACATGATAGACAATGGTGGCAACATTGCATCTAAGAATCCAGGTTGGTACCTTATGATTGCCACAACTTCAGTATCAGGTCGTGATATTGTTTACGATGTTCAATTCAACAAGCCTGAGGTTTGGCTTACAGGTGGTGTACTGAATGGAGTTTGGGATGAATTGAATCCTGCAGGTTTATTCACGGTTCCTACCACCCAAGACGGCGAGTTTGTTTCACCAACATTCCTTGCAGGAGTGGCAGGCGGTAAGACATCTGATGACCCAGGTGTACGTGCCTACGTAAAGATTCCAGGCTACGATTGGTGGAAATCCGAATTTATCATTTACGATGGCAAAATTGCGTACAGAAGCACAGGTGGTGACCAAACGCCACGTGTAGCAGGTAAAGCTGGTCAACAATTGCACCTCAACTTCGCCAAAGGCACAGGTGAAATCAAGTAAATAACGATTTAAAATCGAAAAACAATGAAAAAATTATCATTATATGTATCTATCGCACTTGCAGGCCTCTTCATGGGGTCCTGCAGTGACGATTACACCAACTGGGCTAATCCTCAGACCAACCCACAGGAAGATGCCATCACCATCCCTGGCTTTACTGCTACTGCTGCGCAAGCCATCGACTTAGCCCAAGTAACAACAGATAGTGTCGCTGCTTACTCCTTAGGTGAGTCAGCCCTCCCAACGGGTTTCACATTGGAAAATGCTCGCATGGAGTTGACACCTCAAGGTGTGGAGAATGCCACTAAGACGACTGTCAGCACAAGCCTCGATGGCAAGAGTGCCGTCACCGACTTGGCATCCGTAGTAGAAACCGCATACGGCAAGCGCCCTACTGCTCGTACTTTCGATGCTCAGATTTATGTCAACGCCATCAAGGACGGTCAGGCTGTTCTCATCGATGCCGGCAAAGTTAATCTCGTATTGACTCCAAAGGCTCCATTCATCGACTCCAACTATTACATCGTTGGTAACATGACAAACTGGGCTTTGGACAACAACTTTAAGTTCACTCATTCTGATGCAGATGTTTATGAGGATCCTGTCTTCACAATCATGTTCACTACAACTGCCGACAACCAGTATTGGAAGATCATTCCACAAGGGAATGTCGATGCAGGCAACATCTGGGCTGTGGAAAACAATCCTAAGGGTGTTGTGGGTGTAGAAACTGATGGCGATGACGCAATGAGCGGTACTCTTCTGACAACAACTTCTACTGGTGAAAAGGCTAACGCTGGCAAGATTGCCAAAGCTGGTATCTACCAGATGACCATCAACATGATGGACTACACCTACACCATCAAACAAATTGCCCCTGAGTATTACCTCGTTGGCAAACTGCAAGGTTGGTCTCCAACAAACAAGAGTTGTCTTATGTACGCCGAGAGTGCTATGGTACAGAGTTACACGACACAGTGGAACGAAGATGCGAACTTGAAGATTTGGTTGGGCAGCGACTTTGGCACATGGAACAGCGCATACGGAACCGCAATTAATGACGACAACTCTGTTTCTGGTAAGATTGGTGGCAGTGGATCTATCAAATGCCCTGAGCCAGGCAAGTTCTACACCTTTACAGCAGATTTCTCTACCATGACCTACAAGTGGACTAAGCTCGATAACCAAGCTCCTACAGAGTATGAAAAGGTCGGTCTCATCGGTATCGGTAATGACTGGGATAATGATGTAGATATGGAACAGGTTACTCCACACAACTGGTACATCGAGAAAGAGATCCCTGCTGGTGGCCTTAAGATTCGCGCCAACCACGAATGGAACAATGCAGCCAACTGGGGTTATTTGGATGAAGATCAAGAATATACCAACACGGGGAAGCTCATCAGTAGCGGTGGTAGCAAGAACATTCCTGTTCCTGCTGGCAAGTATAAGATATTCTTCAATGATATCACTCTCGAATATGCTTTCATTGCTGAATAATTTATCATAACTATAGAATATAACTAAGATAGGTGGTTCTCAAATGGGAACCACCTATTTTTTATTTTTCCTTTCTTTTATCGCACTATATGCAAACGTTTGCACAACCCTTTTGCTTGATTTACATCAATTTAGTTATACCCTACAAGAAATAATCGTAACTTTGCCAACGAATTAAACAAATAGAATAGACAAACAACAAAAGAATTAAAAACAAAACCTAAATATGAAGAAGTTTTACCTATCACTCGTTGCATTACTCGCAACGACCCATATGTTTGCTCAAGGTTGGCCTGCCAAATACGACGGAGTCATGTTGCAAGGATTCTACTGGGACTCTTACAGAGATTCCAAGTGGACTAATCTTGAATCACAAGCTGACGAGCTAAGCCAGTATTTCAAACTCGTTTGGATTCCACAGAGCGCCTACTGCGGTGGAAAGTCCATGGGCTATAACGACCTCTATTGGTTCAGTAACTACAACAGTTCTTTCGGAACAGAAAGCGAATTGCGCAGCCTCATCAAGACATTCAAGAGCCATGGCATCGGAACCATTGCCGATGTGGTCATTAATCACCGCAACACCTTAACTTCCTACTTCGACTTTCCAGAGGAGACCTACAAGGGAGTAACCTACAAGATGTACCCTACAGATGTATGTGCCAATGATGACAAGGGAGAGACCAAGAAATGGGCTGACGCAAATGGCTATACACTGAGCAGCAACAATGACTCGGGCGAAGGATGGGATACCATGCGTGACCTCGACCACTACAGCAGCAATGTGCAAACCGTGGTCAAGGCTTATCTCAACATGCTCTTGAAAGATTTCGGCTATGCTGGTTTCCGATATGATATGGTAAAAGGATATGATGGCAAATTCACAGGAATCTACAATGATGCCACCAAACCAACTTATTCCGTAGGAGAATACTGGGATGGAAATGCAGAAACCGTCAAGAAGTGGCTAGATGCCACCAAGATCAACGACCAAATCATGAGTGCCGTCTTCGACTTTCCTATCCGCTATTCGGTACGTGATGCCATCAACAACAACTGGAATACCAACATCAACGGTGGTATTGCGACAGACAACACTTATAAGCAATATGCAGTAACATTCGTGGAAAACCACGACACCCAATATCGCTCATCCAGCGAGCCAAACGACCCTATCAAGAAAGATACGCTTGCCGCCAATGCTCTGATCCTAGCTACCAGCGGTACTCCATGCGTATTCTACAAGCATTGGCTTGCCTACAAGAAAGACATCAAGATGATGATCAATGCCCGCAAGGTTGCAGGTATCACCAACAACAGTGCCACGACACTAAACTCTTACAATGGTACTAATTACAGAGCTGTTACTACAACTGGTTCCAACACATCCTTGTTGGCAGTAATGGGACCTGGAGCCAAGAACTTCACGACAACAGCTTACCAAGAAATCATCTCGGGCTACCACTATCGATATTTCTTGCCAAAGAGAGCCAAGATTGCCTGGGTCGATTTACCTTCGGGGGATTACGAAGAAGAACAGAAAGCTAAATTAGTAGCAGTTTCTAACAATAGCAGTGCCAAGCTGGTATATACCACAGATGGCACTACCCCAACCGCCTCCAGCAAACAAGTGGCAAGTGGTACTGAACTCACCGTTCCTTTTGGCAAAACGACATTAAAGGTTGGCCTTTTGTCTAGTGGCACTGTCAGCAGCATCATTACTCGTGAATATAACATCAACAAGCCAGAGCCTTTTGTCCCATACGACATTACAGTATATGTCAATGCCGACAAACTCGGTTGGACCAACGGCATTAACTTCTGGGCTTGGGAAGATGCGTCAAGCGAGAACCTGACAGCAAGCAAGGCATGGCCTGGCGACTTGGTTACACAAAGCAAGACCATCAATGGCAAGAAATGGTATTATCAGACATACAACATCAAGGACAGAAACTATATGGTGTCATTCGTATTCAGCCACAACAACGGCGAGAAGACGATTCCGCAGACGGATGACGTAACCGACATCACCAAGGACACCTATTTGGAAATCCAAGATACCCCAAAGAGTGACGCAGCACAAAAATACTACGATGTTGTCAATGTCACAGACCAAGTTCTCTCTGGTATCGCCGATGCTCCAATCATCGACAACACCACGACAAAGGATAATGCTTGGTACACCCTCAGTGGCATGAAGATGACGCAGAAGCCATCACAGGCTGGCATCTACATCCACCAAGGCAAGAAGGTAGTAATCAGATAAAACTTTAAATACGATTAACTCTCTAAAAATATAAGAGCATATCCTCTGCTTCCGCTGCAGGATATGCTCTTGCTTTTTAATACCCCCTCACGCATTCTTTTCTATCCTCAACACTTGGTCGCAATACTCTACCACGGCAGGACGGTGGGTGATGAAGATAATCGTCTTGTCGTGCGATGACAAGATATTCTGAAGAAGCTGTCGCTCGGTATCTGGGTCGAGCGCACTGGTAGCCTCGTCGAAAAGCATGATGCTACGATTGCGAAGAAGACTTCGGGCAATCGCTATGCGCTGGGCTTGTCCCTCGCTCAGTCCTCCACCCTGCTCACTACACTGGGTATCTAATCCTTGCGGTAGCTCCAATACGAAATCGGCGCAGCTCTTATGCAAAGCCTCCGTCATCTCCTCATCGGTGGCATCCAACTTACCCAACCGCAAGTTGTCACGGATGGTTCCGCTCATCAAGGTATTGCCCTGCGGCACATACACGAAATTGCAGCGATGGCGAGGGGACAGTTCCCGACATTCAGCAGATGCCTCCTTGCGACTTTCCACCTTATTATATATAAATAGATTTCCTTCCTGTGGACGAAGCAAAGCCAATATCAAGCGAATGAGCGTGGTCTTTCCGGCGCCCGTCTCTCCCAATATCGCCGTGCAACTACCTGGACGGAAATCGAAACTCAAATGATTGATTACATTAAAATCATCTGACATCTTATTACAAGAAACTTTTGATTCACCGACAGAAGCTGAATCCACCGCTGCCTCTGTCTTCTTGTAACTATAGCAAACATCCGTCAGTCGAATGCCACAAGGCGAAGGAACCTCTATTGGCTCACCTTGCTCTTCGAGTGGATTTTCCTCTAGTTCCATCAGCCGCTCCGCCGCCGTAAATACGCTTACAAAAGCTGGTACAAGCTTGGTCAAGTTGCGAGCTGGCACCTGTATCTTGTTGACCAACTGCAAGAAAGCCGTCATGCCGCCAAAGCTCAACGTTCCGCCACTCATGCGAATGGCAGCCCAAAGAAATGCCACAAGATACCCCAAGGCAAAGCCAAAGTTGACGATGAGATTACTGAACACACTAAACATCGTTCGTCTCACCACATGACCACGAAGCTCCTTCTGCGTGTTTTCGAGTTTATCCACCATCGCCTCGTCTTTCTCCAAGGTTTTGATGAGCATACGATGCTGGATGGTCTCCTGCAACACGCTCTGCACCTTACTGTCTGAGTCTCTCACCTGACGAGTAAGCTGACGCATCTTTCCTATGTATATCTTACTGAAAGCCAAGAATATCGGAATCATGATGACGATGACTACCGATAGCATCTTGTCCATCGAGAAGAGATAGAAAAAGGCGCCGAGGAACATCGCCAAGACACTCAAGGTATTCGGGATAGTCTCCGTCAAGAAATTGACCACGGTATTGACATCCGTTTCCAGTCGGTTGAGCACATCGCCCGAATGAAGTCTTTCCCTACCATGCCACTCCGAGCGTAGGATGCGGTCGAGCATACGCTGCTGCATACGGTTCTGCGCCTTGATGCCCAAGAGATTGCGAATCCATATCGAAGAAATGTTGAGGGCGAAGTCGGCGAGTATCAAGAATCCCATCACTCCTACCGCCCAATAGATGTTACCATCCACGGCATGGGAAGCCACGTCGATGGCACGCTTCACCGCCCACACCTGCGCCAAGCTCACCCCCACCGAAAGCAAGCCCACGGAAGCATTGAGGACAGCCTGCAACTGGTTGCCCCTCCACGCCCGCCAAAGCCATATCAGCAAGGTCTTGACATTATACTTAAACTTCGGTATTTTAAAGATCTTCATCCATCAAAGCATTTGAATTCTTCACTCTTCGTTCTTCACTCTTCATTCTTCACTCTTCGTTCTTCACTCTTCACTTAACTTCTTTCCCTTTGGTCAGCTCCCCACATCAATTTTTCTCTCAACGTAGAGAAGTATCGCTGATTACGCTGTTTCACTATCTTTATCGAATGCGCAGCCTTACGGATAACCAACTTTGTCCCCTCCGTCATGCGCTCGCTCCTGCCATCTATCGCCACCAAGTAGTTATGGCTACGGCTCTCCACATCCAGCGTTATCTCCGCCGTGTCGTTGATGACAATCGGACGAATGTTCAAACTATGTGGAGCGACAGGCGTCAGACAGAGACTTCCACTCTGCGGAATGATGATAGGACCACCATTGGAGAGGTTATAAGCAGTTGAGCCAGTAGGGGTCGTCACAATAAGACCATCAGCCTGATAAGTAACCAGGAACTCACCGTCTACTTGTGTTCGGATGGAAATCATCGAGGCATCATCACGCTTCAACACGGCAATGTCGTTCAGCGCAAAAGGATTGCCGGCGAGAATGCCGCCCTCTGCCTTCACCTCTATCACGGCATGTTCTTCCACCACGCACTTGCCAGCATAGAGACTATCCAATGCCGTCTCTATCTCACTCGGCAGCACATCGGCGAGGAAGCCCAAACGTCCCATGTTCACACCGATGATAGCTGTTCCCTTGGCGCCCACACGGCTCGCCGCCTTGAGGAAAGTACCATCTCCACCCATCGAGATGACGTAATCGACATCGAAGTTGTAGTCCTCGAATACACCTGCCGCATTCACTTGAAGATGCTGGTCACGAGTCAAGAACTCATAATAAGCATTCTCAAAATACACCTCAGCCCCTTTCTTCTTGAGGTAATCGAGGATTTTTTCAATAGAAGCCGACTTCTTGGCTTGGTATTCATTGCCAAATATGGCGAATTTCAAATGTTGGTCTGTCATAACTGATTATCTTACCTTTGTGTATGCCGTCACATGCCGCCGAGGACATGAGACATCGAATGTGAGTACAAAAGTAATGCTTTTTGGCGAAATTCCGATAAAAAACAAGCAAAATTCTATACTGAGGAACTTTTTTCCACAAAAAAGTCTTTTCCTTTTGATACTATTCTTACACCTTTGCGTAATAACAAGTAATTAAAAGACAAAAAACATGAACAGAATGAAACTTGCAGCCGTTATATTCGGCTTATTTAGTTATTCCGCCTCTATGCAGGCACAACTTTTAAAAGGTACCGTCAAGGCAGACAGCATCAGCGACATGATGATAACCTATTACATTGACGGCAACATCTTGGAACCCGTCAATCAAGACATCGAAAGAGACAAGAATGGTAACTTCATCTTCGATGGCTCCATCCCTACCAAGGAGATGAACATCACCGTGCAAGCCGACAACGACATATTCGGCGTTCACGTAGAACAAGGAAAAACAGCTCAAATCACGATTTTCCGCAACAAAAACGGTGAACTTGAAGCCAAGTTCACAGGCGACAACGCTGACCAAAGTCGTTTCTACAACACCTACATCAAGGCGTACGACACTATGAAATATTGGTCGCCAGACCCTTCTGAATGCAAACCAAATGCCGAGTATTGCAAAATCTTGGAAGCCGAACATGCCAAAGCTCTCAAGGAATTGAACAAATTGAAGAACAAGCCTTTCTACAACTACTACAGTCAGTTGAACCAAGGTATGTATACCTGGACCAAGATACGCCTGCTCATGGATAAAGCTTTCGAGGAGAAAAAGGACTTCCTCGACTATCCAGAATATGTAAATGCCACCAAGGACATCGACCCCAACAGCGACATCAGCTTGGAGACCAACCTCAGCAACGCTTGGTTGACAGCCCGCCGTCTGCAATTTCTCAAGGAGACCAACGACACCACCAAGAGCTACTTGATGGCAATGGACGAGATCAAGAACAAGATAACCAATTCCAAGGTGAAGACTTTTCTGACCAATATGTTGATGTATGGATATTCCATGACTCCTGAAGGCGACATCAAGACCGTATGGAAAGCCTACGAGACTTTTGCCAAGGACTATCCTGCGATGATTGCACATTACAAGCCCATGATCCAGACAGCCCTCAAGTCCTTCAACGGCAAACCTCTTCCTTACGATCCAACAATAGAGAGCACCGATGGAAAAAGCTGCAAATTGAGTAGTCTCTATGGCAAACTTACCTATATAGATATGTGGGCTACCTGGTGCGGACCTTGCTGCAAGGAGATTCCGCACTTAGAGAAAGTCGTCGAGAAATATAAAGGTAATGACAAAGTACAATTTATCAGCATCTCCATCGACACCAACAAACAGGCTTGGCTCAACAAGCTCAAGAAAGACAATCCTGCCTGGGCACAATATCTTATGCCACAAGAGGATGCCAACAAGCTGATGTCGCTCATGGGTATCAACGGCATACCTCGTTTCATACTCTTGGATGAAAAAGGCAATGTCATCGCTGCAGATGCCAAGCGCCCTTCCGACCCAGAGCTGATTGACGACATCAATAGTCATATCCAATAAAGACATTACCACCATGAAAGAATATACCAACGAGCACATCAGTGCCTTGCTATTCAAGAAAATCATCGGTTCCATTTCCTCCTCGGAGGAATTGGAGCTCGACTCTTGGCGACAAGAAGACTCAAAGAACGAGCAACTATACCACAGGATGCTTGACCATCAGCACATAGAAGAACTATTACGCCAACGGCAAATGATTCCTACAGACCGCCCACTTGCCGACATGACGGACAGACTCCAGTTAGAAGTGTCGCCACATGCATCCCATCCTTGGCGACGTTGGGCAGTTGCAGCTTCCTTCCTGGTATTCGTTTCCATTGGCACAAGTTGGCTTTGGTCACAAAGAGAACAGAAGGAACGTCAAGAGGTGGCAGCCATCCTCGCCCCAATCCAAGAGCAAGGCTTCATGCCTGGCGAGAAGAAAGCCATCCTCACGCTTACCGACGGTAGGAAAATTGCACTCGGAGAAAAGGCAGGCAAGGAAGAACCTTCTTTCTTGGACAAAGCCATCGCCAAGCTCAGTGGTAAGGAAAAGCAACTCTGCTTGGATATTCCTCGTGGTGGAGAATTCAAGATTATCCTCGAAGACAGCACGGAAGTTTGGCTCAACTCTGAGTCACAACTTATCTATCCTGAGAAATTCTCCGAGAAGGAACGTCGGGTCATCGTCAAGGGAGAAGCCTACTTCAAAGTGGCACACGAAAGCAACCGGCCTTTCCGTGTGGAAACCGATGGTCAATTAGTCACCGTCCATGGCACTCAATTCAATGTCAAGTCATACAAGGAAGACAAAAAGGTAGCAACCACCTTGGTGGAAGGTAGCATTTCCCTTTGTAAGAAAAATAGCAGTGGCGAAGTCATGCTCAGTCCTGGGCACCAATCCTTATTCGACAAGCAGAGCGCGACCACCCAAATCCAACCCGTCAATGCCGAGATGGTGACGAGTTGGCGTCTTGGCAAGTTTGTGTTCGAGAACCAAACGCTTGAAGAAATCATGCAAGAACTGAGTCGCTGGTATTCCTTCAACTATGAGTTCGCCAATGCAGACCTGAGACAAATAGAATTCATGGGCAGCATCCCTCGCAATTCCAAGTTTGCCACAGTCCTCACCATCCTCGAAAAGAGTGGTGGCATCCATTTCAAGATGAAAGGGAATCATTTGTTCATCACCCAATAAGAATCACAGATTATTCACATTAATATCAATCAACTATGAGAAGAGAGATTATCGCTTGGTTCATGACCGCACTCTTTGCCTTGCTACCTATCAGCAGTTTTGCCAAGGACTATACGGTCAACTACCAGAACTTAGCCTTCGAAAAGGTCATCAGCGACCTCAGAAAGAAAACGGGCTATGAGTTTGTTTACCAAAAGAACATCATCAAGAATGTGGGTGATGTCACCTGCCGTCTATCACATGCTTCCTTGCAGCAGATTCTCAACAGAATCGTCTTGGACGAAGCGGAATTAGACTATGAGATTGTAGGAAAAACTATAGTCATCAGCAAACCTAAGAAAGAGCTGCCTTATTTCAAGAGAATGGTCACGGGCTTTGTCATGGACGAAAACGGAGAGCCACTCGTTGGAGCTACCGTCCGACAAGTAGGTGCGAAGAACGGAGTGGTCACCGACATTGACGGACAGTTTGCCCTCATGGTAGAAGGCAAAGACCCTTCCGTCTCTTTCTCCTACATCGGCATGAAAGACAAAGTGGTCAAGGCATGCAATATCAAGGGGATAAATGTAAACATCACCCTGCAAACCAATGAGATTATGATGAATGACATCTTGGTGACTGGTTACCAGAACATCAAGCGAAAGAACGCCACGGGTTCCTATCAGACCATCACAGCCAAGGATATGGACGAGCGTTATACTGGCGACATCGTGAGCAACTTGGAGGGTAAGGTACCAGGATTGGTGTCTTACAAAAATGGTTCGAATGGAGATGGCGAATCTACCCTTTCCATCCGAGGCATCGGTTCCTTCCAAGCCAAGACCAATCCTTTGGTCGTTGTAGACGGACTTCCTATCGAAGGCTCCATCGAAACTGTAAATCCTTACGACATCGAGAACATCACCGTATTGAAAGATGCCGCAGCAGCCTCCATCTATGGCGCAAGGGCTTCCAATGGCGTCATCGTCATCACCACCAAGAAGGCACAGAAAGAGAAGGTTGACATCGACTTCAATGCCGACCTCTGCATTAGCGAGAAAAACAACTACGACAATTACCGTTGGGCAAACGCCGCAGAAGTCATCCAGTTGGAACAGAACAACTTCAACTATATGAAAAGTGCTGAAGACCAAAGTGCCTTCAACACCTTGCAACAAAACTACATCAACAAGAAAATAGCCCTCAGTCCCATCAGCCGTCTCTTGATGGACAACTATATGGGTGTATTGAGCGACACCGACTTACAACAACAGTTGAGTACGCTCAGCAAAAACAACTATCGCAAGGAATGGCAAGATGCCTACGAGCGTACCCAAATCACTCATCAATACAACCTCGCCATCCGCACCAACGGCAAGTCGCTCAATTCCAGCATCGTACTCAACTACAAAGGTGATAACAACGGTATGGTGAAGGAGCACAACAACGCCTTGTCGTTCAGTTACAAGGGACTTCTGAAAGCCACTCCATGGCTCAATCTCACCTTTGGAGCCAATATCTTGAGCGAACGTTCCAAGACGCACATCTCCAATTCTTGGAACGACATCAATTCCTTCATGCCTTACCAAAGCATGTACAATGCCGACGGTTCCTTGGCAAGAATGGAAGCAGACACCTATTTAGGCGAGGAAAGTTTGCAGAACCCTGAATATGGTTTCAAGGATGCCAGCTACAATCCATTGGAAGAAGTCAACATGAACTTCAACAATACACGCCGCACCAACATCCGTTCCTTCATTCATGCCGATTTCACCATCTTGCCAGAATGGAAAGCAAGCGCACAGTTCCAATACGAGGACATCTACTATAAGAACGACGCTTATAGGGAGGGGAAATCTTACTACATGAGAAATCTCTACAACCTCTACACGGGCACGACCTCCCAACCTGGAGGCGGAGATGATGACGATGACGACGATGATGACTACGAAGATTATAGCCTATACGCCTTGGATTCTGCGGTAAAGCACTATATCCCTGATGGAGGAATGCTAAGCACAACCACGGAGGAAGGTGCTTATTATACATTCCGTTTGCAAACAGACTATAACAAGACATTTGCTGGAAAGCATGAAGTCAGCGCCTTGGCTGGTTTTGAATACCGACAGACCCACTACAAGACCAATAGCAACTTGTTGATGGGCTACGATGATCAGACACAGACCAACAACCAAGGCTTGATGAACTTTGGTGAATTGGTGGACGTAGACGGAAATATCTCTGCATTGGGACCTAACTACAATATGTATGGGGCACCTACAGGAAGTGACTTTAGCACCTCCGACGTATTGCATCGTTTCTACTCACTCTATTTCACGGGTAGTTATGTGTACGACAGTCGATACTCTGCTTCTGTTTCTTGCCGTCTCGACAAGGCTGACCTCTTCGGAACAGACCCTAAGTTCCGTGGTCGCCCATTATGGTCAGCAGGTATTAGTTGGAATGCCCACAACGAGTCGTTCATGAAGGACATCAAATGGCTCAATGTCTTGAAGCTACGTGCCTCATACGGTCTCACGGGAAATATAGACCAGTCTGTCTCCTCCTATCTGACTGCCAAGATTGGTGTCAACGAAATCAATGGCAAGCGAGTTGCCACCCTCAACACGCCACCTAACGAACAGTTGAGATGGGAGAAGACCTCTTCTTTCAACTTAGGTATCGACTTTGCCGTGCTCGGCAATCGCCTGAGCGGTTCGTTGGACATTTACAACAAGAGAGGCAGCGACTTGCTCACCATCACCGACTTAGATCCAACGACTGGTTGGAACCAACTGACCATCAACAACGGAAAAGCTACCAACAAAGGTGTGGAATTGCAATTGAACGGTATCATCTTGCCAGCCAAGAGCCGCAATGATTTAGGTATCAACGCCAGCTTCAACCTTGCCTACAACAAGAACAAGATTACCCATGTCACTCACAAAGCAGCATCGGGTGAAGAAGCATTGCGAAGCAGCACCTTGCATGAAGGCTATCCGATCCACTCACTCTTCTCATACCAGTTTGCTGGCATGAACGTTGACGGCAACACCCAGTCCTTCTCATGGAGAGGAGCCGACGGAGAAATACACACTTCTGATATTACAAGTGGTGAGTTTACGGTCAACGACATTGTGTATAGTGGTGGACTCGACCCTAAGGTGACAGCCAACTTCATGCCCGAAATCACCTACCGTGGCTTCACCCTCTCAGCCATGTTCGCCTACTATGGAGGGCATTATATGAGAGCCAAAGTGAACGACTGGGGTACCTTGGGAAGAATTGGAGGATATGACAATATCGACGGTGTCATCCCATCCGCTTACCTCAACTATTGGAACACAAGCGACAAGACACAATATCCTGCCAATGGTTACTTAGGAACCACCAACGTTACAGGAAATCCACAATATATGGACTCCAACGTAGTGCCAGCCGACTACATGAAGCTGCGCAACATCGTATTGGGCTACAACTTCTCACAGAGCCTCTGTCACAAGTTGGGCATCAACCAACTGCGTCTTCGCTTCCAAATGAACAACCTTGCCACATGGACACGCAACAAGTGGGACATCGATCCGGAGGCAAACGACCCCATCAGCGGCAGCGACTTGAAAAAGACTCCACGTAGCTATACAATGAGTTTATATGTCAACTTCTAAACAAAGAACAATGAGAAAGATTATCAAGAATATCATATACGTGGCTGCAATAGCCATGACTTTGAGCGCCTGCGATAGCAAGTTGGACATTGTCCCTAAAGGACAATCCACATTAGAGTCTGTAGAAGACTTAGAGCTATTGCTCAACCAAGAGTATGACCTGTCCACCATGCCTTACTCCGACTTGGGCATGATTTGCAATGAGTCTTTGGGAGCTTGCACCTCCATCCCCGAAATGCTATCGCAACACAATACCCTCGACTATACCTACCTGACATACAACGAGAAAGTGGACCGCGCCACACTCGCCCAGCAAGATGCCAGATACGAGGCGTTGTACAAGTACATCAACAACTCGAATGTCATCTTAGACAAAGCCGACGATGCCGAAGGCGACAACAACAAGCGCATCACCATCAAGGCACAGGCACAGATTCTGAGAGCTTACTTCCACTACCTGCTCGTCAATATCTATGCCTCTCAATATGACGAGGCTACAGCTGCGGAGAAAGGTGGAATCCCATACGTAACCGACATTGATGTCAGCAAGAACAAGGACAAGCTCACCCTCAAGGACACCTACGAGCATATTCTCGCCGACTGCTCGGACGAGGTCATCGCACAACTACCTAAAAGCACAGGCGACGTTTTCCGTCCAAGCCAAGCCACAGGTAATGCCATCCGTGCCAAAGTTCTCTTCCAGATGAAACGATACGAGGAAGCCTTGCCATACGCACAAGCTGCTTTACAACTCAATGGACAAATCGAAGACCGCTCCACCATCGCCGAAACGGAAAGTTGGACGGTAGAACAAGACAGTCCCAACAACTACCTTGCCGTAAAATCAAGTGCCCGTGCCAATCCTTTCATGGAAACAGCCTCCGCAGAGACCCTCGCCAAGTTTGAGGACGGCGACTTTGTACGCAACTATGACAGCATGGGATGGAGCGAAATGTTCGGGCAAATGATGGCAGGTATCGATGGATGCGCCGTTTGCTTTTCGATGAACGTCTGCACAACCTCTTACGGCATAAACGCCGACCGAACCTACTATCTCGCCGCCGAATGTCTCATCCGTACGGGGAACATTCGACAAGGATTAGAGTTGATTGACGAAGTGAGAGAGAAGCGAGTCGAGGATTACGAGAAATTCACGAACATATACGACGAAAGCGAACTAAACGAGCAACAAGCCATGGCACTCCTGCAAAAGGCAAAGTGGATAGAATGCCTCGGCTCTTACGAAAACTTCTTCGACTGCAAGCGTTGGAACAGCGAAGAAGCCTACAAACAGACCATCACCCGCAACTTAGGAGAAGGACTGGGCACGTATAGCATATCACCGGAGTCTCCACTTTGGGTGTTGCCTTTCCCTGCCAACGCAGTGAGGTACAATCCGACATTGACACAGAACTATTAAGAACATGAGGATAGAGAGAAGCTCAATGTCCAAACAGCAATAACAACATCAGCAGTTTCTCTCCATTCTCTCCCTTTAAATCATGGCGCAAGAGCTCCAACATGCGAGCCTTGCGCTTTTTGTATGATACATCGGCAATACCCAAAGCCTTGGCGGCTTCCGTATTTTTCATTCCTTCCACAAAACTTTTCTGAAAGACTTGCCTATATTTCTCAGGAAGTCGCCCGATAGCATCGTAGAGCATAGTAATAGTCTCCTGTTCTATGATACCACTGAGAAAATCCTCCTTTTCTTCCTCCAAAGTCGCCACATAGTTGTCCTTAGCCTTGCCTTTTCGCAAAACCGTCATCACCTCATTATGGACACAGAGGTATAGATGGTTCTTCCATTGGTTAGAATCCACGAAAACATCCTTTTTCTGGAACGTCTTATACACTGCATTCTGCACACAATCCTCCGAAAGAAAAGCAAAGTCAGCCCCCAACAATCGGGAAGCATAAACCATCAGTTCGGCGTACATCGCACGATAAAACGATGTAAGCACTCCCCTTCGGAAATCAAGAAATATATCTACATAAATGCTCATAAGACACTTTTTTACGTTGATTTAGCCTGATGTACCACCAATTATTTTGTTATTTCAATTATTATCACTACTTTTGCAACTGCAAAAATACGATTATTTATCGAATTATACGACAAAAAACAAATAAAATTATGGCTAAGGTATATGAATTTCTTGCCAATGGCTTCGAGGAAATCGAAGGTTTGGCTCCTGTTGACATCCTCCGTAGAGGTGGCGTAGATATCAAGACTGTCAGCATCACTGGCTCTGAGTTTGTGGAAACTTCCCATGGCATCACCATCAAGGCTGACCTCAAGTTCGAGGACATCCAGAGTTTCGAAGATGCCGACATGTTGCTTCTCCCTGGCGGTCTGCCAGGCAGCACCAACCTCAATGAGCACGAGGGTGTGCGCCAGGCATTGATAGCACAAAACAAGGCTGGCAAGCGAGTGGGTGCCATCTGCGCCGCTCCTATGGTATTGGCAAGCACGGGCATCCTCGATGGCAAGAAAGCGACCTGCTCACCAGGTTTCGAGCGTTACTTCGGCGCCAACACAGAATATACAGGCGAACTCTTCCAGGAGGACGGCAACGTCATCACTGGCGAAGGTCCTGCCGCCACCCTTCCTTACGCTTACCAGATACTGAGCTACTTTGTTGGCGAAGAGCCTGTAGCAAAGCTCCAGAAAGGCATGCAGTACGCCCACCTGATGGAGAGCAAATAACTATCTAACAAAAAGTGAAGAGTAGAAGCATTAGAATTCTTCACTCTTCACTCTTAACTCTTCACTTAAAAATGGATTACGTAATTATAGTAGCCGGGGGCAAGGGCCTCCGCATGGGAAGCGAGATTCCGAAGCAGTTTCTCCCCATCGCTGGCAAACCGATATTGATGCGCACCATCGAGCGTTTTCACGAATACAACCCTGAGTTGAACATCATCCTGGTCTTGCCCGAGAGCCAACAGGATTACTGGAAGAAACTCTGCGAGGAGCACCACTTTGACATCAAGCACCAGATAGCCAACGGTGGCGACACCCGATTCCAGTCTTCCAAGAATGGTCTCGCCCTCATCCCTGAAGATGAGGATGGCGTGGTAGGAATACACGATGGCGTTCGCCCGTTTGTTTCCACTTCCGTGATAGAGGAATGTTACGAGACGGCGCGCGAGGAATACGCTGCCATCCCGGTATATGCCGTCACCGACACCTTGCGATATATCGACAAGCATGGTGGTGGCAAGAACGTGCTGCGTGACGACTACCGGGTGGTGCAGACTCCACAAACCTTCGACATCGGCTTGGCAAAGCAAGCCTTCAACCAAGGTTACAAGGAACAGTTCACCGACGATGCCAGCGTAGTGGAAAGCCTCGGCTGCCAAGTGGCGATGGTAGAAGGCAATCGTGAGAACATCAAGATTACCACTCCATTCGACATCAAGGTGGCAGAAACCTTATTGAAGTAGGCGGTTCATCTAGAAGAAATAGTTGACAAAACTAGAAGGAGAAATCGACTCATCTAGAAATAGAAGTCGGCTCATCTAGAAGAAGTTTATATTCAAAACTGCTGAATATACGTTCAGTAGTTCCGAACGCACGTTCAACAGTTTCGAATGTACGTTCAATAGTTTTGAACATAGATTTCATCCTATAGAATCAACAACAGAATAGAGGATTACCAACTTTAGTTCCCAACAGAAACAACAATTATGAGTAGTATTCTAGACCAAGACATCAAGTTCCTGCCAGGCGTAGGACCGAAGAAGAAAGAGATACTGAGCAAGGAGCTCGGCATCAACTCCTATGGTGACTTGCTGGAATACTACCCATACAAGTATGTCGATCGCACAAAGATCTATCACATCAGCGAGTTGACTTCCGAGATGCCTTACGTGCAAATCAAGGGAAAGATTCTCAGTTACGAGGAAATCGACACGGGCAAGCGCAACAAACTCTTGGTGGCTCACTTCTCCGATGGCTTCGGTGTGGTCGATTTGGTTTGGTATCGCAGTGGACAATACATCATGAAAACCTACAAGGTGGGCACTGACTATATTGTCTTCGGCAAACCTACCGCATACGGTGGTCGCTACCAGTTCGCACATCCCGACATGGACGACGCCAGCAACTTGCAACTCTCCGAGATGGGTATGCAACCTTGCTATAACACCACCGAGAAAATGAAGAAGTACGGTTTCTCGTCACGTACCATCGAGAAAATCACCAAGGCACTCGTCGGCATACTTCCTCCATTGCCCGAGACCCTACCCGATTTTATCGTGGAACGCCTGCATCTCATCTCTCGCGACGCAGCCTTTCGATTCATCCATTATCCACATTCCCACCAGGAGATGCAAAAGGCACAGGTGCGCCTCAAGTTCGAGGAACTCTTCTATGTGCAACTTAATATATTAAGGTACGCGAGCGACCAACGTCGCAAATATCGTGGTTACATCTTCAATCGCATTGGCGACATCTTCAATGGTTTCTATGCCCACAACCTGCCTTTCGAACTGACAGGTGCACAAAAGAGGGTGATGCACGAGATACGTGCCGACATGTGCAGCAGGCGACAGATGAATCGACTTTTGCAAGGCGACGTGGGCTCGGGCAAGACGCTCGTGGCTCTCATGACCATGCTCATCGCTCTGGACAATGGCTATCAAGCTTGCTTGATGGCTCCTACAGAAATCCTCGCCGAACAGCACCTGCAGACCATCCGCGACTTCTTGAAGGGCATGGACATACGGGTGGAACTGCTCACTGGTATCGTAAAAGGCAAGAAACGACAAGAAGTGCTCGACGGCCTGATACGTGGAGAGATACAGATATTGGTGGGAACGCACGCCATCCTCGAAGACCCTGTGAAATTCGCACACCTCGGTATCGCCGTCATCGACGAACAGCATCGCTTCGGTGTGGCACAGCGCGCCAGACTGTGGGCAAAAAGCGAAAATCCTCCTCATGTACTGGTGATGACAGCGACTCCTATTCCACGTACCCTAGCAATGACCATCTATGGAGACCTTGACGTGAGCGTCATCGACGAGTTGCCACCAGGCAGGAAACCGATACAGACGATACATAAGTTCGACAATCAGTTGACAAGCCTCTACCAAAGCATCCGTCGCCAAATCAACATGGGCAGGCAAGTGTATATCGTTTTTCCGCTCATCAAAGAAAGCGAGAAGAGCGACCTGAAGAACTTGGAAGAAGGATTCGAGACCTTGAAGCAAGTATTCCCTGAGTTTAGCCTCAGCAAGGTACATGGACAGATGAAGCCCGCAGAGAAAGAGGAAGAGATGGAACACTTCGTGAAGGGAGAGACACAGATACTCGTAGCCACCACCGTAATAGAGGTTGGTGTAAATGTGCCAAACGCCTCCGTCATGGTCATCTTAGACGCACAGCGTTTCGGACTCGCCCAACTCCATCAGCTCAGAGGACGTGTGGGACGTGGTTACGACCAGAGTTACTGCATCCTCGTCACCAACTACAAGTTATCCGAAGAGACTCGCAAACGCATTGATATCATGTGCGATACCAACGATGGATTCCGCATCGCAGAGGCTGACTTGAAGTTCCGTGGACCTGGCGACTTAGAGGGAACGCAACAAAGTGGCATGGCATTCGACCTCAAGATAGCCAACATTGCGAGAGATGGGCAAATCGTACAGCTGGCACGCACAGAAGCACAGAAAATCATCGATGCAGACCCCAAATGCGAGTTACCACAGAACGCATTGCTCTGGAATCGCCTGAAAGAGCTGAAGAAAACCAACATCAACTGGGCTGCCATCAGCTAACACACAAGAACACGGTAAATTCATCACACAAAAAAATCTATCATGAACAGAAAAAAACAAGTAAAAGACTGTGGTAAAACCCTGAAAGAAGAAAAGACTCCAAGCGTCGAGGAAGGTTTGCTCTTCCCTGCCGAAGATGTCATCAAAAGGCCGGAAGAAGAAAGTCCGCTTACCCAAAAACACAGGGGTAGGCAACGTTCCATGGTAACCGAGGAGCGCCCACCTCTCACTTTCGAGCACATGAGAGAACTCTTGGAGGACATCAAGGAAATCACAACCCCTACAGGCATCCGCTATATACAATTACGCCTCACCAAGAGAATGCTCATAGGCACCAGAGAGACATCGGGCAAGGAGTTCACCATCAATCTAAATGAACTCTACGAGACCTACCAGAACTGTCTCCGCTTCACTAGTCCCGAGGTAAAACGTCATATATTTATGGGGCATTCGCCTGCTGTCATCCTATTGCGAATGCTCAAAGAAAAAGCGCAAGAAGAACTGTCATAACACTCCAGGAAAATGAGCAAGAAGGAACTTCGTAATCCTTCGGAAAAAGCGCTGAAATAATTTTAATAAAAGTTAAACATCGGACTTCTGCGTTAAATATCAGGGCTTTCGTGTTAAGCTCCTTGGTATTTTGAGATTTTTTTGTTATATTTGCAACGTCTATATAACAAAATCGCTAATTAAGGCATTTGTCTTATTGATTTTTGAGCGGAATTTCATTTATTGTTCCGCACTTGAAGGCGAACCTAAAAGTAATATTAATTAAAAAGTATGAGTTTAACAAAGAAAATAAAGAAAATTTCAGTGGTCGCATTGTTTGCGCTAACAACCGTTCCCTCATTTGGGCAAGACTTGTTGGCACGACAAGCACCAGTTGACCATCGAATGAAGTCGATAGATACATTAGCAGTGTCTCATTATAGAATGATGGAAGACAAAGAGAATCCTTCAGCCGAGCTGTACCAAGATTTCTCCAACAAGTACGCCCACAGAGCGACAACTCTGCCAGAGCACTTCCGCATTGACCTCCGTCATTTCTGCATGCCAACTCCTAGTCGCGTTGTCACAAGTAACTTCGGTTATCGTGCTAGCTTTGGCCGCCAACATAAAGGCATGGATATCAAGGTTTATATTGGCGACACAATCCGCGCAGCCTTCTCAGGCAAAGTTCGCATCGTAAGATATGAGGGTGGTGGTTATGGTAAGTACATCGTTATCCGTCACAACAATGGTTTGGAGACCATCTACGGTCACTTGTCCAAGCAGCTCGTTTCCGAGAACGACGAGGTAAAAGCTGGTGATGTCATCGGACTTGGTGGTAACACCGGACGAAGCACTGGTTCTCACCTCCACTTCGAGACTCGTCTCTGTGGTGTGGCATTGAACCCAGCCTTGTTCTTCGACTTCCGCAATCAGGATGTCACAGGCGACTTCTACAATTTCAATCGTGATACTTACGAGAGCGAATACGCTGAGGCAAATGCCGCTCGTGGCAAGATTGGCAATGGCGGTTATACCCGAGAGCAAGTCAATGGTGGCGAAGTGGGCAGATATGATGCCAACGCAGGTGCCGAGAAGCTCTACCACAAGGTGAAGTCTGGCGAGACTCTCAATTCCATCGCCGAGAAGCGTGGTGTGAGCGTAGAGCAGATTTGCCGCCTCAATGGTTACAAGAAGGATAAGAAGTTGACCCCTGGCCAGATTATCCGTTACTCTTGATTTCCCCTTTCATAGAAAAAGATATTTTCCCATAAATACAGCCCGGTACGAAACATTCGTATCGGGCTATTTTTATGAGGTTGCCATGTTGGGTAAAAAGATGAGCCGAGATTTTCTCACGAAAATCTCGGCTCTTATATATATAAACTCTACTAACATCTAGTAAAAGATTTTTGGTGATTAACTTAGCCTTTCTTCGCATTTTCTTGTACTTGTAAAAGATAATTTTTGTTCTACTTGTGCAAAGGTAGTCAATTATTTGATTACAGCCAAGCGAAATGCCCGTAAATAAAGGGGAATGTACAAATCACTCCCCTTGTTGAAACATATATAACACACTGTAAAAAGCCAAAAAACAAAAGCACAATCAACCATCAACGTGTTCTTGATACCAGCCTCACGGAGTTCCTTGATAGCCTTGACATAACCTTCTTCCCAAACGGCAGTGCCCTCAGCCCATTGGGCAACCCACTCATTGGAGATGTTGACAATGACAGTACTTTCATGACCTGCAAGAATATCCTTGATGCCTTTCCAATAATCGACCGTATTGTCCAAGTCGCTGATTTGGTTGCTACCCAAGGCATCGTGTACGCAAAGTACACATACCAACTTGTTGTCCTCACACAGGCGAATCAAGTTTCTAACCTCAGATTTATCACTATAAGTAAACTTCTGGCCATTGCTGATGCTGATGCGAATGGTATTGCAACCAATACGCTTTGCAGCAGGAATTACCGTGTTTTCTACATCTTTGTACCAAGCAAAAGGATAGTTGACACCGCGCATGACAAACTCTTTACCATTAGCATCCATCAACTTAGTTCCATCCACATAGAAACTTCCTTTAACGATGACAGGAGGCACATAGGTATCATGTTCGATACTAATCGTCTTCAGTATGAAGTTCTCGCCCTTGATACAAATACCCCCTTTGAAAATATCGATATTAAACTCATCGACACAAGCAGAATATTTACCTGTAAAACCTACACAATTATATTTATTCTCTGTGACATACGCTGTAAAATCGTTGTTGGCAATCTGAATCTGAGCCGTAGAACTTGAAGATCCTGCAACAACGTCGCCCTTGAAGACAACCAAGTCTCCAACCTTCAAATCTTCGAAAACCGAGCCGTCAATCTCCAATGTATTTTTCCAATCATTTCCAGCCTTGAAGGTTCCCCACCAAGCATTTTCTTTATTTTCTTCTACAATCTCTTCATAAGTCTTAATTCGAACAGACAGCAATGTGAAGTTTGTACCCTTGATGTGGATGCCACCTTGGAAAAGAGCAAGATTAGTTTCATCTACATCCATCGTATAAGACCCATTGAAATCCACGCAGTTGTAGTCGGACGCAGTAATATAAGAAGACCAGTCGTTATTGGCTATCTGTATCTGCGCGCCACCATTGACTGCACCACTAAACACCACTTGGTCACCCACCTTCAGTGAAGAAAAAGAGGAACCAGACACATCAAGAACGGAGTTCCAGTTATCCGCCTTGAATTCACCACTCCAAACTTCTGTAGAAGCTTGAACTCTTGTCAATACCGACAATAGCAGTACCAACATACTAAAAAGTACTTTGTTCATTTTTTTAGTCATTAATTATTAAGTTACAAATCATTAATTATTAAGTTACAAAATGTTTAACCGCTGCAAAAGTACATCATTTCCTAGTAATATATGCGAGAAATTCCCTTTATTTGAGGGGGTTAGACAAATCATACCCCTATTATCTACAAAGAGAAAACCAAAGAGGGTATGTCATAAGTCCATGACGCACCCTCTTTATACTTTTCTGTAGGATTTTAGATGCAGCTCGTTACTCCCAATGCAGTGCCGAGGGCGGCGAGAACGGTAATGACGATTTGCAAGATTTGCATCCAAATTTCTGTCTTCATAATAGTAAGTTTTTTAGTGGTTATCTGCATGATATTTTTGTACCAAGTTATTTTTTATCGTTATAACATGAAGAAACATGCCGAAATTCTTGCGGTTATGAGAAATAAGTCGTATCTTTGCTCCCGAATCGCAATAGTGCGAAAACAAATTAAATTTCCAAATAGTATGGCGGAATTTATCAACCCACGTGTCGATTGGGCTTTCAAGCGCATATTCGGCAGTGAGGACACCAAGGAATGCCTCATAACCTTCCTCAACGGATTGTTTGCAGGCGAGTTTGAAATCAAGGACGTGAAGTTCGTCCCAGTGGAACAAACGAAAACCAACGAGGACGAGCGAGGAGTTGTCTTCGACGTGAAGTGCATCACGTCGGACGGTCGCCACGTCATCGTGGAGATGCAGAAGAAGAGCCAGGAGTACTTCGTCGATAGGGCATTGTTCTATACCTGCAAGGCGATAGTGGAACAGGGCAAGAAGGGGAAATGGAATTTCCATTTGGCTCCCGTCTATACGGTGTGTTTCATGGACTTCAGGGCGAAGAACAGCATACCGCGCCAGTTCAGGACAGACGTAGGACTGGGTATGTTGAAAGCAGTGGATGTGCAGATGCCAGCGCAGAAACAGGATGTCAAGGCAAATTCCAGTCCGGGGGAGAACGTCGAGTTGAAGCCCAAGGCTCAAAATGAGTATCAAACAGCCAGTTCGAAGTACTTTGAGCTTTCGGGAGTGAAGTATGGCTTTGAGAAAATGAGGATGGTCTTTTTGCAGCTTCCGCTTTTCAAGAAGAAAAAGCCTGTGGAGTGCATGGACATCTTCGATTGTTGGATATATATCATCAAGAATATGGAAAAATTGAAAGAAATGCCTTTTATAGACAAATATCCCGTCTTCCGCAAGTTAGCGGAGATAGGTGACCTCAGAAAGCTCACTCCCGAGGAACGTGAGTATTACGACGAGGACATCAAGGCGATGCGTGACCTGTACGCCATCAAGGTATGGGAGGAAAAGCAGAAGCGAATGGCCATAGAGGCTGCCACGAAAAGAGCTACCAAGAAAGGATTGAAGCAAGGAATCCAGCAAGGAATCCAGCAAGGAATCCAGCAAGGAATCCAACAAGGAATCCAACAAGGAATCCAACAAGGCATCCAGCAGGGCATCCAACAAGGCATCCAACAAGGAGTTCAGAAGGGCGAGTTTTCCAAGAGCCTCGCCATAGCCCGAAATATGCTTGCTATGGGTATGTCCTTGGAGCAGGTGACGCAATGTACCGGCTTGAGCAAGGAACAAATCGAGAAATTAAAGAACTAGAATTCTGTCTGACAGAAGCTAGATTTCAATAAATAAATCCTTGGCGAATGAACTCATTGTGATTCATCTCGCCAAGGATTTTTCTATGCATTTGTTGATTAATTCTTACCGCACAATCGAAAATTCCACCTTGAGAAGCGGCTACAACCATGTCAAGGACATATCCAAGATGGTAAGCTTCGAAAAGAAAATCAAGACTTATTCAATATAGCCTTGCGACCCCTCGGAATCCCCCTTATAGGATTCCGAACAATCTCAATACATCATTCAAGTTGGCTACCACCAATAACAAAAGCAAGATGGCGAAGCCGACATACTCGGCACGTTCCATGAACTTATCACCTGGCTTGCGACCTGTGATAATCTCATAGAGCAAGAAGAATACGTGTCCACCATCGAGCGCCGGGATAGGAAGGATGTTCATGAAGGCCAAGATGATGCTCAAGAAGGCAGTCATCATCCAGAACGCATGCCAATCCCACATGGATGGGAACAGGCTACCCAAGGCTCCGAAGCCTCCTAAACTCTTCGCTCCCTCCTTGGAGAACACATATTTCATATCGCCTACATAACCTGCCAAGACATTCCAACCATACTTGATACCTGCTGGGAAACTCTCGAAGAAGCCATAGCTGATACGGGTTGGCTTGTAATCCATCATCACAGGATGATTGTAGAAGCCCAACTTCACACCCTCATCGGTTGATTCCAACTGCAATGCCAACTGTACGGTATCTGCATCAGCTGAAACCTTGCCTGCGGCATCGGCACGCAAGAGTGTCAAACTACCCGCCAATGCCTTCAAGCTGTCCTGATGGGTCTTTGCCACAGACAATATATCATCGACACGCCCCAGCTCTTCGGTCAGTTCATTGTAAGAAGCAACCTTCGTACCATTGATAGCCAAAATCTGATCTCCCTTCTTCAACCCAACCTTGGCCGCAGGAGAATCCTTCATCACGCTATCAATCTGCAATGGAACATAGAGCTCCACGAAACGAGGGGTTTCCTTAATCATGTCGAGCATGTTCAAGTCGCCCGGGGTATTGATGCTGACCTTCTTGCCATTGCGAAGAACATCCACACGATGAGCCTTCGACAAGTCACGATACATATCTCCATCGTAGGTCTTGAACTCGCCCAGGTCGGTGCCCAACAAGATGTCGTGGTCTTGGAAGCCCAACTTCTTAGCCTCGGTATTAAACTTCATACCATAGGTCATGTCCTTGGTTGCGATATATTCATCACCCCAATAGAACATCACCATCGAATAGATGAAGAGTGCCAACACGAAGTTGACCAGCACACCACCTATCATAATCAGCAAACGTTGCCAAGCTGGCTTACTACGAAACTCGTAAGGTTGCTCAGGCTGTTTCATCTGTTCGGTATCGAAACTCTCGTCTATCATACCCGAGATCTTGCAATAGCCACCCAATGGCAACCACCCAAGTCCGTATGTTGTATCAGAATTCTTTGGCTTAAATTCAAATAGGTGGAACCATGGGTCGAAGAAAAGATAGAACTTCTCCACGCGAACTCCAAAGAGTTTGGAGAAGAAGAAGTGTCCGCCCTCATGGAGCAACACCAAGATGGAAAGCGACAGCATCAACTGCAACGCTTTGATCAAAAATACTTCCATTAATTTTTAGAATTTAAAGAAGTCATAGAAGTTATAGAAGTTAAAGGACAATAGCATCCTCTTATACTTCCCCTTCTATCATTCTTAATTATTAACTATACATTATTAATTATACATTATACATCAATTCCGTTGCGATGCTGCGAGCCTCGGCATCAGTCTTCAGATAGACATCCAAGTCGGGATTGGCATCGAAGGTTGCCTTCGCCATCACTTCCTCGATGATGTCTGCCATCTGCAGGAATCCACAATCGCCACGACGGAAGCCAGCATTAACTATCTCGTTGGCAGCATTCACGATACACGACATATTTCCACCCTTCTTGATGGCATCGAAAGCCAACTGCAAACACTTGAACTTCTTATAGTCTGGCTCGAAGAACTGCAAGTCCTGTGTCTTAAACAAGTCCAAGCGGTCTCCTTGCAAAGGCAAGCGTTTCGGGAAGGAGAAAGCATACTGGATAGGCAAGCGCATATCTGGCACACCGAGTTGCGCTTTGACAGCGCCATCGGCAAACTGCACGGCACTATGCACCACGCTCTGTGGATGTATCAGCACCTGAATCTTGTCGGCAGGAACGCCAAATAGCCACTTCGCCTCCGTCACCTCGAAACCTTTGTTCATCAAGGAAGCCGAGTCGATGGTAATCTTCGCCCCCATGTCCCAAGTTGGATGCTTCAGGGCATCGGCAGCTGTCACCTTCTCCAACTGCTCGTGGGTATAGTTACGGAAAGGACCTCCCGAACAAGTCAATAGAATCTTGTCTATCTCGTTGTCATCCTCGCCTACCAAACTCTGGAAGATGGCACTGTGCTCACTATCCACAGGGAGAATAGGCGCATGATACTGTTGGGCGAGGTTGCATATCAACTCACCTGCCACAACCAAAGTCTCCTTGTTAGCAAGGCAAATCTTCTTGCGAGCCTTGATGGCATGAATCGTTGGTTCCAAACCAGAGAATCCTACCATGGAAGCTAAAACCATGTCGATAGGGTCTGCCTCCACGATGTCGCAGAGAGCTTGCGCCCCGGCATATACCTTAATATCCGGCTCGTCACGAAGCAAGTCTTGCAATTCCTCGTAATGCGCCTCGTTGGCAATCACGACTGCGGCAGGATGAAACTTGCGAGCTTGCTCGGCAAGTTCCTTGACACGGTTGTTGGCAGTCAAGCAATACACCTCGTAGAGGTCACTATGCTGTTCGATGACATCCAAAGCCTGAGTACCGATGCTTCCCGTAGAACCGAGAATACATATCTGTTGTTTCTTCATCATTACATTCTTCACTTACAACTCCAGCAGTCCCTCTGGGATTGCCATTTTTATCTCTTTTTTATCTGCATCCACCTCCTCGATGAGATCATTGCTGGCAGGAATCAAGACATCCTCTCCATCAGGAGTCTTCACCTCAAACAGCAAGTTGATGGTAGAGTCATCCACACGCTCAATCGTACCCACGACCTTACCTGTCGGAACATCCACCAAATGAAAACCGATAATCTCAGCCCAAGACAAGTTTTCCCCATCGCTATCCGAAAGATGACGAGGGAAATAGACCTCGCATCCCGTATAGTTGCGTGCCTGCTCCTGGGTGTCGATGTCCTCGAATTTCACCAGTACATTATCATCGTTCTTGAATCGATATTCCTCCATATAGAAAGGTACGAGGATGCCATTGATGTCGAGCACCAGATACTCAGCATCCACACGATCGAACACATCGTCGGTGATGGCGAAGGTAATCTCGCCCTTCACACCATGCGGTTTGCCCAACTTACCTATCTTATATACATCGTCTCTTCTAATCATTGAAAATGAATTTAATCATTAGTAAAGCTATTGAATTCTTCACTCTTCGTTCTTCACTCTTCACTTAAAATCACTCTTCACTTCATTAATCGCTGACACGAGTGATTTTCGCCCCCAAGGCATTGAGACGGTCCTCAATGTCCTCGTAGCCACGGTCTATCTGAGCGATATTGGCAATGCGACTCGTACCATTGGCACTCATGGCGGCAATCAAGAGGGCGATACCTGCACGAATATCAGGACTCGTCATCCTACCAGCACGGAGGGTCAACTTATGGTCATGACCTACCACCACTGCACGGTGAGGGTCGCAAAGAATAATCTGGGCTCCCATGTCGATGAGTTTATCCACGAAGAAGAGACGGCTCTCAAACATCTTTTGATGGAAGAGCACACTGCCTCGAGCCTGGGTCGCCACGACGAGCAAGACTGAAAGCAAGTCTGGGGTCAATCCAGGCCAAGGAGCGTCTGAAAGCGTCATGATGGTACCATCGATGAAAGAGTCGATGACATAGTGCTTCTGTTGCGGAATGAACAGGTCGTCTCCCTCCACCTTGATTTTAACGCCTAGACGACGGAAAGCATCCGGAATGATGCCAAGATTCTTGACCGATACATTCTTGATGCGAATGCCAGCTCCACACATGGCTGCCATACCGATGAAAGAACCCACCTCTATCATATCAGGCAGGATGGTATGCTCGGCACCATGCAAGCTCTCCACACCCACGATGGTCAGCAAGTTGCTGGCGATACCACTGATGCGAGCACCCATGGCATTGAGCAAGTGGCAGAGTTGCTGGATATAGGGTTCACAAGCCGCATTATAGATAGTGGTCGTACCCTTGGCTAGCACGGAAGCCATGATGATGTTGGCAGTACCCGTGACAGAAGCCTCGTCGAGCAACATATAGCACCCCTTCAGGCGCTTCGCCTCTATCTGATAGACATTGCGCTCATCATCATGCACAAACTTGGCGCCCAAGTACTTGAAACCCAAGAAGTGAGTATCCAAGCGACGGCGACCAATCTTGTCGCCACCTGGCTTGGCAATCGTAGCCTTGCCGCAACGACCGAGCAACGGACCGATCATGAGCACACTTCCTCGGAGGGAAGAACACTTCTTGACAAACTCCAAACTATCCAGGTAGTCGAGTTTCAAATCATCGCTCTGGAAGGTATAGTCATTGCGACTGTTCTGGGTCACCTTGACACCGATTTCCTTCAGCAACTTGATGAGGTTGTTGACATCCAGGATATCCGGCACATTCTTGATGCGCACAGGTTCCTTGGTCAAGATGGTGGTACAGATGACCTCCAGTGCCTCGTTCTTGGCACCCTGTGGGGTGATGGTACCCTTGAGCGGATGACCGCCCTCTATGATAAAAGACTCCATAGGCTACTTTTTCTTCTTGTTATTTTTGAGTGTATCGTTACCCACAACCTTGTCAAACTTGAAGGTATCGATGTCGAGTTGGATTTTACCATCTGTAAAGCGAGCCAAGTCAGAGGCCACCTTCTCCACGTCCGCAGAACCATGGCTCCACTGCATGAGGTTGCGATGCATCTGGTTGGCAACCAAATTCACCAACTCATCACGCTCCTCACCAGGCTCCATCGTCTTCAACTTATCGAAGAGTTCGAAAATCATCATCCCATAGTGACGCACAGGAATCTTTCTCATCGGATATTCCATAGGCTCAGGCTTCTTAGCAATCTGCACAGCCTGAGACACATCATACGGAAAGTCGATGTCCAACTGAAAATTGCTCATGATAGCAAGGTGATCCCATAACTTTCGCTCATAGTCTTCCGAGCCACCACCTTCCGGGAACATACGTCTCATGATGGTAATTATAGACTCCGCGCAATGCTGACGCTCCTTGCGATCTTCAAGCGTCAGGGCATAATTGACCATTTGCTGAATCTCCCTGCCATATTCTGGCAGCACCAACTTATCTCGCTGGGTATTGTAATCTAATCCTTTTATATCCATTCTTTGTATCTTTGTGATGATTGATGAATGTAAACAATGTACTTGACAATGAATGTTCCAACTATTAATCTTAAATCAACTTCTTCGGCAACTTTGCCACGAAATCCTTCAGATAGAAAGGAACAAAGTAGGCAACATCCTCAAACTTGCCCTCGACAAATCGTTTCTCTGCCAAAGGAGCCATGTTCTTCGCCAAAGGCTCTATGTCTTTTACAAGATGAGCATTCGGATGATTGATGACCTCCATACATTTGGCAGCTCCGTTTCCGAAGAAATAGACCGCCCCCTTGTCGAGATATTCCTTATAGGTGTCCGCATCCACGATGTCGGCCTGGATAGGACGAACCTCCTTCAAGGCACGGTCCATCACCTGGGCATACACCTCCATGCGGCGGGCATCGAGCATAGGAACGATGAGCGCATTTTCCTCCGCAGGATGTTCGCCCAACAAGACTGGCACTGCCAAGAGTTCCAAGGTTGGGATGGCGATGAGCTTCACCCCTCTGCCATAACAGATACCCTTGGCCATGCTCACGCCAATGCGCAAACCGGTATAGGAACCTGGACCACAACTTACTGCCACAGCCTCCAATGGAATGCCATGACCATCTATGAAACTCAATGCTTCATCTACGTAAACACCTAACTTAACTGCATGGTTAGGACCACTGTGATCTTCCTTGTTGAAAATCACCTGTCCATTATCACTAATTGCCACTGAGCACACGTCGGTACTCGTCTCAATATTCAATATACAAGACATAATTTAAAAATATATTCTTAAATAAGGTGCAAATTTAATCATTTTCTCGCTTTTTTTTGTACTTTTGCAGAAATTTAACGTGAAAGATTATATGATACAGTCTATGACAGGCTTCGGAAAAGCTACCGTAGCCTACAATGAAAAGAAAATTAATGTAGAAATAAAGTCATTAAACAGCAAGTCTCTTGACCTTTCTACTCGTATCGCACCTCTCTATCGTGAAAAGGAGATGGAGATGCGCCAAATCATCGCTAAACACTTGGAGAGAGGCAAGATCGACTTCTCCATCTGGATAGAGAAGACAGCAGCCGCAGATGCTACACCTATCAACGCTGCACTTGTTGAAAATTATTACCAACAAATCAAGCAGATTTCTGCTCAGACGGGCATTCCTGAGCCTACGGATTGGTATGGCACTCTTCTTCGCTTACCTGATGTAACAACAAGAACTGAAGTCGAGGAATTGACTGAAGAGGAGTGGGAGGCTGCAAAAAGTGCCATCATGCAAGCCATCGGTCATTTAGTTGATTTCCGCAAACAGGAAGGTGCAGCTCTTAAGAAGAAATTTACGGAGAAGGTCGATAACATCCAGGCTCTCCTGGCCAGCATCGAACCATACGAGAAATCTCGCGTGGAGAAGATTCGTGCCAACATCGTCAGCGGTCTCCAGCAGATTCCTAATGTCGATTACGACAAGAACCGCCTGGAGCAGGAACTCATCTACTACATCGAGAAGCTCGACATCAGCGAGGAGAAGCAACGCTTGACCAACCACCTCAAGTATTTCCGTGAGACGATGAACGAGGAAGGGCACGGCGTCGGCAAGAAGCTCGGCTTCATCGCCCAGGAGATGGGACGCGAAATCAATACCACGGGCTCCAAGAGCAACCAGGCTGAGATGCAGAACATCGTGGTGAAGATGAAGGATGAGTTGGAACAAATCAAGGAACAGGTACTGAACGCACTTTAAAAAAGTGAAGAACGAAGAGTGAAGAGTGAAGAATTCAACGCTCAACATTTAACATTTAACATTCAACATTATGAGAAACGGATTGTTAATTTTCAGTGCTCCTTCTGGTAGTGGAAAGAGTACTATCGTCAACTGGTTGATGAAGGAACACCCTGAGTTGAAGTTGGCTTTCTCCATCAGTTGCACCTCTCGTGCCCCTCGTGGCACGGAGGAGAACGGCGTGGAATATTTTTTCTTGACTCCAGAGGAGTTCAAGGCCAAGATAGAGAACGATGAGTTCTTGGAATACGAGGAGGTATATCAGGACCGTTTTTACGGCACATTGAAGTCACAGGTGGAAAACCAGTTGAACGCTGGTGAGTCTGTCATCTTCGATGTCGATGTCAAGGGTGGCGTCAACATCAAGAAGTTCTATGGCGAGCGTGCCCTCAGCATCTTCGTGCAACCACCTTCGGTGGAGGAATTGCGCCGCCGTCTCAATGGTCGTGGTACGGATGCCCCTGAGGTCATCGAGCAACGACTTGCCAAAGCAAGCTATGAGTTGACCTTCGCTTCTCAGTTCGACCACGTGGTGGTCAACGATGACTTGGAGAAAGCAGAACAGGAGGTTTACAAACTCGTATCCGAGTTTTTAAGTGAAGAGTGAAGAGTGAAGAATTCAATTGCATTCAAGGCGCAAGCCTCATTCAACACTCAACATTAAACACTACACATTAAACATTACACATTAAACATTAAATGAAGAAAGTCGGAATATTCGGAGGTAGTTTCAATCCCATCCATACCGGCCACATCGCATTGGCGAAAAGCCTCTGCGAGAAGGCGGGACTGGACGAGGTGTGGTTCATGGTATCTCCCATGAACCCTTTCAAGCAAGCGGCAACCGACTTGCTGGATGACAACCTGCGCTTGGAATTGGTGAAGAAGGCGTTGGAAGACGAACCGCAGTTGAAAGCTTGCGACTATGAGTTTCACCTCCCCAAGCCTTCCTACACTTGGCATACGCTCCAAGCGATGAGCAAGGACTACCCTGATGTCGCCTTCACCTTATTAATAGGGGGTGACAACTGGGCGGCGTTCGACAAATGGTATCACCATGAAGACATCCTCGCCCACTACCCTATCGTGGTCTATCCCCGACAAGGTTCCGACATCGGCGAAGTCCCTTCAGGGGTAACGATAGTGGAGACTCCACTGCTCAACATCAGTAGCACGGAGATTCGACATCGCATCACCGAGAAGGAAAGCATCAAGGGGATGGTACCAGAGAGCATCGAGGCTTTAGCCGAACAATACTATTCTCAACTGCTCAAGGGGTAGTTCTCGGATATATAACTATAGTTAGGGCTCACCTAACAAAAGGAATACAAAAACAAAAGAAATACAAAAACAAAAGGAACACAAGACAAAGCAATGAACTTAAAAAAATACATCACGAAGTTTTTGAACTTGGCTTTCGAGCCTATCCGCCGCAATGCCAACTTCTTTGCATTCATGTATATACTCGGAGTATTGACCGCCATTGTCACACTACCCAAAAGACATGAGCTATACGACAACTTATACCTGGAGTTGTTCTTCGACCTATACATCGTTTGCTTGATTCTTGCATGGATTCCCAAGAAAATACGCTTCTGCATCAGAGGGGTGCTCTACTTCGTGCTGTATGCCGCAGCCATCGCCGATGTCTATTGCTTTGTCAACTTCGGTGCCACCCTCAACCCTTCCATGCTGATGCTGGTGGGCGAGACCAACAGCAGCGAGGCAAGCAACTTCATTGCGGCATGTCTCTCGCCTGATGTTATCTTCAGCAGCGTGGGATGGGTATTGCTGCTCATCATCGTGCAAGTGCTGACCGCCTTTCGCCGTTTCCGTCATTTCATTTGGAAAGCATCGGTATTGCTCACCTCGTTCTGCAAGCCCTTGTACAGATGGCTCGTAGAACATATCGAAGTGCTGGGCAAGCTGTTGCCGCAAGTGCTGGGTGTAGCTTGCATCGTCCTCTTCATCTGGAGTGCTTGCACCTCTTGGCACAACAAGGTGGCTACCCACAAGTTGATGACTGGCAAGACCATCGGTGAGGTGGAACACACCTTGACGGAGAAGGACTGCGCCAATCTCTACATGCCTGTCTATCGACTGGCATTCAGCATCTACGCCAACAAACTAGCGGCGCAGCAGATTACCCAACTCATCCACGCCGCAGACCATATCAAAGTGGATAGCTGTTCCTATCGTTCACCACAGATAGTGCTGATTATCGGCGAGAGCTATGGCAGACACCATTCACAGCAATATGGCTATTTCATGGAGACGACCCCAAGGCAAGTGGCATTGGAGAAGACTCGCAAGCTGACCAAGTTCTCGGATGTCGTCACCTGTTGGAACCTCACGAGTTTCGTCTTCAAGAACGTATTCTCCACCCATGTCATCGGCGAGAAAGGTGAATGGTGCGACTATCCTCTGTTCCCTGAATTGTTCCGCAAGGCAGGCTACCACGTCACCTTCATCACCAATGAGTTCTTGCCACAGGCTAAGGAAGCCGTCTATGACTTCAGCGGAGGTTTCTTCCTCAACAACCCACAACTCAGCAAGTTGCAGTTTGATAGCCGCAACACCGAGTTGCATCCATTGGACGACGGACTCTTGGCAGACTACGACAACAACCTGAAGGCTGCAGAAGACAGCAGCAAGTACAACCTCACCATCTTCCACTTGATGGGACAGCATGTGGATTACAAGACTCGCTACAAGCACAGCCAAACTCATTTCTGGGCAGGCAGCTACGAGGACAAGCGACCAGAACTGACCGACAAACAGCGCAAGATGTTGAGCCACTACGACAATGCCACCTTGTACAATGATTCCATCGTCGCCCAGATAGTCAAAAGATATTCCAAGAAGAACGCCATCGTCATCTATATGCCAGACCATGGCGAAGAGTGCTATGAGGGCAATCGTGGTTTTATCTGCCGCAACCATTCGTCCAACATCGACTGGCCTTTGGCTCACTATGAGTTTGAGATACCATTCTGGATATACTGTTCGCAAAAGTATATCCGCACCCATCGTGACATCTACCGCCAGATACGCAAGGCAAAGGACAAGCGCTTCATGACCGATGCCCTCCCTCACCTATTATTATACCTGGCAGGTATCGAGACTTCGACCTACAATCCGAAGTACAACATCCTCAGCCCGGAATATGATGAGATGCGCCCAAGAATCTTGAAGAATAGTGCAGACTATGACAAGCTGAGGGATGCGGAAATAGCGAAGCAGAAAAGGTTGAAAGAGGCAGAAAAAGCCATGACACCTAAGAGGAAATAAAAGCAAATGATAAAATACTACTTATGAGTTATTTTATGTACGCATTTTACATGACATATACTATCATTTACAAGTCGCTTGTCTTTGTTAACAGAATCATTTGGGGCAAACATGATGAAGAAGATGAAGTTACCAAAACGTATTTACTAAGAAATACGTTTTGTACTTCGTCTAGGTTATTATTTATTGGCATTATTCTATACTTGTTTGCCATAATTTTCATGTTCAACAAAATATTCCAACTTGAAATTGTAGAGAGAATAGCTAGCTATTATTACATGTTTTTTGCTTTCCTACCATGTAGCTTTCTCATTTCATATTATGGATTTGAAAAACATGACAGGTATATGGAGTATTTTGAGAAATTCAAGAATTATAGCACAATTCAAGCTTTTATGAATGGTATAATAGGACTGCTCCTAATGATTCTACCAATTATAACTATTTTATTTTTTTGGATTTAGCCGATGAGTGATGTATAATAACATGGATATACTTTTTTTCGTTTACTACATGATTTATGTGCCGATGAGTCGAATTGGACATTTCTGTCATCGCAATTCTCCTTTCACAATAAATGGTGGAACCAGATATGGAAAAGATGCAACAGAACTTCTTATTGATAATTATGCAAAAATATCTTTAATATTTTTTGTTGGTTTATATAGCATTGACACCTATATTTATATGCCACAAATGGGACTAGGGGAAATACAAGAATATTTGTCTTTAAGATATGACTATATGCTAGCTATTACTTGTATAACTATCATTCAAGTTTCCATTATCTGTTTTATATTGTTTTACAAGAATAGATACCTCAAATACTTTGACAAGTTCAAGAAAATGGGATTTTTCCGCACATTTATATATAGTATTATGGGACTATTTCTAATGATATTACCTATAATTTTACTTTTCGCTGCAATCTAGCATTTATACAATGGTTCCAGCCATCAGTGATAGTTGATTCTTCTTTTTAGTCAAAATTGTTGGGAAAATAGAAAAAAATATGTAATTTTGCACCACACAAAGAATTATCAACGAAGAATATAAACAAGAAATAGGAGAAATAAGATATGAGTACCCCAACATTAAGTCGTTCAGAATGTAACGTACTGCGAGGACTTGCCATCATCGGCATCTTCCTCCACAACTACTGCCATTGGCTCGGTCCTATCGTCAAGGAAAACGAGTATCAATATTTCCAGCACAACGTGGATTGGCTCAACCAAGTGCTGGTCAGCCCTGACCTCAACTTGCCCTTCCACCTTCTGTCCTTTTTCGGACATTATGGAGTACCAGTCTTCCTCTTCCTCAGTGCCTACGGACTGGTATTGAAATACGAGGCGAAGCCACACTTGGAAACGACATCCACCCAGTTTATCAACATCAATGGCAAGATGCTTTTCGACTGGCGAGAGCCACTTCGCTTCATCCGCTATCATTATCTGAAACTCTTCAAGATGATGATCGTGGGATTCGTGGCTTTCACCATGCTCGACTACATCACAGCGGGACCTCACAAATACGCCGCACTCGACATCGTGGCGATGCTCGGCATGTTCAATAATATACTGCCAGATCCCGACCGCATCATCTGGCCAGGTCCATTCTGGTTCTTTGGCTTGATGCTCCAGCTCTACATCGTCTATCGCCTGCTCATCTATCGCAGGCATTGGGGATTCACCGCAGCCCTGATGGTCATCTGCTTAGCTATACAGATAGCACTGGGAATGGACAATCCTGAGAGCGAGGCGATGAACCGTTACCGATATAACTTCATGGGAGGAATGTTGCCATTTGGCTTGGGTATTCTCTATGCCCGATACGGCGAGAAGATACTCATGACCTTCCACCACAATGTCACCAACTTCTTCGGCATCATCTTCTGCTGTTCTCTCATCTACAGCCTCAGCGGAAGCATGCTCGGATGGACATTTGTACCTTTCTTCATCTGTCTGCTGAGCGTGCTGGTAGCCAAGTTGCTGTCAGGTGTCAACTGGCTCTCCTATATATATAAGGTATTGGAGTGGATGGGGGGCATCTCGGCAGCACTCTTCGTCTGCCATCCGATTACGAGAAAGATATTCATCCCTATCAGCCGCCAAGGCGATATGTATGCCGGATTATTGCTCTACATCATTTCCAGCATCTGCTTGGCATGGTTGTTCACGCAACTGATGAAGAAAATACCGAATCCGAAGTTTTAGAAGAGAAGTGAAGAACGAAGAGTGAAGAGTGAAGAATTCAATTGCCATTGAAACTCACCCTTCGTTTTCCACCTCCATAACAAGAATATAAACAAGAAGACAAGAGAATTCTTCACTCTTCGTTCTTCACTCTTCACTTTAACCATGAAGATAAAAGATATAGAACTGGCGAATATCAGCCGATTTCGTGGCGAGTTGATGGGGGCGGCGATGCTCTTCATCATCCTCTTCCATGTGGGATTGCCTCGTGAGGATGCCTTCTACGGACTTCGACGAATGGGCAATGTGGGAGTCGATATGTTCCTCTTCCTCAGTGGCATCGGCTTGTGGTTCTCCTGGATGAAGAACCCGGACACCAAGCGTTTCTTCATCCGCCGCTACCTACGCATTTACCCAGCTTGGCTCATCATCGCCTGCCTCTTCTACATTCCTCGTTTCCATGGAGGAAGCACGTGGAATTGGATCAATCTCTTCGGAGAAATTTCCATCAACTGGGGATTCTGGCTGCACGACGAACTCAACTTCTGGTACATCCCCGCCACGATGATGCTCTACCTCTTCGCACCGGGATATATGGAACTCATCAAGCGGCACCCGATCTATCGTTGGCTTCCTGTGGTGATGGTGATGTGGTGCATCCTCGTGCAATATGTCACCCCTATCCATCAGGCCGTGGGACATCTAGAGATATTCTGGAGCCGAGTGCCGATTTTCTTCATCGGCATCAACATGGGCGAGATGGTACGACGTAAGGACACGCTCGACGGAGCCAGCATCTGGATGATATGGTTGATGTTCCTGATGACACTGCTCTCCAGCATCTTTCTGGAGCAAGTGAAGCACGGACACTTCCCTCTTTTCTTGGAGCGCATGCTCTACATTCCTCTGACCGTGACCACCATCCTGTTGCTCAACCGCATCTTCCGCCGCACCCCGAAATGGGTCAACAAGGCATTTATGTTTGTGGGGGCATTGAGTCTGGAAGCCTACCTCATCCACATCCATTTCGTGCTCGACTATATCGAGAAATGGCACTGGAGCTATTGGCCTACCTTCTTCACCTGCATCGCCATCACCCTCCCGACGGCTTGGATATTGGCAAAAATCGTCGGTTGGATTTCAAAGGAACTGGGGAAAATGCTAAAAGTATAAGATATCGTCCTAGGGGATGTTAATTTTTCTATAATTCATGGATAATTTAGAAAAAAGACATACCTTTGTAAGAATACAACATAAAAGAATCAAATGATGAATAAAAATATATTTACTCCTTCACAATCCATTCAGAAGTCTTATCTAAGACAACCTGTACCGATAGAAAATCTTGAAACTTTCCGTTCAAATCTAAAGACTCTATTGGACAGACTTAACTCTGAAGACATAGAAGAAAGTAACAAGGGACGTGTCAAGACATTCCTTGAGCATACCCTATGGACATCAAACAATTACGAAATCAATGCTTCGGGTAAGACTGACCTTTCCATCAAAGACAAAAATTTGAACAAAGATGTCGTTTTGTTCGAATTCAAGAAAATAGGCAGTAATGAGATGGTCACCAAATTTGATTTGGTCAAAAAAGCCATGTTTGAGATAATATTATACTATATTCTTGAAGAATATGAGAACCACAATACAGACATCAAACATCTTATCATTTCAGACGGATACCAATATTTCATATTTGAGAAAGGAATTTTTTGGGATTTTTTCGGAAAAGACAAGAAATTTGTCAAAAGCATACTATCGTCAGAGCATACTAATGGCGAGAAAAGAGACTATATTTATAATCAAATTATCAAACCAAAGGTGGAAGGCTGTCAAGACAAAATCACCTTCACCTACATAAACTTGCACACTTTTTCGGATTCAATAGAATCTGAAAAGATATTGGCAGACTCTAAATTCAAAGCATTATACAAGCTTTTTTCACCAATTCACCTTCTCAAGTTGCCATTTTCAGAAGATCATAATACTCTGAACAAAAGATTCTATACAGAATTACTTTATATCATGGGGCTAGAAGAACGTGGAACCAAACACCAAATCCAACGTCTGAAGCCTAACAGCAGAGAGGGCTACTCCCTGTTCGAACAAACCTATGCCATGTTAGGAGATTATGAACTAGAGAACAGCATATCCGTACCAAGCAAAGAAGAAAAACGTTTTGAGACCGCATTAGGCCTCGTCATCGTATGGATTAACCGCACGCTGTTTATGAAACTCTTAGAGTCTCAACTCATTGCATTCAACAAACACGACACGAATAGCAGGAAAAAATATGCATTTTTTGAGAAGCTTACCGACTTTGCCTTGATGCATTATCTTTTCTGCAAAGTGATGGCCATACCCGAAGAAAAGCGTACCGGAGAGATGAAAGCGAAATTTGGAGAAGTACCTTATCTGAACAGTTCACTCTTTGAACTGACAGAAATAGAAAAGAAATATTTCCCCATCAGTAGTTTGCGCAATGGCAAAATGGCCATCATGAAGAATACATGCCTAAAAAACAAAAAAGGCAAAATGGATTCTGGAGAAATTCTAGTTTTAGATTACTTGAAACGTTTTCTAGACAGCTATGACTTCGGAGAAGACGCTGGCAATAGCGGAAAAACCATTATCAACGCATCTGTATTGGGACTCATTTTCGAAAAAATCAACGGTTACAAGGACGGTTCGTTCTTTACTCCTGGCTATATCACATCGTACCTGTGCCATAAGGCACTCAGACAATGCGTAACAGATAAGTACAATCAGACATTCTACACGAACTATCAGCATTTTTCTGAATTAGTTGACAATTTCGACTACACTGATTTCAATAACTGTGTTAAAGTAAACGAACTCATCAACCATCTTCGAATTTGCGACCCAGCTGTAGGTAGTGGACACTTTCTTGTTTCCGCTCTCAATGAACTCATCTGCATCAAACGAGATTTGAATATTCTCAGGACAATTGACGGCAAACGTTTCTTCTATCATTTAAGCATAGAAGATGACGAACTTGTCGTGACCGATTCTGAGGGAGAAATCAGCTACAACCCCAATGACCCAGAGAGCCAAAAAGTTCAAGAAACACTATTTGAAGAAAAGCGAACTATTATTGAGAATTGCCTCTTTGGAGTGGACCTCAATCCTAATAGCGCAGAGATTTGTCAGTTGCGCCTATGGATAGAACTGCTGAAAAACGCTTACTACACGAAAGGAGATGACAACAAGAAACATCTCCAGACTTTGCCGAATATTGACATCAATATCAAATGCGGCAATTCTCTCGTCATGAAATATGCTTTTCATGCTTCCATCAACCAAGTGCTTAAAGGAGCAAACATTACGATTAGCGACTACAAAGCTCATGTTGCCAATTACAAAAACAGTCCTTCGAAAGATAACAAGCACAAAGTTGAAAAGGACATAGAGGCTATCAAGCAGAAACTTGCCAAAGGTTATGACATAGAAAGTGACATCTACAAGAAATGGGTAAAAGTTTGTTCAGAAATACTTTCAAGAACAAACTCCCTGTTTCCGTCAGAAGATATTGAGACCAAGGCATTAGAAAACTTACGTAAACAAGAAGAGAAACTTCGTCTAACATTAGAAGAAGTTTCAACTCGTCATGCCCGTCTCGGAGCCTTTGAATGGCGATATGAATTTCCTGAAATCTTAGATGAAAAGGGAACATTCATGGGATTTGATTGCATTATCGGCAATCCTCCTTATGGTGTCGCCATGTCAAATGAATACAGAAAAACTGTCGAAGAGAAATTCGAACACGTTCCTGACTATGAAATATATTACTATTTTATCCTGTTAGGAATGGGACTTCTGAAAGTCAACGGTTATCTTGCCTATATTATTCCCAATACATGGCTATTCAATAAATTTGCGCAAGAATTCAGAGAATCCCTTCAGAAAACTGATGCTCAACATCCCTATGCTTGGTCGTTGAAGGAGTTATTGGATTGTACCAACATACCTATTTTTGAATCAGCAACTGTTAGGAATACGGTTATCTTCATGCAGAAGACAAACGCACCTCAGAATTATATCAATTTTAAAAATACTCGCGACTTAATCGGAAGTGACGAAGAAACAAAGATGGAAGGCAAAATACTCTTCAACAAGTTGGTGAGTCGAGAAACTCTTTCCATCTCAACAGAAGACATCAAAGATGAATTTTCTCAGAATTGGGGATTGGCATTTTCCCTAACAAGTGAAGAAAATCAAATCATCAAAAAAATCAAACAGAGTACGGTCACACTGGAATCTTTGTTTCCTGAAATATCACAAGGTATCATCGCATACGACAAAGAAAAAGGCGTATCTAAACAAGATATTGCCAATAGGGCATTCCATTCGGACAAATACATAGACGGTTATCAAAAATGGCTGAGAGGATTTGATGTTAAAAAATACGCTGTGACTTGGAACTCCACACCATCCAAAACAAGCAGCAAACAAACGGACAAAGAGATATATGTTAATTATAAAGCAATCCCAAGGGCTCGCGACCAAAAGTTTTTCTATGGGAAGCGTTTGCTCATTCGTGAGATTACAAACCCCTCGCTATTTGCGGCAATCACAGACGAAGAACTATATCACGACCCAGCCATCCTCGTGGTTAAGGACAGCAAGGCATATCCATTGGAACTCGTATGTGGAATCTTAAACTCCAAATTGGCAAGTTTCTACCATTACAGGCATTCACCAAAAGCCTCAAAAGGAGCTTTCCCAAAGATCATGATTTCCGATGTCAGAAGTTTTCCGCTTCCTGTCATCTCAGAAAGCAACCTAGACATTGCAAAAAAAATCAGTTACCTAGTTGAGGAAATGCAAAATCTTATGAAGCTAGGAAATGCCGATGCCAAGACGATCCATGAATTAGAATGGAAAATCAACTACTGGGTATTTATGATATATGGCATTCGTGAGACACAAGACATGGACTATATGGCTAGCGATTTTAGCACAAATAGGCCTCAGGACATAAACATTGAACTACAATCATGAAAGAAATAGACAACATAGAGAAAGACTGCAAGGGATTCGCAGCCCTCATGCGCTTGATTCGCCCCAAGCAATGGATCAAGAACGGATTCGTCTTTGTTCCCCTCTTCTTCGGAGGAGAACTGTTTAACACGTCTGCCCTATTGGCAGGCATCATCGCCTTCTTCGCCTATAGCTTCGCGGCATCCAGCATCTATTGCTTCAACGACATCTACGACGTGGAGGCAGACCGCCGGCATCCTGTGAAGTGCCATCGGCCGATAGCCTCGGGGGCTGTATCCATCAAACAGGCATACGCCCTGATGTTCATCATGCTAGTCCTTTCCATGGGCATCGGCAGTTTGTTGGAAAGTTGGGAGGCAGTCGGCATCATCCTCTTCTATTGGTGCCTGAACCTCGGCTACTGCGCCAAGTTCAAGCAGTACGCCATCATCGACGTGTGCATCGTGGCATTCGGCTTCGTACTCCGCCTTCTGGCAGGAGGTGTCGCCACAGGAGTCGTGTTGAGCAAGTGGATTGTGCTGATGACCTTCCTCATCACACTCTTCATGAGCTTTGCCAAACGACGGGACGATGTCGTGAGAATGGAAAAGACAGGCGAGGCGCCTCGCAAGAACACGATTCGTTACAACCTTACTTTCATCAACCAAGCCATCACCATCACCGCCTCCGTCACCTTGGTGTGTTACATCATGTACACGGTAAGTCCAGAAGTCATCAAGAATTTCCACACCGACAACCTCTACCTCACCACCGTCTTTGTACTCGTCGGATTACTCCGATATATCCAGATAGCCGTGGTCGATCAGCAGAGCGGCGACCCGACCAAGATATTGCTCCGTGACCGCATCACGCAGTTTATCGTGGTAGCTTGGCTTGTCTCCTTCCTATTCCTTATTTACATCGTATAATCCTTCAAAAAAATGGAAAAGAAATCTTTTAATAGGAAAAGAAAAGAAAAGATATATTGCTTTGATTTTGATGGAACGCTGACCAAGAAAGATACGCTCATCGAGTTCATCAAATACACATGGGGAACGACACGTTTCCTCATGGTCTTCTTGTTGTATAGCCCGATCTTGGTACTGATGAAGCTGCATCTCTTCCCCAACTGGAAGGCCAAGCAAATGATATTCAAGCATTTCTTCGGTGGCATGGCCATTGAGGATTTCGACGATTGCTGCCTTCAATTCGCAACCAAGAATCTCTACCTATTGCGTTTTGATGGCATCAGGAGAATACAGGAAGCCCAGCGCAACAAGGAAAGAGTATTCATCGTGAGTGCCAGCATCGACAACTGGGTTCGCCCTTTCTTCGCCTTTCAAATGCTCGCCAACGTGGAGGTGCTCGGAACCCAGATAGAGGTGAAAGACGGTATCGTGACGGGACGTTTCAAGACCAACAACTGCTATGGCGAGGAGAAAGTGCATCGCATCATCGATGCCTTGACCAAGACCATTGACAACGGCAAGGGAGTCACCACCTTGGATTTCGACCGAACGAAATACGAAATCGAGGCATTCGGCGACAGCAGAGGGGATAGAGAGATGCTTGCCTTCGCCGACGAGGGGCACTATAAGCCATTCAGATAAAATAATGAGACTCGCAAAAGAAATATCCAAAGTTTTCTTTGAAGTATCAAATATTTATCGTAAATTTGCACCACAGATAATCGAAAAGAATCGTAAGAAATTATAGCTATGGTAAGAAGAGATAGGAAAAAGCGAATCTATCGCAAGCGCATACCTTACGGCATGCAAAACTTTGCAGAAATCAGAGAACGGGATTGCTATTATGTAGATAAGACCGACTTCATCGAAGATATAGAAGACTCAAACATGTACTTCTTCTTCATTCGCCCTCGCCGTTTCGGCAAGACCATCACCCTCTCCATGCTTGAGAATTACTACGACATCAACAAGAAAGAACAGTTTGAGAAAATCTTTGGTGGGCTTTACATCGGCGAGAATCCTACTCCAGAACGCAACTCCTACCTTGTCATTCACCTCAACTTTGCAGAGATAGACGCAGGACTAGACAATTACAAAAATGGACTAGATACCCATTGTCGCCTATGCTTTGAAGATTTTTGCCGTAGATACAGTTCCCTTCTTCCACAAGGAACTTTAGAAGGATTGAAGGCAGAAAAAGGAGCTGTCGCCCAACTCAGGTACCTTTGCTTACAATGTGCTGAGGTTAATCAAAAAATATATCTATTCATCGACGAATACGACAACTTCACCAACTCAATACTCGCAAACGACGAACAACTCCAGAACTATAAGGATCAAACACATCGCGAAGGCTACCTACGGCTGTTCTTCAATGCCATCAAGGGAGCGGCAGGTGGAGCGTTGGGGCGTGTTTTCGTTACAGGTGTAAGCCCTGTAACCATGGATGACCTCACAAGCGGTTTCAACATTGGCACCAACTACTCCCTGAAGCCTCGCTTCAATGAGATGACAGGTTTCACGGAGGAAGAAGTGAGAGGCATGCTTGGGTATTATGCCAGCGTACTTCCTTTCAATCATACCGTGGATGAACTGATCAAAATCATGAAACCATGGTTTGACAACTATTGTTTTGCAGAGGAAGAGTATGGGAAGACCACGATGTACAATTCCATCATGGTACTCAACTTCATCGACAACTACATCGATTGTGGCTATCAGATTCCCAAGAAGATGATAGAGCCGAACATACGCATTGATTACGACAAGATCCGTATGTTGATACGTCACGACAAGGGATTCAATCATGATGCCAGCACCATACAAGAATTGGTGACCAAGGGTTTCGTTACAGGCAAGCTCGTAGAGAATTTCCCTGCCGATCGCATCAACGACCCCGACAATTTTGTAAGTCTGCTCTTCTATTTTGGTATGGTAACGATTGACGGTGAATACAAAGGTGCCACGAAGTTCATTATCCCTAACGAAGTGGTACGTGACCAAATGTACACCTATTTATTGGACACCTATAAGGAGAACGACCTCACCTATGACGCATACGACAAAGGGAAGTTGGAAAGCCAAATGGCGTATGACGGCAACTACAAGCCATACTTTGACTATATCGCAGATTGTCTGAAACGCTATTCTTCCCAACGAGACAAACAAAAGGGCGAGGCTTTCGTACATGGTTTCACACTTGCCATGACCAGTCAATGCCAGTTCTATCGCCCCATTTCCGAGTTGGACAACGATGGCGGCTATGCCGACATCTTCCTCTCTCCTCTCTGCGACATTTATAAGGACATGACCGATTCGTATATCGTAGAACTGAAATACTGTAAGTCGAATACTAGCAACGAGCAGGTCAACCAGCTCTTCAAGGAAGCGTCCGCACAAATTTGCAGATATGCGGACAGTGACATCGTTACAGAGGCCATCAAGACCACCAAGCTCCATAAACTAGTGGTGATATATCGAGGAACAGAAATGGTGGAATGCAAGGAAGTGGAAGAGTAAGCAACTAAGAATCCACCAGATTTTCCCAACTTTCGATATATGGCATCCGTTGGTCATCAAGCCATGTCAGACATTCATCCAGACAAGCAAACTCATCGGCAGGTAGTTCGTCATAAATATCCACGATTTCCTGCCGAGTGTGCTTTTCTGCAGCAACCAAAGTCAAGCCGAAATATTCCATGCTCATCTCGTAATGCATACCGAAGCGAGACATCCCTTGCAAATAGAACTTACCAACTTTTTTCTTCCAAAATCAATACGAAGCATTTCTCAGTTGTGCCTCCAAATCTGCAATTCTTTGCTTACTTGATATCCTCACTCACTTCCACGTCATAACAGGTATCACCGCCCCAATATGCCATGGGAGCCAAATCAACAGTAAACTTATTATAATTCATGCCAACGACATCCGAGTTTTTCAGCTTTTCCAACTTACTATCCAACTCCTCTTTCGAAGTAGCAAAGACGAAGTTCCAATAAAATCGGTTCTCCGAAGCATAGTCATAGGAGTCAAAACAAGGATAGAGCTTGGAATCCTCACCAACATACACACCATCCTTCGGCTCACCCTTGACGGCATGAGCTATCACATCACGAATATTTCGAAAGGTTGTACCTAAAACTCGTATCGAATCTGTATTTATTATCGTTTTCATGCGCTTTCATTTTTTACTTTTACATCATAGAATGTCACCACAAAATTAGGGAAAATATCCGAATGTTGCAAATGACATTCTGGGCGAATTGTCCATAAATAGTAAAGACAAGGACTTATGTGGTAAAAAATAAAGTCTATGCGGTATTTTTTTTGCGACCTATCGGTATGACAAAAGGTCGGAAGAAATCTTTTGAAACAAATTCAAAGGTAATTATATGAGAAAACTCAGCCACGAACGCACTTTTTTAGCGTTCGTGGCTGAGTTTATGGAATAATTATCATAGATTGCTAAGTTTCATCTACTTATACCACTAATAAGCATCATTGGAGGCATCATATCCAGCCACGAACGCATTTTTTTAGCGTTCGTGGCTGATTATCCCCTCAAAATACTTGCATATATCAATAAAAAGCACTAATTTTGCAGCGAATTCAAATAAAAGAATGAACTATGGCAAAAATTATAGGAAGAAAGACCGAGCAACAACAACTTAAACGACTTCTAGAAGCAAAAGAAGCCGAATTTCTTGTGGTATATGGTCGTCGTCGTGTTGGCAAGACATTTTTGATACGCAATTATTTTAAAGACCAATTCACCTTTTACCATACCGCCCTATCACCTCTGGAGTTAGAAGAAACTGACTTACTGCAAGCCCAATTACAAAACTTCACATCTTCACTACGGCGATATGGATGTCAAGTTGACAAGGCTCCTAAAGATTGGTTGAGTGCATTTGACATACTCATCAATTTGCTACAAGAGAAAAAAGAAAAGATTGTCATCTTCCTGGACGAGATGCCCTGGTTAGACACCCCAAAATCAGGTTTCATCACTGCCTTCGAGCATTTCTGGAATGGTTGGGCGGCAGGACAAGACAACCTCTTACTCATCGCCTGTGGCTCAGCAACGACATGGATTGTTGACAAATTGCTTGCCAACAAGGGGGGGCTATACAACCGTGTCACAAGAGAAATGCACTTGGCGTCATTCACACTAAAGGAATGCGAAGATTATTATCTTGAACACGGAATAAACATGGATAGATATGACCAAACTCAATGTTACATGGCAATAGGAGGAATACCTTATTATATGTCATTCATCGAGCCAGGTTATAGTTTTGCACAAAACATAGACAACCTGTTCTTTTCCAAGACAGGGAAGCTGACGGTAGAGTTCAACCGCCTTTTTGGTTCCATATTTTCATCTCCCGAACAATACAAGCAAGTGATACGTCTCTTGGCAAACTACCGTGAAGGCCTCAAACGGGAGGATATCGCCAAACATCTGAATATGTCATCGGGAGGCACGCTCAGCAAATTACTCGAAGCACTCATCGTAAGCGACTTCATCACCAAATATCAATATTTCGGGAAATCCAAGCGAGAAGTTTACTACAAACTCACCGATTTCTATTCACTCTTCTACATCCGCTTTGTTGAAAAGCAAAGAAAGAACAATCCTGAGTTTTGGCAAAACAACCAGCTGTCTCCTTCTGCCAACACTTGGCGAGGGCTAACCTTTGAAGATGTTTGCATGGTACATACCAAGCAGATACGCCGTGCCCTAGGAATCGAAGGTGTCCAAACCGAGTTTTCGCCATGGCATTATATTCCAGAAGATAAGAATGAGAAAGGAGCGCAAATAGACCTTCTCATCAATCGTTCCGACAGAATTATCAACATCTGTGAAATGAAATTTTGCGTGGCAGATTATAAGATTAGCAAACAAGCAGATGCAAACATGAGAAACAAAATACAAAAGGTGATTGACAAGGTAAAAGGTCGAAGAGCCATACACCCAGTGATTATCACTACATACGGCTTGGCTAACAATGAATACAGTTCAAAAATTCAACGAGTAATTACCTTGGACGATTTGTTTAAAGACTAAACGAATCATCCAAGGTAATTACTCGACACCATAAAAAGTTGAAATAAAACTACATAACTACATTTTTCCGCAAATCCCCTTTGTTTATCGGTATTCCAAACCATGTAGTTTACTTCCCAAACTACATGACTGGAGTACAAAGAGATTCAAGGGCGAACGGCACAAAAGCATAGCAAACTTGGACGTATAGTAAAATCCGTATCACCAACTATATAATCCACGTAACTGATTATACAATCACCACCACGGATTATATAATCAGTGCTACTGATTATTATTATCTCGCATCATAATCATGTAAATCATACCTTCCGACTTGCGTTTTGACTCATAGCCAAGTTCTCTTTTCAGTAAGATACCCAGCTTATTATTCCGATTGTCGGTGCTAGAATAGCTAGGAAAATGAAAGGTTATCTCGTTCATGATCTCATTGAGCGTCATTCCCTTGCATTCCTCACCCGCTTCGGGTTTACGGAAAAGGATGCTGACAATCGTTTGCAAGTCTTTGACGGACAGGTATCGCTCATTTTCCTTACACAATTGCGCATTTTCATCATCCGTGAGCCAATAACGAGCGCCGTCATTCAGCTCCTGTTTGAGTTGTGCATAGAGCAAGTCATAATCTATCTCGCTCTCAAAGTCGATGCGCTCACCAGCATTCACTTCCACGCAAAGGAAGCGGCGGCTACCCGTGGTGTCGGTGAGCGGACGCTTGTCGTTGGTGGATGCGATGAACGAAGCATACCTCCTACGCTTCTCCAATGTCTTGCCGTAAGCTGGACGCATCTGGAAGTCGCTACGTGAGAGCAGGAACTTCAACAGCGGTTGCTGACTCTTGGTGAGTTTGTCGAACTCGTCGAGGTTGACGAGCGCCAAGGTGGAGAGGGCGAGATTGATGTCATTGTCATTCTTGAAATTGATGTTCTCATTGTAGTAAGTGCGCAATTCGGGCGGAAGGATGATACGGCAGAACGAGCTCTTGCCGCAACCCTGATGACCGATGATGAGCGGAACGAGGGCATTGCCATGGATGGAATCCTTGCCTTGCCAGTGGGCGACCATGGACAGGAGCCAGATGTGGAAGAGCTTTTGCCACATCGGATGACGAGTAGGCACTCGCAGAGCCAACTCGGTCACTCGGTCTTTGCCATCCCAAGCAGGCAAATGCTCCAGATAATCATCCAAAGGTTCGTATATCCGAATGTCGTTTGATTCGATGAAACGCTTCAAGTCCTTGTCCCAACTATCAAGTCCCGCCTTCAAGGCTCTTATCGTCATGGAGTTCTGGGCTTGCGGAGTCAAAGGCACAAACTCGAAACCGTAACCATTACGATAGCGATACTGCACAGCCCCCGTCATGGCATTGCGGCGAAATTCGTAGTGCTCACGCAGAAAGAAAGAGGTCTTGTAAGTGAGCAACGCCGACTTCGGGATGCTTCCGAAAGGCAGACTCTTGAGAAGCTTCGGCTTGTAGGCATTCTCAAACTTGAGATTGACGACTTGTTCGCTCAATCGTTCGAAGGCCGGCTTGAAGAGAGCATGGCGCACGGCAAAATCGATGGGAAGTCCAGCCCTAAAGCAGTTTTCCGCAAGTATCGTGACCACACTTTCGGCAAACTCCTCGTCATCGGGTCTGAGCGTGGTCTTGTCGTAGGCATTGCTCAGACAATGCTCGTAGATGAGCATGTTGATCTGGTAGGCATCGAAGCCAGGAATGCTTTTGTCGTCGAGATACTTGCTGCCATCCGTCTTCGGCTCCGGAAGTTCTTGATTTTCCTCATCCACATAGAGCACCATCGAGTTTTCAGATAGATAGGCATCGGCGTCCATGCTCAAATAACATTCTTGCGCAAAACTAGGCTTGCCAGTCTCCAGGGCGATGTTGAGCTGGGTGGTGTACATATAGTGGTACTTCTGGTAAGCATTGACGAGTGCTTTTTCCGTGATTTCGCCATCGTTCTTCACAGCAAATCTACATACGATTTTCACCGAACGACCCGTGGCACCCACGAAAGCCATATAGGTATAGGGAATCTTGGAGGTCTCTTTTCTGAGCGATTCCGCTTCACCAACCGAGGCGAGATTGTTGATTTCCAAGAGAACCAAAGGAGTTGGGGCAAGCATCACCACCTTTCCCTTTGCTTTCTTCCATTGGGCAGAGAAGCGGATGAGGGGCAAGTGCCTCAGTTGAGAATTATCTTTCGACATGGTCCTGCCCTCTGCGAAATAGCTGAGGGCGACGGTTCTGACATCTTGCAGCACCGGCTTGTAGGTCTTGTTGCGGATGTACTCGATGAGTTGTTGGGCGGAGATGAACGTATAAGTCCTCTCACTCCTTTCTTGCTTGATGAATGTTATCATGACCATTAGCGTTATATGGGTTACTACTAGACATATTGTCTCTTCCAAAAAAATGTAGTTTCAAGAGAAAGCTACATAGCCATATAGAATTGCATATCAGTCATTTACGGCTAAAATGTAGTTATGTAGTTTCTAACAAAACATTTTCTCGATGACAAAGATACGCTTTCTTTTCGAACTTTGCAAGGAAAAAGATGATTATTTTTTCGTTTTTCTCCAATTTTATATGTATTTTTGTACTCGAACTAACAATCGAAGGGTATGGCAAGATATATCAAGCAAGAGATGCCCGACCTAAATGGGACGGGCGAGGAGAAGTGTTATTATCGTTTGCAGAAGCGAGGCAATGTGGATACTGAGCATTTGTTGCATCGCATTTGCGACCATGGCGGCAGTGCCCTGGCTCGTGGAACCGTGGTGCATGTCATCGAAACCCTTTCGGAAGAGTTGGTGAGACTCTTGGGCGATGGATATTCCGTCACCATCGACGGCATCGGTACGTTCTCCGCTTCCATCGGTGTGAAGAAAGACAAGGAACAAGATACGATTTTTGGCGATGAGCCGAAGCGCAACGCCAAGAGTCTGGAGGTAAAAAATGTGCTCTACCGTTCCGACAAGGAACTGGTAAAGGAAGTGAATCGCCGCTGCAAATTGGAGCGAGCTGGCGTAAGAACGCTGCAACGCTCTAAATATAACAAGGAGGAACGACTGAAGCTTGCCTTGGAATATCTTTCTGACCCTGCCCATACCTTCATGCGAATAGCCGACTACGTAAAGCTTACGGGACTTTCCAGGACCACCGCCACGCTGGAACTGCAAGAGTTTCGGGACAATCCAGCATCGGGCATCACGACGAACGGCAGAGGTCCATCGAAAGTATATGTAAGACGGCCTAACTAGTTCTGTACACTATTTTCCTCACTAAATGCCTTTATCTCGTCAGCAAGTACTTTCTGTAATTTCTCTTTCGGCACAATCAGCTGATAGTCCGCCACTCCGATAGGCTTTCCCATATCTTCGAGTGCGAGTTCCACCTCTACACGGTCTTTCTCCGCACAAAGTATGATACCAATGGAGCGGTTCTCGTCTGCGCCACGTTCAAGACGGTCAAGCAGAGACAGATAATAGTTCATCTTTCCTGCATACTCAGGTTTGAAAGCACCTATCTTTAGGTCAATGGCAACAAGACAGCGAAGCCCTCGATGGAAAAACAGCATATCCACCTTACTCTCCTTGCCGTTATATTCCAACACATGCTGATTGCCAATGAATGTGAAGCCATTGCCGAGTTCCATAAGGAAACGCGTGATGGCTTTTACAAGACGGTCTTCAAGTTCAAGCTCCAAGATAGGACTTGTCACCCCCAAGAAGCCGAGGTTATAGCTACTACTAAACACCTCATTGGCATACTGCGCTTGTTCGGCAGGAAGTGTGCGGTCGAAATTGTTATCTACTCTTGCCAATGCCTGTGTCTCGTACATTTTGAGTTTGATGGCATTGAGCAGCAAGTCTCGATTCCAACCTTTTTCCACCGTCTTTGTGGCATAATAGAGTGTGGCATTATCATCTAATCTTTTGCTCAAAAGCAGTAGATTATGTGACCACGGCAAAAGTGCTACGGAGTGTAGCACTTTCTCGTCATGCCCAACATAACGCTCATAAAACTTCTTCATGTTCCAAAGTTGGCGTGGTGAAACGCCCATCTTCGGATAACGTTCCTTCAGGTCTGCCGACAATCGCCTGACCATGCTGTCGCCATACCCACTTTCTATCTTGCGCTCATGAAGCATTTGACCAATTTCCCAATAGGCGGTAGAAACATAGCCATTGACATGTCGGGCTATTTCTGTCCGTGCATGTTCGATTACTGCGACAGCATGTCGCAGTATCTCGGCATAATCACCACTCCCTATTGAGAGCCTGTTGTCTTTATTATCTGTTGTCATTTTATTTGCCACATTTAGATACGAATTTATACGCAAAGATAAATATAACACACCACAATCTCGCATAAACGTAGTGGATTTTACGTTTATTTAGCAACTTGAAGAAAAAATACTCACCACACATTAAGCCTATATTTCTCTCGTTGCACAGTACTTATACCCTTCACTCAACTTCGCCATAAAAAGGAGAGACAACTCGTCCTACATGGATACTCGGGACTATTTAGTTCTAATTACACAATCCTTGCCGTATGGCATAAAAAGTACACTGTCCACCAACGGAATTGCTGCCCTTAGCTTATATTCTGCCCTCTGCTTAGCCAATGGTACTTTCAATATCACCTCACCCATTGCATCCGACATGACTGGTATGTCCTCAATCTGCATTTTAACATTACCCATAAATCTACCTATGCGTTCACTCCATAGTCTGAATTGGATATTACCATAGACGGAAGCATCACGGGATATATAAATTTTGGTATGTTTTTGTAACTTGACAATAGTGTCAAGAGAAGAAAAATCGGCACATTTGAATGTAATATGAACCTCTTTGTCTAAATAACGATGAGGTATGTTTCTAAAATACACAAGCTCATTCATAGTCTTGATAGTATCACATTTGGTCTCACTTTCTAAAGCGAGAGAAATGACTGCATCCTTCAGGGGTGGTAATCTTTTATTGTGCGATGTCACCTCTTGCAGTGACACAGCCACATCCACTGGTTGACTTTTCATCCAAATGCCCAACATGGCAACCAAAACGAGGAAGATACCTATAGTCCATGCTGCCATTTTTTCCAAGAGCATACGTTTGTGACGTTGCCAGATACTATCAAACTCTACCCTAGCAGTTTGGTAACAAGTTGTACGTATGCTCTTTCTCTATTCAGCCAAGATTACCACAAGGTGCCGTGACACCTTCAGCCGCTCTTGCAGTTCTGATGTCAATCCTCCCGGCTGTATGTCGGTAGGGGCAAAGAAAACAGGGCGCATAGGATTCTTCTTCCAACCATGTTTGCTACATAAAGTTGCAGGCATACGATATCGCTCCAGTTTCTTCTGTATTCTTTTTCCCCAATTATAATCGTGAGAATTATAGGAAATAAAAGCGAAATATTTATATTCTTGTTGTTTCGATATCCTTATTGGCTAACATCTCTGCCGAATCTGCCTTTTGTCGCAATTCTTCAGCTTGTTTTTTCACCGTCAACGCATGATCCAACTTCTTCATATAGTTACCTTGCTCGAATAAGCGGATAGCCTCATCCAACATTCCTTGATTGAACAACTCAATGGCTCTTTGCGCAAGCGTATCCACCTAGCTTTCATCAATACGAGCAAACATATCGGCATACTCGTCCATGTGCTTCAAGGCATTGTTACGCTCTTGGTCTATGGAATCGAGTTTACTGTAATACTCATCAATGGTAAGTTGCTGAGCCTTGTTTTTCTTCTCCAAGTCAGCCAATCTCCTTTTATACTTTTTCTCTGCCTGGTTCCTTCCTATGGCTATAAGATTGTTCAGGGCAGACGCATCAAATTCTTTACCTATTAATATATTGATTAAAATATTATAT
>ERZ808259.81-NODE-81-length-65836-cov-52.977212_pt1 | contig 65836 bp, 57 predicted proteins | sample MGYA00521279_ERZ808259 | MGnify/ENA primary metagenome ERZ808259 (study PRJEB31516, sample SAMN03275586) | gut metagenome | biome: mammalia-associated habitat; material: feces | host: Papio cynocephalus | place: Kenya | collected 2012-07-27 ...
AGATACTATATATCAACAATATACAAAGAAATCAGCCTGCAAAATGACCCATAGAGCGAAAACTGTTATCTTCGCAGCAATTTGCTTATAGGGTCCTGAGGCAGGGACTTATATCGGTTTTCGCGAGTCATGGAGAAGCACCATTTGCGCAGCAGGAACGTGGGCAACGACGCCCCGACTGCCATCACAAACACCACGGTAAACGTCGTAACACCGTTCACAAAGAAGTCCAGCATATAGCGCATCGCCTGCTCGCTGTCCTGCGAAAAACGCATAAACTGCATGAGCGCGAAGATGGTGCGGTAGGCGTACATCCCCGGAATCATCGGCAGCAACGCAGGGATATACAGGGTGGTCGTGGGCGTGTGAAGCCAATACGCAAACGCAATGCACACGGCACCAATCACCAGTGCCCCTACAAAAGAGGCGGTCATAATGTCCCACCCCGCAAAGTGCATCAGGCTGAAACGCGCGATATGCCCCATCGCCGCCAGCAATGCGCAGAACGGAACAGTGCGTCTCGACGGGTCGGAGATAACTGCAAACCCGACAGCCGCCACGGCTGCCAACGTGCCGTCAAGGAGAATAGAACCCAATACAGACATACCTTACCAAGCAATTTGTCCCAACAACAACAGCGTACACAGCAGTCCGACCGCCATACAGCCGATAAGCAACAGCGCGTCCACCAACCGCGCAAAGCCCGCCAACACGTGTCCCTCCACAGTGTCTATCACGCTGTTAATCAGCGGAACGCCGGGCACCAAGTACAGCGCACTGGCAGCGATAGCGGTGTCGGGCGTCTGACCGAGGTGCAGAAAGCCGCACAGCGACGCAATCAGCGACGACACCAACGCACACGTGAACCATATCCCGAAGGTATTCACGTGCTTGCGCAGCATCAGAATCTTGAGGGCATAGCCCACCCCTGTCGCCACAGCCACCATTCCGCATGCCTGCCAGTCGCCCCCGAACAGCCCGCAGAAAGCGGCATTGGCAAAACCCACCAGCACAAGCACCGCCCAATCGTTCATACGTGGTGCAGTCGTTATCGCCTTGTATCGCCGCCATAGTTCGTCCAGTCCGAGGTGTTCGTCATAAGCCTGCCAACTCAGCGCACTGAGGTCGGTGTTCAGGCGGAAACTGACAGGGCGGGGGTGAAGGGTCGTAACCTTGTCGTACACGTGCTGCCCGTCGCGCGTGGCGAGGGTGAGGTTCAGCGTCTTGTGCAGGATGGTCATCTCCACATTCACGTCCAACGCCGAGGCTATACGGCACGTGTTGCGCACCACACGCGTGGTGTGCACACCCGATGCCTGCAGGCAACAAGCGTACTCGGACAGGAAGTGCGAATACTGCTTCAGTTGCTCGTGAATACCCTCTTCTTCACTCATTGCAAATCGCCCGCTTTGGCGTAGTAGCGGCGTGAAGCCTCTTCCTGACGCGGCTCCGAGAAATTGCTGATACGTTTCAGATAACCGATGATACGGGTCAGATAATCCAGGTTCTCGCTGCCGCAAACGGGGCATTTGTGCAGGTAACGCTTGTCGATATGCCCGCAGTCGTTGCAGACCGTGTTCGGGATATTGAACGTAAAATAGTTGGTTCCCTCTTGCGCGGCAACACGTAGCAGATTGCGGTACTGCGCCTTCGATAGATGTTCCTCGAGGTTGCAGTGCAAAGCCGAACCGCCCGTCAGATGCTCCACATATTTGCGACCGTGAAGACGGAAACGGTCCAATACATTCAGGCTATGGTCTTCTACAATATAGAAATAACTGTTGTAGCAATCGCGCGGCACTACATATCCGTCTTCCTTGTCCCACTTGGCGTGTTTGACACCCACGTTCTCAGCCGGTATCATCTCGCAGTTGAACATTACCTCCTTGGTGCGGTACTGCTTGTTGAGACGCTCGATGATTCCCAACACATCTTGTACAAACTTGGAATACTGCTCGTTGTCGTTGATAGGTATTCCTAGGAACTCGGCAGCCTCCACCAGTCCGTTCACACCGATAGTGAGATATTGACGCCCGATATTGATAAAACCCGCATCAAACAGCGGCAGCATACCTTCTTCTTGCAGGCGTTTCAGGTTCTCGTTGTAAGCGAGTTGCACCTTGTGCATCAAATTGACCACCTCCTCTATATAGGTCAGATACGACATACCCTGGCGCACGGCATACTGCACAGTGCGGTTGAGGTTGATAGTCAGCACGCTCTTCGAACCTGTGCTGACACCGCCCGCGCCGAGGGTGTAACTGAAACCGTTGTCGGTTATCTCGTTGCGCAAACGGCAGCACGATGCCAGCGAGTCGGCATTGTCGCTCAGATAGGTAAAGAACGAGTGTCCTTCGGCATACATCTCCGCAGTGAAATCGGCATACTCTTTGTCTTTCACATCGCCGTTCTCGCTGAGCAACGCCATTGTCTCTACGGGGAAAGTCAGCACACTGCGCAGACGCTCGGCGTTGAACCACTTCATAAAACGCTTCTGCAACCAGTTGAGCGAATCCCAATCGGGTTTCTCGCCATCGGGAAAACGGAAATTACCAAAGATACTCTCGAAATAGTAGCGATCGTAGTAACTGATATTCCAGAACACCGATTGGAAATTACGTGCTCCCGTAGGCTGGTTGATGGAATAGACCACCTGCTCGAAACAATCGGTAATCACCTTGTCGATAGTGCGCTGACGTTTGCTCAAATCCACCACTTGGTCGGCGTGCAGGTAGTAGTCCTGTCCGTATTCCTTACCGATAAAATAGTTCATATACATCAGAAACTCGGGCGTGGCACAAGCTCCGCTCAACATTGACGACACCATAAACACCATATTGATAAACCCACCGCAGAACGACTTGAGGTTGGTCGGAGGCGTGGCATTGCCGCCGATGGCTTTCGTACCCTCGAGCAACCACGGATACATCGTGATGCTGGCGCAATAGTTGGCAAGGCTGGTCTCGTCGTTCTTATAGATAAAGTGCTGTTTGAGCAATGCCATATATTTGTCTGCCAACTCCTTGCCAAACATTTTCTCAATGCGGTCGGTCAGCATACGGCGGTTCAGCCGGATATAGTTCGACTTGGGCAACTCACCGATGAGTGTGGCGATATTCTTCTTCTCCACATTGGCATTCGCATCATACTTGCTACCCGTAGCCGCATTGCTGGCGTTGCAGTAGTTCATCAGGAAATCCAACTTGTCCATCGTCTCGCGGTCTTTGGTATGACGATAGCGGTAGATCATATAGTTTTTTGCCACTTGATAATAGCCCTCTGCCATCAACGCCACTTCCACCTGGTTTTGTATCTCCTCGACACTGATTCCGTCATGAATACGCAGGCGCGAAACGATTGCCGCCATAGTCTCCTCAGTTGCAAAAGTACCCGAAGCAATAAACGCCTTGTTGATAGCGTTTTTGATTTTGTCGATAGAGAAAATCTCCGATTTCCCGTCACGCTTAATGATATGTGTCTCCATATTGTGTATTTAATTTTTCTGTGTTAGTACAAACAACGGAACACTTCCTCATTCATAAGGGATAAATGTTCTATTTTTCTATTCCGCCAAGGTATCGCTATCCTATGCGCATCCTATGCGCATCCTCCTTACTTTTGACGATACCCTCTATGGTATAAAATGTTCTATTTTTATGCCGGTTCTGATGAAAAAACAGCCGCTAATGCTTTGAGCCAATCTCCTCCTCCGTTCTCTTAGCACCCCTCTCAAAATATAATAACAACACCCCACGGGATACGATACGTTCCCTTCACACAATCAGACACATACACTTCATACATATCTGATTAACAGTACTTTATAATTATGAGATGTAAAACTTAGCGTGTCTTTCCATCCGAAAGCACTTTGCAAAGGTACGACAAATTTCGGATATATACAAATGTATTTTATGACAAAAAAGCCCCCTTTCAACACGTTTCCGTGTAACTCTCTATAAATGGGAAAGATACAAAAAGAATAAAAATCACGCACTTTGCAAATAGGTAATTTATTGCAAAATGCGTGTTAAAAAACGAATTCTATCACCGGAATTTTTACTGCCTTTCAATCATCAAATGTTTGCACTCGCTCAATGCGCGTTTCAACTCGTTGTCGAACCGCAGTTGGTATGCGGCTTGCCCGCACTGGTAGTAGTATCGCAGCACTATCTCACTGCCAAGAAGGCTTTTCACTTCTTCCAAGTTGCGATAAATCGCCTCGCGAAAAGAGGGCTGCAACTGCGGCAGCAATGCCTCCAAGGATGCCAATGTGGCAGAATCAATATCTTCATGCCGTGCCATTTCGAGTACGTCGCGGAAATACTTACCCGTTTCGGTCTCATAGGTAAACTCTTGTTCGTCAAGGAACCGACAGAAATCTTCGATGTCCCGGTCTGTCAGCGCGAACACTTCGGGTGCGGCAATCGTATCGTGCAAACGATGATATTGTGTCGCATAGTCGAAGAACATATTTTTTATATACAACGAATAGCATACGTCCACTTTGGCGGAGTCGGACAGTACTATATCGGGTAGGATACCGCCCGCCGTATCGCGATGCAGTTCTTTTCCCCGCTGGCGCTCGGCATAATCAATCGCCTGAATGCACCGCCCGGAAGGCAGATAGTATTTGGAAGTCGTTACCTTCAAATGCCCGTCGTAGGCAATAGGGCGCACATTTTGTACCAACCCTTTGCCGAAAGTGCGCTGCCCGACCAATGTCGCACGGTGCAGGTCTTGCAGGCTGCCGCTCAATATCTCGCTTGCCGAAGCCGAGTTCTTGTCCACCAAAATCGTCAGCGGCAGGTCAGGAAAACGCGCAGAAGAGGTGGTGTAGTATGTGCGGCACGAGTTCTGCGTCTTGCCTTTGGTAGAAACGATTTCCGTCCCCTTGTCCACAAACAGATTGACTATACTGATCGCCTCGTCCACAATGCCGCCTCCGTTGCCGCGCAGGTCAATGATCAGCGCACGGGCATTTTGGTTGTAGTAGAGATCGTCCAACGCCATAGCAAACTCGCGTGCCGAATTGGTAGTAAACTCCGAAAAGCCAATATACCCCACCGCCCCTGGTAGTGTATCCGCCGTAATGGTGCAGTAGTAAGTAATAGGATCTATGTGGATATCCTCACGAGCGAAACTTACCGTAAACGGTTTTCCCACTCCCTCGCGCTCCAACTGAAGCGTTACCGTCGATCCGGGGACACCGCGCAGGTTGTTGCTCACTTCCGAAACCGTCTGCCCTTTGGTGGAAATGCCATCCACCGAGAGTATCCGGTCTCCTGCCTGTACGCCGTTACGCTGCGCAGGTTTGCCTTCGTATGGGTTGGCAATGATGATTTGCTGCTCTTTCTCTCCGCGTTTGTTTTTACCCTCCCGCTGCTGGATGATTGACCCGATACCGCCGTACTTACCTGTAGTTATCATACGCAGATCGTCATCCTTTTTCTTGGGATAATAGACCGTATAGGGGTCAATCTTGCGAAGCATGGCATTGATGGCAGTCTCCGTCAGGTCGTCATAATTGAGCGTGTCCACATAGTTGATATCCAACTGCCGCATCACATCGTTGTAGATGGTCAGCGACCGGTCAATCCGGCCTGTCTTCTGCCTTTGCGCCATCAGCGGCATTCCCACCGCCAACAGCACCACAATCATATATTTCTTGCTGATATGCATCTTATCTCAGTTTATTGGGTACGAATGCCGATACATCTTTATTATAGGCGTACAGGTCGCGCACAAGGGTGGACGAAATATGGGCATACTCAGGACGCGTATAGAGGATAATAGTCTCTATATCACCGAGTTGTTTATTCGCTTCCGCCATATTGCGCTCGTACTCAAAATCGGATACACAGCGGATACCACGGAGAATAAACCGGCTATCCTGTTGCTTGGCGAAGTCCACCGTCAGGCAGTCGTAAATCATCACGCGCACACGCGGTTCGTCCTTGAATATCTTTTGGATCGCCTCTTCGCGTTCACGGATTGGGAAAGTCTCTTTCTTGGTGCTGTTGCGTCCTATACCGATAATTATCTCGTCAAAGAGTTTGAGTCCGCGCATCACGATGTCGTAGTGCCCGATGGTAAACGGGTCGAAACTACCGGGGAAAATGGCTCTTTTCATAATCGTTCTTTTTCATTCACTGTTCTTTGTCTGCTTGTGCCGCAAGCGCATTCTTACGCGGGTTGTCGTACATCTCGTAGAGTTTTTCGCGCAGGAAAGTCTCATCTTTGTTGGGAATATCCACCAAGGCGATACGGCTTTCGATATATTTGTCAAAATCCGTGCCACGCTCAAACAACTCGTACCCGAGATGTATATGCCTGTCAATCAAGTCGCACACAAACTGTATCTGCTCGTTGCGGTTCAGTTCGCGCAACTCTGGGTGCGCCTGCAATGCCAGATCCAGTTCGTGGTTAATAGAGGGGGTCAGGCGGTATATCACCCGCCCTTTCTGCCCTTTGATACCTGTTTCCATTGAGCGGATATCGTCCGCTTTGGTCTTGTGCCAATGCGGAATATCGCGTTTCAGTTGCATCTCCTGCGCCTTGAGATAATCGCACGGGTCAAACTCGTAGGAAATAGAAACAGGGCAGATATTCAGATGTTTAATTGCCTCAAAGAAATCGGGTGCGTCTATGGTAAGCATTTTCAGCACTCCCGGCTGCGTGCGGTCGTTGCCGTCTTTGGCACGCCCCTCCCGCTGAGCTAACCAAATGGATTTGTTATGGTTACGCAGGTCGTTGATATACTGCGACAGCAGTTTGGCATTCTCCAACTGTTGGTGAACCGACCCGTTGCGTATTACCACAAAACAGTGCAGATAGCGCACAAGCGGCTCTATCCACCATTTGCCGAACAGATTATTGCCGATACCTATGTACGGACGGATAAAATACCGCTCGCGCAGCAACATCGACAACCACGCCGAATCCATACAGATGTCCCTGTGGTTGGTCATAAAGAATGCTCCGTGTTTGATGTCCTGTTCTATCCGCTTGCGGTCGCCCAAATAACTCAGTTTCATCGACTTGGTCGTCTTCCACCGGCATATTTGCAACACGGGGAAGATGGTAAACCAATCGCTGATGGCAAGCCACCAGCCGTTTCTATAGGCACGTATTTTTTTATAAGGATCCACTATGTTAATGATGAATTATGAATGATGAATTATGAATGATGAATTATGAATTATGAATGATGAATTATGAATGATGAATTATGAATGATGAATTATGAAGTTTGTATATTATTCTGCTATACCTTTTTGTTGTATCAGTCAGGCGGATGTCAGGTGGATGTCAGGTGGATGAGTATTTTTCCAGTGCATCTTTGCTGGCTTCCCGATAGGCGACCATCAGTCCGCCCGTACCGAGGAGTGTCCCGCCGAAATAGCGCACCACCACCACAAGGATATTATCCAGCCCGCGTGCGTCTATCGACCGCAGAATAGGTATCCCTGCCGTCCCGTGCGGTTCGCCGTCGTCTTTGGTGCGCCACAGGTTCTCGCCCAAACGATAGGCATAGCACACATGTCGCGCGTCGTGGTATTTCTTCTTGTACCATGCCACACGCGCCTTGGCTTGTTCTTCGTCTGCAATCGGCTCTGCAAAAGCAAGAAAACGGCTGCCGCGGTCTTTGTAAATTCCCTCAAACACCGCTTGTGGTGCCTGTTCCGCCTCTTTCTTTTTCGCCTTGTCTGCCGCTTGCGCTTTCCCCATAGTTGCCTAATTTTTCGCAAAGATACAACATTTTTCTCGGATACACAACCGCAGACGCAATTTATATGCAACAAAAGAATGTGTCTAACAAGTTAAAAAGAATACCTGTTCTTCAGAAAAAGATTGCTCTTGACGACGCGAGCCGCGTCGTCTCCCACCCAAATAAGAGGCTGCCTATACTTGTTAGACAGCCTCTTTATAATTTTGCGAAATATATGCTTAATGCTGCAGCACCGACTCTATCTGGTGCACTTGCTGGCGCAGAACGGGGTCTATCTCCAACTGTTCGCGCATCAAAGTCAGCGAGTGGAGCACCGTGGCATGGGTGCGACGCCCCATATAAAGACCAATCTCATTGAGCGAATGACCGGTCAGTTCCTTGCTCAGATAGATTGCCACATGGCGTGCCTGCATAATCTCCTTGGAGCGGTTCTGTGAAAGAATGGATTTCTCGGGGATATTAAAATGCTCCGCTACCGCCCCGACTACATCGCTCAACTCCACCGTACTCGGCTGTATCTCCACAATATGCGACACCACCTGTTCGGTCAGTTGCAGGTCTATCTCACGGTCGGTCAGCGTGGAATGCGCCAGCAGACTCGCAAGAATGCCCTCCAAGTCGCGCACGGAGTCGCGCACGTTGTTGGCTATAAAATCAATCACATCGTCCGCCAACTGTATGCCGTCGCGGTGCATTTTGTTGAGCAGGATATTGCGGCGCAGCGCATAGTCCGGACGGGTAATCTCTGCCGACAAACCCCATTTGAAACGGGTCAGCAGACGATCCTCTATATCTTTCAGTTGTACCGGCGAGCGGTCGGACGTGAGTATCAACTGCTTGTGCGACTGCTGCAGGTAGTTGAATATATGAAAGAACGTGTCCTGCGTGCCTTTCAGCCCGGCAAAGTACTGGATATCATCCACAATCAGCACGTCCACACTCTGGTAGAAATTCAAGAAATCGGGAATACGGTTGGTATTGCGTGCATCTTGGAACTGCAGTTTGAATGTATTGGCTGACACATATAGCACACGTGCCTGCGGGTTGAGCAGACGGACTTGGTTACCGATGGCATTTGCCAAGTGGGTCTTCCCCACCCCGCTGCCGCCATAGATAAACAGCGGGTTGAACGCCGTATAACCAGGCTGTTTTGCGACCGCCACACCGGCAGTACGTGCCAGTTTGTTTGGCTCGCCCGCCACATACGAATCAAACGTATAAATAGTGTTGAGTTGCGTATCAAAATCCATCGCAGGTGCCGCCGGAGTGTATGCCCCACCATTCTCTTTGCGGATATTCTCCTGCGAGGTACCCGTTGAAGGAATCGTACTACCCGCACCGGACGTAGAGTCAATCAACACACGATATTCCAACTGCGTTCCTTGTCCGAATACACGGAACAGCGTAGCCGACAGCAAGTTGATATAATTCTCCTCTATATATTCAGCAATGAACTGCGACTTCACCTGCAAAATCAGCACATGATTGTCGTATTGCAACGGCACTATCGGCGCAAACCATGTCTGGTATGCACTCGGCGTCAGGTTGTCTGCCAAAATCTGCCGGCACTGCGCCCACAATATGTTCAGTTGCTCGTTCATTGCCTATAATTCATTCACCTTTTTTGCCGGTCAATTAGTCCAATGGGGCTAATTAGTCCTATGGGTTAGGTTCCCTATTTTATTTTTCAAAAAAAGTGCGAAAAAAAGACGAAGGGTGTACCTCCGAATTCGAGTGCAAAGGTACTGCTTTTTTCCCAAGCGGACAAATTTCCGCCCGATGCCCTGTTTTCAAGAACCGCGTATTTGCACCTATTTCAGCAACTTACGATTTGTACACTGGAAATCAGTATGTTACAAAAGTTTTCAACATTCAGACCATTGATTTACAGAGACTTTGACATTTGCAATAGCAACATCTATGTTTTCAAAAATAATATGCCTAATCCGCTATCTATGTATGTTTTACGTAAAAGTTAAAATAAATGCTATTTAGAACAAAGACAAACTGTATCATCCTAAATATATGTGCCAAAGCAGCCATGACAAGTTAGTTAATTGTAACAGGACAGCCGCAAAACGACATCTATACACTTTATGCAACGGATGCTGTGCATAAAGTGTATAAAAGCACCTCATAAAAACCTATCTCGTTGCCGTCTCGTTGCCGTCTTTTTGCCGTAAATGGTATTATGAAGTATGAAAATTGTATATTCCGCATAATTTGGTTCCGGACTATTAGCCGATTTTGATGCGATTGCGGGGCAGTATTTGCACATATCAAAAAAAAGCAGTACCTTTGTGGCGTTTTTTAAGAAAAACATAAACAATCCAAAGTATAGCAATCCATTGTCCCTCATTGACCGCCGCATATTGAACAAACTCCAATAGTGACCAACTCGCAACGCATCATAGTAAACACCGCAGCCCAATACACACGTACTATTTTGAACGTGTGTATGTCGCTCTACTCTACCCGCTTGATATTGGCAGCACTCGGACAGAGCGACTACGGCATCTATTCCGTGGTTGCAGGCGTGGTGGCGATGTTGTCGTTTGTCACTAATGCACTTGTCACCACCACGCAGCGATACCTGTCGTTCCACCACGGCGCAGGAGACAAAGATAAAATACGTTTGGTATTCGGAAACAGCGTATTGCTGCATATTCTTATCGGTTTTCTACTGACAATTGTATTATGCGCCATCGGACCATGGGTGGTGAATCACCTGCTCCATATCACACCTGAACGTATTGAGGCGGCACTAATTGTGTATTTTGCAGCAGTTATTATGCTGTTGCTCACGTTCTTAACCGCTCCTATTCGTGCGTTGTTCATAGCACGGGAAAACATTGTGTATATATCAATCGTTGATGTCTTGGACGGGGTGCTAAGACTAGTTCTCGCAATATGGCTCTGTCACATTACCTACGACAGACTTATCACTTATGCAGGCTTTATGACGAGCATACAACTCTTCAACCTATTGGCATTCGCTATCTATGCCGTATGGAAATTCGAGGAGTGTCATTGGCCGCGTCTGCGCGAATGGAACAAACAATATATCCGCGAACTCAGCGGTTTTGCAGGTTGGACTATCTACTCTACGGGGTGTATCATAGCCCGTACGCAAGGTATTGCAATCTTGCTCAACCGGTTTATGGGAACTGCCATCAATGCCGCTTACGGTATCGCTCTGCAAGTGTCGGGAGCAGTGCAGTTCGTTTCTGCCTCTATTCTCAATGCCATTAATCCGCAGATTATGAAAGCCGAAGGTTGTGGCGACCGCCAGCGTATGATTATGCTTTCCGAATATGCGAGCAAATATGCTTTTCTATTATTGGCATTGGTGGCAATTCCGCTTATTGCAGAAATGGAAACCGTGCTGCATATATGGCTTGGTGAGGTACCCGACTATACTGTTATGTTTTGTCAGTTTATCCTCGTCGCCGCATTGTGCGACCAACTCACAATTGGATTAGGTTCCGCCAATCAAGCAATTGGCAACATACGCAATTATTCTATAGTAGTAAACACAATAAAAGTACTTACGGTTCCTGCTGCTTGGTTGTGCCTCAGGAACGGCTTCTCGCTTATGTCCGTAATGATATGCTATGTAGTATTTGAGTTTACGTGTGTATGCATCAGATTGCCATTTTTGAAAATAACAGCAGATATTAGCATTCGCCATTTTATTAAATCCGTATTTATCCGTTCTCTTTTCCCCATCCTATCTATGATATTAGTAAGTTGTTGTATCCTGCATTTTATATCTATAAAATATCGTTTTATTTTAACATTTATAGGTGTTATATCTACCGGACTTACAACTATTTGGTTTACAAGTTTGGATAAAAACGAAAAAACATTCATTACTCACTACATCCGCAAATAATAAATTATTCGTAATTATCACATTATGAGGAAACAAATTGCCATATTATTTCGAAAGTTATTGACTTTAATTTCGCCAAAACTAAACACAAAATATATCTACTATCGTAGTTTTGGCAGACGCATTAATCTAAAACATCCACAGACTTTGAACGAAAAAGTTATGTGGCTCAAACTATATAACTACAATAATAACGCCTTAGTGGCACAATGTGCTGACAAATATCTCGTTCGAGACTATGTTGCTCAGTGTGGCTGTGGGGACATACTTATTCCTCTATGCGGTGTGTATGATAAATTTGAAGATATAGATATTGATACCCTACCCAAACAATTCGTTATAAAGTCCACATATGGCTCTGCAATGTATATCATTGTGAAAGATAAACAAAAAGCAGATTGGGAGAGTATTCGCAAACAAACACGCCAATGGGCAAAAAGTACATACCATCTTATAAATTCAGAGTTACAATATAGCACACCACGGCGAATTATCATTGAACATTTCATCCCATCACCTTCTGGACAACAGCCCGATGACTACAAAATATATTGCATAAACGGCAAGCCCGGTGCCTGTATGGTCTGTGTAGGGAGAGAAAAAGAGAAGCATCCGAAATTTTACATTATGGACGAACAAGCAAATTTGTTACGTGATTGGTCGTATGACGGTCTGAATGCCCCTGCTGATTTTGTATTCCCCAAACCCGACGGGTGGGATGATATGTACAAATATGCTGCTTTGTTGTCAAAACCATTTCCTTTAGTACGATGTGACTTTTACATCAGTAACGGAAAAGTCTATTTCGGAGAACTTACTTTCACTTCCGCTGCGGGATTAGATACTGATTTTACAGATAAAGGAATTTATGAAATCACCAAGGAACTTGCTCTATGAGTAGTTTGATAGATTATATCGGGGCTGATTTCGGACAAGGTGCAGGTATCAGGGGATGTGAGTATGCTCCCCAACACTTGCGTTCGCTGGGTATTGTTCCCCAAATAGCACAATTAGGATTTGAAGTTAACGATTGTGGAGATATTATTTCAATACAGGCATTGCCAAAAGAAAATCATATCAATGATGGTGTATTCAATTTGACGGAAGTGGTAGGGTTTTGCAATCTGTTGAAACCCATAGTATTACAATCATATCAAAATAATCATCTTGCTTTGATAATTGGCGGTGACCATTCTATAGCCTTAGGCTCCTTAAGTGCTACTCTGCAATATGATCCTAATGCCGCTGTAATTTGGTTTGATGCACATACTGATATTAATACTGAGACAACCTCTCCATCACATAATGCACATGGTATGCCATTGGCAGCAATGCTGCATTTGTGTACATCTGCACTATCGTCCGTCGCAACTACACCTATAAAAAGCAGCAATATCTTTTATCTCGGGGTTCGCGATATAGATACAGGGGAACAAGATATTTTGCAAAAGCATCCGGCTCATATTTACACACGGAAAGATATTCAACAAAAAGGCATAAATTCTATTCTAAAAGAAATAAGTATTCATCTCGCTCAGCAAAATATCAATACTATCCATTTATCTTTCGATATTGATGGCTTAGATCCTTCCATTGCAACGGCTACTGGTACACCCGTTGCAAATGGTATATCAACAAGCGAATTAGATACATTCTGCCAATGGCTGCCACTGAATAAGATTCATGCCATTGATTTTGTAGAGTATAATCCTCTGTTAGACACAGAAAATATCACAGGGAAAATGTGTATTGAAACTATATGTAAGATATTAACCAACAACAATGTATGATCTCTTCCAAACAATCACACATACTATATGGACTGATGCTATTTGTAATGATAGCACGGCATACACTCTATCTCGAAGAACTATTGCTTGTAGATAGAATGTTGTCTGTGTTACGTTTTGCATTTGTTCCAATCTGTATCTATCTTCTTGTTAAAAACAAAACGCAAACAACCCTACTTGATTGGGGAATGGTGCTATATGGGAGTATCATTTTATATAGTTCTCTCTACCATCACATTCTATTTGCAGACATAGTTCCATTTATTTCTACAGCAATAGATGTATTCATTATTTGGACTATCTTGCGAACTTTTTTTGTTAACTATGACGACTTTCCTGTTAAGGCTCTAATAATCAGCCTTTCTTTGTTTATATACATTAATTTCATTTTGTTATTACTTTTCCCTAACGGAATATGGGAAGGAAAGGAATTAGATGCTGCTCCACGCTATCTCTTAGGCGGAAACTACAACCAGATGGGTAAAGCATTCATACTTGCCATCGCCTTAAATAGCCTATATACACACCGTAACGCTCAATTAAAGAAGAATCTCATTCTATTATCGGTTATTAGTGTAATATCACTGCTATTCGTCGGTTCTAAAACATCTACGGTTGGTGTTGTTATATTATTACTGTTCACACTGTTACCTTCTGCAAAATTGCGCTCTGCAGGATTATTAGCATTTGTCATTGTCTATTGTGTGTTCCAAATAACCATTGTCTTACAAGGCGGTGAAGTTACCAACCCTTACATTGTTGATTTTGTAGAAAATGTGTTGCATAAAGATATGACTTTTACTTATCGAACCGATATATGGTATCAGTCCGTATTATCCATAGCCCATTCACCTGTCATTGGTTACGGCTATCAAAGTCCGGAATGGTACGAACAAGAAATAGGTGGTGTTATGCCGCATAATTACGTATTATCAGTACTTATGAAAGGCGGTCTGATACTACTTTTGTGTACCATATCCAACGTATTGTTGGCATATCGTCAATATCGCAAGCATAATAACTATACACATCAAATCCTCTTTATCACACTCTTTGTTCTACTGTTTATGCAACTCTTTGAGGTGTACTCCTTTGTAATTATGGCTATTTTATTCACTTGTTTATCCTACATCCATCTAATAGATAAAATAAATGACAAAACAACCGCTTTATAGTGTAATCATTCCGCACTACAATTCGCCCGATTTGCTTATGCGCTGTCTCGCATCTATTCCTGATAGAGAGGACATTCAAGTTATTGTCATTGATGATAATAGTTCTGCCGATGTTGTGAATTTTACCAATTTCCCGGGAAAGGAAAGAATCTACACAACTTTATTATTCAATAAAGACAATCAGGGAGCAGGTCATGCCCGCAACCTCGGATTAGAAAGAGCAACCGGAAAATGGCTAATATTTGCCGATGCCGACGATTTTTTCTTACCAAATGCTTGGAACACATTTGGCAAATATGCAGAATCCGATTATGACATCATCTATTTTCAATATACGAGTGTAAACAGCGAAACACTACAGCCTGATGCTAGACAAAGAACGTACGGAAAGTATTTTGATGCCTATTTTGCAAATCCTAATCAATACACGCTTGACCATCTGCGTTTTCGCCATGACATTCCTTGGGGCAAGATGATACGCAAATCAATAGTGGATAATAATCATATTATATTTGGAGAAACCAAATACTGCAATGATACATTATTTTCTACAAAAGTCGCTTTAGTTTGCAAATCAATAGTCGTAGAGAAAGAACCTGTTTATTGCGTTACGACAAGTAATAATAGCCTAACACACCAAATGTCAGAGACTGCATTGTTAACTCGTTTGGATGTTCTACTCACTAAAAATCAACTACTACGAACAAATCATCAAACCATTCATCAAATAAGCGTCTTATTCTACTTTCGTAATGCTATACAACACTATGGTTTCCGTACTTTATGTAAGGCAATACTATTAGCATACCGCCATAAGACAACTTTATTTATGATATACATATACTCAAGGCTGTATAGAAATTAAAATATCTTTCTGCTTTTATGGAGTCTCCAAAACATAGAATGCAAGTTCCGAAATGCCAAAATCAAGGTTATAGCCGAGCCCAACAAGTCAATTACCCCCGTGTGGCACTGCGCGAGATGATACTCAATAGCCTTGTTCATCGTAGTTACCTCGGTCCTATGGTGCAAATGCGTATATACGATGACCATATTGTACTTTGGAACTATGGATCCTTGCCTTCCGAACTGAGTGTACAACAACTATTTGCGCCACACCCGTCTTTCCCACGCAACCCGTTGATTGCCAATGCTTGTTTCCGTGCCAATATGATAGAGGCATGGGGCAGTGGCATACATCGTATCCTCGCTGCATGCAACGAGGAGGGATTCCCTACCCCGATTATTGAAGAAACTATGGGCGGTGTGCAAATTACGCTATGGAACACCCCCCAGAACACCCCCCAGAACACCCCCCAGAATACCCCCCAGAAAGGCAATATCGAAGATTCTTTGTCTGAAAGAATACTCGCGTTGCTGACTGCCAACAACCGCTTATCCCAACGCACCATTGCCAACCAATTGGGCATTGGCTTCGATACAGTGAAAGAGTATATGACCAAACTCAAACGCACAGGCAAAATACAGCGTATCGGTCCCGACAGAGGTGGTTATTGGAAAATTACAGACACAAATGAACATTCTATAGACAAAAACTAACTGTATGCGTATCTTTGTCATATCACGGGGCTGCCCCACACCTTCTGACCCCACATGGGGCTGTTTTGAGTTAGATCAGGCTGTTGCTTTGTCTGAGTTGGGACACGAAGTCATCATGCTGAGTGTCGATACCCGCACACGCTTGCGATGGCGCAAAATCGGCATCTCGGAACACACCTATGGTCATGTATATGCCTTGGATATGTTCATTTTCCCCTGTTCTTATCGTATCGTAGGTCGGGAACTAGGACATGAAATTGTGGCAAAACTCCTTCTGAGATTGTACGACTATGCTTGTCAAAAATATGGCAAACCGGACATTCTCTATTCCCACTATCTGTTCAACTCCCAGTTAGCCGTTGCCGTGAAGCAGGCGTACCACGTTCCTCTCGTGGCTGTCGAGCATTGGAGTGCGTTGAATATCCGTCCCGTGCCGCAATGGGTGCGCACTATGGTCAGTGCCACCTACCCTTATGCGGACAAGGTCATCACTGTGTCCGAGTCTCTGAAGCAAAGTATCAACGAGTGCCATAATACTCCCGACATCAGCGTCGTCCACAATATGGTTGGCAAAGAGTTCACCTACGTTCCGCTCATCACGCCTCATACCGGTATTCGCCTCGTTACCACGGGTTCACTCCTTCCTGTCAAAGGACATGATATCTTATTCCAAGCATTGTCCCGTATCCCCGATTCTGTCCAATGGGAACTGCTTGTAATAGGAGCCGGCAAGCAATTGCCACAACTACAGCAATTAGCCGATACCTTAAAAATAAGCAAACATATCCAATTCGGCGGCAAAAAGACCAAACAGGAAATCGCTCAAATCTATCACACATGTGACATCTATGTATCCGCCTCACGAAGCGAAACGTTTGGTGTGGCAATCACAGAAGCATTAGCCTGCGGGCTGCCGGCTATATCCACCGATTGTGGAGGACCACGGGATATCATCACTCCCGACAATGGTCTGTTAGTTCCAACGGAGAATCCTGACGCGCTCGCCGATGCCATCAAAACAATGTACCTCAACAGAAACAAATACAACCGCCAAACCATTGCCGACGACTGCCAGGCACGCTTCTCACCACAAGTCATCGCCCGGCAACTAACCGGCATTTTCCAACAGATCATCGCCAAACAATAACCCGCAGCAAGCCCCACCCGCAATGGCAACAAACCGATAAAAAACTACTGACAACCCATTACCCCACCCTTATGCCCTATTTGAATTTCCCTAATGCTTTACATTTCCCTTACTTCCTCAGTCCCTCCCTTGGAGGTGAAGGAAATACCGCCTTATTGCGGATTTCCGATTGATGCCCTGTGGGCATCATAGAACTCCTTGGTCAGTTGGGGAGGTCTTCCCCAGCATCACCCCAGCATCACTCCTGCATCACTCCTGCATCACTCCTGCATATATCCCGCCACACTCCCCCTACTCTCTATATGACATTCTTATGTGATTCTTATGTGATTCTTATGATATTCCCTATACAACTCCGAAGCAAAACCGAAAGAATATAGTGCGAATATCATAAAAATATAGTAACTTTGCCACCTCACTGATTACCTTATTTCGTCCTATGTCAGAAGCAATTTTAGAACCCACCCTTGAGTCTTTGCACGGCAAACTCAGCAAAAACTCCAACATCATCTTCCGTCGCAAGACCCCGCAAGTCACCGGCAAGCGTGCCATTTCCTGCGGGCCACAAGAGGCGTATATTATCACCAAACCCCGCGACTGGAAGAAGAACCCGCCGCGCGGTGCCGAACTCGAAAAGATTAACCGCTTTCGGGAAGCCTGCCGCCTCACCTCCGAGCAACTCAACAACCCCGAAACGCGGGTCGTCTGGGAGCAACGTTTCAACCGCCAACTCCACTATGCCGACCCCGAAAGTCCCCAAGACCCGTCCACAGGACGACGAAAAGTATATACCCAACTCTGGGCATACACACGTGCCGCCATCCTCCGCCAACTCCAAAACGATGCACAAAACACCCAACCCCCTAATCAAACTGCCAATCACAAGACTATCACCCGTTTCCCGCAATAGCAATACACAAACTTATAGACAATTAACAAACACAACCTTGCATAGTTAAAATAATTTTTGTAACTTTGCAGCCCAATTAAGAGTACAATGAAACATTTGGTTATCATAGGCGCAGGCGGCATGGGGCGCACCATGTTCGATATGGCACGCGAGAGCGTCGGCTATGGCGTTGATTTCGACATCAAAGGTTATATCGACGACAATACTCACGCATTGGATGCTTTTTCCAACTATCCCCCTATGTTGTCCTCCATTGCGGACTACCTGCCGCAGCCCGACGACATCTTTATCTGTTCCATCGGCGGCATCTCACGACGTAAATGTATGGAAGAAATCATTAGTCGGGGAGGACGTTTCCTAACGATGATTCACAAGACGGCACGTCTTGGCACCAATGTGCATATCGGCGATGGTACAGTCATCGGGGCATTTACCTCAATTGGTGCCGATGCCCGCGTAGGTAAATGCAACCTCATTCAGTCCTATACCGTCATCGGACATGACTCGCGTATTGGAGATTGGAACCGCATAGACACACACGTTACACTTGTAGGCGGAACGATTGTGGAAGACGAAGCCGATATTCACACGGCGGCAATGATAAGCCACAACGTTACTATTGAGAGTCGCTCCCGCGTGGCAGCCTGCAGTTTCGTTATCCGCAGAGTTAGAACCGGCACGACTGTAATGGGCAATCCTGCCAAAAGACTAATGTAATCAAGAATAAAATACAAACTATATGGATATTCAACAATTTATTCAGAACGTAGCAGACCAGTTCGATGAACTGAATGTAGAACTGACTCCCGAAACCCAATTCCGCAAAGTAGAAGGCTGGACTTCTTTGGTAGCCCTCTTGGTTATAACAATGGTGGACGAGGAATATGGTATTGTCCTTCCCCCTGAGGAAATGCGCAAAACAAACACCATACAAGAGTTATACGACCTCGTAGTCAGCAAACAGGCGTAATGTACAATCCTTTCTCGCTCATAGGCAAAACCATCCTGATAACAGGAGCATCCTCCGGAATAGGTCGTGCAACGGCTATCGAATGTAGTCGTATGGGGGCTACGTGCATTTTGACAGGACGCAACGAAGAACGTTTGTCGCAGACAAGAGAGCAACTCGAAGGAACAGGTCATCTCACCTATTGTTGCGACCTAAATGATGAAACTGCTATCAAAAGACTCTGTTCTGAACTGCCAATTTTAGATGGCATAACACATTGTGCAGGCATTAGTACATTAAAACCGATAGTAGGAATCTCAGACACTAACTTGCACGACATATTCCAAACCAATTGTTTTGCTCCTATACTCTTGACAAAACATATTGTCAAAAGCAAGAAAATAAACATTGGCGGTTCTATGGTATTTATCAGCAGCATATCGGGAAATAGCAATGTTGCCACCGCGCTATCCGCTTATGGTTCTTCTAAAAGTGCATTGACGGCTTTTGTCCGCTATGCCGCATTAGAACTATCCGGCAAACAAATACGTTGTAATGCTGTCCTCCCTGGAAGAATAGAGACTTCATTACTCCAAAACCAACTATTGGACGAAGAAGCCATACAACAAGATATAGGCAAGTATCCTCTTCATAGATATGGCACTCCCAAAGAAGTAGCCCAAAGCGTCATCTACTTGTTATCGGATGCCACGAAATGGATTACTGGCACTTGTTTAACCATTGACGGTGGACGCTCGTTAATATAAAAATTATGAACCTACTACAAGACAAAGTCTGTATCATCACGGGCGCGGCACAAGGTATCGGCAAGCAGATAGCAAAGCAGTTTGCCGACGATGGTGCCATAGTCTATGCCTGTGACCGGCAGGATTTCACATCGGACAACGACCGTATCCGACCCCTCGTTATGGACGTCACGGATGCCGGCAGCGTCAAAGCCGTTTTTATGCAAATATACAAAGCGGAGGGACGTATAGACTGTCTCGTCAATAACGCTGGCATCGTCTATAACCGCAAGATAGGTATGATTGTCCGCGAGGAGACGGAGCGAATGTTTCTGGTCAACGTCATCGCTGTCTTGGAGATGATTCAGTTGGTCAGCCGCCTTATGGCACGCAATGGCGGAGGAAGCATCGTCAATATCGCTTCCGTCACTGCCGTATTGGGTTCCCCGGGGCAAGTGGCATATTCCGCTACCAAAGGCGCAATCATCTCTTTGACCAAGTCTGCGGCGAAGGAACTCGCACCGCAAGGCATTCGCGTCAATGCCGTAGCACCGGGCATCGTCAAGACAGAGCGTTTCGCCGAACTCTACGAAGCCAACGGTGAGAAGATTGATGCCCGTATTCAGCGTATTGCACTCGGCAGGCTCGGCACACCCGAAGACATTGCCAACGCCTGCGCATTCTTGGCGTCCGACCGCGCAAGTTACATCTCGGGGCAGATACTCGGAGTGGACGGTTGTGCCTCTATTTAATGCTTGCGAATACAATGTTATTAGGTCTCGAACATATTGACCCGCAGCGGCTTGCCGCCATTGATTCCAACGGCTGTACCCTCCGTTATGCCGACATATCCGCATTGGCGGACACCATCACCCGTACCGTTCCGCAACGGGCATTGTGTTTTCTCTTGGTGGAGAACAATATCGGAGGCATAGCATGGGTTATGGCAATGCTGCTAAGCCGACAGTTGGTACCTTTGGTACTCAATGCCAAGACGGAAGCCACTCTCTACCAAAACCTGCTCGCCACCTATCGTCCCGCATACATCTGTGCTATGGATTCCCTATCCATAGAAGATAACCCCATACATAGTCAGTTCGGTTATACGCTCTACAGGACAACCAATCCCCTGTCCGAACTGCACCCCGACCTTAGTCACCTCTTGCCTACGTCAGGCAGCACGGGCAGCCCCAAGTTGGTACGCCACTGCTACGGCAACATCGAAGCGGCAGGATTGAATATATCCACTTTCTTCCAACTCAAACCCGAAGACCGTCCGCTTATGGTATTGCCCTTATATTATACTATGGGACTGTCTATGGTCTTCAGTCATTTGCGCATAGGTGCCACTGTCCTCATCACGGGACTGAGTATGACCGACCCTAAGTTCTGGGCATTCCTCAAAGACCAACACGCCACCTCGTTCACAGGCGTACCGTATAGTTTCCAAATCCTCAACCTGATGCGGTTCTTCCGAATGGATTTGCCCGACTTGGAACTGCTCACACAGGGAGGAGGGAAAATGCCGACCGACCTCAACCTCAAGTTTGCCGAATACTGTCGCGACCACAACAAACGGTGGATTGCCACCTACGGACAGTCGGAGTGTACGGCACGAATGGCATATCTCCCTGCCAAATGGGCGATAGAGAAAGTCGGCAGTATCGGAATCGCTGTACCTAACGCCGAGTTGTCTCTCTTGGCGGAAGACGGCACGCCCGTCACTGTTCCGCACGCCGAAGGCGAGATGTGTTATCGTGGAAAGAATGTAACAATGGGCTACGCACGCTGTCTTGCCGACTTGGCTTTGGGAGACGAACGGCACGGGTTCATACGCACGGGCGACTTGGCGTACTTCGACGAAGACGGCTGCTACTATATCGTCGGACGTATGGGACGCTTCCTCAAACTGTTCGGTATGCGTGTCGGACTGGACGAATGTGAACAAATCCTGCAAACCGACTGCGGTGCTGAGTGTGCCTGCGTGGGGACGGACGAGAAGATGGTTGTGTACATCACCGATCCTGCCAAGCAGGAAGATGTGAAGAACACCCTTGTGCAAAAGACGCACATCGTTGCCACCTCCTTTGAGATACGTGTTATACCCGAAATCCCGAAGAACGAGACGGGCAAGAAACTGTATAGTAAACTTTCAAACCAATAAATACAATGACTAACTTGGAAAAATATAACGCCATCTTTGGCGAAGTCTTTGGAGTAACCGCTGACCAACTGGGAGACAACTTCTCCAAAGAGACGGTCAGCGAGTGGGACTCCGTGCACCAACTGAACATCATCTCTCTTATGGAGGAGACTTTCGACTTGATGCTCGACCCCGAAGACATTATGGCTTGCACGAGTTACGCCGCCGGCAAAGACATCCTCACCCGCAACGGCATAGAACTATAGCACTATGGCACGCTGGACAATAAAGAATGTACGCCTTGCAGGTGTTTCTGCTTGTATGCCGAAGCATATTGTCAAGACAGCAGATATACCTCTTTTCAACAAAGAGGAAGCCGCGGTTTTTGATAATACCGTAGGCATCCGTGAACGTCGTATAGGTCCTGATACACTATGTGCATCTGATATGTGCCAAGCGGCAGCAGAGAAACTCTTGGCAGAAATGGGTTGGGAGCGTGATAGCATAGATATGTTGGTCTTTGAGTCTGTAACAGCAGATTTTCACCCAACCCCACCTACATCGTGTGTACTTCAAGACCGCCTCGGATTATCTACCGACTGCTTTTGCTTAGACTTGCCTATGGGATGTTGCGGTACACTATATGCTATCAATGTCGCAGGCAATATGTTGTCCTCCGGCGACATTCATAGAGCGTTGTTATTGGTGGGCGACACTGCTTTGCGTATGGGGTCAATGCAGGACAAAAGTCGTGTTCCTCTCTTTGGCGACTGCGGTACTGCCATTGCATTGGAATACGACACCACAGCAGAAGACATCATTATTGATTTCCATACATTAGGTAGCGGTTATAAGGCACTTATGACACCCCACGGAGGTTTTCGGCACCCTATGACCCCGGACTCCTTTACATTGGAAGATTTTGGAAATGGCATCATTCGTGCCCCGAAAGACACGCTCATAGATGGCATGTCTGTATTGACATTCGCCATCTCACGCCCGCCAAGGTCTATACAACAACTAATTGATGATTACCATATTGATGTAAATACGGATATTGACTATTTCCTTATTCACCAAGCCAATAAGTTAATAGTTGATCGTGTGGTTAAGAAATTGCACCTACCCGTTGACAAAGTCCCTTACGACTTGGAAGAGTTTGGCAATTTAGGTGGTGCTAGTATCCCCTCTTTAATGGTAACTCGCATTGCAGATGCGCTTCGTAGTAATAAGCCCACTCGTATGTTGGCATCCTCTTTTGGTTTAGGTCTCAGTTGGGGTACTATGCTCCTGACTGCGAACAACGTAATCATCCCTGATTTGATAGAAATATGAAGTTATGGCAACCGTAGCAATCATAGGAGGAGGACTGCAAGCCCTATCTGCAGCATATTCTCTGAAACAAAAAAAACACAGAGTGGTATGTATTGCCAGCGAGAATAACCTGAAGTATTTCCGATATATAGATACATATATTGAGAATACTGCCGCATCAGATGCTGCAACTATTTCATTATTCATAAGCATATTCCAATCAGAGCATATTGATGTAGCCATACCGATGAGTGACAAGATGGCTAAGTTGCTCAGTGTACACAGAGAGGAGATAGAACAATTCACACCTACCAAGTGCGCTGTCCCTGAATACAATGTATTTGAACAGGGAGCAGATAAGGCACTGTTAATGCACTTCTTGGAGAAGCATTCTTTCTCCCATCCCAAGACTCGGGATATTACCACAGATAATATACAATCTGCAGCATCCTATGTAGGCTTTCCTGCTTTGATAAAACCCAATCACTCTGTAGGTGCACGCGGTATTACATTGGTAAATACCATAGCGGAATTAAACGACAAACTACCTGCCATTCAACAGCAATATGGAGAGTGTACACTCCAGGAATACATTGACAATGGCAATAAACCTTACTACAACGTAATGTTGTATCGAGGGAAAAACGGACACATCTTGGCATATACTATTATTGAAATTCTCCGTTTCTATCCGATTAAAGGCGGTAGCAGTTCTTATTGCAGGACTATCACCGATGACACGCTCTTAAATGAATGTAGCCGAATATTGGACGCACTCCAGTGGGAAGGTATGGCAGATTTTGATGTTCTGCGAAATAGCAAAGGAGAATACAAAATCATAGAAATCAATCCGCGTGTTCCTGCTTCTCTTCGGGCTGCTGACATAGCAGGAGTTAATTTCCCTGATATTATTGTACGTGACGTGTTAGGTCTCCCACAAGAGCCGTATACTTATTCTACTGACAAGTACCTGCGCTTTTTCGGGTTGGACATCATGTGGTTTATTCATTCCCCACAACGCTTTACTGCCCATCCCAATTGGTTCTGTAGTATAGGCAAAAACACCTGTTTTCAAGACATCTATGCTTCTGCCCCTTCTACTTGGTTCGCATGGTTAATAGATGGCATTCACAAACTAAAACAACGCAAAAAATTACACCAATAGTGGCAACTATGAATATCCTGACTTTTGACATCGAAGAATGGGCTATAGAAATGGCGCGTATAGGAGGTCCTCGTCCTCATAGGATGGAAGAATATGATTCCCTTTTAGGTCAAGTATTGGACATTTTGGAGGAGAGAAATATCTTGGCAACGTTCTTCTGTACGGGAAAGATGGCTTTGGAATTTCCATCTGTTGTCAAAAGCATTGCATCAAAAGGTCATGAAATTGCGTGCCACTCTTTTCAACATACTTGGTGCAACAAAATGAATCGCCACGAATTAGAAGAGGATACGTATGCCGCAATAAATGCCATTGAACAATGTATAGGAGAAAAAGTCAAAGGATATCGTGCTCCTGCTTTTTCTATTGGGGGAAATAATACCTATGCCTTTGAGATATTAGCAAAAAACGGCATTGAATATGACTCTTCCGTCTTTCCTGCGCACCGCGACTTTGGAGGATTTCCCTCTTTCGAGTATGATATACCAACCATCATTGAGTCCAATGGAATACAACTCCATGAATTTCCAATACCAATGATGAACATTATAGGAAAACGTATAGCATACTCTGGAGGTGGCTATTTCAGACTATTTCCACTATTTGTCGTGCAGCATACTATGAATAGTCATTCTTATTCTATGCTGTATTTTCATATGGGAGATTTAGTACAAGAGCATAAAGAAATGATGACGCGAGATGCATATGAGAAGTATTTCAAGGAAAAAGGAACCCTAAAGAGGCGACTTATTAGATGCTTAAAAAGTAATATCAGTATGGGAAATGCACTGGATAAACTCAATACCTTGATAAAAAGAAATGACCTTATAAATCTCAGTATTGCGAATGAAACCATTGTGTGGAAAAAACAACCTTCTGTAAAATTTTGATACTACACAAATATGAGTATAAGAAGTAAACTTTGGTGTACAATTAGCAATTTGAGCATTCTTTATTTACGCAGGAAGTATAAGATGAGTATTGGAGAGGATGTCCGCATTTCATGGAAGGCTCGTTTAGATAAAACGGTTAATCCGCAAGGCATTCATATCGGTCATAGAACATGGATATTAGCAGGTGCTGTCATATTGTCGCACGACCACTGCCGTCATCTGAAGGCGGATACCTACATCGGCAGCGATTGTGTTATAGGAATCAATGCTATCATTATGCCAGGCTTACACATTGGTAATCAAGTAATTATAGGGGGGGGTAGCGTGGTTACAAAGGATATTCCTGATAATTGCATCGCCGTTGGTAATCCTGCCAAAGTCATCAAGACGGGCATCAAAGTGTACAACGGACAAATCATAAACAACGCAAACGAGTAAAACAAAGACGCAATATAGATGTACAAACATTGCCTCAAACGTGTATTGGATTTCTGCATCGCACTGGTTGCACTTATCTGCTTGAGTCCGTTGCTGCTTGTAGTAACTATATGGCTGCACTTTGCCAATCAAGGTGCAGGAGCATTCTTCACACAGGAGCGGCCCGGCAAGGACGCAAAGATATTCAAGGTTATCAAGTTCAAGACGATGACCGACGAGCGTGACAGCAATGGTAACCTGTTGCCCGATGCACAACGTCTGACCAAAGTAGGGCGGTTCGTACGTTCCACTTCCATTGACGAGTTACCCCAACTCTTCAATGTACTCAAAGGAGATATGGCACTCATAGGACCTCGTCCCCTGTTGGTCAAATACCTGCCCTTGTACACCAAAGAGCAGATGCGGCGCCACGAAGTACGTCCGGGCATCACGGGTTGGGCGCAAGTCAATGGGCGCAACGCCATCACGCACACCAAGAAGTTCGAGTACGACGTATGGTATGTGGACCACCTGACGTTTGCACTCGACTGCAAAATCATTGGTATGACTATCCACAACGTCTTTCACCGTGAGGGTATATCCACAGCCGGCGAAGCCACTGCCCCCACCTTCGACGGAACCAACTGACACACATTCCAGATAATGGCGTAAAATTTGGCATAACAACACAAAAAGAGTTGTACACTTCACAAAAAGAGCATAACTTTGCAGGTAAAACAAGAAAGTATACTTATATATTTATTGCAAAAACAACAAAGTATACTTTATAATACAATATAAATGATTGACAAGCAAAATATCAAACAGATTATCGGGGAACGACAAGAAGAATTGTTATCCATTCAGATAGTGGAAAGACCTATGCAATTTGACAGGTCGTCTAATTATGTATTGATAGGTCCTCGCCGTGCAGGCAAATCATATATGTTGTATTGGTATATACAGCAATTGATCAAGAATAAAGGGGCTTCCATCCAACAAATTCTCTATATCAACTTCGAAGATGAACGTATAGCCCTAATACAAGCACACGAACTTGGCATTTTACTCGAAGCCTATCAAGAAATGTACCCCACAGAGAAACCGTGGATATTCCTTGATGAGATACAAAATATAGTCGGTTGGGAAAAGTTTGCACGCCGCTTGGCAGATAGTAAGTATCATGTTATGATAACGGGAAGCAATGCTAAAATGTTGAGTTCCGAAATCGCAACCACATTAGGCGGCAGGTATATAGCCCGCGAGGTATTTCCTTTCTCATTTGCTGAATATCTGACCTACTGCGGATTGACATTACAACCCAATTGGGAATATATGCCGGCACAACGCCTGCAAGTAAAAAACAAGATAACATCTTATTTACAATATGGCGGTTTTGCAGAGACTTTCGATAAAGCGGATAAGCGGGAATGGCTCAATTCGCTGTATCAAAAAATCATTATGGGTGACATTGTAGAACGAAATGCTATCCGCAATCCGCGTGTTTTCCGTTTATTGGCACGTAAATTGGCAGATTCGGTAATGCAACCGACGTCTATTGCCAGACTGCAACATTTGATAATTTCTACAGGAGATAGAATCAGTATTCCTATACTGAAAGATTATCTTGACTATATGCGCGAAGCCTACCTTGTTTTTGAAATTCCCAACCTCGCTTCTCATTTGGCAGAACAGGCAACGGCTAAAAAAAGGTATTTCATAGACAATGGGATATTAAATTTATTCTTGCATAACGATGTGGCTAAACTTTTGGAGAACATTGTAGCGATTCATCTGCATAAAAAATATACCAATAATGATGAATACCGATTGTTTTACTACAATAGAGGTGTAGAAGTGGATTTTTGTATTCCTGAAGAATCACTAGCGATACAAGTCTCATAAATATGGACGATATAACTACCGCTGAACGTGAAACCAATGCATTACTGAAATTTACAAAACAATATCCTGAGTATAAAGGAATAATTATTACTTACGATACAGAAAAAGAATTGGAAATCAATGGACAAGTAATACATATTATTCCACTTTGGAAATGGCTGATTCAACAATAAACATATCCAATTATGAACAAACGAATATATCTTTGTCTCGCACATATGAGCGGGAATGAAATGAAGTACATCCAAGAGGCTTTCGATACCAACTGGGTAGTGCCTCTCGGACCGAATGTAAACGGATTTGAAGAAGACCTGAAGCAGTTTGTAAGCAGTTGCGACAATGCTGAAATAGCACAACAACTGCAAAGCAAACAGGTGGTGGCACTCTCTGCGGGTACGGCTGCCGTACATCTGGCATTGATAGCGTGCGGAGTGCAAGCAGGCGATGAGGTGTGCGTACAGTCGTTCACTTTCTGTGCCAGCAGCCATCCTATCAAGTACCTCGGTGCAACACCCGTGTTCATTGACTCGGAGAAAGACTCATGGAATATGGACCCTGCACTATTGGAACAGGCTATTCTCGACCGCAAAGCCAAGACGGGCAAATATCCCAAAGCCATCATTCCCGTAGCACTCTACGGTATGCCCTATCGCATACACGAGATACTGGCAATAGCCGACAAGTACGGTATCCCCGTGATAGAAGATGCCGCAGAGGGTTTCGGCAGCCGCTATGCCGGACAGGTATTAGGCACCTTCGGCAAGTATGGAGTGCTGTCTTTCAACGGCAACAAGATGATAACCACTTCGGGCGGCGGCGCACTGATTTGCCCCGACGAGGCTGCCAAGCAGAAAGTGATGTGGTACGCCACACAGGCACGTGAGGCATACCCCTACTACCAGCATGAGGCGATAGGTTACAACTACCGCTTGTCGAATATCTGTGCCGGTATCGGACGCGGGCAGATGACCGTTGTGGACGAGCATATACGTCACCACAAGCACATCGCCGGCCTCTATGAGAAAGCCTTTGCCGAGATAGACGGTATCACGTTCCACAAGAACCCCGCCCCCGAGTACGACAGCAACTACTGGTTGAACACTATCGTGCTTGACCCTGCACTGCGTATCGCAGGGCAGGAACACGCTTACGAAGTAGCCGTACAAGGTGCTGTGGGCGGTGCTGCAGGTGTAACCCACCAAGCAGCGACATTGCGTACCGATTGTGAACCAAACGACAATGTTGAGGCACTGCGTATGTATCTTGACCAAGCAGGCATCGAGTCCCGCCCGCTATGGAAACCCATGCACAAGCAACCCGTCTATAAAGACGCTCCCGCTTACGTGAATGGTGTGAGTGAGTCTCTGTTCAAGGTGGGTATGTGCCTGCCGTCGGGACCTATGGTCAGCGACGAAGATGTGGCATACATAGTGGAAACTATCAAAAAAGCAATTATTCAATAAACTGATAAATATGGCATTTTTCGGGTTATTCGGGAAAGAGAAAAAAGAGACTTTGGATAAGGGGTTGGAAAAGTCCAAAGAGTCGGTATTGAGCAAAATCGGACGGGCAATCGCGGGCAAAAGCACCGTGGACGATGATGTATTGGACAAGTTGGAAGAGGCACTCATCACCTCCGATGTGGGTGTGGAGACCACGCTGCGTATCATAGAACGCATACAGGCACGCGTAAAACGCGACAAATACCTCGGAACAGACGAACTGCACCGAATTTTGGAAGAAGAGATTGCAGCCTTGCTTGCCGAAAACAACACGGGCGATGTGTTCGATTTTGATGCTCCGCTACCTTGCAAACCATACGTTATCATGGTGGTGGGCGTAAACGGCGTGGGCAAGACGACGACCATCGGGAAACTGGCTTATCAATACAAAAAAGCAGGCAAAAAGGTCTATCTCGGTGCGGCAGACACATTCCGTGCGGCTGCCGTGGAGCAACTTTGTATCTGGGGCGAGCGGGTCGGAGTACCGGTTATCAAGCAGCAACAAGGCTCCGATCCTGCCAGCGTGGCATACGATACATTAGCCAGTGCAAAAGCCAATGATGCGGATGTAGTGCTGATAGATACCGCCGGACGTTTGCATAACAAAGTGAACCTGATGAACGAACTGACCAAAATAAAGAACGTGATGCAAAAGGTAGTGCCCGGCGCACCGCACGATGTGATGCTCGTTTTGGACGGCAGTACGGGACAAAATGCGTTTGAGCAGGCACGGCAGTTTACGGCTGCGACACAAGTTACTTCGCTGGCAATCACAAAGTTGGATGGTACAGCCAAAGGTGGTGTAGTGATCGGCATCAGCGACCAATTCAAGATACCCGTGCGCTACATCGGGTTGGGCGAAAAGATGGAAGACCTACAAGCGTTCAACAAAGAAGAGTTTGTCAAATCACTGCTATAAACCGACTAAATTGTACATTATGAAAAGGTGGTTTATATTTATTATGCTTTTGCTGCCATTGTTCGGATATGCAGCACAAGAGTTGGTGCTGCTCTACCCGTCCGGAAAAGAAATGAAAACGGATCTGGCAGCCATTGGCAAACTGGAATTTTCGTCCGATTCAGTCTTTCTCATTTCGCATAGCGGAACACGATTAGGGGCAGAAGCAAAGGGGAAATTACAACATATTCGCTTTGTCCGAAAGTCCGTTTCCAATATAGATACCCCAGAGGAGACAGGTATTTCCATTTATCCGAATCCTGCCACAAGTACACTGACTATCAGTGGCATAGAGCACTATACCACAGCACGTATCTATACAACAAACGGACAATTCCTGCAAGCCGTCGCGCTCTCTGAAGGCTCTAATACGCTATCGGTAGAATCACTGAGTGCCGGCACATATCTGCTGCAAATCAACACGGATGTAGTTCGCTTGCTCAAGCAATAACGTTAAGCGGGCGATGTTAGGATATTATAAAATAAAATTAACAAATATTCTACCCTATCCTATACCTATCCTATGCGCATCCTATGCGTATCCTATAACAAAATAAGGCTGCCTTTTTCGGCAGCCTTACCCATCTATTGTTAATTGTTTTTATCTTTATTTGCCGGACTTGTCAGATTCTACCGACTCTGTCGTGGCATTTTCCTGATTGTGTTTTGTTCCTTTATGACGGTTCATCAAGCCAATCACGCAGAAAGGCACAATGAACATCGCCAAAAAGACCAATGTCAGGATAATAATTGAAGTATCCATAATATGGTCAATTTGTAAATCTGTTAGTTTGTAAATTATTGCCGAATTCGACAATGATATGGACGATGCGGGACGCATCGTCGCCATAGTGTTCATACTCTGCTTGGGAGTATGAACACTATACAAACCGACCGATTACCAGAATGTATTAAATGGGAAAGATATATCTTCAGCAGGCAGGCCGACAACCAATGCCTCTGCATACGATATATCCGTATTCAAACGATGTGATAAAGCCGTTTCTTCGGCTACAGAAAGGGCTAAATTAGGAGTACGCATATTGGTGTAATCATTCTGCACCGTGCGTGAATGTGTTTCATAGCGACGCCCCAACGCATTGTTCGCTAATGCGGGAGAATACCCAGACAATGCAAAATCGGATACATAATCCACCTCGAAGAAGGTTTGTTCCTGCTCTGTAGTGAATGTTACCTGCTGCCGTCCCCTACTCACTTGTACACATAGGGGATTGCCGTTAAAGCGCAAGACCGCACTAACAGCAAGCAACAAAAATATGTAGAACCGATGTTTCACGTTTGGAACGCTAATTATCGTATTTACTTGCAATAACGTTAATTATCGTTAATTTGGCGTTAATTATTCCGGAAAAATATATAATTAACCATATAATTAAGCCATTAATTCTTCATTCCTAATTCGTAATTATTTCTGCGTGGCAAAATACTTCCAAAGGGGAGCAGCGTGGAGAGCCTGAATGATTTCGCCCTGTTCCAATAGTTGACGCACATCGGCTTTGTCCATAATATGCACGTGGATGTCCTCTGTGCGCTCCTGGTGCTGCTCCCGCCTTTTCTCCACCCCCGTAGCCAAAAACGTATAAGAGAGATTGTTATGGTTTCCCGGATTGGGCGACAAGACCATAAACTGCTGCCACTCGCCGCCCTCATAGCCCGTTTCTTCACTCAGTTCGCGCTTCGCCGCCTCAAGCGGTGTCTCACCCGGGTCGATTACCCCCGCCACCAACTCATAGTGGGTCTCACCCAATCCGTGACGATACTGATCCTCCATCACCATTTGTCCGTCTTTGGTAATGGCAATGACATTGATCCAACAAGGGAATTCCAACACAAAATAGGCAGGTATAACCACCCCGCTCGGCAGTTCGACCGTGTCCTGACGGACATTGAGCCAAATGCCTTTGCTGAGTAGTTTCTCACTCCGCAGCACTTTCCATTTGCGGTTTTCCAATTTCTCTATCATACACGCTTTTCCATTTGAGTGTCATATATATCATTCGTGCCACGAGGTGGGCAAAATAACCTATATATAAGGCTTGTGCGCCGCACCAACGGTAAGCAAGCCCGTAGCCGGACACAAACGCTATCGCAGCAAAAATCATACCATTGCGAATCTCTTTGCCTGCCGTGGCACCCACAAAAATACCATCCCACAAAAATGCCAATGCGGAAACGACCGGCATTGCTATCAGCCACCCCATATACGGCACAGCAGCGGACAGCACGGACGCATCGTTTGTCAATAACCGGATACACCCTTCGCCCGTTACGAGATAGAGCAAAGAGAACGCCATACCGATACCGGAAGCCCATACTAACAGGGTACGAATGGCATTTTTCAGCAATGTGAATTGCTTTTCGCCAACGAACCGCCCCACCAACGCCTCTCCCGCATAGGCAAAGCCATCGATGAAATAGGAGAAAAGCATAAAGAGTTTCATCATTATGGCTGATACCGCCAGTTCGGTATCGCCGTATCGGGATGCCAAAGCGGTAAAACCGACATAGACCACCATAAAGCAGAGCGATCGGATAAACAGGTTACCATTCAGCACCAGCAGCCGGCGCATAAAGCGGAAGTCAGTAAGCATCTGCCAAACGGCGGTACTATGCAACGTGGTGCGGTATTTGGTCGCTACAATGCTGACCGACAGCAGCAGTCCAGAATACTGGGCAATCAGCGTGCCGTACGCCACACCTATCGCCCCGAAAGGAGTATAGACAGCCAGCAGGTAACTAACAACGATATTCACCACATTGACAAGGATGTCGGTTGCCATCGGACTGATGGTATCCTGCATACCGATAAACCACCCCTTGAATGCCATCAGACTGAGCGTGGCAGGTGCCGCCCAGATACGCACGAAGAAATACTTGCGGGCAAAGGCTGCCACCTCGGGCGAGCAAGGCACACACGCCAAGACGGCAGTAACAAACATCCATTGTATCGCCCAGACAAACAATGCCCCCAGAAGGGCGATGCCGATACTCTGCGTAAAAAGCCGGCAGCACTCCGCTGTATCTCTGCGTCCGAAAGCCTGCGCCGTCAGCCCCGATGTCCCCACCCGCAGAAAGCCGAAATTCCAGTAGAGCAAATCAAACAGCAGTGTGCCGATAGCAATACCACCAATAGCAGAAGCATCGGATATATGCCCCACAATAGCCGTATCCACCAGCCCGACCAAAGGAATGGTGATATTCGCCAAGATACTCGGCAATGCCAGATGGAGAATACGGCGGTTCAATTAAGAATTAACGATTATACATAATATATACCTTATTTCCAATCTAAATGCTCTGCCTGCGAGACAGACAGAACATTGGGGTTCTTTGTTCTTTGTTCTGATTCTGTGTCTTATTTCTTCTCCTTGACAAGCAGGACGGAAACGGCACCTAAGAACAGCAGCACACCGGCAACGACCAACATACCGACTTGCATATCACGGCACAAACCATTCAGCAACACACCGCCCAACAATGCCGCCACAATCTGCGGGAGACAAATCGTGCAGTTGAATAGTCCAAGCAGCGTTCCCATACGCTTGCTGCCCTCTATGGCGTTGGTGAAAAGCGTAAATGGCAAAGCCAACATTGCCGCCCAAGCCGCACCAATCAAGGCATAACTCAGCCAAAGTACGTACTGATTATGAACAAAGAAAATTGACACAAAACCGATCCCGCCAATCACAAGCGACAATATATATGCTCCCTTGTTGCCCATTTTATGCTCTATTGCGGGCAGGAGAGCCGCCCACAGCAGCGAACCTACCGCCTGGATGGCAAAACATACACCTACCCAGTTGCCGGCGTTTTGGAAAGCCTCATGGGCGGTGTTCTGTCCGTCCCAACCGAAACACTGCGAGGCAATGGCTCCGTTGGAGTATGTCCACATATACATAAACGCCGCCCAGCAGAAGAACTGTACAAGCCCGATAGTAAGAAACGCACTGACAATGCGTTTCTTATCCGAGGCATCATCCGTCGCAGCGGACTCGTCTTGCTTTTTATTCAGCCCGTGGAACTCGGCATATTCGCGCGGGTTCATCTCCTTTACGGCAAAGAATGTGTACAACACACACAGAATCAATATAGCCGCACCGATATAGAACGACCATTTGACAGAATCGGGAATAACCCCCTCGGGAGCCGTATTGGCAAGACCTATCCACGTAAAGAAAATCGGGAACAGATAGCCCACCAGCGAACCGGCATTGCACAACGCCGACTGGATGGCATACGCCGTACCTTTCTGCTCTTCGTTAACCATATCGCCCACCATCATCTTAAAGGGCTGCATGGCTATATTGATGGATGTATCAAGAAACATCAGCGAAAAAAGCCCGAACCACATAGCGGCATTAAGCCCAAGAAACAGCCCCTGTTGGAACGTAAAATCACCCGCATTGGGCAGCAGCACCATCACCGCCACAGCAATAATGGCACCGATAAGCAGGTAAAACTTGCGACGACCAAACACAGGTCCGAGCCATGTCTTATCCGACAGCAGACCTATCAACGGTTGCACGATCATACCCATCAGTGGGGGCAGAATCCAAAAAAAACTCAATGTGTGCGGGTCTGCTCCGAGTGTAGCAAAAATACGGGAAATGTTGGCACTCTGCAAGGCATAGGCAATCTGTACGCCGAAAAAACCGAAACTGAGATTGAAAAGTTGCCCGAAAGACAAATTACGTTTTTCCATTTTGTTATCCAAAGTATTGATTTTGGACAAAAGTACTGCTTTTTTCCGAGCCGTACAAGTTTTTTCTCTTTTTTCAAATAAAAAGTTTGCAGAACAAAAAAAAATGACTACCTTTGCACTACAAATATCCGTTCTTTTACGGTAAAAAACGGACAAAATATCCGACCTCCGAATACAATACACCTTATATACTATATATAGATGAACGTAACGCATGAACAGTTGACTGAAGCACTGCAACGCTACTTTGGTTTTGACAGTTTCAAAGGTAACCAGGAAGCCATCATACGCAATGTGATGGAGGGGCACGACACGTTTGTACTGATGCCTACCGGCGGCGGCAAGAGTCTGTGCTATCAGTTGCCATCGCTGATTATGGACGGTATGGCAATAGTCATATCGCCGCTGATTGCGTTGATGAAAAACCAAGTGGACGCTATGCGCAACTACTCGGACGAGCAGGGCATAGCCCATTTCATCAATTCGTCGCTCTCGCGCCCCGAAATCAATGCTGTCAAAGAAGATGTGCTGGCCGGCAAAACCAAACTGCTCTATTTGGCTCCTGAGAGTCTGCAAAAAGCAGAGAACGTGGACTTTCTGAAAAGCGTTAAGATCTCTTTTTATGCAGTGGACGAAGCGCATTGTATATCAGAATGGGGACACGATTTCCGCCCCGAATACAGCCACATCCGCTCTATGGTGCAGCGTATCGGCAAGGCTCCGATCATTGCACTGACCGCTACGGCAACACCCAAAGTACAGAAAGATATCCAGAAAAACCTCGGTATGCCCGATGCCACGGTATTCAAAAGTTCGTTCAACCGACCGAACCTGTACTATGAAGTACGTCCGAAGACAAAAGACATTGACCGCGAGGTTATCAAATACATCCGCTCTATGGAAGGCAAATCGGGTATAGTCTATTGTTTGGCGCGAAAAGAGGTGGAGGATCTGGCACAGATACTGATTGTAAACGGTATCTCCGCCCGCCCGTACCATGCAGGAATGGATGCAGCCACGCGCAGTGCCACACAGGATGCGTTCCTGATGGAGGAATGTCAGGTGATTGTGGCAACTATCGCTTTCGGTATGGGTATCGACAAACCCGATGTACGTTTTGTCATCCACTACGATATACCCAAATCGCTGGAGGGCTACTATCAGGAGACCGGTCGTGCGGGGCGCGACGGCGGCGAGGGACAGTGTATCTGTTTCTATTCGCCCGACGACATCGAGCGGCTGCGCCGTTTCCAGCAGGGCAAACCCGTCAAGGAAGTGGAAATAGGCAACCAACTGCTGTTTGAGACGCAGTCGTATGCCGAATCAACCATCTGCCGGCGCAAACTGCTGCTACACTATTTCGGCGAGGAATACAACCAGGACAACTGCGGCAACTGCGACAACTGCAAGAAGACCTATCGGATGATGGATGCGCATGAGTTGCTCAGTCTCACACTCGAAACCATACAGCAACTCAACGAGAAATTCAAAGCCGACCATATCGTGGACATTCTCCACGGCAATAATACCGCTGATATTCAGAGTTATAAGCATACCGAACTGGAGAACTACGGTGCGGCATCCGATATAGAAGAATCAACGCTCTATGCCATTATCCGTCAGGCTATGCTCAGCGGCTATTTGAGCAAAGACATAGATTCGTATGGTGATTTGAAAATCACCTCGGACGGCAAGAAATATATCCGCCGTCCGACCAAATTCGAGGTGCCCATTGAGGTGCGCGACGAGGAAAACGAGGATATAGACAACGGAGCGGTAGCCTGCGCAGCAGCCGACGATGTACTGTTCTCCATACTGAAAGATGTGCGCAAAAAACTGTCGAAGAAATGCGATGTCCCGCCGTTTGTTATCTTCCAAGACCCGTCTCTCGAAGCGATGGCTACCACCTACCCCATCACAATGGAGGAACTGATGACCATACCCGGTGTGGGTGTGAGCAAAGCGAAACGCTACGGCGATGAGTTCCTGCGTGTCATCAAAGAGTATGTCGAGGAAAACGAGATTATCCGACCCGAAGACCTGCGCATACGCACAGTGGCGAAAAAATCCACCCGCAAAAAACAGATCATTGCGGCTATCGACCGCCGCGTGGATCTTGACGACCTCGCCGAATCCAACGGAATGTCGATGGAGGAAATGCTCGACGAGTTGGAGGCGATTGTTTTCTCAGGAACGAAAGTGAATATCAACTATTTCATTGAAGAGGTACTTGACCCCGACGAGGAAGAGGAGATATATGACTATTTCAAGAATGCCGAGAGCGATGACCTCAAAACGGCGATGGACGAACTCGGAGAGGACTACTACGATGTGATTCATGTCCGTCTCGTGCGTATCAAATTCCACTGCGACCTTGGAAACTAATGCATAATGCGTAATTAAGAGTAGGAAAAATCAAACATCCTTTATGCTTTCTTTCTTATAGAAAAGTGAGGTGGATGTGAGGAGGATAAGCCTATCTTGCCACTCCGAAAAACAGAACATACTCGGCATATTAATTGTTAATTGTTAATTGTTAATTGAACAACTTGCATAAAAACGAAATAGATATTATCACGTTGGGTTGCTCCAAAAACCTTGTGGATGCCGAGCGGCTGATGCACCAACTGGAATTAGCCGGCTATCGCTGTGTTCACGATGCGGAAGACCCGAAAGGTGAGATTGCCGTTATCAACACCTGCGGTTTCATCGGCGATGCCAAAGAGGAGAGTATCAATACCATTCTTCAGTTTGCCGACCGCAAGACGCACCGCAAACTGCGCCAACTGTATGTAATGGGCTGTCTCAGCGAGCGTTACCTGCACGAATTGGAGACCGAAATCCCCGAGGTGGACAAATGGTACGGCAAATTCGACTTTATGCGCCTGATCGACGACCTCAAAGCACAGCCCAAGAGCGACGACGGGTGCGGCTACAAACGTACGCTTACCACCCCGAAACACTATGCCTACATCAAGATTTCAGAGGGCTGCAACCGTTTTTGCTCCTATTGCGCCATTCCGCTCATCACGGGCAGACACACCTCGCGCCCGATTGAGGAGATACTTGAGGAGGTACAATGGCTTGTTGCTCAAGGAGTAAAGGAGTTTAATATCATAGCACAAGACCTGTCGAGTTATGGGCTTGACCTCTACAAAGAGCAACGCCTGCCCGAACTGATAGACCGGATGGCACAGATCGACGGTGTGCATTGGATTCGGCTCCACTATGCCTACCCCACCGATTTTCCGGACGGTATCCTGGAGGTTATGGCAAAGCACCCGAATGTGTGCAAGTACCTTGACATCGCCTTGCAACATTGCAGCGACCATATGCTCACTATGATGCGCCGCCATATCACCCGTGCGGAACAGGATGCACTCATCGCGCGCATACGCACAAGCGTACCGAATATATGTATCCGCACCACCTTGTTGGTCGGGCACCCCGGTGAGACCGAAGAGGATTTCGAGGAACTGAAACAATGGGTGTGCGAAATGCGTTTCGACCGAATGGGTGCCTTTGCCTACTCCGACGAAGAGGGTACGTATGCCAACCTGCACTATCGGGACGACATCCCGCAAGAGGTGAAAGACCGCCGCGTAGCAGAGATAATGGCTATACAACAGGAGATTTCGGGCGCACTGATGCTACAGAAAGTAGGCAAAACACTGGATGTGGTCATCGACCGCGAGGAACCCGATTATTACATCGGTCGTACCCAGTTCGATTCGCCCGAAGTGGACTGTGAGGTGCTGATAGACAAAGAACATACATTGCAGACAGGTGATTTTTATCCGGTTAGGATTACACGTGCCGAGGAATTCGATCTGTACGGCACACTCGGAAAAGAAGAAGATTTATGCTGACAAAAGACTTGATAAATAACATTGCAGAGACCACCGGTATGACCAAGAAACGCGTGGAGGAACTGCTCAATGCTACCAATGCCATAATACGCGATGCATTGATAGAGGGAAAGGCTGTATCCCTGCAAGGATTGGGTACATTGGAAATCAAACGGAAAGAAGAACGCACTTTTGTTCATCCTCGCACAGGGGTGAAAAGTACCAGCCCCGCAAGAAACCAACTCTGCTTCAAGCCTGCTGCCAACATCAAAGACGAACTGAAAAACATCTAAACCATGGCAGACAAACTGAGTAGTACAGACCTACGTCGTGCCGTCATGGTACGCACAGGTGCCTCCGAAGAAGAGGTTACCCTGTTTCATAATGCCCTCAAAGAACAGATTGTAGGGGCAATGCGCACAGATGATAAACAAGTTAAAATCAACGGATTGGGTACATTCCGTCTGCAAGGTATAGCCCCACGCAAGAGTGTCAACATTGCCACAGGCGAGAGCATCATTATCGAAGGCTACAACAAACTGACTTTTGTTCCCGAAATCAGTGTCAAAGAATTGGTATATAACAATCCTTTGCCGACCGGGGACACAGACGCATCGTCCGCAGTAACCCATATTAACACGAAACAGCCACTGCCCGACAAGAAACAACAAGATAGCGAGTTCAATCCCTTGAAGAAACTTGGCGAGCAGGCAGACGAAATAGTAGATATCCTGGCCACTCTCGGGCAAGGACCGAAAGCAAAAAGCGAAGAACCACACTCCGCCCCGACTCCCCCAATCCCCCTCAAAGAGGAGAATGTAGCCCAAACGGTTTCATCGAAAGAGCCTGTTGCTCCCAAGAAAACACCTATGGAACCGATAGAGATTGAACCTGTTATTTCAAAGGAAGATGAGAAAGTGCAAACACCTGCAAAAGCAAAGAAGAAATACCATTTCTTGCGCGACACGTTGATTTGTGTCAGTTGTTTGCTGCTGGTATTGGCAGGCGGCTACATTTTCCTGCGTGAAACCCTCAGCCGGTGGGTGGATTCGCTCCGTGAGCCGCCCGCTGCAGAGGTTGTAGCAGTAAAGACACCAATACCCGTGGCAATAGATACTACAGCAAATACAGTATCTACGGAGGATATGGAAACTACCACAGGAACTATACCTTTGGCATACACCGAGTTTATTGCTACCGAGCGTGTGCGCAATGGTAGCCGTCTCGCCCAAATTGCCCGCCGCCACTACGGTGAGGACAAGATGGATCTGTGGGTATATATCTACGATGCCAACAAGGATATTATTGATAATCCCAATGCCATCAAGGTGGGTACCGAATTGCGTGTCCCCCGCTTGACGGAGCAACAAATGGATTTGACCAATCCCGATACACAGGCACAGATAGAGCAACTCAAAGCACAAATAGAAATACCCGGCAAGTGAACGGACAAGTGATACATATAGAGAACGCTTGCACAAACAACCTAAAGCATGTAAGTGTGGATATACCCCGTAATCAACTGGTTGTGATTACGGGCGTGAGCGGAAGCGGCAAATCGTCGCTGGCGTTCGACACACTCTATGCCGAGGGACAACGCCGCTATGTGGAGAGCCTGAGTGCCTATGCCCGTCAGTTTCTCGGGCGTATGCAGAAACCCGATGTGGACAAGATAGAGGGTATTCCGCCCGCTATTGCCATTCAGCAGAAAGTGAGCAGCCACAACCCGCGTTCCACCGTGGGGACAAGCACAGAAATATACGATTATCTCAAACTCCTTTTTGCCCGTATCGGACATACCTACTCGCCCATTAGCGGAAAGGAAGTGCGCCGCAAGAGCATACGCGATGTAGTGGATGCAATGACCTCGCAACCCACCGGTACACGCGTCTATTTGATTGCGCCCATCGTCTTGGAAAACCGCACGTTGCAGGAGCAGTTGGATATATGGCAGAGCGAGGGTTTCTCTCGCCTGCTGGATAATGGCGATGTGGTGCGTTTGGGTGCCACTACAAGCCAACAGGTAACTGCAAACGGACAACTCAAAGAACACGTTTACCTGTTGGTTGACCGTGTGGTTGCCGATGGCGAACCCGCTACGGCGAACCGTTTTGCCGACTCCGTGCAAACCGCCCTGTTCGAGGGACACAGCGAGTGCGGGCTGTACATCAACGGCAATTATGAGATGTTCTCCGAGCGTTTCGAAATGGATGGTATCCGTTTTATCGAACCGAGTGAACACCTCTTTGATTTCAATAATCCTATCGGTGCCTGCCCTACATGCAAAGGTTTCGGCAACATCATCGGTATCGACCCCGATTTGGTTGTCCCCGACAAAACCAAATCGGTCTATGATGATGCCATCGCCTGTTGGCACGGGGAAAAGATGAGTGTATGGCGCGACCGACTCATCTATAATGCCGCAAAGTTCGGTTTCCCGATACATACACCATTCTTCGAACTTACGCCGGAACAGAAACGTCTTATCTGGACAGGCAACGAGTACTTCCGCGGACTGAACGATTTTTTTCAAGAGTTGGAATCCAAGCAGTACGGCAAAATACAATATCGTGTGATGCTCGCGCGCTACAAGGGCAAGACCGTCTGCCCTGACTGCAACGGAATGCGCCTGCGCAAAGAGGCAGGATACGTGCGTATCAACGGCAAGAATATATCCGACCTATGCTCTATGTCAGTCTCCGAGCTGTCAAAGTGGTTTGCGGATTTGTCGCTCAATGATACCGAGCAGAAGACAGCAGAGATGCTTCTTCATGAGATAACCTCCCGTCTTCAATTTATGGAAGACGTGGGACTCGGTTATCTCACACTCAACCGTATGAGCAATACCCTTTCGGGGGGGGAGAGTCAGCGTATCTGTTTGGCAAAATCGTTGGGAAGCAGTCTGGTCGGCTCACTCTATGTATTGGACGAACCCTCTATCGGTCTGCACGCCCGTGATACGGAACGGCTCATTCACGTACTCAAAGAACTGCGCGACCTCGGCAACACGATTGTGGTGGTAGAGCACGATGAGGAAATCATTCAAGCCGCCGACTACATCATTGAGATTGGTCCGGCAGCGGGTATCCACGGCGGCGAAATCACCTATGTGGGTAAACCTAAAGTAGGCGAATTTGTCTATAATATCCCTGTGCAGCGGCGTAAGTGGAACAATTATATCGAGATACAAGGGGCTTGCGAGAACAATCTTAAGAATCTGGCTGTACGGTTCCCGCTCAATGTAATGACCGTGGTTACCGGCGTGAGCGGCAGTGGCAAATCAACCCTTGTGAGCAAGGTTTTCTACCCTGCCCTAAAAAAGTACTATGGCGGTATGGCGGAGCATACCGGCAGTTTCTCTGCCCTAAAAGGCAGTATGCATCTTGCTACAGACATCGAGTTTGTGGACCAGAACCCGCTCAGCCGTTCTTCCCGCTCCAACCCTGTAACCTATCTCAAAGCATACGACGAGATACGCCGCTTGTTTGCCGACCAGCCACTGAGCAAACAACTCGGTTTCACTGCCTCCCATTTCTCTTTCAACACCCCCGGAGGACGTTGCGAGATGTGTCAGGGCGAAGGTACGATTACCATTGAAATGCAGTTTATGGCAGACATCACTCTCGAATGTGAGCAATGCCACGGCAAGCGTTTCAAACAGGACGTGCTAGATGTCCGCTATCGTGACAAATCAATCTACGACATACTGACTATGACGATCAATCAGGCTATCGACTTTTTCTCCGAAGACCCTGATTGTGAGAAAATTGTAAAACGACTCAAACCGCTGCAAGATGTAGGTATCGGCTATGTCCGTTTAGGACAGTCGAGCAGTACGCTTTCGGGCGGCGAAAGCCAGCGTGTCAAATTGGCATCGTTCCTCGCCCAAGAGGATGCACAGCCTACCATATTCGTTTTTGACGAACCGACTACAGGTCTTCACCACAAGGATGTACAAATATTGCTCAAGGCTCTCAATCAACTGATTAGTCGCGGGCATACCGTTATCGTCATTGAGCATAACCCGAGTATGATTTTAGCAGCAGACCACGTGATTGACCTTGGTCCCGAAGGCGGTAACGAGGGCGGTCATATTGTATTCGAGGGTACACCTGAAGGCTTGGCACAATGTCCAGAAAGTTACACAGGGCAATTTATCCGAAAACTATTCCATTAACAGTTAAATTCAGCATTATGAAAGAAAAATTAAACGAGTTGCACAACTCCGACATCTTTTCACACCTTGTTTCAGCCAAATATCTGCCACGCTGGTGTGTATTGCTCATAGATGTTTTGCTATGTTCCATTGCCTATTGGTGCAGTATCTTGATTGGCAACGGTATTTTTTCCTATGGTCTGGTTTGTTATGATGTCCTGCCATTCTGGGCGCAATATACCGTATTGATTGTGGTGCAGATGATCTGCTTCTGGATATTCCATTCCTATTCGGGGATCCTGCGTTATTCCACATTTATCGATACTATCAAATGCCTACTTGCCATATTGTCGTGCGGCGGTTTTTTGTTGCTTGTCAATTTTATATGCAAAGGAATTGCGGATGTTAAATTGTTCCTCAATACGGCACTCGTCATCTACATTCCTCTTGCCTTTATTTTTCTGTTCTGCTTGCGCGTAGGGGTGAAGACACTGTATGAGTTTATCAAACAGCACACATCGGGTACCAAGAAAGCAATAATCTGGGGTACCAAGTCCGCCGGTATCGCTATTGCAAAAATGCTCCGCAGCGCAGGCGATGAGGCGCAGTATCGCCCTGTCGGATTTTTAGGAGATAGCGACAAGAACGCAGAAGATCGCCAGCATAGTTTGGTCGGGTTGAAAGTTTTCCCGTTTAGTGCTAGGACTTTTGAATGGATGAAAGCGCACAATGTAAATGATGTGATTATCTCTCCGCTGAAAATGCGTGCTATCAATCCGTCAAAAGACCTGCAAGTCTTTTTTGACAATGGTTTCCATGTGCTGACCACTCCCAATTTCACACAGTTTGACAATGTAGAAGAAATTGATAACCAACGTATCGGGCGTATTGAGAACATCCAGATAGAAGATCTGCTGGAGCGTCCTGCCATCCATATCAATACGGACAATGTGCTACAAATCATGCAAGACCGGGTGGTGTTGGTTACCGGTGCGGCAGGCAGTATCGGTTCGGAGTTGGTACGCCAAGTGCAGAAATACCGGCCGCAGGTAACCATTCTCTTGGAGCAAGCCGAGTCCCCGCTTCACGACCTTACACTCGATCTCAAGAAGCAGTTCCCCGATGCGCAGTTCGTGCCTGTCATTGCCGATATTCGCAACCGCGAGCGACTGGAAGAGGTGTTCAGTCAATTCCGTCCGGCAGTGGTCTATCATGCTGCGGCATACAAACACGTGCCACTGATGGAGTCGCACCCAAACGAAGCCATCCGCGCCAACGTAATGGGAACAAAAAATATGGCGGATATGGCAGTCAAATATGGTGTGGAACGTTTTGTGATGATCAGTACCGACAAGGCGGTCAATCCGACCAATATTATGGGTGCCAGCAAGCGTATTGCAGAAATTTACGTTCAATCGCTCTTCAAGAAACTCGTAAAGGAGAACCCGAATTGCACCAAGTTCATCACCACCCGTTTCGGCAATGTCCTTGGCAGCAACGGTTCCGTTATTCCGTATTTCAAGAAACAGATTGCCGCAGGCGGACCGGTTACGGTTACCCACCCCGACATCATCCGCTATTTTATGACTATTCCCGAGGCATGCTGCCTCGTGATGGAAGCCTCTACGCTTGGAAACGGAGGGGAGATATTCGTCTTCGATATGGGACACCCCGTGAAGATACTTGACCTGGCAAAGAATATGATCCGTCTTGCGGGCTTTGTCCCCAGCGAGGAAATGCCCATTGTATTCACAGGTCTGCGCCCCGGCGAAAAACTCTACGAGGAACTGCTCAACCAGAAAGAGACCACACTGCCCACTTCCAATGAGAAGATTATGGTGGCGCGTGTGCGTGAATTCGAGTTCAATGAGGTAGAGAAGAACATCAATGCTCTCATTGATCTGACCACGCAGAACAAACCCTTCCGCACCGTGGAACTGATGAAAGAGATTGTTCCTGAATTTATCAGCAATAACTCGGTTTTCGAAAAATTGGACAAATAACCCACACACAATGCTGCGTGGTATGGCTGAATACGCACACGCACGATACCAATATGCTTAGTGTAGAACACTTATCCATAGAATTTTCTTCCCACCCCGTTTTGGAGGACATATCTTTCATGATTAACAAGAAAGATAGGATTGCCCTTGTGGGCAAGAACGGTGCGGGTAAGAGTACGCTCTTGCGCCTTGTGGCAGGCGAGTATCAGCCTACCTCGGGGCGTATCTCGCGCGATTCGGATATGACTATCGGTTATCTCCCACAGGTGATGATGCACATCGATGGCAAAACGCTCCGCGAGGACGTGATGAGCGTGTTTGATGGTGAGCCCGACGAGGAGAAAGCCCGCCGTATCGCCGAGATGGACAGAACCATCATCGGTCTCGGGTTTGAGCGGAAGGACTTCGACCGTCCTTGCTCCGAATTCTCCGGCGGGTGGCGTATGCGTATCGAGCTGGCAAAGATTCTGCTCCGTCATCCCGACCTGCTTCTTCTTGACGAGCCGACCAACCACTTGGATATAGAGTCTATACAATGGCTCGAAGACTTCCTCAAATCTTCACAAAGTGCCATTCTGCTGGTCAGCCACGACAAAAAGTTTATTGACAATGTAACGAACCGCACTATCGAGATTACTCTCGGGCGCATCTACGACTACAATGTCAATTACTCCCGTTTTCTCGAACTGCGCAAGGAGCGCCACGAGCAACAGGTTCGCGCCTACCTCAACCAGCAAAAGATGATTCAGGAGACCGAGGACTTTATTGAGCGTTTCCGCTACAAGGCGACCAAGGCGGTGCAGGTGCAGTCGCGTATCAAGCAATTGGAAAAATTAGAGCGTCTGGAGGTGGATTTGGAAGATACCTCGCGTCTCTGTCTCCGTTTTCCGCCCGCTCCCCGAAGCGGTGATTTCCCGCTGATTGTGGAGGACTTGCGCAAAGATTTCGGTGACCACACCGTATTCTCGGACGTTACATTTACCATCCGCCGCGGTGAAAAAGTGGCGTTTGTCGGCAAGAACGGCGAGGGTAAATCGACCCTTGTCAAATGTATTATGGGGCAACTCGACTATATGGGTACGCTCAAAATCGGGCATAACGTCAAGATCGGTTATTTTGCACAGAATCAGGCAGCGTTATTAGATGGGGAATTGACGGTTTTTGATACGATAGACCGTGTGGCGGTAGGCGATATCCGCACCAAGATACGTGATATTCTCGGCGCATTTATGTTCGGCGGAGAGGCTTCGGAAAAGAAAGTGAAGGTGCTTTCCGGCGGCGAGCGAAGCCGTTTGGCAATGATTCGTCTGCTTTTGGAGCCATGCAATCTGCTTATTCTCGACGAGCCGACCAACCACCTTGATATGCAGTCCAAAGATGTACTGAAAGCCGCCTTGCAGGACTTCAACGGCACCGTCATCTGCGTCAGCCACGACCGTGATTTCCTCGACGGGTTAGTCAGCAAAGTCTATGAGTTCGGTGGCGGGAAAGTGCGTGAACACCTTGGGGGCATCTACGATTTTCTGCAATCGAAAAAGATTGACAATTTGCAGGAACTGGAGAAGAAAAATCCGACAGCGAAGCGGTCTGACAGCGGTAGCGGTCTGACACCCAATAGCCCCAAGGGCGGGCAAGCCGACTATGCGGCACAGAAAGCCGAAGCCGCAGCCCGCAGAAAAAAGGAGAAACAAATTGCGGAGACGGAAGCCTATATCGCCCAGTTGGAAGCCGAACAACAACAATTGGAGACGCTGATGTCCGACCCCGTGCAGCAGACGCAGGAGAATTTCCAACGCTACGAGCACATCAAGCGCGAGATCGAACAGAAGATGTACGAGTGGGAGATACTCAGCGAGTAAGTATGAATTATGAATTACGAATGGCTATAGTTCCTCATTCTGCATTCATAATTCATAATTAGAAACACGGGTGGATGTCAGGTGGATGACGGGTGGATAGACTACTTTTTTCCTTTCTATCCTAAGCCTATCCTATAACGATCCTATAACAAAACGAGCAAAAGAATTAATGGTTAATTGATGGATATTATATGTTCAATTAACGATTAATTATACGATAAATACCGTTTCATAACCATGGACGAGATAATCGAATATATCAAGTCGTTTCTCCTCTACGGAGACACTACGATGACACAGCACATCGGCTACACCGCCGATGAGTCGCTTTGGTCACGCTACAAAGTGGTTATCGTGCCCTGCGGACACCTTGGCAAAGATCTTGTCCTGCCCGATATGGAGCACCCCATAGTAGAGCAAACAGGCAAGACGTTTGTTGTCCGCACCGACCTCATCTACAACACGTTTTTCTTTATCTCCCGTGCCGAAGAACTTATCAACCCACAGCGCGATGAACACGGACGTTTTGCCGCCCGTTTCTCTGTTCTTGGACTGGGCAACAATTTAGAGATTCCTCTGGTGGACGAGTATGCGCGTATCTTGATGAAGTTGCTTGAAATGGATATGCCCCAACCACACTATTCGCATATCTATCTTACCCACGACATTGATATCCTTGACTATTATCGCCACCTGCGCGGGGCTTTGGGCGGAATCCGCCGTGGACACTGGCACGATGTGCTGTCCTCGTGGCAGGACATTCACCACGACCCCGCCTATACATTTCCGTGGCTCATAGAGCAGGACGCTAAAGTGCCGACTGCCGATGTAATTTATTTTGTAAAGCACACAGGAGGCAAAGGCTTCGACTATCCGCAATACAATACTAACGGACACGATTTCAATCAATTGGCTGACAGCCTCAGCCGTTCAAGTGCACGTTTGGGACTTCATTCGAGTTACTACGGTTTGCCCGCGGAGGGCAAGCAGGCGGACTATTTCCGCACCATTCTCGCCCCTGCCTGCCCGCTCCACCGCAGCCATTATCTGCGTTGCTCTATCGACAATATGCAACGCCTCGCCGACCTCGGTTACACCGACGACTTCACTATGGCGTTCCCCGACCGTGCGGGTTTCCGTCTCCAGACCACCCGTCCCGTGCGGTGGATTAACCCCAAGACGCTAACACTCACCCCGCTCACACTCCACCCGCTCACGCTGATGGACTGCACACTGAGTAACAGCAACTATATGAATCTCTCTGAAGACGAAGCCTATTTCTTCTCGGAGCAACTCCTCGACCGTGTCCGCCAACACGCCGGCGAAGTAACCCTCCTTTGGCACAACAGCATTTTCAATTCCGCAACTTATCATATTTCACTATATCAAAAACTTCTGAAAGGTCTGCGCCATTATACCAACCACCCGCAATGAGACTCATTACTATCATAGGTGCCCGCCCGCAATTTGTGAAAGCCGCAATGGTCAGCCATGCGATACAAGTTCACAATGCGCACTCTTCTTTACAAATAGAAGAGCGCATTTTGCATACGGGACAGCACTATGATTACAATATGAGTCGTATATTCTTCGACGAATTGCATATTCCCGCCCCCGTATGGCACTTGGGCTGTGGCAATAATGTAGAGGAAATGAAACAAGCGATTGTGCCGATTATCCGGGGCAATGCCGATTATATTCTTGTATATGGCGATACCAATTCCACTTTGGCAGGAGCGTTGGCAACGGAAGTATGTCGTATTCCTCTTATCCATATAGAAGCAGGATTGCGCAGCCACAATAGGCTAATGGTGGAAGAATACAACCGCATTGAAACCGACAAACGCTCACAAATACTCTTTTGCCCGACCCATACGGCGGTAGCAAACCTGCACACGGAGGGTATTACGCAAAACATCTACCAGGTAGGTGATGTGATGTATGATGCGGCACTTACTTTTGGTGCCATAGCAGACAAACAATCTTCCATATTGTCCGATCTAACTTTGGCGGATAAGCAATATCTGTTAGCCACGGTGCATCGTGCAGAAAATACCAACTCGGCAGCCACCCTGTCGGCGATATTCAGCGCCTTGGAACAACTTCCTATGCCTGTTGTTCTCCCTCTGCACCCGCGCACAAAACACGTGATAGAATCAGATGCAACCCTATCCGCTTTTGTAGATGGTACAAAGAATATACATGTCATAGAACCTGTTAGTTACATCAATATGGTGATGTTGGAAAAGCATGCTTTCCGTATTCTGACGGACTCCGGCGGGGTACAGAAAGAAGCCTGTTTCCATCATGTGCCGTGTATCACACTCCGCAACGAAACAGAATGGGTTGAGACCCTGCAAGCGCATTGGAATATCCTTGCCGGTACTACCATACAAGGTATTTTGAATGCGTACAAAACCTCTCTAACGCTTACCCGGACTCCTATTACCGAATACGGTAACGGACATTCCGCCGAAACCATCATTGATATATTATGCCCAAACGAATACTGATCATATCGGATGGTTTTACACCACCTCTGTACGGAGTGCGGATGACCCAACTTTGTAAGTACCTCAATCTGGATGGTTGGGACATCACACTTGTTACAGAGCAGATTGCAGGGGATAACTACATCGTACCACATTGCCGTTTCTTGGCAATGCCTTATTATTCTCAATCACCTTTTCTACATCAAATCCAGTGGCTTTCAGATAAATTATTCAGCAGAAAAGAGCATTGTCTGTATCGCTTTGCCAAACAAAACATACGGTTAGAAGATTTTACACTGATTTTATGCAGCACATTCAACTTATTTCCACTCCTCACAGCAGCCAAATTAGCCCGAGAAGCAGGAATTCCTCTTATTGCTGATCTGCGAGACATCACGGAACAATGGAATGCTGACAGTTATTTGGCTTCAAACATACATTTACCTCATAAACTAAAACGTTGGTTGGTCAACACCTACGAACACAAATGCATCCGCCAACGCAATACTATTTTGCGCACTGCCGATGCAATTACCACTATATCTCCTTGGCATCAACGGCTTCTGCAATCTATCAACCCCAATACACACCTTATATATAATGGATTTGACCCGGAAATATATACCACAACATCTGTCAGAACATCACAATATATCATTAGTTATATTGGGCGCTTGTACGATTTTCACTCCCGCAATCCGCAATTGTTCTTGGAAGCCGTCAAAGAATTACACAGGGAGAGACAAATCAATTCTTCATTTCTGCATATAGAATTTCATATAGAACACGATATGGTCATCGCTTTGCAAGAGCGGGTTGATCAACTCGGCTTGCAAGACTATTTCCATATTAGCGGTTATATCCGGCGTAAAGACGCATTGTCCTTATTACAGCACTCAGCCATAAGTCTGCTGTTTGTCGCAGCCCCGTCCCTCAATGCCCCGCAAGGAGTAATGACCACCAAGTTTTTTGAGGCACTCGGGTGCGAAAAGCCGATACTATGCGTGCCGTCCGACGAAGGGTGTTTGGCACAAACTATCCGTGAAACAAATGCCGGTATTGCCACATCGGATATCGAAGAAATCAAGGCATTTATCTTGGATAAATACCACGAATGGCAACAAAACGGCTATACACACCAACCCGTTACAAATAAAGAACAATTCTCCCGCCGACGCCAAGCAGAGCAGTTCGAGCAACTTTTTTTGTCGCTTACAGAAGGACATCAACGCCCTTTGCTGACAGACATATGTTGGACGCTATACCGCTCCAATACTACCTTCGATTTTTTAGACAGCATCATTGCTGCACCACGGTACAGACGTATGCGGCGCTTCTTTACCACTCGTTTCGGAAAATACGTCAATCTCTTGCTACTCAAAGTATTCCGCATTGATTTGCAACGCACATTGGCTTTGCGCTATACCCTCCATTGGGATAAAGACACCCTATTAGATAAAGCACGTACGTTCTGCAGTACCTATTTGGAACCGCGGAAAAATGAAGAAGTATTCCGCATTCTACAAGGGCGACAGATTATATTAGCCTCGGGGACAATGGATGCGATTGCCCAAGCCGTAGCCGAACAACTCCAGCCCACCGCTGTTCACTCATCACATTTACTGAAACACCACCTGCTTGACATGTACTGCGATTTTGATATTATCACAGATAATACCGCCGACCTGCCACTTATCCGCAAGGCGCATTACGCCTATATTGTGGTGTATGACGACCTGCCCCGTTGGAAAAAACTGACAAAAGACCTGCAAAACACGGAATTTATCCATGCAGACGGAACCAAATATTAGACCACGATTTGCGAGCGAGCATATACCGCAACGGGTATTTTATATACCTTTTGCCTACTATTATCGTGTACGTTTAGGAACACCTGCCAAACTGCTATCATGGGGACTGATTTACTTGTTCCCGACTGCATTTTATGCTTGTTTGGCAGCGGGCGAAGTGTCTCTTGCCATCCTGTACAACTATATATTATTGCTGTTGGCGGTTTTTACTCTGTATGAAACCGGCTATATCTACAACGATACATTTGCCACACGTAAAGAAGCAAATCCTTCCATACGTCTGTATCCGGATAATCTGCAATACTTTTATGCCCACTATCGAACTATCATTGCAGTGCGCATAATGTTGGTTATCTGCGTATTGGTTATTCTGTTGTGTCTCCACCCTACTCCTCTATGGTGGCTTACCTGCTTTAGCGTATTGCTCATTGCACCCATATTCTATGCATACAACCTGATACGCAACCGCTATAATGTTTTTCTCTATCCGCTGTTGGTTTTCTCACGCTATATTCCGTTCGTGATTCCATACTTGAACAGCAACAATATACAATATATCGGCTGGCTGTTTCTCTCTTTTCCACTACTGAATGCCCTTGAACGTTTCTCTATGCCACGCTACCGCTACCCGCTGATACGCTGTCTTATTCCGAATGAAGAAGCAAAGTCTCTGTTCCGTACAGGTTATTATGCATTAATATGTATAGTAGCGACACCGGTTCTGCTCGTGTCCCACTCATCGCTTTTCCCATTGATGCCTATATACATACTGGGTATATATCGCCTTTTACTCTATGTACTTACCCGTTTCTACACGCCTAAGAATTATTTGAAAGGATGAAAGAACTATCCACATACAAGCAAGCCGGTACCTGTAAATACAAGCAACTCGGAATCTGCATTTTGCTGTGGTTGATACTGCTGCTCCCCAATATATTTGCCCTGTTTGCGGCAGAGGATTTGCACGTGTCTTTTATAAAAACAGCAGGCTATCTGCTCATCACATTGGCTTGCCTGTTACTGCCCGCCTTTGTATTCAAAGTCCGAACCTATTTTCTTTTAGAGGGGGTAGTTTGCCTATTCTTTGCCCCGATTGAACTTGCCAGTCTGCATCTCAATCACCGCCCTACTTCCGACTTATTTCTGCAATCGATCTTCGCCACCAATCCACAGGAAGCCGCCGAGGTAGTTACGTCCGTATGGTGGTTATGTATTATCGTCCTTACAATATGGGTAGCCTATTTTATCTTGGCGAGCCGTTTAGACAACCGGTACATATTTAGCAAACAAGTGAATTATTGCGGTTCAGGCGGCGTATTGCTGCTATTGGTTGCTTTATATTGTGCTATGTGGCTGCACGTAAAACACGTTGCTAAAGAATTACCGACAAGAGAAGTATCCGTCCGAGCATGGGAATCCACTATGGTCAAATGGGACAAGATCTACCCATATAATATCTATCGCGGATGCAGGTATCTCCTACAAGAAAAGCACAAAGTACAAGAAATGCAGAAGGAAATAGAGCATTTCTCATTTGGTATTCAGCCCAAAGACTCTATCGGGAATGAGTTGTATATCCTGTTTATTGGCGAATCCTCACGGTATGACCATTGGGGTATCAACGGCTATGAACGAAACACATCACCACGGCTTTCTTCAATTCCTAATCTGGTGTCCTATTCTTCAGTCTATTCGCAAGCCAATTTGACAATGCACTCGGTACCACTATTGCTTACTCGTGCCACGGCTGCTACTGCTGATATTCAGAACAAAGAGAAAGGGCTGAGCGATGCTTTTGCCGAAGCGGGCTATACCACAGCCTTTATCACACGTAATGAGACCACAAGTTTTATCAATCGCATAATGGAGGATTGCAACTATCATTATGCTTTCTCACAACTTATGGATATTGATTTTGCCAACGATTGCGATAGTTATGATGCGGATATATTGACCAAAGTACGCGAAGCGCGCAACGATAGAGGACAGATGATGATTCTCCACTCTTTGGGCAGCCACTATAAATACAGCCTCCGTTACCCTATCAGCGAGAATATGTTTACTCCTTCTTTCGGGCGCACAGACAGTTATAGGCTGATGAACGAAGCGCATAAACCGCTCATTATCAATGCTTATGACAATACCATTCATTATACAGACAAAGTACTCGGGGATTTGATTGCATACGTTGATTCACTGCAGATACCGGCTGTGGTGGTCTATATATCAGACCATGGCGAGAGTTTCTGGGACGATGAACACAAGTTCTCTATGCACGGCTCATACATTCCCGTTGAAGCCGAATACCACGTACCTTTCTTTGTCTGGTATTCCGAATCCTATGCACAACAGCACCCCGACAAGGTGCAACAAGTATCTGCCAACCGTGATGTTCCCATCACCTCGCAGGTAGTATTTCATTCTCTATTGGATATGGCAGACATCTGTACTATTGCAGACAGTACGTATAGTATCTGTTCTCCTTATCTACAATCCCAAGACACCATCTGCGTCATCTCCGGCGGCGGACAACTGACCGATTTCATTATCTCCGAACACCACTAATCAACCAACACTATATGAACAAATCACACTTTATACTATTCTTACTATTCGCAGGCATCTTATCCGTTTCAGCCACTACCTATTATGCCGCCCCAAAAGGGGCAGGAAACGGAAATACATATAATACGCCCTGTTCGCTGAGCAAGGGAATCAGCAACCTAAAGCAGGCGGGAGATACGCTGTATCTGCTTGGGGGACAATATGACTTAGACAAAACCACTATCAGCAATAAGAACGGTAGTGCAGGACAATATATTATTATAGCGGGGTACCCCGGAGAGCAAGCCATATTGGACTTTAGGACTACTGCCTACGGCACACGCGGACTACAGATAGCAGAGACATGTACTTATCTGCATATCAAAGATTTAACACTACGCTATTCGGGAAAAAACAACTTGTATAACGAGGGAAGCCATTGTCTATTTGAGAACTTAGACATCTATGGTTCTGCAGATACGGGCTGCCAGATGAAAAAAGGCGGAAACAACCTTATCAAGAATGTGGACTCGCACGATAACTTCGACTATGAATTGGACAAATCGGGCAATCTGACCCAATGCGATTTCGGCGGCAATGCCGACGGGTTTGCCGACAAACAATTTACGGGCAATGGTAACCACTATATAGGTTGCCGCAGTTGGAACAACTCGGACGACGGGTGGGACTTCTTTCAACGTGTTTCCAATTCGGAGACTATCATAGAAGGGTGCATCTGCTACAAGAACGGTCCAGCCTACTACGATATGCGCAATCACCCGCGCTATGAGACGGACAAAGCGTGGTTTGACCAATTCAAGAGCGGCAAAACCGTTACCGATGCGGACGGCAACAAGGTGTTGGTTACGCTTGACAAGTACCCGAATATGGGCAACGGGAACGGGTTCAAATTAGGCGGTGGCAGCACAAAGCATGATGTGCTGGTACACCACTGCCTGTCGGTAGCAAATACAGTAAAAGGTTTTGACCAGAACAGCGATGCGGGAGCCGTACGGCTGTACAACAACACGGCTTACCTCAATAATTCCGACTATAGTTTTTACAATGCCAACGGCTGCACATTGGATATACAGAACTGTATCAGTTGGCAATCGAAAAGCAAAAATACATTTGACAGCAAGATTGTGCAAGTGAGCAACAATAACTCGTGGTCGAGCGGATTCAGTGTATCAGCAAAGGATTTTCTGTCATTGGATACGACAGAAATTACTGCTCCAAGACTTGCTAACGGGAGTTTGGCAGAAGGGACATTGCTCCGTTTGGCAGAAGGTTCCGCACTCATTGATGCAGGCAATGATGTAGGATTAGACTATACGGGCGACGCGCCAGACTTAGGTTGCTATGAGACCGCGGGCGCAGAACCGGAACCAGATAAGGGACATATGGTGGCATACATTACCACTCCCGGTAGCGCAGAAGACGATGCCATTCTCAACCGTCTGCGCCAGAATGATTCACTCTCCATCAAGGTAGTGAATGCCGGTTCGGCTTCTACCGACTTTTCCAAATACGAACTGCTGATTATCAGTCCGAAACCAAACAGCAGTGCAAGTGCATTTACGGCGTTGAAAGGATATGACAAACCGATGCTGGTACTGAAGCCATTCCTATTCAAGAGCAATGTCTGGGATTGGGGTACGGCGGTAAATACACAGGATTTGTCGGTAGTTGTGAGCGATACGACACACGCTTTGTTCCACGACATCACTTTGGGCAATACACAAACACTCTCACTTTTTGCGAGTTGCACGACCAATGCCGTAACGGCTATCAGCGGTTGGACGGGGAATACAACGGGGATTGTATCGTTAGGTGCACCCTTCTCGCACCCCGACTACACTACTATTGCCGACATGCCTGCGGGAACGGTGATGAACGGCACAACGCTCACACAGCGGATGGTGATGATCGGTGTATCGGAATACAGCACTGCAGACCTCACCGAAACAGGGCTGCAAGTGATAGAGAATGCGGTAATTTACCTTCTTGGTATTCCGCACTCCGGAGAGACTACCGATCTTGTGCGTCCCGATATTACGCCACAAGCGATAAAGATATTGACTCCGCAAGGTGTGGTTATTGTGCGCGACGGAAAACGCTATACGATTTTGGGAAATAATATGTAGGAATATACACTATATGCAGAAAAAGATTGTATAAAGTGCATAAAAAGGGGGCTTATCCTATCGAAAAAAGCCTATTCTTTCTACGTCCTTTCTACGTCCTTTCTACGTCTTTTCTACGTAATGGGTAACAAAATGCATACTATGCATAATACCATATAATCAATAATTGTACAAATATGGACTTAGTAGAACTCTTACATCAGGAGGTAGTGCCTGCGATAGGTTGCACAGAACCGATTGCGGTGGCACTCTGTGTGGCAAAAGCCACGGAGCAACTGCAGCACGAGCCGACCGCAATCCGTGTGCGCTTGAGCAAGAACATCTACAAGAACGCATTGTCGGTGGGTATTCCGAACACGGAAATGACGGGGTTGCCGATTGCTATTGCTCTCGGGGCGACTATCGGGCATAGCGACAAGCAGTTGGAAGTGCTATGCGATGTATGTCCGAAAGCGGTGGAGTATGCCAAAGCCTATATGGAGCGCACCCCTATAGACATCGAGACAGACCCGCAGGCACCGGATATGCTATATATCCGTGCAGAAGTGTCGGACAGCACGCACACGGCACATGCCACCATACAAGGCAGCCATACGCATTTCTGCGAAGACGAAAGTACATCGGCTGTTTCGGCAAAGGAGCATGAGACACCCCCTACGCTGACTTTGCGCCAAGTGTACGATTTTGCGATGTCGGTTGATTTAGCACAGGTGCGTTGGCTATTGGACGGAGCGGAGATGAATATCAACGCCGCCAAGACCTCGTTTAACGGAGATTACGGACACGGATTAGGCAAACTGCTACAGACCCAACGCAAGCGCAAATGTATGCCTGCGTGCCGCAATCTGCTACCCGCTATATTCGGCAATACGCTGTTTACCAAGATATTGAGTTACACCAGCGGTGCTTGCGATGCACGTATGTCGGGGGCAATGGTGCCCGTGATGTCCAATTCGGGTTCGGGCAACCAAGGCATATCCTGCTCGGTGCCGGTTTACATTTATGCCAAAGAGAACAACTGCACCGAAGAACAGATGATACGTGCCCTGACGCTTAGTAATCTGACAGTTATCTATATCAAACAATCGCTCGGCAGATTGTCGGCGTTGTGCGGTTGCGTAGTCGCCGCCACGGGTTCAGCCGCAGGCATCACCTACCTGATGGGCGGCACCTACACCGAGATAACCTACGCCATCAAAAATATGATTGCAAACATATCGGGTATGATTTGTGATGGTGCCAAACCGGGTTGTGCACTGAAAGTTACCAGCGGCGTGAGTACGGCAATACTATCGGCTTCTCTGGCTATGCAACACTCATATGCCGATGCCACCGAAGGGATTGTAGAGGACGACATTGACCGTACTATCCGCAACCTGACCCGTATCGGTAGAGAGGGTATGACACAAACCGATGACCTAATTCTTGATATTATGCTCCACAAGGGCAATTAACAAGTAATAATTAACAATTAACATACATAGTAGAAACTAATGCGACGTTATTTTTATTTAATTTTAGGGTGCTGTTTGTCAGTGTTTGCGCAAGCAGAAAATGCAGTTTATCAAGAAGTTAACTACACTATTGACCCTGATTTACTGACTGCTGAGGTAGTACTCACCCCCCAAGCAAGCGGAGAATTGTACATACCGGAAGAAATTACGGTAGGACAAGAGACCTATCGCGTTACGGCTATTGGCGACAAGGCTTTCAAGGGTTGTAAGAACCTAACGGCTATTGTGTTGCCCAAGACCATAGAACGTGTTTACCGTTCGGCATTTGACGGCACGGGCATTATGCTCGACAAGACAAATTGGACGAACGGGGCATTATACATAGACAGTTGTCTGATTGCGACAGACAAGACCATTAAGGGCAAATTTATCATCCCCGAGGGTACACGATTGATTGCAGCCGGGGCTTTTCAAGGAAACAAAACACTTACCAGAGTGGAATTTCCCACTACGGTGCGACGCATTGACCACGAGACATTCCGCGATTGCAAAAACCTGACACGGGCAATCATTCCGCAGACTATCACCGAAATAGGAGAAGACGCCTTTACCAATTCGGGCATTTGGAACAACGAGAAGAAATGGAAAAAAGGTGGATTGTATATTGACGGCTGCTTGATTGCCGTGAACGACGATGTACCTGCCAAATTCGTATTCAAGAACAAAATCCCTACCCGACTGATTGCCGCAGGGGCATTTTCCAACAACAAGAAAATCAAGTCGGTAATGATACCTGCGACCGTGTCAGCAATACCCAATGCTGCCTTTTACAAATGCGAGAATCTGACAGATGTTACGATTCCTGCCAGCGTAAAACAGGTGGGCAACTTTGCTTTCTACGGTTGCAAACTGCTTCGCGAAGCCACCCTGCCGACCGACATTGCAACATTAGGAATGGGGGCTTTCTACGGGTGCGAAAACCTGCGCAAACAAGTTTTGTCTGATAAATTGACCATCATCCCGCAAGGCTGTTTCTACCTCTGCCGCTCGATACAACGGCTGACATTACCAGAGGGCTTGCGCAAAATAGACAATGGAGCATTTACGGGGTGCTCTTCTTTGGAGGATATGAAATTTCCTGCCACCCTCCAAGAAATAGGCGAAATGGCCTTTGCGGGGTGTGCCAAATTTGTGGAAGTTACTATTCCAGAACAAGTTATCAATTTGAACAACGGCGTATTTACCGGTTGCACCCACTTACGCAAAGTAGTGCTTCCGGAAGGGACATACGCCATTGGCGATGAGGCATTTAAGGGGTGTGTTACTTTGGAGCGCATTAACATCCCGAAATCCACTTTCCGTATAGGGAAATCGGCTTTTCAGAATTGTCAGCAGTTGCGCGGGATTTACCTTGCGGATCATATTCACATAATAGAAGAAGGGGCTTTCCAAGAATGCAAGATGCTGGAAGACATTGTATTACCAGCATCACTAACCGTATTGAGCCAAGGGGTATTGGCACAATGCGTAAGTCTGCGTACAATTAAGTTCAATCAGCGGCTACGCGCCATAGAGGACGGTGCACTCTATGAATGCAGACAACTGCGCGAAATTACATTGCCCGATAGTGTACAAACAATTGGAGAAGAGGCATTTATGAACTGCAAGAACCTGCGCAAGGTTGTTTTGCCCGAAGGGCTGAAAAAGATAGGTGCATCCGCTTTCAAAGATTGCGAGAGTCTGATGGTACCTTACTACCCCGCGACAGCGATTGTCGGGAAAAATGCTTTCAAGGGGTGCAAGAACAGATAATGCTACACATTTATACCCAATATTCCGACATTCCTCCGCAAGCGTGGGACGCTTTGGCGGAACGATCAGCGTGGGCAACATGGTTCCAAACACGTGCGGCATACGATTTCTACGGTTGTATGCCACAGGAGATGCAACCGTTTGTGTTCGGAGCGGAAGAAAACGGAATGTTGGTAGGTATTGTAGCGGGATACATCACCCGAGAACGGAATGCGGTCAAACAATTCTTCACACGGCGTGCCATTATCCCCGGCGGGGCATTATTGGACGAACGCATTAGCGAAAAAGCATTATCGGCTCTGCTTGCGGCAATTCGCGGGAATTTAGCACACAAAAGCATATACATCGAACAACGTAACCTGCACGACTATTCCCGATGGAAAAACGTGTTCACCACACAAGGGTTTGACTATACGCCGCACTTGAATTTTCAAGTGGATTGCACAGATCCTGCCGCCGTATGGGGACGGATGAAAAGCAATCGCCGCAGGCAAATCCGAAAAGGATTTGCCCACGGCGCATACATCACAGAAGCACAATCGGACAACGATATTATTGCGTTCTATGCCATTCTAAAAGAGTTGTATCGGCACAAAGTAAGAACCCCCTTGCCAAGTGTGGATTTTTTCTCACAACTATTTCATACACAAGGTACAAAATTTCTACTCGTCAAATATCAAGATACAATCATTGGCGGTATTGTCTGCCCTATTTTAGGAAACCGTACCCTGTACGAGTGGTATATCTGTGGTTTGGACAAGCAATACCGACAACAATATCCATCCGTGTTAGCGACTTATGCCGCCATTGAGTATACGGCTACGCATGGCATTGCCTCATTCGATTTTATGGGCGCAGGCACACCCGACACCCCCTATGGCGTACGCACTTTCAAGTCCCGCTTTGGCGGGGCAGAAGTTGAGAATGGGCGTTTCCTGTATGTTTGCAAACCGGGGCTGTACCGCATCGGGCAGTTGGCGGTACGCTTACTCCATTCCCACGATTAGAACTCCGTTTGCTTGAAGTCCATAGTGCTGTCTTGGGTTATTTGGGCGGTATGGTTGGTATTGATGTCGCCCCATGAGAGTCCCTCGTAGTGCCCGGCATAGTCCACCTCTTTCCATTGGCGCACCAAGTCCACAATGACCTTGTTGGGGTAGCGTTGGAGCACATCGGCAAAGTCTTTCTCTTTGTTGGTTACGACGAGAACATCGCTGTTGGAACAAACGGCATCCAAGTCATCGCTGACAAAGTGCTGCAAGTGCGGTATCTTCGTCATAATGAAGTCCTTGTTGGTACCTGTCAATTCGCTGACTTTCACATTCTTGTCATAGATGCGTATTTCAAAACCCTTGCCGAGCAGGCTCTCCACAACGTCCACAATAGGCGAACAACGCAGGTCGTCGGTTCCTGCCTTGAAAGACAAACCAAGTATGCCTATCTTACGATGCCCTTGCGCCATAATCAGTTGTACGGCATTGCGTTTCTGCGCCTCGTTGGAAGCGTGAATACTCTCTATAACCGGCACATCAATATAGAGGTCGTGCGCCAACGTGCGGAGGGCTTTCATGTCCTTGGGCAGGCACGAACCGCCGTAAGCAAAGCCGGGTTTGAAATAATACGGACTGATATTCAGTTGCTTGTCCTTGCAAAATATCTCCATCACCTTGTGGCTGTCGATGTTCAGCCCTTTGCAGATATTGCCCACCTCGTTGCCAAAGACAATCTTCAGCGCATGGTAGGTATTGTTGACATATTTCATCATCTCCGCCACACGGATATCCGTAGAGACAAACTCGGCATCGATGTCCTTGTAAATATCACGGAACACCAGTTCGGCATGCGGGTTGTCGGTACCGACAAGCGTCAAAGGCGGATTGAAATAGTCTTTCGCCGAGGTACCTTCGCGCAGGAACTCGGGGTTGCTGACAATGGTAAAGTCTTTGTTGCGCTCTTTGCCCGAGGCATCTGCAATGATTTCACCCACTTTCTCATTGGTACCCGGCAGCACCGTGGAGCGGATAGCCACGATATGGAAGGTCGTCTTATGACGTAGGGCTTCGCCTATCTGCTTTGCCACGGCGTAGATGTAGTTCAGATTGAGGTGCCCCTCTTTGCTTGAGGGGGTGCCTACAACGATAAACGATACGTCGGTATTCTGTACAGCCTCATTGACATTGGTAGTAGCCGTCATACGCCCTGCATCGTGCGCCTCCTGACAGAGTATCGCAATGCCTTCCTCGATGATAGTAGGTTTGCCCTCTTGCATAAGACGCACCTTGTTTTCATTGACATCCACGCCGATGACATGATGCCCCAACTTAGCCAAACAGGCTGCGCCTACGCAGCCCACATATCCCAAACCGAAAATACTTATGTTCATATTACTTTTATATTCTTTGTTTATTCTATAGTCCATTTTTCATGAACTCTCGGAGATGCAAATGGGTGATGCCATCTACATCACTGCGTTTGAGTAAAGGTGTTGCAGATATCACATACTTTGGATAGTTATCAGCGATTAAACGCAAGTTGCCGAATTCCCGTTTGGCAGTTTCTTCATTGCCAATCAGATACGCCACTTGAATATATACTTTTTGGTTCGTTTTGCTGCAAACAAAGTCGATTTCGCTATTGCGTAACTGCCCCACTTGTACCACATATCCCAAACGAAGCAGATGCAAATAGACTACATTTTCAATAATTTTCTCCATATCTTGGCTTCGTTCACCACCTGCCACAAAATTCCGCAAACCAACATCTCCGAAATAACATTTGCCATTGTTTTCTAACAATCTTTTCCCATGCAAATCAAACCGCATAACCTGATGTGTCAGGAATGCTTCCGAGAAATACGACATGTAATTCAGTATCATATTGATGGACACCTCCATTTGCTGCGATTTCATATACTTGGCAATACTGCTGGCAGAATTGATTTTTCCCACAGTGTCAGCCATAAAGACAATCAAATTGTTGAGAAAAACAGCATTTCGGATAGTATGGCGTTCTATTATGTCCTTCATCATAATAGTATGAAATACACCAGACAGGTAGTCATTTACCATATCATCGTTTTCCAAACCTATGTTCCGCAGTCCGGGTAATCCTCCATAATTGAGATACTGCCACAAAGCATCTTCACCATCATTCAAACCATGAAATTGCAGAAATTCCGTATAACTAAGCGGGAGAATACGTATCTCTTGATAGCGCCCACTAAGCAGCGTACCCAACTCTCCCGACAGCATTTTCGAGTTAGACCCCGTAATGATAATGTCGGTGTTTTCTTCAGTGCGATAACTACGAACCGAATGTTCCCATCCCTCTATATCTTGTACCTCATCAATAAGTATATAGTTGTGGCAGGCACTATTCCAATGCTTGTCAATATAAGCATTAAGTTGTTCACCGGTATGGATAAAATTGAAGTCTTTTTTCTCCTTATCTACATAGATTATATTGGTATCTTTCTCGTCCTTGTGTCGTGCAATGAAATCTTTCATCACATAACTCTTACCAACACGACGTTGCCCGACCAAGACAATAATTTGCCCTTTACCCAACCAAGAATCTACCTTGCTTGCATATTCTAACCTTGAAATAACATCCATAACGCAACATTTTTATAACTTATACTCAACAAAAAATATACCAAATCGGTTTTTGTTGTTTATACTGAATAAAAAAATCTCTGTTTTTATTCCATAGATACACATAACGTGAGTTATCTTCTATAAAATCCACCTATCCTATTTATCCAACTATTTCCATTTTGGAAACAGTTGACTTTTTATCCGGTTGGCACCAAAACAGATATTGGAGACTTGATTTAAGTATGTGGTCGTTATCATTATATTCTCTTCTTTTGTCTATTATAGTGAAGTACGTATGCAAATTTTGCATTTGTACTATGATTTGCATTTTCACCCGAATCATAAATTATGCCCAACCATAGGAAAGTGCAAAAAATGCACGTTGCACCTATTATTTATATGTTTCTTGGTATGTGTAAATTTTGCACATACCAAGAATTTCACTATTTTTCATTTGTCTTATTCTTTACATTCTCCACCAAGGATAGCATATAAGCATTGATGTCGATGAAGGTGTCGTTGATGTGGGTGCGGAGTTGTTGCTGGTGCAATTCGGCAGTTTGCGTGTCTATGGATAAGGTGTTAGTGAGCCAGTCGGCAATGGGCTGGGTCTTTTGGTTTTGGAGTTGGGCTACCTTTGCAGCGGCAGCATTGGCGGGCATATCATAGCGAATACCGAGATAGTAAGCGGGTACGCCCAACAAAGCCGCCTCACGTGCCATACTATCGCCCGAAGAAACCAAGCCAGCACTATAATACATGAGGGAGTGGATGTCTTTGATGGGTTCTTGCAAGAGTATCCAGTCGGCAGGGTATTCTGCACGGCGGTACTTCTCTTCAAGAGAAAGCAACACTTTTAACTCAGGATACAATGCCTGCATTTTTTGTATCTCAGGTACGATGCCCAAGACGGCACCGCTTGCCTGCCCTGCATAGTTCATTGTCCCGACGGACACTTCACGCAGAAACAGATATTGTTTGGGCTGTACGCCGTATTCCGATAATGCTTCTACATTGTGCCGGAATACATTAGGTGCAAGGTATGCCCATTCTTTGAGGCAAGGCAATATCTTGACTTTGGGGTTCAAAGGCTTCTGCGATTCGTATATGCAGTATGCGGATTGGGTACAGAAAAAGAGTTTAGGGCGGTAGTCCCATACTTGCGGGTCATCACCAAATGCAAAACCAGGGGCACGATGAAACCACCCTACAATATGCGCAAGTGCGCCATTTGAAAGTACTACATCAATATGTTTTCCTAATGACCACCATAGCATCTGGAACAAACGCAACAGGTTTGCCTCAAAGATGGCTGACCACTTGTTCATTCGGTGTCGTCCAATAGGTACCACCTCTACATTCGGTACATCTCCTAATTCGTACTGAGCAATTTGTGGTAGACGTCCGCGTTTGAGCACTACTACATATATGTGTTCACCGCGTTCTGCTAAAATATGTATTAAGTTCTTATAGAAATTCAATTGAGGCGTATGCCCTATATCTATCAAAATGTTCATATCGAAAACTAGGCTTTTAGTATCAATATCTCAGTATATACAATATTGGGGATAAAAGGATATACATAATACCAGGCAATGGGTCGCGGAATGACCAGACAGCATACTCCTTGGAGAGTTTGTAGGTTTGGACGGCAGAGGAGAGACGCATACGATGGTGGAGAACCTCTTTCATGATAACCGTCCAATCGGTAAGGCGTTCCACCCAACCGACTTTGTTGGCTAATGCAGAAGATGGTTCTTCCCTATTTATCCCGTTACCATTAAGCACATCTATCATCGTGCCGATAAACGAAAAACCTAATTGGTTCGATATGGTGTGCCATTTCCATGCGCGGGTGTTGATTTCGAGGAACTTGTATTGCCCGCTCTTGGGGTCGAACATCCACTCGATTTCTCCCATTCCCCAATAATTGACAAGGCGCAAGAGTTGCTCCGATTGGCGTGCAATATCGGGAACGTTGCACGTAACGGCAAAGGTGGTAGAGTTGCCAAAGTCCATCGGGTTCTGGCGGATACGGTTGGCAACAAGTGATGCTACGGGTATGCCATCCTTTGCCATCACACCATAGGAGAACAGGTATTGCGGTCCACCGGACAGGAACTCCTGTATCAACACCTTTTCCAACGGATAGTTGGTGTCTGCAATGCGCTTGTATGTGGCGAGGAGTTGCTCTGCATTATCACAACGGAATGCCTTTTTGCCGAAAGTGGTATGGAAAGTGTACATTATAGCCGGCTTTACCACAACAGGATAGGGCAAAGTAGCGGCTATTGCTTTTACCTCATCAATGGTATCGGGGTACCAACATTCAGGGCACGGAATATGGTAGGTTTCCGCAAATTGGTACGCCTTGCGCTTGTCGTTAAACAAAGCCACCGTCTCGGGAGCAGGAATACCCAGTGCAAATCGCTGCTGATAATCGGCATAGCGTTGCGACAGGAACTCCACCATCTCATCATTGGTAGGGAAAAGCAGACAGCCCTTTTGCGGCAAACACAATGTATCTATCCACTGCTCCAACTCTCTGGTGCCGTGATAGATATGCGTTTTGTGTACTGCCTTGGAGTATTTAGCCACGGCATAACGGGTATCCACCAACAGCACCACCTCAATGGACTTGGCTGCTACTTGCCGTGCCAATCCCAAAGCCTGTATATGCCCTCCTAATATGACTATGCGGTGAATCATATTAAATTATTTAACGTAAGTTCGACCTAAAAACTCCTTTGCCGCAAAGCGGCAAGAAATCCAAGTAAATCTTTGTTTTAGCAACCATAAATTGTCGTAAATCTTATTCGCCTACGGCGGAAAAATAAGGCAATTTGCTTATATTGAACTGACGTTATTTACCAGAAAGAGAAACAATGAATAAAGAGCAGGATACATATACCATAAAGTGTTATTGTTTGTTAATTATAAGTTGGCACAAAGATACACTTTTTTATTGAGATCGGCAAATTTGTATGGGCAAAAATAACAATATAAGCGATAACAGGTAGTGCGTGCTGCGCACAAAGCGATGCTTTGCACTACCGATTAGCAAAAAACACAGCAATGTCGCGATATACTATAAGGAATCCCCCGATAATAATCCGATAATAATCCGATAATAACCCGATAATAACCCGATAATAACCCGATAATAACCCGATAATAACCCGATAATAAC
>ERZ808259.82-NODE-82-length-64138-cov-8.974705_pt1 | contig 64138 bp, 48 predicted proteins | sample MGYA00521279_ERZ808259 | MGnify/ENA primary metagenome ERZ808259 (study PRJEB31516, sample SAMN03275586) | gut metagenome | biome: mammalia-associated habitat; material: feces | host: Papio cynocephalus | place: Kenya | collected 2012-07-27 ...
CAAAGAACGAATGTATGTTAAACTTTAAACGAGGCACTTTTTCAAGTGGACTCAACTATTAATTTTTAAATCCAAAATAAAAGACAAAATGAAAAAGGTATTTAAAAGTGCAGTAATGCTCATGGCAGCCATTATGTTGCCTATGGGATTCACTTCTTGTAGCAGCGACAACAATGAGGGTGATGGTAGCGAGTATTCTAACAAGGCTTACGGTAATGCAGCCATCAATGCTTGTACTGATGTCCAGACCAACTTGGCAAAAGCAAAACAAGCAATCCAGAACGCAAACCTTACAGCAGACCAAAAAACATATCTTGACAACTGCATCAAAGGTTTCGTAAACGACGTAGTAATACCAACATACACTGAGCTAGGTACTGCCGTAGAAGAGATGCACACAGCATTGGGTACATTGTCTGAAACAGAGATTACTCAGAAGAATGTAAATGATGCATGCACAGCCTTCAAGAAGGCACGTAAACTTTGGGAGCAAAGCGAGGCTTTCCTTGGTGGAGCTGCCAGTGACTTCAGCGTTGACCCACACATCGATTCATGGCCATTGAACCGTACAGCTCTCTTGAGCTATTTCAAAAACCCTACAGCAGAAATCGATGACGAGTCTATCTTAGGTTTCCACGCTCTTGAGTTCATCCTCTTCCGTGATGGCAACCCACGTAACGTATCAGAGTTCAAGGGCAATGATACTTACAAAGGATTCGAGAGCATCAGTGGTGCAGACGAGTTGAAATATGCAGAAACAGTAATCGAAGACCTCTTGGCTCACGTATATGAATTGCAATGCTCATGGCAAGACACACCAGACGCAACACGTCTTAATGTGGTAACAGCCAATGGTTTAGCTTACAGAACACAAAACTATAATAAGTCATATGGTTGGAATATCCAGAACTATGGTGACAATTTGAGTACTTTCCCAACTTTGGAGGCTGCTCTTGAGCAAATTCTATCAGCAGACGAGGGTAGTGGTTTGGCCATTGCCAACGAGGTAGGAAACAAAAAGATTGCCAATCCATTTACTTTGGGTGACATAAGCTATGTAGAGTCTCCTTATAGCTATAACTCCATCACTGATTTTCAGGATAACATCCGCAGTATTGAGAATGTATGGTATGGTGGACGCAATGGAGCATCTTCAAACCCAACATACAGCTTCCACAAATTCTTTGCACAGACAAATCCTACTGTAGGCAAAGCTGTAGAGGATGCTATCGCCAACGCTATCAATAACATTGGCAAGATGCCAAGCCCATTCGTGAAGTATGTCAGCGTACTTTGGAACAAGAACTTCGTTGACGCACCTCTTGTAGATTACGGTGATGAGTAATAAAAGCTCTAACGAATAATCAAACCAAGCGCATCTCACCATTTGCTTTAGTAAAAGGTGAGATGCAATTTGTGTTTAAATTGAATCTATACAAAATACATTATAAATTGAAAATTATGAACAATTTTAAGAATTTAAACAAAATGGCTATCATGGCATTATTGGTAGCCCCTACATTAGTAAGCTGTTCTTCCGATGACCCAGAACCAGACAACGGAGGTGGAGGTTTGGGTCCTTTGACACCGGGCAATACAGAGTTTGGAAAAGACATAGGTAATTTCACTGCCGCAGAATGGTTTCCTGGAGGTGAATTAGGAACCACAACCAACCGTAGCTACTCTGCCTCAACAGCTCCTGTAGATGGTGATGCCGACATGTTGGCAAGTTTCAACCGTGGTGAGGATATGTTTGAGAAAATTTACACAATCAACGATGCTCCACGCAAAGGCTTGGGTCCGGCATGGGTTCGCAATAGCTGTATCAAGTGTCACCCATCATACGGCCATGGCAAGCGTCAGACAGAGAACCAAGGCTACAAGGCTTCTTCTGATGACAACGGCTACCTGCTCGTAGTCTATCATCCTGAGCATGCCACCACTTCTGATGGTGTGGAATACACTACCAATAATTCAGACTATATTTCAGAGGTTACAGGTATGCCACAAACAGCAGCCATGGCACCTTTCAAAGCTCCTATCGAGGAAAGTGGCATACATCTCTCTTGGCCTACCGTAACCGAAATGCCAAGTGGATTGGCAGAATATGCAGGCAATGGTACATTCAAATTCCCTGACGGAGAGACATTCAGTCTCATCTATCCAGAAATAACCATTGACGAGAGTGCATTCAACACCAATCCTAAACCATCCAACTATGAGGTTCGCTTGGAGTCAACCATCGGTATATATGGCACAGGTTTGCTTGATGCCATCGACCAAGACGACATGAAGAAACAGTATCAGTCTGAGGCAGCTGTTGGTGTAGAGTTAAACGAATTGATGTGGAATAAAGCCGCAAATGATTGGGCTGAAAAGGCATGGTACAGCCTGGCAGACGGCACAAAGAAAATCAAGAAATTCACCTATGCCATGACTCGTGCTTCCTTGCAGGATGGTCCTGGCGCAAATGCTATTTGGAACATCACGAACGTGACACGTTCAGACCGCCACTATCTCTACACAACTCCAGCATGGGCTAAGGCAATGTCAGAAGATAATGACGTAATCAGCTACATCAAGGCAAACGGAAAAGACGAAACTTCCATCCTTCACCCTTATTGGGCTGATGGTACCGACGCAGGTATCGCCAATCGTATCAATGAGATTTTGGGCGGTAAACCTAACCACTCCAACACAGAAGCCTTCGAGAAGTATCTATGGAAGGGTGCGCCTTACAATGGCGAGGAAGAGCAGAGTGACAAGGACTACTATGACTTCATGGTTTGGCATCGTGGCTTGGCAGTGCCTGCTGCTCGTGATCTTGGTAATGCGCAGGTACAACGTGGTAAGGAAATCTTCAACCAAATCGGTTGCCAATACTGCCACCGTCCATCGTGGAAAACTGGAGCAGACAACTACTGGGTTGATAACGCCATCAAGGCATACGCTCAGAAAATTGGCAAAGACCCTAACACCATGTTGCCTAAATACGCCAACCAAACTATTTGGCCATACACAGACTTGGTACAGCACCGTTTGTTCATGAAGAACGACATTCGTACAGGTTGGTGTCGCACCACTCCACTTTGGGGTCGTGGTTTGTCTCGACAGCTCACAGGAGCCGACGACCGTTTGCACGACTGTCGTGCTCGCACTGTCATAGAGGCCATTATGTGGCATGGCTACAGCAAAGACAGCCAGGCTTTCAATGCTACCAAGAAGTTCTACAACTTGCCAAAAGCAGATCGTGACGCAGTTGTTGCGTTCATCAACGCAATCTAATGTGATTTTCACATAACACGATGATAATCAAGCCGTCCAGTACCTAAGCGATACTGGACGGCTTCCTTTTTTCACTGCATACAAGAAATATCCCTAAAAGTTTGCATATTCAAGAATAAAGTCGTAACTTTGCAGCAGAAGTTATTAATCATTCAAAAATAGAAGGAAACAGTTATGGCAAGACCTATCAGAGAAACGCCGATACTCTACGGCAAGAACGCAGAACGCTTCATGGAAAATATGAAGCGAGTAGAAAATATGAGTGAAGAACAACGAAAGGCAAATCGTGACAAAGCAAGAGCTGCTTACGAAAGTTTAATTGATCATGTTATTTTCGCCAAAGATAGAGCATAATGGATTTAGTAGAATTTATAAAGGAAGAGGACATAAAGCCATTCGATTGCGGAGATACCGACTTGAATGGCTTTCTTGTTGAAGATGCTATAGCTTTTCATCATAAACACATAGGTAAAACTTTTATGCTCAAAGAACAAGATGATATTGTAGCATATTTTTGCTTGCTTAATGACAAAATTACAAAATTAGAAGCTTCTAATAGTTCGTGGAAAAAAGTAAAAAAGCTTTTTCCACATAACAAACATTTTAGCAGCTATCCTGCTATTAAGATTGGAAGACTTGCAGTTTCTGTCAAATATAGGCACGAAGGCATTGGAAGCAAATTACTTGATATCATAAAGCATTGTCTTTACGAAAACAATTATTACTCAGACTTCCGTTTTCTTACTGTTGATGCTTATCTCTCGGCAATTCCTTTTTATGAAAAGAATGACTTTAGATTTCTTGACGCAGAAGATAAAAACAAACATACACGACTTATGTATTTTGACATGCTCGAAATGTAAAATACAATTTTTATGGTAAAAAAGATTATATTCATCCTTTACATCCTTGTGCTCGTTTGTATGGCTACCGCAACAATCGTGGAGAAAAGCCAGGGCACGGATTATGTGCATGCCCACTATTACGGGGCATGGTGGTTTATATTGATTTGGGCAGCACTCGCAGCCCTCGGTGCTTTCTATATCATTAAGCGGAAAGTGAAGTGCGCCTCTACGCAGACGCTTCACCTTTCCTTCCTCATCATTCTTGCCGGGGCTTTGCTCACGCATGTCTCAGCCAAACGAGGCATGATTCACCTACGCATCAACCAGCCTGTCAACACTTATATGGCTAGCGATGAAGAGCAGGGAATGAAGGAAGAGAAACTACCTTTCTCGCTCTGCCTACAGAAGTTTGAGGCAAAGATGCACGATGGCACCAATGCCGTGGCTGACTATTCCTCCAAGTTCATCGTGATGGACGGCAATGAGAAGAGCGAGGGCGAGGTGTCGATGAACAACATCTACTTGCATCGTTCCTATCGACTCTACCAGTCCTCCTATGATGAGGACGGCAAGGGAAGCGTACTCGCCATCAACGCCGACCCTTACGGAATTCCTGTCACTTACACAGGATATGCGCTTCTTTTCATCTCCTTGGTTTGGATGCTCATTGACCCTAGGGGAGGGTATCGCAAACTCTTGAAGAGTCCGCTGTTGAAGAAGGGAGCTTTGATAATAGCCCTTATTCTCAGTCTTGGCAATGTTCAGACAGCAAAGGCTGAATCTTTTTCAGAAAATCTTCAGAACGCCGTACTCCCTAAGGAAACTGCAGAGAAGTTTGGCGAACTCAACATTCTCTACAACGACCGCATTTGTCCGGTACAGACTTTTGCCCTCGACTTCTGTAAGAAGATATATGGTGCTCGCAATTACCAAGGCATGACTGCCGAACAGGTACTCTCTGGTTGGGTATTCTATGGCAATGTATGGGCTAACGAGCCTTTCATCAAAATCAAGAGCGGAGAGATGAAGACGGCGATGAACTTGCCAGACTATGCTTCACTGAATAGTTTCTTCAATAGAGACATGGGTGGTTACACCATCGGACAGTATGTTCAGGAATATTACAACGGACAGCAGGACAAATTCCACCAGCAAGCAGCCGACATCGACGGCAAGATTCAGATTATCATGGAACTGCGCCAAGGCATCTCTCTGAAGGTATTGCCTTATACATTCACCAAGAACGTGAAAGCTACCAAGGACCATCCTTTCATCAAGGCGGGCACCACTACTTGGTTTTCGCCGGTAGATAAGTTGCCTCTCGCAGTAGAACATCAGCACGCACTCTATATCAAGAACGTGTTCTCATTGCTCTATGGCGATGTGAAAGCAAGAAACATCGACCGTGTGAATGTGTTCTTCGACAAGATGAAAAAGTATCAGGAGGTAAGCGGCGGCAACTCACTGCCAAGTAAGACTCAATACAAGGCAGAGCAAATCAACAACGCCTTCCCATTCGCCACCATCCTCTTTATGGTGAACCTCACCTTGGGCTTTGTCTCCCTCTTCTACACCATCTATCGCATGACAAAGAATCGCCAAGTGAAAGCTTTGGATATCGCCTTGCCAATCTTGCTCTGCGTTTCCTTCCTTTCCCTGACCTTCGGTTTGGCCCTGAGATGGATTATCAGCGGCAATGTTCCGATGTCGAATGGTTACGAAAGCATGTTGACCGTGGCATGGTTTGTGATGCTCATCAGCATCTTGATGCAGTTCCGTCTCCGTATCGTGATGGTATTCGGCTTCTTGCTTTCGGGCTTCTTCCTCTTGGTGAGCCACATCAACCAGATGGATCCAACCATCGGACAGATGATGCCTGTACTGAACAGTCCATTGTTGAGCATCCACGTAAGCATCATCATGATGAGCTACGCACTGCTGTCCCTGACCTTCATCTGTGGTCTGATGGGCGTCTTTCTTCGCTCTCATGGCGAAGATTTGCAAGCATTGAGCCGTATCTTCCTCTACCCTGCCCTCACAGCTATGGGCTTCGGCATCTTCATCGGAGCCATCTGGGCAAACGTAAGCTGGGGCAACTACTGGAGCTGGGACAGCAAAGAGACCTGGGCGCTCATCACCTTCATGATATATGCCGTGGTAGTGCATACACAGAGCTTGCCAATCTTCCGCAAGCCACTCACCTACCACATCTATATCACCCTTGCCTTCCTGAGCATCGTGATGACCTATTTCGGAGTCAATTACTTCCTCACGGGAATGCATTCTTACGCATAAGTTCACGATGTTTAGAACAAAGCGCAACACCCCACTTTAAAGAAGCGCATCTATAGACCTTAACAAAGCGCATCATTAACACCTATAGATGCGCTTCTTTAACACCTATAGATGCGCTTCTTTAAGATAGGTCGCTTCACATCTACAAATCTGGACTAATATGGGGACAAATATATACTGTAAAAATAAGCAAATGCTATCAAACAAAAGCCGCTTCCCTAAGAAGGAAAGCGGCTTATATATTTAATATTAAATTATTTTTTTCGCAAGTTCACTATTTTGCATAGGCAACACTACGAGTCTCACGGATGACCGTAATCTTCACCTGGCCAGGATAAGTCATCTCATTCTGAATCTTGGTTGCAATCTCATCAGAGAGCTTTGTACTCTCCTCATCGCTCATCTTGTCGGCACCGACAATGACACGAAGCTCACGACCAGCCTGAATAGCATAGGTCTTGGTTACACCAGGATAACTCATGGCAATTGCCTCCAGGTCATTGAGACGCTTGATGTAGGCCTCCACAATCTCACGACGTGCACCTGGACGTGCACCAGAGATGGCATCGCAAACCTGTACGATTGGAGCCAACAAGGTATTCATCTCCATCTCATCGTGGTGTGCACCGATAGCATTCACGATGTCTGGCTTCTCCTTGTACTTCTCAGCAATCTTGGCACCATACAATGCGTGTGGCAATTCGCTCTCCTCGTCTGGCACCTTACCTATATCGTGCAACAAACCTGCACGTTTAGCCTTCTTAGGGTTTAAGCCTAACTCAGAAGCCATCACAGCACAGAGGTTAGCGGTCTCACGAGCATGCTGCAAGAGGTTCTGACCATAAGAAGAACGATATTTCATCTTACCAATGATACGAACCAACTCAGGATGCAAGCCGTGGATACCCAAGTCAATGGCTGTACGCTTACCCGTCTCGATAATCTCATTCTCCAACTGCTTCTTTACCTTGGCTACAACTTCCTCAATACGTGCCGGATGAATACGACCATCAGCCACCAGCTGATGGAGTGCCAAACGACAAACTTCACGGCGAATTGGGTCGAAAGCAGAGATAACGATAGCCTCAGGAGTATCATCCACTACGATTTCCACACCTGTAGCAGCCTCAAGAGCACGGATATTACGACCTTCACGACCGATGATACGACCCTTCACTTCGTCATTGTCGATATGGAACACACTGACAGAGTTCTCGATGGCAGTCTCAGTCGCAACACGCTGGATGGTCTGAATGACAATTTTCTTTGCCTGCTGGTTAGCATTCATCTTGGCATCGTCCATAATCTCATTGATATAGCTTGCGGCATCCAGACGAGCCTGATCTTTCAAACTTTCCACAAGACGGTTCTTTGCTTCCTCAGCACTTAGTCCCGAGAGTTCCTCGAGCTTAGCCTGCTCCTGCTTTTGCATTTTCTCCAACTCCTGTTGCTTAACACCCAAGAGTTTCTTCTCGTTCTCCACACGCTGTTGGCTTTGTTCAACCTCCTGTTTGCGGCGTCCCAATTCCTCCTGACGTTGATTTAATGAAATCTCACGTTGCTTGAGCTTATTCTCACTCTGTTGGATGCGAGAGTTGCGCTGCTGCACCTCCTTTTCCAATTCAGCTTTTTTATTGAGGAATTTCTCCTTGACTTCGAGAAGTTTCTTTTCTTTTACTACTTCAGCCTCCTTATTGGCGGCCTCAATCATTTCATTATATTTTCCCTTAATGACATAACGGAAAATGAAAAACCCTGCAGCACCACCTAAAACGAGGGCTACGAGAGCAGCAATTATTGTTACTACCATTATATTATTATGTATTATATTAATATTCTCATTTTAAAGCGTCTTCAATTTCGGCAGTCAGTTTTGCGAGAATATTATTATAAGGTTCAGTATCATTACGTCCTGACTCCTTTTCGAAACGCAACGCTATGTCAAGGAGAGCCATATAAAGAATCTCCTTATCGCTTTTACGTCCCTTGAAGATTTTCGTATATGAGTTTACAATCTCGTCAATCAACTTAGCTGACTTGCGATAATACTCCTCGTCCTCCCTTGGTATTCTCACGGAGAGTTCGGTATCATATACATGCAATCTTATTTGTAATTTCTCTTCTGTCTGATCTGCCATAATGCTTCTTGTTATTGATCACTCAGTAAGGTTATGCACTTGTTTACATCCCTAATAAGCTTAGCTATTTTCTTTTGGGTAGCCTCCATATCATTATCTGAAATGGTCATCATCTTGGCCATCTTGAGACTATTGTAATCATGCTCTGCCTGAGTTAACTTCTCCTCCAATTGCTTAATTTTGGCATCACGCTCATCAACCATAGAATACAACTCAAGATTCTCCTGTTTGATTTCCTCAAACTTGAGTATCATTTGTCGCACTCTCGTTGCAAACGTATTGATGGTTTTCTCATTAGCACTCATTACACTTCTTTTTGGCTACAAATATAAGGGAATATTCCGAGATTAGCAAAAAATCCCTCATATTTTTATTAAATTTAATGAAAAAGCGTCATTACTTACCCATTTTAGCCTTTGCCTTCTCCACATCTTCATCAGAAGGACGTGGTTCTTTCTTGGCTAACATCAGGACTTGATAAGTAAAATCAGTCACCCATTTTTGACTGAAGCCTAAACGAAGATTCAACTGTCGCAACTGAGCAACAGTCTTCAACACACTTGCATCCCTAAAATCGTTTTTGTTAAAAATATCATCAACAGTTTTCTGGGTCATGTTATACAAGGCTTTCTTCATAAAGGAAGGCAGACGAAGCTTGAACTTCATCAGATTTCCCATCAGCATCATCAAGTCTTGAGTGAATGTTTGGAACTGAATGAGATAAACATTGACATCTTGCAATTTACGGCAATTCTTCCGAATGCTTTGGTCGATTTCCTTGAAATACTCATCTTCTGTGCCATAGATATTCTTCATCATCTTCTTGACATGTGACTTTTCACCAATACCAAGCCTATTGTTTACCGTAGGTACGTGAAAGGTAGATTTAAACACACGAAGGTCAGGAAGCATAGCTAAATTTGTTATACCCAACTGAGAAGCCAAGGCTGCCTGGAAATAAACACGAACAAGCGTCATGAAATCTTCCATGCCTCCCACTTTTTCCTCATTTTTATGACCGAATAATTTTGAAAATATTCCCATTGTTTATTCTTTTTTACTTTAACTTATTGAATTTCGTTTTGCAAAAATACAATAAAATCACAAAATATCAAAATTCAAAGAGCCTTTTTTGCTCGTTTTCTAAATATTTCCTATTAAAAACAAAGTTTTAACCTTAAATATTTCAAAATATAAGAAAAAATCACTACCTTTGCATCGTTTAAAAATAAGTTTTAAAAACTGAAATTAAGTTAGAATCCTAAATACGCATGAAAGAAGCTTACAGAGGAAGTGATCTCGTCAGATGGATGGTGATAGTCGCAGACTTTATCATCCTAAACATTGTACTTTTCATTGCAATCGACTGGGATAAAATCTCAGTCCCTATTGTATTTTATCATGCAACCAAGCTATGCTATTTCGTAGCCAACGTTTCACTTTTCATTGGCGAATTACTCTTTTCATCCATTATTCATATCCGACGCGTTAAAATCATGCAAGTCACAGGAAGGACTTTTAAATTGATTTTGACAACAATGATATGCTTCAATTTGACTATGGCATACCTGCTGAAAGGAGGATATGACTTAATCAAATTCAGTATTTTTTTTGCTACAGCCACATATATCTGCTTGATTTTCTCAAGAATCCTAGAACTGAACGTATTGAAATATTTTCGTTCTAGGGGAAGAAACATCAAGACTGTACTATTCATCGGAAACGACCCTGCCGTATTAGAAATGTATAACACGCTGATGGAAGACTCTTCTGCTGGTTATCGAGTACATGGGTATTATGCAGACGAAAAGCTAACAGACGCTCCCAAGGAGCTAAAATGGTTGGGCAACCTGCATCGACTCAACGAAGTCATGAGCGAAAGCATCAACAATACTATTAATGGTATTCCAAGCAACATAGAGGAAGTCTTCTGTTGCTTGTCCCATGATTTGTCTAAGGAAATCGTGAGAGTCATGCAATTCTGCGATAAGAATGTTATACATTTTTATTATATTCCAAGGCAATTTGGAGAATACAGTTTACACCTAGACTCCCAACTATATCTAGGGAAGAGTGTTTTTACAAACCACCACGAACCTTTGGGAAAGCTTGGGAACAGAGCCATCAAACGAGGATTTGACATCATTGTGAGTTCGTTGGTTTGCATGTGCATATTACCATTCTTGCCTATCATAGCACTTATCATCAAGATTCAAAGTCCGGGTCCTATATTTTTCAAACAAGCAAGAACGGGTCTCAATGGCGAGACGTTTCAATGCATCAAATTCCGTTCCATGCACGTCAACAAAGATGCCGATACCATACAAGCCACAGAAAACGACCCTAGGAAATTTGCCTTTGGCAATTTCATGAGAAAGTCGAACATCGACGAGTTTCCACAATTTTTCAATGTTCTCAAAGGAGACATGAGTATTGTTGGACCACGTCCCCATATGTTACACCATACCGAAATCTATGGTGCAATCATAGACAAATACATGGTGCGCCACTTTTCTAAGCCAGGAATAACAGGATGGGCACAGGTAACAGGCTACCGTGGCGAGACCAAGGAGCTGTGGCAAATGGAAGAAAGAATCAAAAGAGATATTTGGTATATTGAAAATTGGTCTTTTTGGTTGGATTTAAGAATCATATATCTAACAGCAAAAAGTATTATCATCCACGACAAGAACGCATATTAACAAAAACATAAACAAAGAAAAATCATTAAGAACCATAAAAAAATGAAAGGTATTGTATTAGCCGGTGGTTCAGGGACCCGCCTCTACCCTATCACCAAAGGAATCAGCAAACAGTTGATACCTATTTTCGACAAACCGATGATTTACTATCCAGTTTCTGTCTTAATGCTGGCTGGTATCAAGGAGATACTTATCATCTCCACACCATACGACTTACCAGGATTCAAAAGACTACTGGGAGACGGAAGTGACATCGGAGTACATTTCGAATATGCAGAGCAACCATCCCCAGATGGTTTGGCACAAGCGTTTATCATTGGCGAGGATTTCATCGGCAATGACAGCGTATGCTTGGTTTTAGGAGACAACATATTTTATGGAGCTGGATTCACGGGACTTCTCAAGGAAAGCGTGCTAGCTGCTGACAAAGGACAAGCCAGTGTCTTCGGATACTATGTCAATGACCCCGAAAGATATGGAGTAGCTGAATTTGACAAAGATGGCAATTGCCTCAGCATAGAAGAAAAGCCACAGCAACCCAAAAGCAATTATGCCGTTATCGGGCTCTACTTTTACCCAAACAACGTAGTGGAGATTGCCAAGAATATCAAACCTAGTGCTCGAGGAGAACTGGAGATAACCACTGTGAACCAAGAATACCTCAAACAAAAGTCATTGAAGGTTAGGACTCTTCAAAGAGGATTTGCTTGGTTGGACACAGGCACACACGACAGTCTTTCAGAAGCAAGCACTTTCATTGAGGTCATAGAAAAAAGACAAGGTCTAAAAATAGCCTGTTTGGAAGAAATTGCGTACAAACAAGGTTGGATAAACGCTGAGCAACTCAAAGAACTTGCCAAACCAATGCTTAAAAATGGGTATGGTCAATACTTGATGGACTTAGCGACACAGCAACATTAGAACAAAATGAAAGAGAAAAAAACTCGTTCATCATCAAAATAAAATGTTCAAGGTGTATATCAAGAATAAAAACATCAAATCATATTAAATAATGGAAGAAAACAAAAACTTAGAATTAGAGAGTATCCAGGAAAGCGAGGAGAAGTCAAGTTTTGATTTCGCCACGATTTACACCACCCTTATTCTCAATTGGAAATGGTTTGTCCTTTCCCTTATCATATGTTTAGGTGCAGCACATATATATTTGCGTTACGCTACGCCAATATACCAATCTGCCGCCAAACTTCTGATAAAGAGTGAGGACTCTGGTGGTCGCAGAGGTGGAAACTCCATACAAAGTGCAACCAACTTGGGTATCATATCAAACTCAAATGGCATTGACAATGAGATGGAGATATTGAAGTCTAGGACTCTTGCACAGCAAGCTGTCTTTGACCTAAAACTGTACGTAACCTACCTCCACGAAGGTAAATTGAAAGACCATATCCTCTATAAGGATCAGGAAATAAACATTGACATGGACGCAGAGCATCTGAAAAAGTTGAATGCTCCTATGCACTTCAAGATAACTCGTGAAGGACAAAGCTATCATGTTACAGGTTCTTACTACGTACCTATCGACGACAACTCTTTCAATCCTGGAGCTGTTAATATCGACAAGACCTTCTCTTCTCTCCCAGCTTCCATTGGGACACGAGTAGGTGTCGTCAGATTCACACAAAACGGGAACTACATGCTAAGAGACGGAGAAACACTGAAAGCTAGTATGATAGCTCCAGAAATTGCAGCAGGAAAATATGTTGGAAGCCTAGGAGTAAGCCAGACTTCAAAGACTACCACTATCGTAGATTTGATTCTGAACGACGAAATTCCTCAAAGAGCCATCGATTACCTTAAGCAGCTTGCCATTGTATATAACAGACAAGCCAACGAGGACAAGAACGAGATTGCTGTGCGCACAGAGCAATTCATCAACCAACGTTTGGAGAAAATCAACGCAGAACTTGGCAACACAGAAGGACAACTTGAGAATTACAAGAAACGCAACAACATGGTAGAGTTGAAAATGAACGCAAGCCAAGCTGTTGCCAACGCTGACCAATATGCCCAAAAGTTGAACGAAGCAAACACGCAAGTTGCCTTGTTGGATGAGTTGACCAAGTACATGAACGAGCCAAGCAACCGTCACCAGCCTATACCTTCCAATGTAGGTCTTACAGACGCGAGTGCCACATCGCTCATCAACGAATATAACCGCATTGCATTGCAACGTAACCAATTGCTCCACAGTGCCAGTGAGACATCACCAACCGTCACCCCTCTAACCGCACAATTGGACGACTTGACATCTTCCATCAAACGTGCCATGATACAAGCACGTTCTGGATTGGACATTCAACGCAACAGCATTGCATCACAAGCAGGAAAATATCAAGGACAAATTGGTAATACGCCAGAACAGGAAAGAATATTGACACAAATTGGTCGCCAACAGGAAGTAAAGTCAGGCTTGTACTTGATGCTGCTTCAAAAACGAGAGGAAAACTCTATCTCCTTGGCTGCAACAGCCGACAAAGGTAAACTGATAGACAATCCTGTATTCGCCGGAAAGGTAACACCAAAGAACTCCATGATTATGCTTGTCGCCTTAATCATCGGCTTAGCTTTGCCAGCTGGCATCCTCTTCTTGTTGGAATTCTTCCGCTACAAAATCGAAGGACATAATGATGTCGTCAAACTGACCAAGCTGCCTATCATTGCAGATGTAGCCATCGCAAGTGATAGAGCCAAGAGCAAGGCAGACATCGTTGTACATGAGAACAAGAACAACTTAATGGAAGAGATTTTCCGTAGCTTGCGTACCAATCTGCAGTTCTTGCTCAAGGAGCATGACAAGGTTATCATGTTCACCTCCACAACCTCGGGAGAAGGAAAGACATTCATCGCCTCTAATGTGGCCATTAGTTTTGCCTTGCTTGGTAAGAAAGTAATACTCGTAGGTCTTGACATTCGTAAACCAAGATTGGCAGAATTGTTTGAGATTGACGACCATCAGCATGGCATTACCAACCTGCTCATCAAGGACAAAGTGGAATGGAATGATGTTCAAGGACAAATTCTAGCATCAGGTATCAATACAAACTTAGACATTTTAATGGCCGGACCTGTTCCTCCAAACCCAGGAGAACTTGTAACTAGAACTAGCCTTGAAGATACCATTAATGAATTGAAGAAGCATTACGACTACATATTGCTTGACACAGCACCAGTCGGACTTGTCACAGACACTTTGGCGTTAGGCCGAGTAGCTAATTCTACAGTATATGTATGTAGAGCAGATTTCACCGCTAAGTCTAGCTTCGGTTTAATCAACAGCTTGAGCTACGAAAAGAAATTGCCAAACATGAGCATTGTCCTAAATGGTGTTGACCTTTCCAAAAAGAAGTATGGCTACTATTATGGCTATGGCAAGTATGGCAAGTATGGCAAATACGGTAACTACGGAAATGGCAAATATGGATACAGCAGCTACGGATCTTATGGTACATACGGTAGCTATGGCAACTATAGCAATAGCCATTATGGAGATGCAAATGATGACAGCGTAAAAAAATAAAGAAAAATGGCAACAATTGCAGTAGATTTCGATGGCACAATAGTTGCTCATGAGTATCCAAAGATAGGAACTGAGATACCCTTTGCTATCGAGACATTGAAAATGCTCATCAAAGATCACCACCGTCTCATCCTATGGAGTGTCCGTGAAGGACATCTCCTTCAGGAGGCGGTCGATTGGTGCAAAGAAAGAGGCGTAGAGTTTTGGGCTGTCAACAAAGACTATCCTGAAGAAAGTCTTGAAAACAACAACCACTTCTCACGCAAGCTCAAGGCTGACTATTTCATTGATGACCGCAATATTGGAGGTCTTCCTGATTGGGGGCAAATATATCAAATAATAAGCCAAGGAAAGAGCTACAGAACGATTATCAAAGAAAGCTTAGGTGCTTCAAGCCTAGAGCCACAAAAGAAGAAACACTGGTGGAACAGAAGCTAAAGAAGCAAAATAAGAAGCAAACAAAAAAAGCGTGACTCCCAAAAGGAGTCACGCTTTTATATTCATGTTAAATTTAAAATCTATTGTTCGAAATATCTAGAATTAGAAGAAGAGATAACGATTATCAACAACCTTTGCATTCAAGTAAAGTTCATTCATAAAGTTACCCGCATACTGCATCGCTTTCTGACGGCACTTCTGCTCCTGAGCCTTATCATCAAACTTTACAGGACGATTAGACTTGTTTACAACTTGGAACAAATAAACACCTGCATTACCCTTAACTGCATGTGCAGAGAAGGCTCCCTTGTTGGTAGCAGAAACAGCACCAGAAAGAGCTGGTTCACTAGCACCAGTAGCAGCAACAAAGACAGGAGCTGCAAAAGTAATCTGGTTTACATCAGAAACCTTTGCTCCCTTAGCCTTAGCTGCAGCAATACTCTTCACCCCATTGAGCTTTGCCTCAATCATCTCTGCCTTCTTGTCCTTTACTACCTCTGCTTTCACCATCTCCTTTACCTGAGGATCATCCAAGCCACGGAAGCCAATACGATGAATCTTATCAAGAACAACAACCAACAAGTGGTCATTGTCACCACATTCATACAAAGGAGAAACAGCACCTTCCTTCGCATCAAACAGCCACTTCAAAGCTTCACGAGTAGCGTGGATATTGGCAACATAATGTGTGGAAGTCGTAACGTCCTTCAAATCCTGTACACGATAACCGCTCTTAGCTGCGTTTTTGACAATGTCATCAGCTGTCTGATTGGCACTAACAAAGCTAGAGAACTTATTATAAGCAGTACGATAAGTACCCTGAGAGAACTCTATAGACTTCTTAATAACTGCAGCAGTGTATTTTTCTACCATTGCCTTACGGTCGCAAACCTGAAGCACCACATATCCTTGACCCAGCTGAAGTTCTGTAATTGCATTGACAGCTTGAGTATTCAAAGCATTGATGAAAGCCTTATTATCCTTGTCCATGCTCTGAGCGAATTCATACTGACGAGTGGTCATCCATGCCTTTTCACCAGTCTGACCATATTTCTTGGCAATAGCTTCGAAATCGGCACCACCAGCGATAGCACCCTGGATAGAATCAGCTTTAGTCTTAGCTTCAGCAACAGAAGCAGCTGCTACCTGAATCACACGATACTGAACAGAATCTGGCAACTGTTGTTTGTTAACCAACTTCACAATGTTCAAAGTATTATCAGCCGCATTAGCTTTCACAGCGGTTGTTGCACCCACAGCCATTGAATCCAATTGAGAAGCAATATCAGATGGAAAAGCATCCTTACCTACAGGAATACCGAGATAAGAAACGGTAGAAGAAGACTTACGAACAACTTCAGTAGGATCCTCCGCAGAAGCCAACTGTGAGTGAAGATTAGCAAACTCCTTATTGAGTGCTGCACGATCTGCCTGAGAAGCTTCCACCTTAACATCAACGAACTTAATATCACGACTCTCTACAGGCTGTTTAAAACGAGCTTTCATCTCATCATATTTTGCCTTCAAGTCACTTTCCTCAACCTTTACCTTATCGTCCTGAATATCAGAATAAGGGAAGGCTGCCAACTGAATCTTGCTCTCCTCATTTTCCTCCTTGAAAGCCATCTTAGCCTCAACAGGATTTGAAAGGAAGCAATGAGCAAGCAAAGACTGATACTTCTGTGCCAAAGTTTGCTGGCGAAGTGTCTTCTCGATGAAAGACCAATAATTATAAATCTTAGTATATTGCTCCATCATTTGAGCATTGGCAGAAGGGTTAGCCTTCTGAGCTTTATAATCTGCCAAAAACTTCTGTAAAGAAGCGACATCAAAACGACCTGTTTGCTGATTGACAAAAGGTGTTTGTGATAGCATTGGGTTGGTGCCCGTCTTCAAAATATCCTGAAGTTCTGCATCAGTTACAGTAAGTCCCAACTTTTCTGCTTCGCTAGCGACAATCTTGTTTTGAACGAAAGTATTCCAAACCATATCCTTGACTTGGTTCATTTGTTCTTCAGGGAGATTGTCTTGTCCCTGCTGCATTTTAATCACTTCGGTGTATTCATCAACGAGCTTTTGGAAATCTTGCACGCTGATTTTCTCACCTAAGACCTCACCGACTTGCTGTCGCTCATTATTCTTTGCAGAATCACAAGAGCGGAAAGCTTCCTCGGCAATGAATGCGAAAAGGCCAAAACTGATAATACATACCAGAATGACACCTCTTTTTCGAATTGTTCCTAATGCTGCCATTACTTTAATTTTAATTTTTATTTTTGTTTTATATTTTCTACTTAACTAAAGCCAAAAGTCATATATATATGACCATAAAATATGCTTAAGGTAGCCAATTGACTGCAAAAATACAAAGAAAATCGCAAATAAGGGAATTTTTTGCAACCTTTTTTACCTTAAGTTGCTAAAAAAGAGATTTATGCAAGAAAAAAGCACTTATAAATGATTATAAGTGCTTAATTATATGAATCTTGTATATATTTTTAACAAATACATAACATATTACTTGAGTAAATGGAGATGAACCAATTCTATTTTGCGAGAGGTCGATTTGATGATCTTAAATTCAAACTTGTTTATGCGAATAACTTCATTCAACTTCGGAAAACTCTGATATTCATGAAGAATCAAACCTCCTATAGTCATATATTCATCACTCTCTGGCAAATCAAGGTCAAACATCTCATTCACCTTGTCTATCTCCAAACGAGCAGATAAGACATAGTCGCCATCTGCATTTTGCAAAGCCACGTATTTAGTTGAGTCGTGTTCGTCTTCTATGTCACCGAATATTTCCTCCACTATATCTTCCAAACTGACCAACCCACTTGTTCCTCCAAACTCATCCACCACAATACCCAAAGTTTTCTTTTGCTGTAAAAAAGTTTGCATCAACTTTTGAGCTTGCATAGTTTCTGGCACAAAAGGCATTGTACGAATGCATTCTTGCCATTTGGGTGGATTGCGAAATAACTCGGAACTATGAATGTATCCCTCTATATGATCAATATCACCTTTATAAACGATAACCTTGGAATTGCCGCTTTCAATAAATTTCTGACGAAGTTCTTCTAAAGAAGCATCCACATCAACCGCTTGTATCTCCGTACGCGGCACCATACAATCCCTTACTTTTGTATCAGAAAAATCCAAAGCGTTCTGAAAGATCTTCACCTCGTCATTGATTTCAGAATCCTTGTCAGCATTTTCGATACTCGACTGCACCAAATAATCCAAGTCTATTTTAGAGAAGCCCTCATCACCTGACTCATTGTCCATTTTCAGTCCCAACAAGCGTAGCAAGCACTTACTCAAGAATGTACTAAACTTACTGATAGGCCACAATAAGATATAACAAACATAGGCTAACGGGCTGAAAAAAGCCAACAGCCTATTAGGGCTTGCCTTGAAAAGGGTCTTTGGCAAAAACTCACCCGTAAAGAGCACTATCAATGTAGAAAGTATTGTATCGGCTGGTACTGTGAAAGCAGCATCCATGCCAACAAAAATTGTATTGTCAAACAATCTTGCAATCAAGATTCCATAAATGACCAAAGCGATATTATTGCCAACCAACATGGTACTGACAAAACCATTAGGATGAGCATAGAACAAAGCCAGAAAGCGTTGAGAAATGCCATTTTTCTCCTTGTCCATCTCAGCCAACATACGATTAGAAGACACAAAAGCAATCTCCATTCCGCTAAAGAATGCAGAGAAGACCATTGTCACCAAAATACCGACTATAAGACTTACACTTATCATTTTCTTATCAATTAATGCATGAGAGGAATGCTGTTGTTTGTCGCACTCCTTGGCACAGCCTGAGGACGAACGGCTTGTTTCACAGAATCGGGTTGAGAACTCAACGTATCATTCTGCGTACCAGCCACATCACCTCGTTCGAAACTACCCTTGGTATTACTAACGAAATACCGAGTCATCTTCTCATCACTCCAGAAATGAGAACCTTGCAAGGTACGCTCAGGTGTGACAAGCTTACTAAAAACATTACTAGACAACTCATGTTTGTTCTGATCCCATGTCAATTGTTCACTGGAAAAACGTAGCCCATCCTTTGTCAAGATGCGCACTCTTCCATAAAGTTTCCAAATCTTTTGCTGGTCAAAATAGTAAGCCGTATCACTTTGGATATAGCTGTTGACATGAAATTTCTCATCAAATTGCTCCAGCAAGATTCCCTTGTCGAAAGTCCAGCGTGAAGGATTTTTGTTTGTATTAACCTCCCATCGTTCTGTGACTATGCGATATTTCATCACACCAGAATCACTGATAAGCGTATTGACACCATAAGATGTCATCATGGCTACAGAGTCCCTCGCCAAGATGGCAGGTGCAGTATGCTCCACTTGCTCCTGACAAGAAATCAAGCACAAGAACATCAAGAATCCGAAAAATACGCTTCTAGCTCTATACATTATTATATATATAAGAATTACAAGTACGTTGACGAAAACATACCATTACTTCATTCTCCACTTTCTGAACCACTCCTCATTGAATGTGAACCCAATATTCAAGCGGAAAGTATTCTCCTTGATCAAGTCTTTAGCTGAGCTCTTCACCCACTGTCCACTGATATTGAGGAAAGAACGACGATTGTAACCATTCATGATAGGAATTCCAAATCCTGCGCTCACGGAAAGTTCCTTAGGACCATCGTGACCATTTACCTTGAAATAAGGTGTTGCATAACTTACACCTGCACGATACCTCACACGATTGAAGAAGTGGCGGTTGTATTCGCCATAGCAATACTGTAGGCCTAGGTTGAACTTAGAGCGGTCTGAATAAAGCCCCTTCTGCAAACGATAGGTTGTACCATCAAAGTCAGGATATTCCAAGTCACCCCACTTTTGGAGCGTATAATCGAGCCCAACTTTCCACTGGTCGGCATGGTTCCACATCAAACCAGCACCATACACATGAGGCAACTTCAATGCTTTACCTACAGAGAAAGACGCTGTGTCCGAAGCGTTCGTTTGCGAATTATTGGATATAATATTCATATCCGCAGTGGCTCCCAAAGAATGACCAGGCGAGAAAGTCACACCAACCGTAACCCAATCTTTCTTGGCAATCTTAGCCGTATATTGAACACCTAAATCTATCTTATAACTATTGACCTGTGCAGAATAAGTACGAGTCAAGGTATTATAGTTGGAGTTGCTATAAACATTAGCGACATATTTATTATAGTCACCCCAAACATAAGAAAAATTAGCACCAAACGAGAAGCCCTTGAATGGCATCCAACCTGCACCTAAGTATGCCTGATGAATTCCGCCTTCACCATTATATGTATTAGTGTAAGTAGCATCATCGAAGTTATTTCCTACTTTGCCTGTAGAAGTATAATTATACCCTATATTCGTAAAAGGTATCACACCAAAGCTCACACCGAGGTGCTTTGCTGCACGAAATCCTGCAACGACATATTCGAAGTTAGCGTTCTTGGCATTTTTCTTAACCCCATTCTCCTCAAAGTTGGTAATTTGCCCAGAAATACCAGCATCCAAGATGAAAGACAAGGAATCTATCGAGGCATACGAAGCAGGGTTGAGATAATTGACCTGGTTATGCTCATGAAAACCAAGTCCAACGCCATTCATACCACGATTAAAGCCAGAAGTTTGGTCTGACAACACACCTAATCCAAACTGGCTATATGGAGAATTTGTGCCACTTTGGGCATTAACAGAAAGAGTCGTACCCACCAACAGGGTTGCTAAAATAAGCTTTCTCATTGATAATTATCATTCAAATTTATATTCAGAGTGCAAAAGTATTGAAAAAAAACGAGAAAAAAGAATGATAATCCAAAATAATAAGGTATTTTTGCATCGTGAAACGATTTAAAGATATTTTTAGGGCTTTTTTAGCCGTTTTGTTAATCAATTTAACGACTCAGGCTACGGCACAGGATTTTCAAGGAGTAAAAGAAGACCCTGCGAGCAACAACCATGTAGTGAAGTACGAACCTACTTGGCTCGATTCTGTTGACATATCGCTCTTGACTTGCGGACCAGGTCAAGAAGTATGGTCATACTATGGACATACGGCACTGCGCATCGAAGACCATGCGCACGGCAATGACCTTGCAGTCAATTGGGGAATGTTTTCCTTCAACCAAGATTTTTTCATACTACGTTTTGTTTTCGGACTCACCGATTATCAGATTGGTGTTTTTCCCATGTCCCGCTTCATTGAGGAATACACCTACGAAGGCAGATGGGTAAAGCAGCAAAGGCTTGCACTCACTAGAGAGGAAAAACTGAACATACTCAAAGCCATCGATGAGAACAACCAGGAAGCAAATCGCACCTACCGTTACAATTTCTTCTACGACAATTGCACGACAAGGGCACGCAATATGATAACAAGCCACCTTGGAGCTCACGACACCGACTTCAGAAACACAGAAACCCAATCTACATACCGAAAGGAAATCCATCGTTGGAACGAGAACCATCGTTGGGCACGCTTTGGGAACGACTTGTTGCTAGGCTATCAAGCAGATCGTCTCATCAACAAGAAAGAATGGGAGTTCCTACCAGAAAACTTAATGCAAGACTTCGAGACGGAAGCAAGGGTAGATACGGCTATGCAAGCATACATAACCGGGCAGGAAGTTGTCCCCCAAAAGGAGCGATACATTAAGCTCATTGATAGTACTTTCTACATAATACCACCACAAGCTGAAGTTTCAGAAGCCGAGACGGTCACGCCAAGAATGGTTGCCACTGGAATAGCTTTTGTCATCATCATCCTATGCAGTATCGAATTCGCTTACAGAAAGAACTTTTGGTGGCTAGACACCATTCTGTTGACATTGACGGGCCTACCGGGGATTATTCTATTGGCAATGGTGTTTTCACAGCATCCTACCGTACAAATAAACTTCCAAATGCTGATATTCAATCCACTCAATCTGATTTTCGTGTGGAAAGTATCACAAAAGGCTAGGAATGGTGGATTTCATTGGTACTACAACTTATGGGGATGGCTCATCATACTAGCTCTATTCCTGCAAATTTGGCAAGATTACGCAGAAGGCATGGGCATTTTGGCACTCTCTTTGCTAATAAGATACGCAATGAGATCAGCTATATTTGACCTCAAACTATTCACAAGGAAAGAAAAAAGACAATAGAAGTCTATAAAAAACAAGAACAATGATAGTAAATAGATATATCACCGCCCTATTGGTTGTCCTAGCGGCAACAGGCATGGAAGCGCAGACTTATCAGCAAGCACTGAAGTTTGCGCTGACGGATATATCCTACGATGAATTCATCCAACAACCAGAAGCCAAAGCGCTGGAAGAAGACCTCCTTTGCGTCATCAAGGCCATCAAAGAAGCCTCAGAAGATGAGTCTGTCACGCATACCTATCATCACTTATTGGCAAATCTGACAGGCGAATCAACTGACATTCTGACAGAAATTCATTCATATATATATACTACATTCACCTTCAAGCACGCCCAAAGCGACTTGTATGGTAGCATTGTTATTCGTGGTCCTAATCTCCCTTCATTTTGCTGAAATACCACCCATTTGTGGCAGGCTGTAAGTAAAATCACGGATATTTACTTACATTCTAGGTATTTATTACCGAAACTTTGCTGATTTACAGATATTTTTTGTATTTTTGCAAACTAATAAGAAATAAAGCAAGAGAAAACGTACTCCATACCTATAAAACAAGAGGGGTACTCCTTGCATCATATCGAATAACAATAAAAAATAAATATACAATGAACTTTAACAAAATTCTTCAGTCTTTGTTTGGCAACAAGTCAACTCGTGACATGAAGCTGATTCAGCCTATCGTAGATAAAATCAAGGCTGAATATCCGAACATTCAAGCTTTAAGCAACGATGAACTTCGTGCTAAAACCAAAGAGATTCAAAAGTACGTACAAGAATACGCCAACGAAGAGAAAGCCAAGATTGCAGAACTCAAGGCTAAGATAGAAGATACTCCTATCGACGAGCGTGAAGGCATCTTCAATCAAATTGACAAGTTGGAGAAAGAGGCACTCGACAAGTATGAGATTGCGCTCAATGAGGTGCTCCCAACCGCATTCAGCATCGTCAAGGATACTGCGCGTCGTTTCGCCGAGAACGAAGAGACTATCGTTACTGCAACAGACTTCGATCGTGAACTGGCTGCAAATCCAGCCAACGACTTCATCACCATTGATGGCGACAAGGCCATCTACCACAACCATTGGACTGCAGGTGGCAACGACCTCAAGTGGGAGATGATTCATTATGACGTACAGCTCTTTGGTGGTGTCGTACTTCACCAAGGCAAGATTGCCGAAATGGCTACCGGTGAAGGTAAGACCCTCGTAGGAACCTGTCCTGTATTCTTGAATGCCTTGACTGGAAATGGTGTCCATGTGGTCACTGTCAACGACTACTTGGCAAAACGTGACTCTGAATGGATGGGACCTCTTTATATGTTCCATGGACTTTCTGTGGATTGCATCGACAAGCATCGTCCTAACTCCGACGAGCGTCGCAAGGCATATCTCGCAGACATCACGTTCGGTACAAACAATGAGTTTGGTTTTGATTACCTTCGTGACAATATGGCAACAAGTCCAGCCGACCTAGTACAACGTCAGCACAACTACGCCATCGTCGATGAGGTTGACTCTGTTTTGATTGACGATGCTCGTACACCTCTTATTATATCTGGTCCTATCCCTAAGGGCGATGACCAAATGTTTGAGCAATACCAACCATTGGTAGAAAAGCTCTACGAGGTACAGCGCAAGCAAGCCACCGAATTGCTCGCTGAGGCCAAGAACAAGATTAACGAAGGCACGAAGACCAAGAACCAGGAATTGCTCGATGCTGGTTTCTTGGCACTCTATCGCTCATTCAAGGCTCTTCCTAAAAACAAGCCATTGATTAAGTATCTCTCTGAAGAAGGTATCAAGGCTGGTCTTTTAAAGACAGAGGAGTATTATATGGCGAACAACAACCGTGAAATGCCGAAGGCTGTCGAGCCATTGTACTTCGTGGTAGATGAGAAGTTGAACTCTGCCGACCTCACCGACAAGGGTACAGACTGGCTAGCCAAGCAGGTAAACGACAAGGAACTTTTCGTGTTACCTGATATCACAACAGAAATGAGTGAGTTAGAAGCTCGCACAGACCTTTCAGACCAAGAACGTCTTGACAAGAAAGACGAGTTGTTGGCCCACTACGGTGTGCAGAGCGAACGTGTTCACACCTTGCAGCAACTCTTGAAAGCTTACACAATGTTTAACAACAACGATGAGTATGTTGTTATGGACGGTCAGGTAAAAATTGTCGATGAGCAGACAGGTCGTATCATGGAAGGTCGTCGTTGGAGCGACGGATTGCACCAAGCTATCGAAGCCAAGGAGCATGTAAAAGTAGAGGCTGCAACACAGACTTTCGCTACTATTACTCTTCAGAACTACTTCCGTATGTACCACAAACTCTCAGGTATGACCGGTACTGCAAGTACAGAGGCTGGCGAGTTCTGGGACATCTACAAACTTGATGTTGTGGAGATTCCAACCAATCGTCCTATCGCACGTAAAGACCTCGATGACCGTGTTTATAAGACCGCTCGCGAGAAGTATCGTGCTGTCATCGACGAGATTGAGGAGATGCGTAATGCAGGACGTCCAGTCTTAGTTGGTACAACATCCGTAGAAATTTCCGAGTTGTTGAGCAAGATGTTGAAGATGCGCAACATTCCTCATAATGTATTGAACGCCAAGTTGCACCAACAGGAGGCTCAGATTGTAGCCGAGGCTGGTCGCTCAACCAATGGCAAGGGTGCCGTAACCATCGCCACCAACATGGCAGGTCGTGGTACCGATATCAAGTTGACTCCAGAGGTAAAGGCCGCTGGTGGTCTCGCCATCATCGGTACGGAGCGTCATGAGAGCCGTCGTGTCGATCGCCAGTTGCGTGGTCGTGCCGGCCGTCAAGGTGATCCAGGTTCTTCTGTGTTCTATGTATCATTGGAAGATAAGTTAATGCGACTGTTCGCATCTGAGCGTATCGCCAAGGTGATGGACCGCTTAGGCTTCGAGGACGGCGAGCGTATCGAGAGTCCAATGATCAGCAAGAGCATCGAGCGTGCACAGCGCAAGGTCGAGGAAAACAACTTCGGTATCCGTAAGCACCTCTTGGAATATGATGACGTAATGAACCGTCAGCGTACCGTCATCTACGAGAAGCGTCGCCATGCCTTGATGGGTGAGCGTATCGGCATGGATATCACCAACATCATCTGGGACCGCGTGTTGAACATCGTCAACAACAACGATTTCGATGGTGCCAAGGAAGAGTTCTTGAAGATTCTCGCCATGGAGATTCCATTCACAGCCGAGGAATACGAGAATGGCAAGCGTGAGGACTTGGCAGAGCGTGCCTTCCAAGAGGCCATGGCAGCCTTCAAGCGCAAGACCGACCGCATCCAGGCTACCGCCTTCCCTATCATCAAGCAGGTATATGAGAACCAAGGAGCTATGTACGAACGCATCATGGTGCCATTGACAGACGGCAAGCGTATGTACCAGATTCCTTGTAACCTCAAGGAGGCATACGAGTCTGAGGCCAAGAGCGTGGTCAAGGAGTTTGAGAAAAGCGTTCTTCTCCACATCATTGATGATGACTGGAAAGAGAACCTCCGTAAACTCGACGAGCTTCGCCACTCCGTACAGAACGCTTCCTACGAGCAGAAAGATCCTTTGTTGATTTACAAGCTTGAGAGTGCCAAGATTTGGGATGCCATGATCAATGATATGTACGACCGCATCTGTAGCATCTTGATGCGTGGTCAGATCCCAGTCATGGAACAGGAACAGCAAGTTCAAGAAGCAGCCCCGGAGGTTCGCAACCAACAGAACTATGTTGAGTCGAAGGTTGACATCGACGCAGAACGAGAGCGTGCAGAACGTGCCGCCCAGCAAGCTGCAGCCAACCAAGACACTCGTGAAGGAGCCCAGGAGGTGAACCGCACTCCATATCGTGCAGAGCGTATGCCACGTCCTAACGACCCATGTCCATGCGGAAGTGGGAAGAAGTTCAAGAACTGCCACGGCAGAAACTTGTAATCACCATAAATAATGATAAGAATACCTAGACTTGATGATACTCTCATCATTTCTAGGTATTTTTGTTCATCATAACATGAATAACATCAAATAACAACATCATTGCTACCTAGTTGCAAAGAATTATTAGTAATTTTGCAAACGAATTGCGAAAGAAAGTTGAATGTTCAGTAAAAAACGATAAAAGTAAATGGGCTGAAAGCCCAAAAGCATAAGAATACAGATATGAAATTATCAGAATTAAAAACAGGTGAAAGTGGCGTTATCGTCAAGGTTTCCGGTCACGGTGGCTTCCGCAAGAGAGTCATCGAGATGGGTTTCATCAAGGGAAAGAGGGTGGATGTTCTCTTGAACGCACCGCTTCAGGACCCAGTGAAATATAAAATCATGGGTTACGAGGTGTCTCTTCGTCATAGTGAGGCAGACCACGTGGAAGTGGTCTCCATCGACGAGGCGAAGCATGACGCAGAACTCAACAAGGCGGACGAACTAGGCCACGAACAAGTAATTAACTCACAAATAATAGATACACAAGAAGCTGACGAACAGGCTCTCGGCGACAAAATGCTTGTAGCGGAAAAGAAAGACACAGCAAGCAATGCCAGCAATGAAGCACTTGCAGAGCAAGAGGCCGACCGCCTACACCATGTCATCAACGTGGCGTTGGTGGGCAACCCGAACTGTGGCAAGACCTCCCTCTTTAATTTTGCTTCTGGTGCACACGAGCGTGTGGGCAACTACAGCGGCGTGACCGTGGATGCCAAGGTGGGTGAGGCTGACTTTAATGGCTACCATTTCAACTTGGTGGATCTTCCTGGCACCTATTCCCTCTCCGCTTATTCGCCAGAGGAGCTCTATGTGCGTAAGCAGCTCATCGAACACACACCAGATATTGTCATCAACGTCATCGACACCAGCAATCTGGAGCGCAACCTTTATCTCACCACCCAGTTGATAGACATGCACATCCGCATGGTTTGCGCTCTCAACATGTTTGACGAGACCGAGAAGCGTGGCGACAACATCGACTACGACAAGCTCGGCGAGCTATTTGGAGTCTCCATGATTCCGACCGTCTTCACCAATGGACGAGGAGTTGACAAACTCTTCGAGACCATCATCGAACTCTATGAGGGTAAAGAAGATTCTAGTTCGCACTATCGCCATATCCACATCAACCACGGACATGAGATAGAACACGGCATCGAGCATATCCAGAAGTACCTTAAGGTAGATGACAGCATCCGCCAACGCTACTCTACCCGATACCTCAGCATCAAACTTTTGGAGAATGACAAGCACGCCGAGGAGTACGTGAGCCATCTGAACTCAGCGAAAGAAATCTTCGCGGCTCGCGACGAGGCTGCCAAGCGTGTGAAAGAAGAGATGCAAGAAGATAGCGAGACAGCCATTATGGATGCCAAGTATGGTTTTATTCATGGAGCCTTGCAGGAAGCTGGCTACGAGACGGGAAAGGCAAAGGACACCTATCAGGTGACTCACCTCATCGACCGAGTGCTTACCAATAAGTACGTAGGCTTCCCTATCTTCATATTCTTGTTATTCATCATGTTCTCAGCCACCTTCGTACTGGGCGAGATTCCTAAGGGATGGATTGAGGACGGCGTGGCTTGGTTGGGCGAATTTATCAGCAACACGATGCCTGATGGTCCTGTAAAGGATATGTTGGTGGATGGTGTCATCGGTGGTGTAGGAGCCGTCATCGTATTCCTGCCACAGATTCTCATCCTCTACTTCTTCATCTCCTACATGGAGGATTCGGGCTATATGGCTCGTGCCGCCTTCATCATGGATAAGTTGATGCACAAGATGGGCTTGCACGGTAAGTCTTTCATCCCACTGATTATGGGATTCGGCTGCAACGTACCAGCCGTGATGGCAACCCGAACCATCGAGAGCCACCGCTCCCGCCTCATCACCATGCTGATATTGCCACTGATGAGTTGTTCGGCTCGACTGCCAATATATATTATGGTGATAGGAACGTTCTTTGCCCTGCAATACCGTTCGCTCATCATGGTATCGCTCTATTTGATAGGCATCTTCCTTGCCGTAATCCTGAGCCGCATTTTCGCATCTTTCGTCATCAAGGGCGAAGACACTCCATTCGTGATGGAGTTGCCACCTTACCGCTTCCCAACGTGGAAGGCTATCGGTCGCCATACCTGGGAGAAAGGCAAGCAATACCTGAAGAAGATGGGAGGTATCATTCTCGTGGCAAGTATCATCGTTTGGGCGCTCGGTTACTTCCCTCACAACGAGGAACTCGACAACCAGGCACAGCAGGAACAGAGCTACATCGGCAGAATAGGCAAGACCATCGAGCCAATCTTCACTCCACAAGGTTTCGACTGGAAACTCGACGTAGGTTTGGTATCTGGCGTAGGTGCCAAGGAGATTGTAGCCTCAACGATGGGTGTGCTCTATAGTAACAACGACAGTTTCTCAGACGATCAAGACTATAACGATGAGGACGGCAAGTACGAGGTACTGAAGAAGCAGATGACCTCCGACCTGAAGAAGACATACGGATACAACGATGCCGAGGCAGAATCGAAGGCAACGCTCACCGCCTATTGCTTCTTGCTCTTCGTACTACTCTACTTCCCTTGCATCGCTACGATAGCAGCCATCAAGGGTGAGACTGGTAGTTGGAAATGGGCTGGGTTCGCCGCAGGCTACACCACGCTGTTGGCATGGATAGTATCGGCACTGGTCTTCCAAATCGGAAGCCTGTTCATCTAAAAATTAGTTTTTGAAACTTTGTACAAAAATTTCTCATCCATACTCAAGTCATCATCCAGAAGACTTTGAGTATGGATTTGCTATTAGAATTGGTTTTATTCCTCGTAATTCAGGTGTTTCATCAAGTGAGTTGTTATGTCATTATATTTACAATTACTTTTGGCACTATGCCTTTTCCTACTGTCATGCAAATATTCTATTTGGCCTTCCATATTTGACAAAAGTGAAATCAATCAATGGGAGGTTGGAAAGGGGTTGTTGAGAAATCTCGATAAAATATCCATGACCGTTCTCTTTTGCTGTTTGCATTGGGAACTAAAAATAGGAGATTTCTTAAGCTTTTATCTTTCGGGCTATGCCTTGGCACTTGTCACGCATATCTGTTATTGGTTTGCCGAAAGAAAAATCAAGAAAGAGGGACTGAAGCTGGAATTGAACTATGATGTTCCTGGCTATATCAAATACATACTTGTGGCAGGTGGAATCTGGGCACTATTTGTTTTGCTTTATACTCTTGTCACCCAATGTTATGGTTTTTATTATTGGGAGATTTCCGATTTCGCAACGTATTCTTTGGTTCCATGGTATGCAATCGTATATGAGTTGTATCCTTCCTGTAAGATTCAGAGGAGTAAGACGGTATCCATGCTTTTATGGGGTGCGACAATAGTGGATGTTGCCTTCTTTTTTTGATGGATTGAAGATAAAAATATTTGGTAGTTACAAATTAAATTTGTAATTTTGCCAAAAACATTCGAATGATAGCAAATATGAAATAATATTATAGGGAAAATGGGATATTATATAAATAAAGGCAATGACGGCTTTGCATCGCTTCGCAACTCTAAGTTTGTGGATAAGAGCATGTTGATAGCGGAAGTGAGCTCTGTGATGATGACAGAGAATCGCTTCCTCTGTGTAACACGTGCGCGGAGGTTTGGTAAGTCTGTGGCTGTAAAGATGCTCAATGCCTATTATGACAAGTCGTGTGATTCACGTGAATTGTTCAAGGGGTTGGCTATCAGTAAGAATGAAGATTTCGAAAAGCATCTTAATCATTATCCTGTACTCTATTTGGATATGACTGATTTTGTAACTAAATATGGCAAGGATGAACACATCGTAGAGTATATCAAGCGTGATATTTGCGAAGAGCTACTGAGCTTGTACGAGGGCGTGAAGATGAAACCCAATGATGATTTGATGGATTTGCTCGTTAGTATCGTTGACCATACAGGAGAGAAATTCATCTGTTTGATAGACGAATGGGATGCTCTTTGCCGTGAGGGACGGGAGAAACAAATGGATGAGTACGTGGATTTATTGCGTCGTCTCTTCAAGGGAAGTATGACGGAATATGTCTTCGCATGTTGCTATATGACAGGTATTCTTCCTATCAAGCGCTATAATACCCAATCGGCATTGAATAACTTTGATGAATACACGATGCTGAGTCCAGCCCAGTTGGCACCTTATTTCGGCTTTACAGAGAAGGAAGTGGAAGGTCTATGTGCCGATGGAGAAATGGATATTTATGAGATGAAGCGTTGGTATGATGGTTATGAGCTTGGAAAGGAGAAAGCGATGTACAACCCTTATGCTGTCATACGAGCCTTGAAGCGTAGGTCGTATGAGAGCTTTTGGACAAGTACCAATACATTCGAGAGCCTCAAACGCTATATCACGATGAATTATGATGGTTTGAAGGATGACATAGTCCATGCTCTCAATGATGTTCCTGTAAGGGTAAATGCGTTGCGGTTTAGCAATGATATGCATAAGGTAGAGTGCAAGGACGATGTGCTGACACTTCTTTGCCATTTGGGCTATCTTTCTTACAATAGCGATACCAAGTGTGCTTGCATTCCTAACTATGAAGTTCGACAGGAATTTGAGACGGCTATTGCCGATACCAGTTGGAAAGAGGTAACGAGTGCCTTGGAACATTCCGAAAACTTAATGGCGCATTTGCTTAATGGCGATGAGGAAGATGTGGCTGCAAGTGTTGCTGAGGTTCATGAACAAAATACCAGTATCTTGAAATATAATGATGAAAATTCTTTGGCTTGTGTTCTTTCGTTGGCATTTTACACAGCAAGAAATCGTTACGAGATGATTCGTGAACTGCCGACAGGCAAAGGCTTTGCAGATATTGTGCTGTTGCCTTATCGTCATGTAAATGCACCTGCTATTGTGTTAGAACTGAAGTGGGATAAGGATGCTGATGCAGCTATCGGTCAAATTAAGCGCCAAGGATATGGTAAATCTTTGATGCACTATGTAGGTGATGTGATTCTTGTAGGTATCAACTATGACAAACAAACTAAAGTGCATAGTTGCAAAATTGAGAAAATTGTAAAGAAGTAATAGTAAAGGAAAAATATTGCTTATAGGAAAACGGATGCATGATTAGAGAAGTCAAGCATCCGTTTTTTGCATGAATATTGGACGTATTTGAACGATTCTCGAACCTCCTTAAATCTTGAAATATTATCAGTCATACAAGCAAGAAGAAGGAAATGGTCGCATTTCCTCCTTTTTTTATTATTAAAAAAGAGCCTTTTCTTTGTGGATTCCAATATTTATGCTATCTTTGCAGAAAAATAAAGAATAGGAGAATCGGATATGGTTAGTGACTCAACAAAAAGAATACTTGCTAGACGCAATAACATATATCGCAAGCGCATCCCTTACGGAATGATGAACTTCGTTTCTGTGAGGGAAAGAGATTGTTATTACGTAGATAAGACCGCATTTATAGAAGAAATAGAAAAATCGAATATGTATTTCTTCTATATCCGCCCTCGTCGTTTCGGCAAGAGCCTTACCCTCTCCATGCTCAAACAATACTACGATGTGAACATGGCTGACAGATTCGAGGAACTTTTTGGTGGACTCTACATCGGCGAGAACCCGACACCTGAACACAATACCTATCTCATCATCTCCCTCAACTTTGCTGTCGTAGATGCCAATCTTGAAAACTACAAGAAGGGATTGGATGCGCATTGCAACACTGAGTTCAATTACTTTTGCGATGTCTATGCCCAGTATCTACCAGCCAACCTCAAGGAAGAGATGAACAAGAAGGATGGTGCTGCCGAGCAACTCGACTACCTCTGCAAGGAATGCAAGAAGACAGGACAAAAGGTCTATCTCTTCATCGACGAGTACGACCATTTCACCAATACTATCCTCTCCGAGCCAAAATGTCTCGATAGCTACAAGGCTGAGACTCATGGCACAGGTTATCTGCGCAAGTTTTTCGATACAATCAAGTCAGCTACAGATAGCACCTTGGAACGTGTGTTCGTTACAGGTGTAAGTCCTGTAACCATGGACGACTTGACCAGCGGTTTCAACATCGGTACCAACTATTCCCTAGAATATGAGTTTAACGAGATGACTGGCTTCACAGAGGAAGAGGTGCGTGACTTGCTCACCTACTATACCGATACCCTGGGCTTGCACAACTATACGATAGACGAACTCATCGAGATCATGAAGCCATGGTACGACAACTATTGCTTTGCAGAAGACGCATACGGTGAAACAACCATGTACAACTCAAACATGGTGCTCTATTTCATAGACCATTACATCAGAAACCGAGGTAAGTTGCCGAAGAATATGATAGAGGAGAACATCCGTCTCGACTACAACAAGCTCCGCATGCTCATCCGCAAGGACAAGGAGTTTGCCCACGATGCCTCCATCATCCAGCAACTCGTGCAAAATGGCTTTGTGACAGGAGAGCTAAAGACTGGTTTCCCGGCCGAAAAGATAGGAGATCCCGACAATTTCGTAAGCCTACTCTACTACTTCGGTATGGTTACCATTGCTGGACAGTATAAAGGCAAGACCAAGTTTGTGATTCCAAACCAAGTGGTACGTGAGCAGATATTCCAATATCTACTGGACACCTACAAAGAGAACGACCTACAATACGACTCTTACGAAAAAGGGAACTTAGAAAGTGATTTGGCATACGAAGGCAAATGGAAGCCATATTTCCAATACATCGCCGACTGCCTACACAAGTATTCCTCACAGCGCGACCATCAGAAGGGAGAGTATTTCGTACATGGCTTCACTCTTGCCATGACTTGCGACAACAAGTTCTACCGTCCTATCTCAGAGAAGGATACCCAGGAGGGGTATGCCGACATCTTCCTCCGTCCACTGATAGAAAGCTATACGGATATGCTGCATTCCTACATCGTGGAACTAAAGTATGCCAAGTCGAAGGACACCGATGCCCATGTGCAGCAACTACGTGAGGATGCCATCGCCCAAGTAAACCGCTACGCTGAGAGTGAAGTGGTGACATCAGCCATCAAGACCACACAGTTGCACAAGATTATTGTGATATATAAAGGCACAGAGATGGTGGTTTGCGAAGAGGTTGATTAAATTAATTTTTATAAAATAGAAAAGGTCTCAAGGAAAGTGTTATCCTATTCTTGAGACCTTTTTCGGAAGTATTTACCGCATAAATATCCAATATGCTACTTTTTTCGCATTTTTTCTTACGAAAGTGCATTTATTTCGGCAATTATATGTACCTTTGCAAGTGATATACGATTATTTAAAGACATTTATTGATAATATAGAGATATGAATCAGGTTATTTCGTTGGATATGTTGCAGTCAACAGGCGTTGGAGCCTTGGCTTTGTTATTAGGTATGTTGATGACTCGAAACATCAAATGGCTACAGAAATTCTGTATCCCCTCACCCGTCTCGGGCGGTTTGGTCTTTTCCATCATAACCTTGATACTCTACAAAGTGTTCCATATCGAACTCACATTCGATGGAACCCTCAAGGATGTCTTCATGCTCACCTTCTTCACTTCCGTCGGATTCCAGTCCAATCTGAAAGTACTCAAGCAAGGAGGTCGCACATTGGTCTTGATGCTTTGCCTCTTGGTAGGCATCATCATATTACAGAATGTCATGCCACTGCTCATCACCAAACTCATGGATGTCAGTCCACTCATCGGTATGGCGGCTGGTTCTATCTCCATGGCAGGAGGTCACGGCACGGCTGGTGGTTTCGCCTCTGTATTGGAACACCTCGGATTGCATGGAGCAGGAACGGTATCCATGGCAGCAGCAACTTTCGGACTGATTGCAGGCTCTGTAATAGGCGGTCCTATCGCCGAGAAACTGATTCGTACCAAACTTACCTACGAGCACGAGATAGAGAAAGACTTTGAGGTCGATCCTGCCATGGCAGGTATCGAAAGCGACGAGGCGTCACCTGCCGGTCGCGAGAAACACCTCAGTAGCCATGAGATCGAGTTCCAACATTACGCCAATGCAAGTTACACCTTACTGGTTGTCATGGCATTGGGCACTGTGATGAGCAAACTCTTACAGAGCACAGGCATCACCTTCCCTACCTATTTCGGTGCACTTATCATGGCAGCTATCATCAGAAACTTGATAGAAATGACACCTTGGGCAAAGAAATTGGAGATGGAGAAGATTGTCAGTTTAGGTAATATTTCCCTATCCGTATTCCTGGGTATGGCAATGATTTCCTTGAAACTTTGGGAACTCCAAAGCCTCGCCTTGCCACTCATCAGTATTTTGGTTTGCCAGGTCTTGGTCATGATGCTACTCACCTATTTCGTTGCTTTCCGTCTCTTGGGAAGCGATTACGATGCTGCCGTTTTGGTAGCAGGTATCTGTGGCTTCGGACTTGGCGCAACCCCGAATGCCATGGCCAACATGAGTGCTGTTTGCTATAAATATCACTACAGCGTGAAGCCATTCCTGATTGTACCTATCATCGGAGCGATGTTTGTTGATCTCATTAACACGGGTATCATCACAACATTCTTGAACTGGATAGGATAAACAAGAGCTTTCTCAAACATCATAAAAAATGTCCTTAAACATCATAAATAATCCCCAAGACTTATCTAGCATAAATCTTGGGGATTATTCATATTCTCTTCCCGACTTTTCCTGCAATGAAAGCAATGAAGAGTCCGAAGCAAGCGGCGATGCTGATGGCAATGCGAAGATTCGTAGCCTCGGAAAGCCAACCGATGATAGGAGGTCCTACCAAGAAACCAAAGAAACTGATGCTCGAAACTATCGTGATGGCAATGCTCGCCTTCACCGATGCTATGGGAGCAGACAATGGGGATATATATTTCTAAGAAGGGCGAGGTAGAAGAATCTACATCACGAGGTAGGCAACTCTGTCTGCCCACATAAGGCATACTGTCCAGCGAGGACAGGCAGCCTGTCTAACCGAGACAGGGAAACTGTCCTCGCTGGACAGCGACAAGAAGTTCTCTATGTCAATTACAGGAAGCTTCCATGTATATTTCTAGACCTCGGGACGGCTTTCTACATCACCCAATTATCACTTTAGACCGCACACCGCACAAGAGCACGCATAACTACCTGTATTACAAAGCATTAAACCATGTGCGGTGTTTACGTCAGACTGCACTCACACCGCACAAGACCGCACATCTTTCCGAGCCCCAAAAAGCGAGTGCTGTTAGCGTGCGGTCTTCGTGCGGAGATAGAGTTAGACCGCACTCCATAAGCCACTCATTTACTGCAAGTTATAATACATCCGTGCGGAGTGCGGTCTATAAAAGCAAGAAACCCTGCAAGTCTTACGATTTGCAGGGTTTATCTTGGGTGGAAGGTGGGACTCGAACCCACGACATTCAGAACCACAATCTGACGCTCTAACCAACTGAACTACGTCCACCATGTTAGCTTATTTACTCATTGCCATTTTGTATCTCAGTGATGGGTGGAAGGTGGGACTCGAACCCACGACATTCAGAACCACAATCTGACGCTCTAACCAACTGAACTACGTCCACCATATTAGATACTTAATAGACAATTTCTTTAAGCGAGTGCAAAGGTACGGAAAATATCTGGTTTGACCAAATATTTTCCATACTTTTTTCAAAAAAATTATTTTGCAGGGCTTGCAGGAACTACAGGAGCCGCTTTCTGAGCATCTGCACCCTGTGTAGCAGGAGCTGATGTCTGTTGATTAGCTCCTTGAGTAGCAGGAGCCGACTTCTGATTGCCAGCAGCATTGGTGGCGCCTGGCATGGCAGGAAGTGCAGTCTGCTCTGTAGTAGCAGAATTTTCCATTACACTGCTCTCGCCAGTTGCCTGAGGAGCAACATAAGCGCAAGCGACACTGATAACGACCATTGCTACAGCAAGGCCCCATGTCAATTTTTCCACAACATCGGTGGTCTTACGAACACCCATGATGGCATTTGACGAAGAGAAGTTGGATGCAAGACCACCTCCCTTTGATTCCTGAATGAGCACGATGAAAATCATCAAAAGTGCCACCAAGACGATTAATACTACAAATAATGTGTACATTTTTTAAAACTAGTTTTATTTATTATTATTTCTTATTCGACTTATGAATCCCAATCTATTGTTGATTGTTTCTAATCAATTTCTCCAAGAATCGCATCTGATCTCCATAGTAGGCACTCTTACCAGGATGCTTGGCATACAAACGTCTGATAATATCGAGCGCACGCTCATACTTGCCTTGCTTGATATAGATACGAGCCAAAGTCTCGGTAAAGACACCTCCATTTTCGGTCTGTTCTTCCTCCTTTTCTATCTGAGGTTTGAACTTCGGTTGATAATCAGCAGAGGAATCCATCTTTGGCAACTTGAAGCCTCCATCCTCGATGAAATCATCTATCAAAGAGATGGTACGAGAAGGTTTTTCTTCTTCCTCCTCTCCTTCTGTCTCCAAAAGATAGGCGACATAGTCAACTGCAGCGTCGGCTGGTGTCGGCTTACGTTTTTCCTTTTTCTTGTTATCTTCCTCATCAGCAGGTATCGAATCCAAGAAACTATCTATCAGCGAGGAGGTTCTGTCTTCACTTGGAGTCTTGTTCTCCGACACATCCTTCGCTGCAAGTTCCTGTTCCTTCTTGAGTTGGTAGTGAGCCGCCTCAACCATCTGGAATATGACCTTGCGATCGGTAATGTAAATGGCTGCACGACGAAGTTCTTCATCGAAGCTGGCATCATGAAGCAAATACAGGTTCTGCAACATCAGCAAACGAGCCGTCTGGTAGTACGGATAGAGTGCTAACAGCTCTCGAAGATCATAAAGAGTCTCTTTATTCATCTCCTCTGGATGTTGTATTAACCTAGTCAGTTCCACGATTATTTCTTAACTTTTTACTTTTATACCTTTTTACTTTTTTACCTTTCAAAGCTTTACCAATTGGCAACCGTTGCATTGAATATCTGCTCCACCAAATCCTTCACCATCTGGTTGACGAGTTCTTCCTGAACAGAAGCCAAACTTTGCGTGGTCTCATAACTCTTGGAAGAAGTAAACTGCCGCTCAAAGTCTTCGTTGTGATTCACATTGTTGGTAAATCTCACGTTGACAGTGATAGACAACTCCGTCTGAGCGGAATAACCTTCACTAGATACACTCTTGTTACGCTGGCTATACTGGGTAATCTCACCCTCTATCTTCAAGTCACCATTACGTTTCACCTGCTGCAAGCGAGTATGATTGGCGAACTCATCCTTCAAGGCATTGTTGAACATAGGTCCCATTGGTCCCCAAACGTATGTACTACGGATAGGAAACTCGGCGATTTGAATCGTCTTGGTCTTGGTATAGTCGATGCTTGCGCCATTGAACTTATAGCTCACCGAGCAAGCTGCAAAAATGCCCATCATCAAGACGACACCTATTATATATATATGATTGCGAAAGCACTTCATTATTCTGCTACCTATTATTCAATTACTTTGTTAGTCTTTGTCCTCGTCCTCATCGCTATTGCCAAGTCCGTACTGTTTGATGCGACGATAGAGGGTTCTGTCCGAAATGCCCAATTCCTGAGCAGCTTTCTTTCGATTACCATTGTTACGTTCCAATGCTTTCTCTATCATCTGACGTCCCAAGTCACTCAGATTCAGAGTCTCCGGCTCATTGATTTCCTCAGCTACGGCATCCTCCGCCTCATGCGGATGAATGACCTGCGGGTTTCCCACTGTTGCCGGATACCCCACTGGCTCAACAGGCGAAATCGGCTTCGGACTTGTGAAGCCAGACGCACCACTCAGTTGCCTAGCCTCATCCAATTGCTTTCTGAGAGAAGTAACATCTCTCCTCAAATCGCTCACATTGCCCCTCAGTTCATAAAGAATCTTGTAAAGCAACTCCCTCTCACTCTCGTAGCTATGACTACCGCCCGACTGGTTAGGAATGGTAGCCAACTGCGTGGATTCCTCGTCTTGCGGAATATACTTGAGCAAAGTCTGGGAAGTTATCTCACGTTCCTCACTGAGCACAGACATCTGTTCCGTGATATTCTTAAGCTGCCTCACATTGCCCGGCCACTTATACTTCAGCATGATGAGTTTGGCATCATCGCTCAACGTAATCTTAGGCAAGCGATACTTCTCTGCCATCTGCATGGCAAAGAGGCGGAAAAGCAACAAGATATCATTGCCACGCTCACGAAGAGGAGGCATTTGGATAGGGATTGTATTCAGACGATAATACAAATCCTCACGAAAACGTCCCTCGCTGACAGCCTTGCGCATGTTGACATTCGTAGCCGCAACAATTCTCACGTCCGTTTTACGCACTTCCTGCCCACCTACACGGATGTACTCGCCTGTCTCCAAGACACGAAGCAACCGAGCTTGCGTCTGAATAGGGAGTTCTCCGACCTCATCGAGGAAAATCGTACCCTTATTGGCTATTCCGAAATATCCCTCGCTCTCTCCGATGGCACCCGTGAAGGAGCCCTTCTCATGTCCGAAAAGCTCACTATCAATAGTTCCCTCCGGAATACTGCCGCAGTTGATGGCAAAATACTTTTCCCTACGCCGTGGCGAATGATCATGGATGACACGAGGAATGATTTCCTTGCCGACACCAGACTCACCTATGATAAGCACAGAAAGATCGGTCGGTGCCACCTGCAAGGCAACATCGAGCGCATGGTTCAATCCGTCGCTGTTGCCGACGATATTGTACCTTTGTTTTATCTTCTGAAGTTCACTTATGTCCATTTAGCTGACAAAATTACGTATTTTTTTTGAATAAACTGCAAAAATGGCACAAAATAGTCTATTTTTTAACTTTTCACCTCTGTATTTGGAGTAAATGGGGCATTAGAGTGCTTCTTTGGGATAGAAAAACGCACTTTCTCACTCTCATCACGTTTCTCATGATAGAGCTTTGGAAGAGGGTTCTCCACTGCCTCATCGTAATCTTGACGGCAACGGATAGCATCGACGGCAAGGAAGATGGCATGACGGAAGGAAGTTTCATCAGCTTCGCCCATACCTGCGATGCTAAAGTTTGGAGTTACATCGGCCGCAGTACGGATGATTGGCAAGCCCGCTGTATAAATAACGCCGTCTTCCGTATAGAGAGAATGGAATGGCGTAGTCGCCTGGTCGTGATACATGGCCATGACGCCATCAAACTCAGAAAAATATCCTTTTCCGAAAAACTCATCTGTTGCGTAAGGTCCGAACGCCTGGACACCATTTTCTGCCAAGGCATCGACTGCAGGAATGATGATTTCACGTTCCTCCGTACCGCAACTACTATCCTCATTGCTCTTAGGATTGAGAGAGAGTACGGCGATGCGAGGATTGGTGATCATGAAATCTCGCTTCAAGGTCTGCTGCATGAGCGTCACCTTCTCGATGATAGCTTCCGTAGTGATGGAGGAAGCAACATCCTTCAATGGAGTTTTCTCAGTAACCGAAGCGATGCGCAAGTCACCGCCCACCAAGATGGACAAGCCTTTCTTGCCTTCCCCAAGGCAAGTCTCAATATACTTCTTATGCCCTTGGAACGGATAGTTCTCAATCTGTGCGTTAGAATTGTTTATTGGTGCAGTCACCAACACATCGTAGAGTCCATTGCGATAATCGGTCATCGCACGGTCGAGAGCTTTCACTGCTGCCTTGCCAGACTCCTCCGTTGGCATTCCCATATCCACCTTCACTTCCTCCTCTACGGCTGCCAAGAGATTGATTCTACCATCCACGGCATCTTCTGCCTTCTGGATGATGGAGAACTGACCTGGCAGATTCATCGCCTTACGATAATAAGCTGCCACCTTAGGCGACCCATAGATGATAGGTGTGCAGAGATCCAACATTTCTGGTTCTGCAAAAGACTTAAAAATGAGTTCATATCCGATACCATTGGTATCTCCGTGGGTGATAGCCACCCTTACTTTCTGATTTTCCATCTTATATGATATAATAATGTATATATGTATTTAATAATTGTCAGCACTACTATTTTATTGTTGTCAGCACCGCCTCCAACTGTTTGATTAAATTTCTTTTCTTCATTTCTGGAGCATAGACAAAGCCCATGACAACGAGTCGTTCTTTTCCACGAGGAACGAATTTCATGACGTATGGTCCCCCCATGGCATCGCCTTTCATCTCCCAAAGTCCTCGTAAGGAATTTCTCAGAGTTTTATTGTACGAGACACTGGCGAGTTGCATATACATGGCGTCAGTTTCGCCCACCATATTCACCTTCAACACACTGTCTATGGCCACCTTATTCGAAGCTTTGAACACAAGCAAACTCTGCATACCCGTATTGGCATTGTTGGATAGCCAAAGGAAATCCTTGCCTTGTTTACTAGACTGCATATCGAATGGTATCTTCATATTGATGCCGAAGAGTCGCTTCACCTTCTTCTGCTTATCAACATTAGGTTTGATGATGGAAGCCAAGTGCTTGAGCTCTGACTCATCCAGCATCTCACATAGTTTCTCGCCATCCAATCGGCTTTTCAGTTGTTCCATCGTCTGCGCCTTGATTCGAACAACGAGCTGAGGTGATACCTCTATATTTTTAGAGACTCTTACTTCATAACCAGCATTGCGACCATCAACATCCACAATGATGCGATTGCGTATCGACCGATACAAACTTCCGCCCTTTCCTTTTCTGATGCGAATGACCTGGAACCGAGGCTCTTCCTGTGGGAGGCCAGGTACATTAGCCAACAGCACTTTCGTGACAACACTGTCGGTATCCCCCTCCAGCACCACCTCGAAAGGTTGACCTGTGCTAGCAGGCAAGCCATTATTTCTTCCATCCTTGCAACTTGTAAAGAATAGCAAGACTAGAGAAACAAGCCAAATCATGCAAAGGAAGCTTCTTCTTGCCATAATTTTCTAAACATTTAGACGTTTCTCTTCATCCTCATGTTCTCGTATCTCTCCGATTTTCTTGGAGGTACTTAGCAAGCCACAGGCTGCATAGATGTCCTGTCCTCGGCTGGCACGAATTGTTGTAAAAACACCATGGGAAGTGAGATAGTCACGGAACTGCTCCATCTTCTCGTCATTCACACCCTTCAGCGGAATGTCTGGGATTTGGTGGAAGCGAATGAGGTTGAATCGACAGTCAAGTCCCTTCACGAGCTTGATGATGGCCTTGGCATGTTGCATACTGTCGTTCACGCCCTTGAAGACGATGTACTCGAAAGAGAGGCGACGCTGGTGGGAGAAGTCGTAGTTACGCAAGAGCTCCACCACCTGCTCGATGCCCATGCCTCTCTCTGCAGGCATCAGTTCGGCTCTCTCTGAAGGAATCGGGTCGTGCATACTGATGGCAACATGACATTCGCTTTCCTCCAAGAATCGCTTCAACTTGTTCTTGATGCCCACAGAGCTGACCGTGATGCGCTTCGGACTCCACGCCCAACCATAATCTGCCGTCAATATTTCCGTGGCACGAAGCACATTGTCCAAGTTATCCATCGGCTCGCCCTGTCCCATAAACACGATATTGGTCAACTTATCGACCTCGGGCAAGGAATAGATTTGGTTCAAGATGTCACCTGCCGGAAGGCTCCCCTCGAAGCCCTGCTTGCCAGTCTGGCAAAAGAGACAATTCATCTTGCACCCCACCTGCGAGGAGACACAGAGCGTGGCACGATCCTTGTCTGGAATATAGACCGTCTCCACAAACTTGCCGCTACGGGTAGGAAACAGATACTTGATAGTACCATCCACAGAGTGCTGTGCGTCGGAAAATCCGAAGCATCCTATTTCATATTCAGCAGCCAACTTGGCGCGATTGGCCTTCGAGATGTTAGTCATCTCGTCGATGCTCTTCACATGCTGTCCATACAGCCACTTAGCTATTTGTCCACCCGTGAAAGCAGGCATGCCCAAATCCTTGGCCACCTGCTTCAATTCTGCCAATGTAAGGCCTAGAAGATATTTTTTTTCATTATTCATACTGCAAAGATAGTGTTTTTTGCTGAAAAAGTGTTATCTTTGCCACATATTTTAATATAAAACACGAAAATGAGAGAAAAAATAGACCTTTTCTTGCCTTGTGAAGACATTGAAGTGGCCAAAGAGACACTAATTGAACTTCACGACAACAAGACCGTACAACATATCAATCTCTTGGTAAGTAGCGACTTCGCCGCTCACAACCAAGTGCCAAATGGTTGCACATTCGTGGTCATCGACCGCATGGAGAGTTCCAACACCATCACAAGCATCGCAGAGAACACTGATGCCGAGTATGTGATGATTTGCACCAAGACCACTCCTATCCGTTGGGGACTGTATGCCTTGGAACGTTTCTTGCGCACAGCAGATGACACGAACGCCATCATGGTTTATGCAGACCACTATTCGCTTGTCAAAGAAGAAAACGACCCTGAAGGAACTCTTTCCGATGGAAAGCTCGTCAAGCATCCCGTCATCGACTACCAGCAGGGCAGTCTGCGCGATGACTTCGACTTCGGAAGCCTATGGCTCGTCAAGTCGAAAAACTTGCTCGACTACGTTGCACAGGCAGACCGCATCGACTACCAGTATGCAGGTCTCTACGACCTACGTCTCTACCTGAGCCGCATGGGCGAAATTTTCCACATCAACGAATATCTTTACACAGAGGACGAGCTAGACAACCGCAAGAGTTGCGAGAAGCAATTCGACTACGTGAATCCTCGCAACAGAGAGGTACAGATAGAGATGGAACGTGCCTGCACCTTGCACTTGGAGAAAGTGGGTGCCTTGATTGACACCAATTTCTATCGCCAGCCCGACTTCGACGAGCAGGAGTTTGACAACGAGGCATCTGTCATCATCCCGGTCTATAACCGAGAGAAAACCATCGCCGATGCCGTTAAGAGCGCATTGAGCCAGAAGACCAGCTTCAAGTACAATGTCATCGTGGTCAACAATCATTCCACTGACCGAACAGGTGAAATCTTGCATGAGCTGGCACGAGACCTGGAAGTTAGAAACGACAAACAGGCAGGACACCTCATCCAGATAGTGCCTGAGCGCAAAGACCTTGGCATCGGTGGATGCTGGAATATCGCCATCAACAGCGATTACTGCGGCAAGTTCGCCGTGCAATTGGACAGCGACGACCTCTATTCGTCACCAAAAACACTCCAAAAGATAGTCGATGCCTTCCACAAGCAGAAAGCAGCCATGATCATCGGTTCCTACCGGATGTGCGACTTCGACTTGAACACCTTGCCTCCAGGACTCATCGACCACAAAGAATGGACCGACGACAATGGATGCAACAACGCATTGAGAATCAATGGCCTTGGTGCTCCTCGTGCATTCTTTACGCCACTGGTTCGCCAGATACAATTTCCTAACACCTCATACGGTGAGGACTATGCCTTAGGATTAGTATTCTCTCGACGCTACCGCATCGGCAGAATCTACGACGAATTGTATCTCTGCCGTCGATGGGGCGGCAACAGCGACGCAGCCCTCAGCATCGACCGCATCAATGCCAACAACCTCTATAAGGACCGCTTGCGCACCATGGAACTGAAGGCTCGCCAACAGATGTTGCAAGGCAAGGCAGACATCATGGAAGATACCAGCATCTCACGTTTCTTCAACCGACAGTTGGAGAAATGGGCTGACGCACGCCATCGCTTCCGTGACCTGAAACACGTGGAGACCCACCAACTCTCAGAGCAGATAAAGCTGCAGTGGAACCCAGCTCGCATCGTGAGCACAGGAGCCAAGATAGACAAGAAGACCTTGGGCGAGCGCCCTTGTTTCTTGTGTGAGAAGAACCGTCCGAAGGAACAAATGACCAAACAGATAGACGAGCAATTCCAACTTTTGGTCAACCCCTTCCCTATCCTGCCTGTCCACTTCACCATCCCAGCCCGCAAGCACCAACCACAAGCCATATATAAGAACTATGGAGAGATGCACCGTTTCTTGAGCCTGCATAGCGAACTGATGATATTCTACAATGGTCCGAAGTGCGGTGCTTCCGCTCCCGACCACCTACATTTTCAGTCAGGAACGAGTGGCATACTCCCACTACAGGCAAACTGGCAACGTCTGAGCCGCAACCTGACTGACGTGGTTTCACTCAACGACGACGAGAAAATCGCAGTGCTCAGAGACTTCGTGGTACCTGCCTTTGTCATCATCTCCAAGAGCGAGGACAGTGACGAAACTCTCTTCCAACGTCTCTACAAGTCGATGCCGACGCGTGGCGACGAGACGGAGCCGATGATGAACATCGTGGCTTGGCGCAAAGGAGAAGATTACATCAGCGTCGTGATTCCGAGAGAGAAGCATCGCCCAGAATGTTATTTTGCCGAGGGCGACGGTCAAGTATTGGTATCGCCTGGAGCCTTGGATATGTCTGGGCTCATCATCACGCCTCGAGAGGAAGACTTCCGAAAGTTGGACCAGAAGAAAGCTACTGCCATCCTACAGGAATGTGGCATCTCCGAAGACAAGATGAATGTGATAGTATCCAAGCTCAAGGCATCCAAAGAGACTGAAACGACAGTAGGAATCTCCTCCTTATATAATAATGGTAAACAACCAAATGTGACTGTGGGTATCGTGAGTGGTCAGAAGATTCACTTCTCGCTCAACAAGCCTTACCTTGCCAAGGGCGAGGAAGTAATCGGCGAACAAGAGGTGGAATTTTCTGAAGGAGGTGTGCTCTGGAACGGCAACCAATACAGCAAGCTCACTTTCCATCCGCAAAGCAACGACGCCTCGTTCTCGCTAAGCGATGTGACCATCGGCGTCAACTTCCACTGGGAGCGCAAGGAGACGCAAACGTTCCTGGGTACCTTACGCTTCGTCGTGGAGGCGGACAAGATTTGCGCCATCAACGAACTTCCTGTGGAGAAATACTTGGAAAGTGTGATTTCGAGCGAAATGAGCGCCACTTCGAGTCTGGAACTATTGAAGGCACACGCCGTCATCTCTCGCTCATGGCTTCTAGCTCAGATGAAGAAGCGCCGCGAGGTAGCAGAGAGCGGCAACAACTTCTTCTCGTTCGTCAAGAAAGAAGACATGCTCATCCGCTGGTACGACCGAGAAGACCACACCATCTTCGATGTCTGCGCCGACGACCACTGCCAGCGCTACCAAGGCATCACCAAGGAGACTTCTCCACACGTGGCAGAGGCCATCCGTCAGACCAAGGGACAGATATTGATGGACGGCGACGAGATTTGCGACGCCAGATTCTCAAAGTGCTGCGGCGGTGTGACCGAAGAGTTCCAGTACTGTTGGGAGAACACGCCGAAGAGATACCTTGCTAGCATCAGGGACCAGGTAAGTGAAGAACGAAGAATGAAGCGTGAAGACTCCATCTCTCTTCACGCTTCACTTCAAGACGAGGCGACCGCCGAGGCATGGATTCGCTCCAATCCTCCAGCTTTCTGCAACACGCAGGACAAGAAAATCCTTTCCCAGATGCTCAACGACTACGACCAAGAGACAGCGGACTTCTATCGTTGGAAGGTGACGCTCAGTCAAGAAAAGGTTCAGCAGTTGCTCGAAGAAAAATTGAAGCTGAACGTGGGTGAAGTCCTCGATTTCAAGGCCATCGAGCGAGGCAAGAGCGGACGCATCAGCAAACTGCAAATCATTGGCTCCGAGAAGACATTCACCATCGGCAAGGAATTGGAGATACGCCGCGCGCTCAGCGACAGCCACCTCTACAGCTCCGCTTTCGTGGTAGATAAGTACGATTTGGACGAACAGGGAGTTCCTCAAAGATTCGAACTTATCGGAGCTGGTTGGGGACATGGTGTGGGACTCTGCCAGATAGGAGCCGCAGTCATGGGCGAACAAGGCTTCAGCTACAACGACATCCTTCTGCACTATTACCAAGGAGCTGAAATCAAGAAACTCTATAAGTAAGGTTGAGTGTTGAATGTTGATTCAAAATCAAACAGAATTAAAGAACAGAAAAAAATGAGTAACAGCAACAAGCGGAATCCATGGACATGGATTCCGACCCTTTACTTTGCCGAAGGCTTGCCTAACATTATCGTGACAGGTCTCTCCGTTGTGATGTACATGCAGATGGGACTGACCGATGCCGAGGTAGGTCTCTTCACAGGATGGCTCGCACTTCCATGGGTCATCAAGCCCTTGTGGAGTCCTTTCATCGACCTCTTGAAAACCAAGCGTTGGTGGGTCTTGACAATGCAAGCCCTCATCGGCGCATCGCTTGCGGGCATCGCCTTCGCCATCCCTACGGCCTTTTGGTTTCAGGCGACCATGTGTCTCTTTTTCATTATCGCCTTCTGCAGTGCCACGCACGACATATCGGCAGACGGTTTTTACATGATTGAGTTGGACGAGCACAACCAGACCAAGTTTGTTGGTTTGCGAAACACATTCTATCGCCTCGCCATTATCTTCGTCAATGGATTTTTGGTTATGCTTGCAGGAGTGCTTCAAGTGAAGTTTCGCAATCAGATTCGCTTCTCTTGGGCTTTGATATTCTATGGATTGGCAGGTATTTTCATCGGATTGTGGCTCTACCACAGTCGATTCATGCCACGCCCCGAGGAGGACACACAGACCGACAGGACCGTGAGCGAAGTGGCTCATGAGTTGAAAAATATGTTCCGCACCTTTTTCGAGAAATTCAGTATCAAGGAAACCATCTGCGTGATGTTGTTTCTCTTGTTCTATCGTTTTCCTGAAGCATTGCTCAACACGATGACCAAGACTTTCATTCTTCGTCCCAACTCACAAGGCGGCCTGGGTATGTCGCCACAAGAATATGGACTTGCCAATGGCACCGTAGGACTTATAGGTTTGCTACTGGGTGGCATCATCGGTGGTATTTTGGTTAGTCGGGACGGCATGAAGAAATGGCTGTGGCCTTTGGTCTGCGCCATCACCCTACCTGATGTGGTGTATATCTACTTGAGTTACTCGCTCAACAGCGACATCATCATGGTTTCGACCTGCCTCTTCATCGAGCAGTTTGGCTACGGACTGGGCTTCACCGTCCTCACGCTCTATATGCTATACTACAGCCAGGGCAAGTTCAAGACCTCCCACTACTCCATCTGTACAGGAATCTCTTACTTAGGCTTGATGCTTCCGGGCATGGTGTCAGGATACTTAAAGGATGTTTTGGGCTACCGCCACTTTTTCATTGTCGTAATGGCATGTTGCGCCATCACTTTCTTGGTTACAGCTTTCTTAAAGATTGATCCTAACTTCGGAAAGAAAGAAAAAGAAAATACCTTGAATGAAAAAGAAAGTATTTGATAGTATGACAAGACGTATGATTGTAATGCAAATGCTAGCAATCATACGTTTTTAGTTAAAAGTTGCAAATACAAAGCAAATAATTAAGGAAATACTTGCAACTTTGGAAATATTACAATATCTTTGCAATCGAAATGATAATCAGTGATTAAAGATATTACTGACATATCGTATCATGATGAATTATTAACTAATTATATACAAATACATTATGAAAGAATTAAAAGGAACTAAGACAGAGAAGAATCTCCAGGAAGCGTTTGCAGGTGAGTCACAGGCACGTAACAAATATACATATTTCGCTAGCAAGGCAAAGAAGGACGGCTACGTTCAGATAGCTAATATCTTCGAGGAGACCGCTGCCAACGAGAAGGAACATGCCAAGATGTGGTTCAAGTATTTGGAAGGCGGTGCCATTCAGGACACTGAGAAGAACTTGGAAGCCGCAGCTAATGGCGAGCACGACGAGTGGACAGAGATGTACCCACGCATGGCGAAGGAGGCTCGCGAGGAAGGCTTCGAGGAGATTGCCATCAAGTTTGAAATGGTAGCAGAAATCGAGAAGCACCATGAGGAGCGTTATCGCAAGCTCTTGAAAAACGTACAGGACAAGCTCGTTTTCTCTCGTGACGGCGATTGCATCTGGCAATGCGCCAACTGCGGTCATATCTGCGTAGGCAAGCAGGCTCCTGAGGTTTGCCCAGTGTGCAACCACCCACAGAGCTACTTCCAGATTGAGGCTCAGAACTATTAAAGTTTATCCAATAGGATTTCAATCAATCTAGGAATTCCATATTGATTCATATCGCTCTCTTTTATCCAAATGTAATCATTAGATAAAAGAGGGCGTTTTTCTGTTTCCAACAGATAAAAGTCTGCCAAGAGTATGCGATGCGTAAGAATATGCTTTACATTCTTCGCCTTTAATATCAAAGGTGAATCAAAAGCGTCCAGTTCAGCAATATCAGAAACGTTATAAGGTTCCCAAAGTCCTTGCCAAATATCTCCCTCGCCTCTGCGGTGGATGGCAACCAATGGCTCTTCTCCATGACTACTACCCTCCAAGTTTTTATACCTTATATATATATAGGTGAGATGACGAGTCTTCACTTTTACCGATTTCTCCTTTACAGGAAGTTCGGAAACCTTCCCACTTCGATATGCCTCACAAGTTTCAGACAATGGGCAAATCAAGCACTTAGGAGATTGTGGCGTACACTGGATCGCACCAAAATCCATCATCCCCTGATTATAGGCTGAGACTGGTGATAATTCCATATCAAATCCGTTTGGGCGAATTCTCTCTGCATTATTGACGATTGGCAACAGAGACTGCGCCAACGCTGCAAACTCCTTCCTACCCTGTGTAGAATTGATAGGTGTTTCAATACCAAAATATCGGGAGAGTACTCGATATACATTGCCATCGACCACTGCGGCTGGAAGATCGAAGGCAAAGGAACCGATGGCCGCTGCCGTATAATCGCCCACTCCCTTCAAGGACTTGATGGTTTCTAGGGTATCTGGAAATCCACCTAATTCTACGATTTGCTTGGCTGCTGTATGGAGGTTGCGAGCACGAGAATAGTATCCCAACCCCTGCCAAAGCTTCAAAACCTCGTCCTCACTTGCGGCAGCAAGGTTTTCTACCGTGGGATAATTTTGCATGAATCGCTCCCAGTACTCCCAACCTTGCGCAATGCGAGTTTGCTGGAGGATGATTTCGCTCAACCAAATGGCATAAGGGTCCTTGGTTTCGCGCCAAGGCAAGTCTCTGCCATTCTCACGAAACCAAGAAAGTATTGTATTTGAAAAGAAAGAGTTGTCGCTCATCACCTTTTTATCCTTTTACTTTTTTACCTTTTTACTTTTTTACTTTTTTACTTTTTTACTCTTTTACCTTTAAAAATTACTGCTCTGGATACTGCTGATAGATAGTCAAACCAAACTCGGCTGCCAACGCATACGCATGTTCCATGATGTCAGCGAGGATGTGTTCGTAATTGACCCACACCTTATCTTTGACGAAGAAATAAAACTCCATCGGAAGGCCGCATTGAGTTGCCTCCAACTGGCGAACCATCAAGGTCATTTCCGTATTCACTTCCGGACGCTCACGGAGGTACTTCTCCATATATTTTCTATATAGTTGAAGATTGGTTGGAGCAAGAGCTGCAGGGTTCAATAAATCTACATTTTCTACCCTTTCGCCCTCCTCCATCACTTTCTCAGCCTGTTTTAACGAGTCGGAAGAAATCTCGGAGACCTGAAGTCCATTCTTTGCCAAGGCCTTTTGCAAAGAGTCTTTCAACTTGAAGGAGTCTTCTGTGGCGAAATGCTTCTCCAAAAGACTTTTCTTCAAAGCCTCATCAACCAATCGTATGCTTCGAAAATCAAAATACAACTTTCGCTGCACTCGTCTTCCCCCACTCTTCTGCATACCAATCCAGTTTTGGAAAGAGCCATTCACCAAGGTGGTAGGCGAGATGGTGACGATGGTATTGTCGAAGTTGCGCACCTTCACAGTCGTGAGCGACATCTCTTCCACGATTCCATTGGCATCCACCGACTTCACGGTTATCCAATCGCCCTTGTGAAGCATATCGTTGCTTGTGAGACGCACACCCGAAGCCAATCCCGTAATGGTGTCCTTGAACACCAGCATCAATACGGCGGAAGTAGCGCCCAAGCCTGCGAACAAGGTCATCGGATTCTTACCAAGCAGGATGGCGATAACCACGACACCAGCCACGAAAAGCATCAACACACGAAGAACGCCACAGAAGGTGTGAAAATACTGTTGTGCAGAAGAGCGACGCTGCCCCGTCTCCTCCAATCCCTTGAAAGAACCGATGAAGACCAGAGCTGTACGCACCGACATCACCACGATATAGATGCCCGTAGCTCTCTCCAATATTTCCTTGAATATGGGGTATTCCAAGTAGATGAGCGGCATGAGCGACCATATCACTACAGCTGGAACGATGTGGCAAGCCGAAGTAAGCACCTTTTTGTTGAGAAGGATGTCATCCCAAGTCACCTCTGTCTTCTCGGTGATCTTAGAAATCAATGGCACCAATATCTTACGACACAAGAAATCACTCAGCATCGCCAGCAAGATGGCGGTAATGGTGAGCAACACATGACGAAGCATCGGTACATAATCACCAGCGATGCCTGTCCAGCCTATCATTTCATCTACAAACTTACGAATCTCCTCCATAACATTATAATATTTTTACTTTTTTACCTTTTTACCTTTTTACCTTTAAAACTACGGTTGACAAAGCAATTCACATACCTTATCGGCAAAATTACGAGCATTGTTGCTATGCATGATACCATTGTTGATAATCGAAAAACAAAGGTCGTGCCCATTTGCAGCCTTGCAATATCCAGCCAGACCGATGACACCTTCCACGGTACCCGTCTTTGCCTTCACATTTCCATGTGCGAAACCAGAGCGCATGCGCTTCTTCAAGGTTCCATCGACACCAGCCACAGGAAGCGAAGGCTTGAGATGAGGCAAGATGTTCTCATTCATAAATGCATAGCGAAGCAACTTCACTTCTAGTTCGGCGCTTACATAATTATAGAGCGACAAGCCCGAGCCATCAGCCAATCGGTATCTCGCAGGGTCGAGTCCCACCTTACGAATCAACTGCTTCTCCACGCTCCTGGCACTCTTGGCACTTGCAGGTCGGTTACCCGTCGAAGCCGCGATCTGATAATACATGCTTTCGGCATAAAGATTGTCACTATCCTTCATCATCTTGTGCAGAATCTGATCCATGGTATGGAAACGGGTGCAGACGGTAAAAGCACTCGGTGGACAGCGCTTGACGGAAGCTCCGAAACCAGCATACACGATGCCCGCATCCTTCAACTTTGTCAGGAACCTATCCATGAAATTATCCTTGCGACCGAAGACCAAGGGCGAAAGCACAGGGTTGTCGTCATCCCAGCACCAGCCCTCACCCAACAAGTCCTCGTCTTTCATCGACCTGTCTGCATAGATGCTTCCTTGGATGCTATCCACTCCCATGTCCTTCAGACTGGTCACAAAAGCCGTCATATCGTCGTTGTTGAATCGTGGGTCCATGCCACCCACGCAATAGATGTCACCTTTCAGGACTCCATTCTCGATGGTTCCCGTATATTTCAAGGTGGTCTTGAATTGATAAGAACCACCCAACTTATCCAGTGCCGTTATCGCAGTGACGAGTTTCATGGTGCTGGCAGGACGCATCAACTGACGCTCACGGAAGCGATAGATGCACGAATCCGCCTCCAAGTCCCAGATCATGATGCCTACTTGCGAGGTTTCGAACATCTTGCTCTTCAAAAGTTTGTCCATGCCCACCTGTACCGTATTAGGCCAAGCCAAATGCAAGTCAGCTGCCGACAAAGAATCGACCCAAGTAGAATCCTCAGTTTCATCGTCATCAGCACCTTCCACAACCTCCTCGTCATTTCCGTCATCAGAACGAGTAACAACTTCTTGAGCACTCATCGGTATGCACAACAGCATCGCAGCCGACAAGCACAAAACATATCTAAATATTTTTTTCATTTCTATCTATTCTAATTTCTCTTATCTATTTTTTTCTCGAATTCATCAAATCTATTTGGTATTTGACACCTTATCAATAATCTCAATTCTTTTCTCGATTTCTTTTACAAAGGCTTCCTCATTATCAGGCAACAAACTCGCAATACGTCTCGCCCCATATTCGATGACAAGCGCATGATCCAGTCCCATGAGCGTCTTCATCGGTTCCACGCGCACGATGTCGCATACAGGAATCGTCTTCTTGCTAGAAAACCTTCCTTCATCCACGACAATGAAATCCATCTCCTCGTCACGGTCGATGGGTTTCACACGCCTGAAAGTATAAGTGGTATTCAATATCCGTTCTATCATCCCCACGATGACGATGGCGAGCAAGATGCCCACGATGGCCATCTTGACCCAGAAGAAATACCCTGCCAAGAGAGTAAACACACCTATGCCACACTTCGCCGAGACGGTGAAACGCTTATGGAAAGTTCTGTCTGTCATACCTATTTTATAGCATTTTGAAAGTCCACAGGACCCTAAACCTTAAAAAAACACTGCAAAATTACAAAAAATCCCTCTCTTTTTACTCATTTTAAAGATAAATTATTACTTTTGCAACGAATTAAGGAATCCATCCGAATAATTCCGAATAATAATGTGGGATTTTTTGCTTCTGCAAACAGTCCCTGGAAGAAACAAGATAAAATAAACTCAATGGTTTATAAGTATGATTTTCTGATTATCGGTGCAGGAGTTGCCGGTATGAGTTACGCTCTGAAAGTAGCGAGAGCGCATAAGGGTAAAGTGTGCATGATTTGCAAGACCTCTCTCGACGAGGCTAACACTTCATTTGCACAAGGTGGTGTTGCGTCGGTTACCAACCTGGAGGTGGATAACTTCGACAAGCACATACAGGATACAATGATTGCTGGTGACTTCATCAGCGACTACAAGGCTGTGAAACAGGTTGTCACCAAGGCTCCTGAGCAAATCAAGGAATTGGTTCAGTGGGGTGTCAACTTCGACAAGCAGCAGGACGGCAAGTTCGACCTCCATCGTGAGGGCGGACACAGCGAGTTCCGTATTCTTCACCATGCAGACGATACGGGTGCAGAAATCCAGCGTGGCTTGATGGAGGCTGTACGTAACAACCCTGACATCGACATCAAGGAGAATCATTTCGCCGTGGAGATTATCACCCAGCACCACCTCGGTGCTCGTGTTACCCGCCGCACTCCTTACATCAACTGCTATGGTGCTTACGTCTTGAATCCTGACACTCAGAAAGTAGATACTTACCTGAGCAAGGTGACCGTGATGTGTACCGGTGGATGCGGAGCTGTCTATCAGACTACCACCAACCCTATCATTGCCACAGGCGATGGCGAGGCGATGGTCTATCGTGCCAAGGGTACGGTGGCAGACATGGAGTTCGTTCAGTTCCACCCTACAGCTCTCTTCCATCCAGGAGAGACCCATCCTGCGTTCCTTATCACCGAGGCGATGCGTGGTTACGGTGGCATCCTTCGCTTGCCTAACGGCGAGAGCTTCATGGAGAAATACGACGAACGCTTGAGCCTTGCCCCTCGTGACATCGTGGCTCGTGCCATCGACAAGGAGATGAAAATCCATGGTCTCGACCATGTTTGCCTCGACGTGACCCACAAGAACCCTGAGGAGACAAAGCACCACTTCCCTAACATCTATGCGAAGTGCCTCAGCATCGGCATCGATATCACGAAAGACTATATCCCTGTGCGTCCTGCCGCTCACTATATGTGCGGTGGCATCAAGGTAGATTTGAACGGATGCTCCAGCATCAACCGACTCTACGCCCTTGGCGAGTGCTCTTGCACAGGTCTGCACGGTGGCAACCGCTTGGCCAGCAACTCGCTCATCGAGGCTGTAGTCTATGCCGACACGGCTGCCAAGCACAGTTTGGAGCATGTGGATGAATACGACTTCAACGACAAGGTTCCTGCATGGAACGACGAGGGAACTTTGACCAACGAGGAGAAGGTCTTGATTACACAGAGCGTGAAGGAGGTCGGAGAGTGCATGAGCAACTATGTGGGCATCGTGCGCAGCGACCTTCGCTTGAAGCGTGCCTGGGATCGTCTTGACTTACTCTACGAGGAGACAGAGAACCTCTTCAAGCGTGTGAAGGTTAGCAAGGAACTCTGTGAGCTTCGCAACATGATCAACGTGGGTTACCTCATCACTCGCATGGCTATTGAGCGCAAGGAGAGCCGTGGTCTTCACTACACCATCGACTATCCTGTCCACGCTTATGACAAGAAAAAAGATTAGCAAGAAGTCACATATACAATTAATTAATAAGAAGTCACAAATAGATTAATAATAACTCGCTTTAAAAAGAATTTCATAAGCAAACAAAAACATGTTTACTGAGTACGCATAATGATAAATTATGCAAGAAAGTAAGTACACGTGATGTGTACGAGCTTTATACCAAAGGGCTGGAACACGAGATGTGCTCCAGCCCTTTTTCTTATATCACTTGGGATAAAGAAACGAGGATTACGCCAATCACTTGGGGTAATCCTCTATTGATTCGCCATATTTGTTTCCTTATATAAACTCTAAGTAAAAGATGATGAATTATTTCTTTTCAATCAAAGAAACATTCACATACAAATTATTATATTGTAAAAGTAAATGATATTACTGTAGTTTCATAGAGATATCTATTCTCATTCCACACTTGGAGTTAATCTCAAAGTATAAGTATAGCTGCCATTAGGACACAGATATTTTTCAAAACAAGAATCTCCACCGCAGCTGCCATTTCCAAGCCCACGCTGCCAATAGTCGAAATGAGCGAACGTTTGATCATACTTTGTCAAATCATACCAATGCTTACCATCACTCCACATCGTGTCGCCTGTGCCACAATAGTCTGACTCATTAAAATGAGAGAGCGAGAATGCTACCTGACCCGCTGTCGTAATGTTCAGAGACAAACCTGTTGCAGGGTTACTCAACTTCAACACACGCAAGTCTTGATGGTCCCCAAAAGTTTGGGGATGAATCTGCTCTTCGAGCATATCTTCCACTGTTGTCAAATATCGACCTAGATAAGAACCCGTCTTACGGTCAACATAATTCGACCATGGTCCACGTCCATAATATTCCACCCTCTCCAAGCCACTAGCAAACTGAGCAGCCAAGCCTACACGACGATAAGAAGAACTGGAGTTAAATGTTACCTTCATATCTACTGTCGCATCAGGATAGATGGTATAGTCAATCGTACAATAATTACCACATTTCATAGACAAGGTTGCATCGTTTCCCGACTTACGCAAAGAGCTAGATACACTTTGGCTTGTAGAAGTAACAAAGCTACCGCTCCATCTATCGTTATCTATGTCGCGCATACTGTTGAAGTCAAAGCCAGAAACAATAATCGGCTTACCATCGAATATCCAAGAAGTCAGTTTTCCAGTACTACTGAAATTCATACTAAAGGACTTGCCACCTTTCGTCGTACCCGATACCGTATTTCCACTAACAGAAAGAGAGCCATCCTTTGAAGTATCTCTAATAGCCAAGGAAGCCGAGTGCTCACCTGCCAGAACAAATTGTTCTTTTGCGATTTCATAACCAGCCTCAGCCCACAGCGTCTTTTCTTTCAAACAAAGCGCAACATCAAGCACATATTCTGCACCATCTGTCATGACAGTTGTATAAGGAATATTCACAGTTCCGCTTGCACCAGCAGCAACCGATAGGCTTACAACACCTTCTTCGATTAAACGGCCATCTCTCAAAATTCGCCAAACAAGATCGTACTCGCTGAGATTAGTAAAAGCATTCTTGTTCTTGATGGAAAGCGTCTTGTTGGAGAAACCTGAAAATGTCACATTTTGATACACTTTCTTGACCTCAGCCAACTTCCCCGTCCATTTACGGTCAGGAGTTATCAGACCATTATCCAGAAAATTGCCTTGGAAACCATAGTTTATACCTGAGGTAGAATTATAGTCATACCCAGAAGTCCAATTGTTGAATCCATTCTTCATCTTGACACCTTTCGCCAAGTCGGAAGGATTGCAAATGGCTTGGTCAACCCAGTCCCAAATACAACCACCGACGATGCCATTGCTATTCTCGATGACATCCCAGTATTCTTTCAAGTTACCTACAGCCTGTCCCATGGCATGAGCATATTCACAGATGAAGTAAGGCTTGCCATTCAAGCCATTGCTATTGCTCGAAACCGAAGCCACAGTAGGATACATATTTGAGCCCAAGTCCGAATAACTTGCCCCACTGTTAGCTCCTTCGTAATGCACATATCGTGAATCCAAGTTCTTGCAAATGTTATAAGTTGCCGAGAAATTGGTACCTGCACCACACTCATTTCCCAAAGACCAAAAGATGACGCTAGGATGATTACGGTCACGCATCACCATACGAGTCATACGATCGTTCATGGCTGTCTGCCAACTGGAATTGCTAGAGATATTTGTTCCTAGATAGTGACATTCCACATCAGCCTCGTCCATGCAATAAAGACCAAATGCATCCATCATGGCATACATCTTAGGTTGGCGTGGATAGTGACTGGTACGGATTGTATTGATGTTAGCACACTTCATCATGGTCACATCTTTCAACATCGTCTCAGTATCAATGGCTCGGCCATATTCCGGATGTGTGTCTTGCGCATTGACACCCTTGAAAAACACTCGTTTCCCATTCACCAAGATTTGTTGACCACTAAGTTTGATGTTTCTAAAACCATATTTGGTGGAAAAAGCCATCTCTTCATTGCCATCGGCATCCATTTGGCAGATGACAACACTATAGAGGTATGGGGTTTCAGTGCTCCAAGGATGCAAGGATGTGATTTTTTCAAATGCGAGGGTAGTTGAGGTTGTCGAATTTGCACCGACGCTGACGTTCTTAGAAATTGGATTAACAGTGCCTACAGTCTTACCTTCAGCATCCAACAACTTCACCTTAACGGTCTTCACGCTCGATTCGCTGTCACAGTTTTTAAGCGTAAGGGCAACGCTCAACTTACCACTCGTTGCATCATCTTTATCAAAATCACATGTTATATAATGATCGTTCACGAATGTCTTTGGCGTAGCATATAGATACACATCCCTATGAATGCCTGAGAGATGCCACATATCCTGACCTTCAAGATAAGAGCCATCGCACCAGCGATATACTCTTACAGAAAGTTGGTTCTCACCTTCTGTCACAAAACCAGTCAAGTCAAATTCTGCATCGGTGTTAGCTCCTTGCGAATAGCCCACATACTTGCCATTGACCCACACTACGGCAGCACTATAAACACCATCGAAATGGATGAAAACTTCTTTGTCAGCCCACCCCTCTGGAATAGTAAAGGTCTTGCGATAGAAGCCTGTCGCATTGTTATCAGTCACACCATATTGTGTATATCCTTGGGTAGCAGATGGAGGATTGCTAACAAAAGGATAGCCTACGTTGGTATATACTGGTTTGCCATAGTTCGCCATTTCCCAAGAAAGCGGTACCTTGATAGTAGCCCAATTGCTGTCATCATAGTCTTTGGCTTGGAATTCGCTGCTACCAGGTCCATTACTCGTACCTACTACATACTTGAACTTCCAGTCGTTGCCATTGAGAAGGAGATATTCACTGCTCTTAGGTGTCACCCATGGATGTTCAAAGTATTCTTGGTCTGCTTTCATTGCAGTCTCAGAAGAGTAAGGGATGAAAGTCGCATGAGAATCTTCTTTGTAATCCCCCACCTTGTTTTGATTACTAATCCAGTTCACATTGAAAGAGCCGTGATTTGGAGCAGAAGGAGAATCGGGGTCCGTCGTTCCACCATTATCTTTATCTTCCAAATATACATTGCTGTAGGTGGCGTGACTTCTCTTATTAGTACCCTCTACACTTCCTATCGTAAAAGAGGTTTGTCCAAGCAATCCAGACATGGTGGAAGAAGTTCCATAAGACGTGCCATTGACGGTGAGACCATCAGAAGATAGCTTGATGGTCACAGAACCAGAAACTCCACTCACATCTGTTCGTATAGAGTTTGTGCTTCCATCCAAATAGTCGATATGAAAATTAGAACTGGCTGGCTTATAATAAAAATGTAAACTATATCCTGAGTTATTGTCAGGATACCAATTACCTATGCCGTTTGTTCCTATAGACAAAATACATTCCTCCGAAGCATTACTGCCACTCAAATCAATCTCAGCCACCAAGTTCTGTTTGGAGAAATCAATGGTGGTTGTCGTTGAGAAAGAACTTCCATTTGGCGAATAATTGCTCCAAAGAGAGGTCTTGGCTCCTGCTGTCAGCGAACCGACAGCAGAGAGCAAGACCATAAGTAAGGATAGTTTTATTAGTTGAAGTTGATATCTCATATTCTCAATTATTTGATGATTACTTTCTTGCCATTCACGATATACATACCTTTGGCTAGACCTTCGAGCGAAGTTGCCTCGCTACGTACCAACCGACCGTCCAACTGATAAATATCAATAGGATTATCTGCTTTTATAACCACCTCGTCGATTCCTGTGGTCTCACCTCCATCCAAAGTCCAATTTACGATCTTTGCCAGATTGCCATCTTCCTCTGCAAAGTAAGCACGGAATCCTTTCATCGTCATGTTGCTCTGTAGGTGATACACCACATTCTTGCGAAGCACATACGCCCCATTAGGAGCTGTGGTCTTATAGAAATAACCTTTATAGGTCACTGGTGACCAAAAGACATCTGTGGAAGTTGACACAAATGAAGTCACATCTGTAAACTCATAATATCCCTTGTCGCTATCGAACGCCTTCGTCGGATAAACCAAGTAAGGCTTTCCTGCCTCTATCTTATCCACGGAAGTAAACTTCAAGGTACTCTCTGTACAACCTGTATAGGCAGCCACCTTAGTACCCTCACCCAACTGGCTCTGTATTTGATCGGCATCTATAGAGAATGGAAGGCAAAGCGAGTTCCAACTATTCAGCGTGAAGTTGCGCTTCAAACGAACGATAGCCGGAGTTTCCTCCTTCCAAGTAGGCATCGTATAACTCTCAGAGTTTTCGTCAAGAGTTATGACATTGCGCTCATAATCAGCCTGAGAAACCAGCAACCACTGCCCACGTGTATAAGTAGAAGCTGGCTGGATATGGAGCTTGACAACTCTCTGCAAGAGTTCGCTCCAATAAAGAAAGTCCACGGCACCAGCATCAGGTATGCGGCAACCGATGGCATATTTCGACTCTGTGCTATTATCACTCACAGCCAGGAACATCCAGTGATCGTAATTTCCTGTACCATCGGCACTCACCTCTCCAAGAAAGGAAGTGGCGACCTTGCTGCCTGTAGCTGTGGTCATCAAGAAAGCACCTTCTGTATTTTCATCCGCATTACTCAACGTGAGAGGACTACCTTGTCCATCCAACGTCATCTTTCCATTGTCATCAAAGGCTACATAACTTTTTTTATATACATTATATAAATAGTATGTTTTTCCAGCCTCAGGTTTCTGACCTGTGACTTGCGCCGTTATCATTTGCATATACCCAAAGGTTAACAGCAGAAATAATATCAATTTACTTTCTCTCATAAAACTCTATTTTTATTCATCCCATGAATCCCATCCGAAATGATGTTTCTTGGCATCTATCTCGTCAGGGTTTTGCTCCAAGGCTCCACTGCCTTGATTCGTCTTCTGACCATCCACATCGACATTGTACTTACCAGAAGCCGCCATGAAACCATGCTTCTCGGAAGCCACCAAGACAATCTGAATGGAAGGTTGTACATATAGTCTTTTATTCATCTCAAACTATTTCATTTCAAACTATTTCGTTTCAAAAAAAGAAAAGTGGGAGACTATCTAAAAATCAAGTCTCCTAGTACACAAGCCTCCCACTTTTTATTTTCCTTTATAATTTACACACAAATGGGTTACTCATCCCACAAGTTCCAAGACCCATTGTTTTTCTTAGAACCTGCCTCGAAGTCTTCATTGTCACTTTCCTTAATTCCCGTCTGCACATCATCTACATCGTTTTGAATAGAAGTTGCTTGCAACAAGGTATCCATGAAGAGTGAAACACTCTTCATGGATGGTTTAACATAAACCTTTTTCATCTTTACTATATACAAAAATATTAATCAATTACAATTTTCTTACCAGCCTGTATGTAAATGCCCTTTGGTAAATCTTTCACAGTAGAAGCGTTCTTACGAACCAATCTACCATCAAGCGTATAAACATTGCTATTCTTGGATGGAGCCACATCATTTTGGATTCCCTCAATGCCAGTTGTCTCACCCATATCTACGACACCATTGATGCTGAACGATATGTTCTTTACAGCCGACGAATCCAATACTTGCAGCCAACCACGGAAGCCCTTGGTCTTTGTCTTGGCTGTGCGATAATACCAAAGTCCAGCTACACCACCTTGGTTGTTGCCATTGAGCACATAAGAGTAGGCAGGAATGCTGGCTACACCATTGTCTGAGACATAGGTTCCGACAAACTGCACTTGTCTTGCTCCCTGATATGTCTCGTTGCCTTCCTCACCTTCCACAGAAGCCTCGATGGCATCATCGCTCTTGTTGACACCTACTATCTTGAAATAACTATTCAGTGTCTTGGAGATGTTGGTCTCCTTAGGGAAGGAAACTTCTTCTTGCTGAGTAGGCTCAGCTTTAGTTGGCTTGATGATATAGAGCTTGCCAGCCTTAATGGCTGTTGCATTGGCATTGTTGCGATCTACCTTGACTGCCTCGAAATACATACGACCAGGCATATCGGCATTAATGGCTCCCTTGAACTCAGACAATCTTGTGTCACTACCAAAAGCCGACTGAACTTGACCTACAGTAAGATCTACTGGCAATACGATGGAGTTCCACTTATCTACGTTCAATGTACGATGCAAGTACAATACCTTCTTTTTGTTAAGCTCAGAGGATTTCTGGGCATTGATATAATCCACGCTCGTCTGCTCCTCATCCAAGACAAGCTCCTGACTTGGCTTACCCAAGTATTCTATCTGGAAGTTGTCGAAGCAAGTCCAATCAGAAGCATCAGCACCTTCCACCTTAATACCAAATGAAAGCGTCTTCAAGGTTTCAGAGCCTTCCGACTTCGGACCGACATATACCATTACAGATGCCTCATACTTGCTACCATTATTGTTAATAAGCTTAGAAGCCTTTACGTAAGTAGTAGGGCGACTCTCCGAATCTATCTTGGTCAATGGCTGTACATTATATTCATCGCCGATTTTGCTTGCAGTACCTGCAGAGGCGTAAAGCTGTGCTTTGCCTGTTGTTGCAGTAGTAAAGCCTACGCAACTTACCTTGTACCAGCCCTCACGAATCATATTTTCATTAGAGATAGTTTGGTTCACCACGCCATAAGAGCCATGAATGTTGGCTGTCCACTCGCCACCATAAAGTTCCTGCTCATGAGTAGCCTCGGAGAGTTCGTTGCCATCCTCATCTTCTGTAGTTGTAGCTCCCTCTCCGTAGCCATTGCCCACGTAATAAGTATAACCCTTGGTCGTTGTAGTCACGTCCTTATCTACGTAAGTCGTCTTGCTAGCATCGAGCGTAATGGTGACTTTATCCGATGCATTGTGTCCAGATTGTGAATCAGTACCTGGCTTTGTATCGCTGCATTTTACAGAAAGAGTTTCTTCAGGAGATGCGTTGGTGGTAGTCACGGTATAAGTCACATCATGACTATATTTTTTGTTAGTCCAACCACTCCTAACATACCAAGTATGAGTTCCCGTATAAGTATAGGTGTAAGTTCTCTCTGTAGTTGTCTTTGTCGAAGGATATGCATCAGTTGGCAATAGCGTCTCTGTTCCATTCTCCAAAGTACCATCGAATGTTGTAGCAGAACTACTGCTCATGGTTTTCCAAGAAGTGACAGACAAGTCATTACGTGCAAAATCCTGGTCATCCATCAAGAATGTAGCAGGAACAGCGGAAGACTCACTTGCCTCTGCCTGCTCGAAATAAGACTTACGTTCATCCAAAGTTACGACAATCCACTTGGAGTAATCTTCCGAACCTGAAGTAATGGTTGTCTCTCCCTTTGCCTTGCCAGTCGTAGGGTCAGCTACCAAGTAAAAGGTTCCTATATAATCAGAAGAAGAACCTTCTTTGGATGTCACTTGGAACTGATAGGCTGTTTGTGTACCTGTATATGAATAAAAGAAAGTAGGATAAGTGCTGGCACTCACACTCTGCAAGTTACGATCCACGAAGAAGTTTCCTGCATCATGCGCAGAGTTCACGCCGTTCATAAATTCCAAACAGCCGTTGCTTGTACCACCTTGCGCCTTTGCCAAGGATGTCAGATAGATTTTGCTATCGCTAACATTCAAAGTGAAAGGAGTACCCACGTTGGATATGATTGCCTCTGTTCCCCAGCGCCCTCCTTTTCCAAGGAATTTCTTGGCTCCGACATTCCAAAGATAAACTGTTTTTTTAGAAGCTGAACTAATCGTGGAGCCGCCCCAATTCTGCGCCCAAGCAGATGTACTGAAAGCACACCCACCCAAGGTCAACAGCATTGATAAAAGTAATTTTCTTTTCATAATCAAACTAATTTAAACCAAAATATTTTCGGCAAAATTAGTTGATTAACAACAAAGATTATGTAGCAAAAACAGCATATTCCATCAAGTACCAAGATTAAATGACGAAATCAAAATCGCTACTTTACAACAACTAAGACATGATACCAAATGCTAAACAAGATGACCATTTCCAACACCAAGATGACCAAAAGTATCTTTTGAACGTTATTAAGTTTCCTCATTTCGCCTAAGTTTAATTATTATTCGCATTATTAAATTTAGAGATACCCTACTCACACGTACCAAAGTAATCACATTTGAATTTTTTCAAAGCATCCCTGGATATGGACAATGGCAAGACAAAACGGTCATTGTCTGATAAAACCAACTGTTGCTTCAACACATTCATGGAGCAAAAATAACGACAGTTAATGATATGTCGCTTCCCAACTCTTACAAAATGATGAGATAAAGTGCCCAACTGCTTCTGTAACTCATTCATAATATTACCCAAGTTTATACCAACAATCGACTTGTACTTGTTGACTGTCATGATTGCTGTATAGTTCCCATCAGATTCGAAATAGACTATCTTCGACCATTCTATCTTGACAACGGTATCCCTAGTAACACAAAGAAAAAAAAGCTCATCCATACGCACACGTTTTATTCTTAAAAAAGGTTTCTGATTTCAAATTTACTCAAAACAAAGCACTTTTCGGGTATTATCTTTGTTTTTATGATGAAATATATAGATTAAATGATGAAATAAAAGCAAAAGCGTGAACTGCATATACTATATCGCAATTTGGAGGTCCTGAGAAAACCCTGAGATACAGATATAGTTATAGCAGCCCACGCATATAGCGTGAGAACCACTATGCCATCCTTGTATCTCATTTGCAAATTTCTCAGGTTTCCAAAACTACAAGATAAGCACAACGCTCTTCATTTCAAAATTTTTGATGGATAGTTTTACTAATCCGCGGTAAAGTTACAAAAAAATCCATTATCAAACAAATTTTTTCTAGGAAATCATCATTCTTATTACCAATCTATATGAAAATAATGTTCTAAAAATCAATTATACGTGATGTGTACGAGCTTTATACCAAAAGAGGGGGTGTCATAAATCGGGCTGAATTGAAAATCGGCGGCCGAAGGGAAAGCCAAAGCCCAAAAGCACCAAGCCCAGGGCAACGCCCTGGGTAAAGATTACATCAAGG
>ERZ808259.84-NODE-84-length-62823-cov-4.074656_pt1 | contig 62823 bp, 70 predicted proteins | sample MGYA00521279_ERZ808259 | MGnify/ENA primary metagenome ERZ808259 (study PRJEB31516, sample SAMN03275586) | gut metagenome | biome: mammalia-associated habitat; material: feces | host: Papio cynocephalus | place: Kenya | collected 2012-07-27 ...
CCCATTAGAAATCTACCTTCTTTCTCTTTCCAAAAACAAAGATGTCTCTTCATTGGCGGCAAACCTAAAACATATGGTTTTCAGCGTTTCCTCTTCCTATGATTTTGGAGATTCTCAAGTGAGCATCGGTGGAATCAATGTCAATGAGGTGAGCCCTTTTATGGAATCGAAAAAAGAAAAAGGCGTCTATTTTGCTGGCGAGGTTCTCGATATTGACGGCAATTGCGGCGGCTATAACCTTTCTTGGGCTTTTATAAGCGCTTTGCTGATTAGCAAACATCTTTAAGGGCAAAACTGAAATCTTCGTTGACTATCTATCCTAGATAGACTTAAATTTATATGTTGTATTCGAGCGTTCATTCAAAGCTTGTTTACGAGTGTGAGGTGCATTATGAAATATACGTCTACATCGAGAACATTGTCTCTCTTGGCCCATGCCATCATTTTCTTGGCGTTTGGCTTTATGGGCATTTGGTTTGGCTTTTTTGTTGTTCCGCAATATTTAGGTGCCAACGCTGATTACTTTTATGCTGTTTCTGGCCTTGCTTTCAATACCAATGGCGCTTTCTTCCTTTGGTTTGAACTTGCCGTTATCGGCCTTGCTTTCATGGTGATTTCTCTTTTCGGCTTTATTCAAGCCATGAAATCTTTGAAGGACATCCATAACGACGAGCCAGCCGTTCGTTCCTTCAGCGCTTTGATTTGCGAAGGCTGGATTGCCGCCATTTTCTTCTTTCTTCAAGCGGCTCTTTTATGGGATTTGACTGCGAATGGCAACCTTGTCTTCGTTATCGTCATGGCCTTGTTGATCGCCATAGTTCTCTTGATTGCGACTAACATTCCGATGGTTAAGATTTTTGATCAACGCGATCAAACCCCATTGCTTCGCGATTTTATTGGCTCTGCTTCTTTAGTTACGTTCTTTATGGGTGTTGAAGCAGCGCTCGCTTTAATTCGGGCTGCTACTTGGGCAAACCAAAGACCGCAGATTTTTAACTTACTCTATATCATTATCATTGCGAGTTTTGTAACTGCTCTTCTTGCTTTCTTTGGTTGGCTTATTCTTGGCAAAAATAAGAATGACAAAGGCTTGAAGATTTCTTCTTTCTTTTCCGCTGGTGCCATTGCCGTTACCGGTGCTGGGTTAATTACGTATGGCATTTTTGATATTGTTTATCAACATGCCCCAGGATCTTCTAGCGCTTTATTGGCTGTTCACTTATATAACAAAGAGTTAAGCGATTTTGATTTAGGCTTTGGCATCATGGGCATCGTGCTTGGTTCTCTTCTCTTGATTGGTGCCATTGTTGTTGTCTATTTTGCCAATAACGATTCCATCAAAGCAAAAAAGTTTGATTATTAATCAGATTCTTGCTGATATGTTCGGCTTGCTCAGCGGCAGGCCTTTTTATTTGCCTAGTTTCTTTGCTTCGGCGGAAATGAAATCACTCACATAGATGATTTCGTCATAAAGCTCTTCTATTTCCTTTGAAGGGCGCTCGTATTCGTTTTTCAAACGTTTCATCGCTTCTAATGGGACTTTTCTTTTGCGCATTGAGTTTTGATACAAAGAAACTTCAAAGGGGATATCAAAGAGAACCAGAATGTGTTTATCAAATTTTGGAGTCAGCTCGTAATACATTTTTCTAAGACGATTGCTTAAATGAGTCGCATCGGCAATGACGGTTAAATCGCTCATATCCTCAACGTGTTCATTCAGTCGTTTGCGAAAGGTTTCCCAAACCAAATTTTCGTTTTTAAAACAATCTTCCGATCCGAAAAGCTCTTTTCGGATTTCATCGCTGGCTACGATATAGGTGTTACGATGCTCTTTTTTATACCTTCTCGCCCAAGTGGATTTGCCACTTCCAGGTATTGCCGACAAGAGAATCAAGATTCGCATACCTCGATAGTCTATTCCTTTTGATTGTAAATGAAAACGATATACGTATCTCCTTGTCGCTAAAAGAAGGCGGAATGTCTTAAAATAGGCACATGAAATCTTTATCCAAACTCTATCGTTATGGGCCCGGCCCTTCTAGCTCCCACACGATTGCCCCCTCCAATGCCGCTTCCTCTTTTAAGGAGCTTCTTGCTGATTTGCCAGCAACAGAAATCGTCGTCACTTTGTTTGGGTCTTTAGCATTCACCGCTTTTGGGCATCATACGGATTTAGCCATAAAAGACGCTTTAAAACCATTTAAAACCATCATCCGATTAGATACTAAAACTCCTGTGGCTCACCCTTTGAGCATGGGCTTTAGTGCTTTAGATAAGGATGGGGGAGTGCTGCTTTCAAAGCATTATGCATCTTTAGGTGGTGGGGAAATTACCTCGGATGATGATCTTAGAGTCATTGAAAAAGATATTTATCCTTTCCGAAATTTCGAAGAGATCAAAGCTTTTATGAAAGAGAGAAAATTGTCTTCTTTGAAAGAATTCGCTTTGCTTTATGAGACGAAAGAAATTATTCCTTATTTAAAAAAGACCTTAGAGCATATGTTTTTTTCTATCGAAAAAGGATTGCGTACCTATACCTATATACCTGCAAATGAGAACCCGCGTCTTAGCTGGAAACGCTCGGCTGGAAAAATATATGAGAAAGCCATTCAAATTCCGGAAAATGAAGCTAGAAGAGAAATGCTGCTGACTTCTTATGCGTATGCTGTCGGAGAATCAAGTGCTTCGGGAGAAGAAGTGGTGACGGCTCCTACTTGCGGATCAAGCGGTGTTTTGCCAGCGATTCTATATTATGAATACAAAGATGAGGGAGTCTCCAAAGAAACCTTATTAGACTCCCTTTTTGTCGCTGGAATCATCGGAAATATCGTAAAGCAGAATGCGTCGATTGCCGGTGCTATTGGAGGGTGCCAAGCGGAAATCGGCACCGCCTCTTCCATGGCGGCTGCCGCCCTTTGCTATATCAAAGGACTTTCGCTTTTTGCTCAAGAATACGCAGCCGAGTGTGCCATGGAGCATTTCCTTGGCCTTTCTTGTGATCCCGTAGACGGTTACGTCATTATCCCTTGCATCGAAAGAAATGGCATGGGGGTGCTTCGCTCCTATGATTCTTATCTTTATGCGAAATATGTTGCCCCAATAAGAAAAAACGAAGTCTCTTTCGACAACGTCGTTTCGGCGATGAAACTAACGGGAGACGCTTTAGAAGAAGCCTATAAAGAAACGGCTAAAGGCGGACTTGCTAAGATTCTAAAATAGTGTAGAGGGGAAGCGTTTTTTGTACTATACTCTCATTTGCGTGTTCTATCCTCTGAACCACGCCTAAAAAACAAGGAGGTCTCGATCATGGCCAAAAATGATCAAAACAAATCTTTTTCGAACGATACAGATTCGAAACCAAACAAAAAACATCTGGATACCCATTTGTTGATTGTTTATATCACACAGAATGCGATTGTCGCGGCAATTTATTTCGTTTTAACGAGCTTCACCCAGCCCATTTCTTTCGGTATGTTCCAAATGAGATTGGCAGAAGCCTTAGGCTTATTGTGTTTCTGGCGCCCTGATTTCGCGATCGGAATGTCTTTAGGGTGCTTCCTTTCAAACGCCTATTCTTTTTCGCCTTGGGATATGCTCTTTGGAACTTTGGCCACTTTGGTTTCCTGCCTTTTAATGAGTTACGCATCCCAATGGCTATGGATGGCAATTATCTATCCTGTCGTTATCAATGGCCTTGTTGTTGGGGCTGAGTTGACCTGGATTTTCATGAATCCGACGGGGACGTGTATCGATTTCGCCGTTCAGGGAGGATGGGTGGCCTTAGGTGAATTTGGCGTTATGCTTATTGGATACCTTCTTTGGATGATTATTCGAAGGCTGAAAATATTTGACAAAGTTTTTAAACCCACGCGTCACCAAAACGTGCGTTTCTAGCTTTTTGCTTAATATCTCTTTTAGAGATAAAATCTCTTTATTATGAATCCTGATCTTTTTCATTTAGAAATCAAACACATCGACAAAGAAACCGGCGCTCGATACGGCATTCTTCATACTCCCCATGGAGATGTGGAAGTTCCTATGTTTATGCCAGTTGGCACAAACGCTACCGTTAAATGCCTCTCCCCTGAAGAAATCAAATCCGTTGGGGCGGGCGTCATATTGGCAAATACCTATCACCTCCATCTTAGACCTGGTGAAGATGTTGTTAAAAAAGCCGGGGGCGTACATCGGTTTATGAATTATGATGGGCCTATGCTCACCGATTCTGGCGGTTTCCAAGTCTTTTCCCTTCAAAAGACGAGAAAGATTACGGAAGAGGGGGTTGAGTTCCGTAATATCTATAATGGCGATAAAGACATGTTCACTCCAGAGAAGGTCATTCAAATCGAAGAAGACATTGGCGCGGACATCATTATGTCTTTCGATGAATGCATCCCTTATCCTGTTACATATGAATACGCCAAACGTTCTACGGAAAGAACGATTCGTTGGGCAAAACGTGGCTTAGCTGCCCATAAAAGGGAAGATCAAGCTCTTTTCGGCATTGTTCAAGGCGGAGAATTTCAAGATCTTCGCGAAATGTGTGCAAAAGAGCTGGCCGCTTTGGATTTTCCAGGTTATTCCATTGGAGGAACCTCCATTGGCGAGCCAAAAGATGTTTGTTTCCAAATGGTTGAAGACGCTATCCGTTTTCTTCCTCAAGATAAGCCTAGATACCTAATGGGTGTTGGATCGCTTGATTATATTCTTGGTGGAATTGAAAGAGGCGTGGACATGATGGATTGCGTGCTTCCAACGCGTATTGCCCGTCATGGAGCTTTGATGACCTCTCAGGGAAGAATCAATATCCGTAAGGCTCAATACAAAGAAGATTTCACCCCATTAGATCCGGAATGCGATTGCTATACTTGCAAGCATTATACAAAAGCCTATCTTCATCATTTATTCATGTGCAACGAGGAATTTGGCAAACGCTTGAATTCCATCCATAACATTCGTTTCTTGATTAAAGTGGTCGAAGGCGCTAGAAAAGCCATCCAAGAAGACCATTTTAAAGAATACGAAGAGGAAATCCTTCATAAATATGGGGATATAAGAGGTTTTTGATATGGATATTAATTTATTTGACTATGATTTGCCCGAAGAGCTTATCGCTCAATCGCCTAAAGAAAAAAGAGACGCTTGCAAGCTCATGGTTATCAATCGTGCGAATAAGACTTTTGAGCATAAGATCTTTCATGACATCATCGACTATTTAAAACCTGGCGATGTGCTCGTTAGAAATAATACGAAAGTTATTCCTGCTAGGCTTCTTGGCTCTAAAAAAGAGACGGGTGGTGCAGTAGAAGTCCTTCTCTTAAAACAACTGGAGAATGATGTTTGGGAATGTTTGGTCGGGAACGCTCGTTCCGTAAAAGTTGGAACCCATTGTGTTTTCGGAAACGGCCAACTCACATGTGAATGCGTTGGCGTCAAAGATGAAGGCATCCGTGATATGAAATTTTCCTATAAAGGAATTTTCATGGAAGTCCTGGATGAATTAGGCCAGATGCCTCTCCCACCCTATATCAAAAAACAATGCGCGAATAACGACGACTATCAAACCGTCTATGCCAAAATTCCTGGATCGGCTGCCGCTCCAACCGCCGGTTTCCATTTCACGAATGAGCTCTTCGATGAAATCAAAAAGAAAGGCGTCGCAGTAGAAGACATTACTCTCAACATTGGCTTAGGCACTTTCCGTCCTGTTAAAGTTCAAGACACCAAAGACCATATCATGCACTCGGAAGTCATTGAAATAAGTGAAGAAGTGGCCTCTCATTTGAATCAAGCCAAAAAAGAGGGGAGACGTATCATTGCGATAGGTACAACGTCCATCCGTACTTTAGAAACAATCTATGGCAAATATGGTCAATTCAAAGCCACAAGAGAAGCTACTAGGCTTTATATAGAACCTGGATATCAATATAAAGCGGTGGATGCTATCATTACGAACTTCCATCTTCCTAAATCCACATTGGTGGAACTCGTATCCGCTTTTGCGGGCAGAAGTTTCATTCTTTCTTGCTACAAAGAGGCTGTCAAAGATAAATATCGTTTCTTCTCATTTGGAGATGCCATGTTCATATATGGTGAACCTTTTGACTATTCCAAAACCATGGAATAATTTTTGCTTGAAAGGCTTATAAAAGATTGCATAAATGATAAAAAAGGAAAAGGTTTTGAGACGTCTGCCTTTAAGCCGCTTTTGAGGCGAACACAACCTTTGCTAGAAGATATGTGAAGTTCTTTATGAGAGTTTTATTGATCTTTGAAAGGGAATGTTGGTCTTTCCGTTTTTTCTTTCTCCAACATTAGTTCTGATCAAACTTATCATTCCAATTATGGTTCGAAAAAAAGTGGAAGATTTTGCCAATGAAAAGAACATTGATTTTCATCAAAAAATTGCTTCGGATAAAACCAAACTAACGGCAAGTGAACCGGATATCGTTCTTACGGAGAACGGCAAGCTTCCTTCTGAAGAATATCGCGAAAGCCTTACAATACGCTTTTCTTATAGAAAACATTTTGCTTGATCATTCTCAAGATAAGGCCTTAGAAAACGTCTGTTTCTTCTTATCGCTTTTCATCAAAGGAGATCATCGTTATTGCGCATTTACTTTCCAAGAGCTTTCTCTTCGCTAGTATAATACTTAGATGAAATCTCATTTAGTTCAACATAATTATTATCTTGAAAGCCTAGAAGAAATCAAAAAGATAAACGGAGATAAAAAGCCAACCATCCTTCTTCATGATTGCTGCGGTCCTTGCGCCTGTTTCCCTTTGCTTTTTCTTTGCAAACATTTTGATGTAACCATCTATTACACCAACTCCAATATCTATCCTGAAACTGAGTTTGATAAGCGTTTAGGGGAAGTGAAGAAACTCATCCAATATCTAAAAGATACCTGGGGGTATGACGTAAAACTTATCATCAGCCCTTATAACCATGAAGAATATATGAAAGATCTACGTCCTTTTTCTTCCCTTCCTGAAGGAGGGCACCGTTGTTTTCTTTGTTACCGCAAAAGAATGGAAGAAACCTTCCAATACGCGGACGCCCATCATTTTGACTACATCACCACAGTAATGACCATCTCTCGTCAAAAATCATCAGAAATCATGAATCGCATTGGGGAAGAGCTATCCAGCCATTATCACACGAAATATCTTTTCTCCGACTTCAAAAAGAACGGCGGAATCGATCAAGGTGTTGCGCTAAGAAGGGAAATCGGCCTTTATTGTCAGAATTATTGCGGATGCGAATATAGTTTCAGGAAATAATTCTAGTGTAAAAGAAAAAAGCAAGCCTAGGAGCTTGCTTTTTTGCTTTCAGGATTAATTGTAATAGTCACCCCATCCGCCATCATCGCTTGATGAAGAAGAGGAACCATTTGCGTATTCGTAATGTTTCAATAATTTTCCATCTTTATAGACAGAGAAGTTAGAGGAAGAGTTAACGGCGGTGTATCCTTCATCATAGGTGACGGTGACATTCAGATAGAGATCCTCGCCCGCTTTTAAGAAGTTGCCTAATTCATTTCCGCTCGTTTTGTCTTTTGCGACAACATAGATTGCTCCCGAATCGTTCATGCTGCCCTTTTCCGACTTTTCCCATGTGATATCGCTGTTTTCTTTGTTTCGGATTCCAACGTACATATCGGTAAAGTCGTTCAATCTTTCATAATAATTCACCATCATGACGTCAGCGTCATAGAAAGCATAGGTACTTGGTTCAGTCGCATTAGCAGTGGTGCTAACACCAATCTTTCCGGTCGTTTCATCCACGGAGACAACGTTATATTTTTTGTTGGTACCGCTAATCTTTCCGAAAGCGTCTGCCGTGATGGTGCAGTCGCTTGTTCCCCCGCTTCCTCCAAAGAATTCGCTTCCTCCGTATACACCAACCCAGCTTGCGCTTGTGTATTTAGCTTCTAAGACACTGACAACGAGTTTAATAGAACCATAGTAGCTAGTGTAAGTGTTAATTGCGTAGGAATAGGCTTCGCCTCCGTTTTTAAACACAGATCCGGTTTGCTTTTGCGGATTGATTTCGTAGCCGGTCGCCGTTTGATATTCATAAGAAACCCCGTCGATAAGGTAATTTCCATTTTGGTGCTCGCCATCAAAAGCAACATCAAGATAAACTGGGCCCATTCCGCCATGGATGCCGGTGACTTCCGTCTTGTTCCCATCTTCATCTTTCGTGTAAAGCAAGGTTGTAACATAGTCAGGGGCCTCAACTTCGATTTGGAAGGTTCTTTCTTCTGCCGTAACGCCTAAAACAACAGCGTGATTTGGCATTGTGAAAGCAAAGCTTTTATAGATGTGTTCTTCTGCTTTTGCTTCTTCTCCTTCGCCGGTGGTCACAACGTATTTGAGATCCTCCTCTTCAAGAGCGACGCCATCCGCCGTGAATGAAACGTTATCGGCGATAGCGACGTAGTTCCAAAGGATATTTACCTTAGATCCGGCTCTCGCATATAAAGAAGCGCCGGTATAAATTTTTCCGTCAACGACGAAACCACCGATGAAATCACTGACCTTTTTTGAGGTCGCATATTGGTATTCGGGCTTAACGACAACCGCGTCTTTATCAACGGGGGCTAATTCAAAATAAGCGCCACGGGTCTCTACTTTGATAGCAACATCGTCTGCAGGCATTGTGAAGCTGAAGCCTTCTTTTAAGGAACCGGCGAGTTCGAGAGTCGCTTCTCCAGCGCTAGCAACAACGGAAGAGGCTTCATAACCAGATTCCACGGTCACTTTAAAAGAAATGGTCTCTCCTTTTTTCGCCTTGGTTGGAAGACCGATAGCAAATCCAAAATCCCCGCCATCAAAAGCGATTGCGTATTGCTTATCTGTATAATTGTCTGTGTAAGTGTATCCGCAAGCGCAAACATGTTTCGTATAGCCTTGTGTATCATCAGTTGGAGCAACAACAGTCTCTTCGAAGGAATGAGCTGCAATATCCATTTTTTCTCCGCATACGGTGCATAGATGCCAATGATTATTTTCATCGTGGTGCCATTCCGTATCGGCAGTATGGACATGAATTACGCCGGTTGACGTGCTTGATTCCGCGCTCGTCGCAGGATCAGCTTTACAGCCAGCAAGGACTAATAAGGCAGATACGCTCATTACCCCCAGCATTGTTAATTTGGATTTTTTCATAATTTCTCCTTGGTTTTCCTTCTTAATGCAACAAAATTAATGGAAAGCGAAAAATTGTCAATAAAAAAATGTAAAATTAACTAAAAACTTAAATAATTGTAAGTAAAGTACCAGTAAAATCCGTATATTCTCCTTGGATGTAATCCATTTCCAGATTGACGGTTAAGACGTTTGAAACTTTCGAAATAATAGATTTATTTTCATATTTTTGCGACAAATGAGTGATTAAATCATTCTTTATCGTGAAAATATTTTCATAAGAGATTTGCTGCGAAAGAATCTTTTGGCCTTCGCTTTCTGTATAGATAGAAAGAGAATAGGAATAAGACAGCTTATCGTCTTCTTCTATTCCTTCTATGTTATAGAACTGATAAGAAACCAGATCGCCAACATGCTCTAGCATGTAATTAAAATTTGCGATCTCGGTATAGGCGGGGCCTATGCAATAAGTGGATTCCACCGAATTTTCATCAAATTTGGAATTGCTGGTCTTCTTCGTATTGTCTTCGTCTTCATAAAGGGTGATTTGGTAGAACTTTTTGCCGTTGTCGTAGATTTGAGTCGTATAGGGGATCGCCGATTCGTTTTCGATTTGTTCGGTGCCCTTTGTTTCGACTAGATAAGTGGAATTTCGTTTATAGCGCGTTGTTTCAAAGACGTTTTCGACATACATGTCAAAAGTGGCGTCTGAAGGATAAGAAAACAACCTTTTTTGCTCTGTCTTGGTTTTTTGAACATTTCCTTGCAAAGAGAGAAGCTTGTTCCCTAGTTTTGTTAAAAGAGCCTTATCCGTATTTGTTTCTTCCGAAGAAATCAGGCTTTCTATAGAAGAAGAAAGTTCGCTAGAGGCATTCCTTTCTTCCCTTTCGCAAGAAAAGAGAAAAGGCAATAAGGCAACGAATAAAATGAGCTTTCTTTTCATAAAACCTCCTTAAGAAACAATTTTTGCGTTGTAATTGTAGAAGAATACGTTAGTTTCTTTTTCATCAGGGAAATAGATGATACGGAGAGAATAGACTTTGTTTGCATCGTATCCAGCCGTAAAGACATCATCTTTGATTTCCTCCCCGTTTTTAGAGAAGGTATACCCTTCATTTACAAGAGCGGCCACATATCCGATGGTATCTTCTAATGTTGTCGTGGATATTTCTAATGCTGCACATTTGGCGCTATATAAAGAACTTTCATAGAGCTTTAATTTATAAGAAGAGGCAGCCATTGCCGGAACATCTAGCGTCGTGCTCAAGTATTCTTTAATCTGATTCATCGGATATTCTTCGCCTTCGTAGTCGTAGCTGTTGCTCAACGGTTCACTTTCGGCGAAGCCAAAGTCTTGATTCTCTCCATTTTGGTAACCCCAGTCTATGCCGTTCTTCTCGGCGTCATAAGAAACAATGAAATGGATGGACTTATATACAAACTCATAGGCCTCTTCATATCCTGCATAATTTCCGTTTAGAGACAGAGTCCTTTCTCCGATTAGCAAAGTGTCATCGCCTGAGATTTCAAAGATGCCATTCACAGGGAGAACGCCCATTTGAGAGGAGGTAATATACCATGTCCCAACCATTTCAACAGGGATGTGAAGCTCTTCTTTAGAAGAGGTGGAATCTTCTTTTGAGGAAGCTTCGCTTGTAAGAAGCCCTTCTTGTGAGGTTGAGCTTGTTTCTTCCCTTCCGCTGCCACAAGAGGGAAGAAGAGAAATTAACGTCAATAGAAAAATAAAATCACGTTTCATAATGCGCCTATTATAGTGGCAAAAAAGAAAAAAGCACTTATTATTTGATTTTATGTTAGAATTCGTAAATATGATCAGGAGATTTTAAGAAAGGTATGAAAAAAATACAGTTTGCAACAATGTTATTGTCCGTTGCCATGTTAATTGGCTGCAAGAACGATTCCGATTCTTCGCCGGCGTTTTCCTCCCAAGCCGAATTGTCCAGCGAAGAAAGTTCCTTCGATGAAAGTGAAGACTCTTCATCCTCATCGTTAGTCAATGATGGAAGCCTTTCTTTAGAAGATGCATACAATGAGATTGCCAAAGCTCAAAAAGAAGAACTCAATAATGCGAAACGCGTCGTCTATCATAACGAATCTTCCTCCGCGACCGTGAAAAACAACATCGATCAAACCTATACGAACTATGAAGATGGATCAACCACCTCAGAAGGAAGCTATACCCGTTCCGTCGAAGGGAAAGAAGATGAAACGGACACTTTCAAAACCATCGCGACTTCAACCGTGGATAAATACGAAAACGGTGACGAAATCGACAATTATCGTATGTTCGTGGAGGTGAAAGATTTTGACAAAGACATTGGAATATCGAGTGATTATAAAGATTCTGCAACGAAGAAATTCATCATCAATTCTAGCGATGATGTCGGCAATTTAAGCGATGGAGAATACATCCTTGCCAAAGATTTTGAGGCCAATGCTGCCGCTAATTTGACATCCAAAGTGGCGAATTTCCTTGCTTCGGATATCATGGGCAGCGATTATGCTATACAAACAGGTTTAAATAAGGTAAAGCCAACTCAAAAAGAAACAGGGGAGTGGGAGTATCTCATTCAATTCCAATATTCCTCGAGCGACGATGGTATCGTCACAACCTACCTTACCAAACTGCAATACGTTCTTTCCCAAGACAAATCCCGTTTGCTTTCCTTCGACGCCTTAAACAAAACCACTTACGAAAGGGAAGGGGACGATCCCGCTTATTCTCTTTACGAAGAATCTGGCGAAATCGTTTATGGCGATAAAGCCACCGAAATGGGGAAAGATGTTCTCAATATCGATAACTATTTTCTTACAGATGTTCTTTCTGCTCGCCTAGAAGCCGTTTCTGGCTTTAAAACAATCACGGTTGGAGACGATTTAACCATTCCGACCAATTGCTCCACAATTTTTGGCTATGCGGATAGCCGCAAACCTTTGAAATCTATGAATACAGCCCTCACGGCATCCAAGAGCTCCAATGAAGAGGCGGTCGCAATCGAGGATGATAACTTTGTCGTCAAAGGGGTTGGCGTTACCAATCTAACTTTTTCCTTCTACCGCAAGAGGCCTAGTACCGGGGCGTATTACCTTTCCTCCTTTACCGTGAATAACGTCACAATCATCTCTGCCAAGGCCGAATCTATTTCCTTCCGCGCCAAGGGAGATATCAATCTTCAGTACGGATTGGAGATAGGGAAAACATATTCTTGGGGATACAGCGTTTCTCCAAAAGAGGCTCCCCAAGCGATAACTGCGTCAATAAGCGATGCCGAAAAAGCGGAAGTGCAAGTGAATGCCGACTCCACAATCACCATTAAGCCTAAGAAAGAAGGGGAATTCAGCATTACTTTGACTTCTGTAGGAACACCGGAAATTTCTGTTGTCAAACGTTTTTATACTTTGAGCGACACGATGGATTACAAATCTTTCCTTACGGGAAACAAGTTCTATTACAAGAACGCTTTCAATACCGTGCAAACCCTCACTTTCCAAGAAGATGGCACTTGCTTAAGGCATATGGAACAAACGGATAATGGCAATACTTCGACAAGCGACGATACTTGCAAGTGGAGCCTAGAAGGAGCCGTTCTCACTTTCTCTGATTTCGATGGCGAATTCAAAGTCTTCGAAAGCGGCCGTATTGTCAAGTTCTTAGAAAAAGAAGGGGAGCCTTTAGGCCTATCCATCAGCGCAAATGATGGTTCCGAGAACGCTTTTGTTCCAACCAACGATTGATGAATTCAAGATACAAAAAAAGCCAAAGTTTTCTGCATTTCAAAGGAAAGGCTTCTTAGAATAAAAAACAAGCGCTCTTCATTGAAGATGGGGAGCCCGATATTTCTCGGAGATTGCCACAAAGTGAATTCGATGGAAACGATCCTTTTCTAAACAAGATAAATTCGATAGGCAAACCAAATCCTCTTTTCCTTATATTAATAATTGCGGCCCTTCTTTAGGAAATCGCCCACTTCATAGATGGTGTTTTGCGATGCTTCCATTTTAGGCATTATCTTTTGACCATCATACGTAAAGGGGACAGGCTTCGATGCCTGCCTCTTCTTCCTGATTATTGATCTATAAACCGCTTTTTTGGGTAACAAACATTGAAAATCAGAAGATTAATCATCCTCATTTTTGTGCACCATGCACAAATTTTTTGGGAATAAAATAGCCTCCTTTCGGAAAAGTTTCGATAAAAAGCGCTTTTTATGATAAAGACAAGATATCACCGACATTTTAACTTCAAATTATTGTTGACTACACACGCACGTAGGGGGATAATTTCAAACGCTGGCGCAAGCGTGGAAGTACGATGTTGCTGACACACCGATAGACGTTGTCAAGTATCGGCTTAGTCAGGGAACTCGTGCAGAGCATAGCTAGCAAGCCTGACGAAATAAGGAGGAAAAATCATGGCGAAACAACAAGTCCTGCGTATCAGATTGCAGGCTTACGACCACAAGATCATCGACGTTGCTGCCGAAAAGATTGTTGAAGTCGCTAACAAGACCGGCGCCAAAGTTATTGGCCCAGTGCCTCTCCCAACCGAGAAGCAGGTGTACACGATCTTAAGAGCTACCTTCAAATATAAGGATAGCCGCGAACAATTCGAGATCCGTACCCATAAGAGATTGATTGATATCGTCAATCCTACAAAAGAAACCGTCGAAGCCATCCGTAAGCTTGACTTACCAAATGGTGTCGATATCGATGTCACTGCGAAGTAAGGAGGTAAACATTCATGAAATCCATTATCGGAAGAAAAATTGGAATGACCGAAGTCTTCGCCACTGACGGAACGATGTATCCAGTCACTGTCATCGAGGTTCTTCCAAACGTTGTCGTCGCGAAAAAGACGAATGAGAAAGACGGCTATGAAGCGTTGCAAGTCGGTTATGAGCCAATTGCTGAGCGTCATCTCAATAAATGCGAACTTGGCATTTATAAAAAAGCCAATGTCGAAACCCATGCTCATTTATTTGAATTAAAGGGCGACGAAATCTATTCCAAGAACGTTGGCGAAACAATCACCGCTGATTTATTCCAAGCCGGTGAAGTGGTAGATGTCATCGGTACAACCAAAGGACATGGTTACACCGGCACCATCAAGAGATATCACAACCACATCGGTCCAAAAGGGCATGGTTCTGGCTATCATAGACAAATTGGCTCTCTTGCCAATAACGGCCGTGATAATAACCGTGTTATCCCAGGCAAGACGATGTCTGGACATTGGGGCCCACATCAAGCAACCATCGAGAACATCACCGTCATTGCTTCTAACGCCGAAAAAGGCTACATCCTTGTCAAAGGCGGAGTTCCTGGACCAAAGAAATCGATCGTTATGATCAGAAGCGCGATCTTAACCCAATTCAAGAAACCAGAAGTCAAAGAATTAGTGGATCGCTCTAAGAAAGGAGAATAAGGATTATGGCAAATAAAGCAATTACTCTCCCAGTCGTTTCTCTTGCCGGCGAAAAAGTCGGTGAAATCGAACTTGCTAATGAAGTCTTCGGCATCACCGAGAAGAATGAACAAGTCGTTCATGATGCCGCTGTTGCAGAAGAAGCCAATTATCGCCAAGCAACTGCCAAAACCAAAAAGCGTCACGAAGTAAGCGGTGGTGGCAAGAAGCCTTGGAGACAAAAAGGAACCGGCCGTGCTCGTGCAGGTTCTAGCCGTTCCCCAATCTGGGTTGGCGGCGGAAAGGTCTTCGGACCTGATGGAAATCAAAATTACAAGATTTCCCAAAATAAGAAAGCTCACGCACTCGCGTTAAAGACCGTTCTCTCTCAAAAGGTTAAAGGCGGCATCATTGTCGTTGATAACCTCAAAGCTGAGAAAATCTCTACGAAAGCCATCAAGGCTGACTTAGCGAATGTGAAAGCTTCTGGCAAGATCCTTCTCGTCTCTCAAGATGAGAATGTCATCAAGAGCGCTAGAAACATCGATCGTTTAGAGCTCCGTGCCGTCAATAACATCAGTGTTTACGATGTTCTCAATGCCAATGTCATTGTCATTGGCAAGGCTGACATCGAAACCCTCGAAGGAGGACTTAAGTAATGGCAAGCGAAAAGAAAGAAACCGTCGTGGCGGAAGCAAAGAAAACTTTCAAAGCCCCAACGCATCATGACTATGAGGTCATTCTCGAACCAGTCATCACCGAGAAGAGCATGGCTCTCCTTCAAAAAGAGAACAAGATCACCGTCCGCGTTGCCGCTAGTGCTAACAAAGTCGAGATCAAAGACAGCTTCCAACGCTTATACCAAGTGACCATTGATGATGTCAAAGTCGTTAATGTCCTTGCAAAAAGCACTACGAGAGGTGGCCGTTATCAAGGAACCATCTCTGGCTACAAGAAGGCCATCCTCACCATTCATGAAGGTGAAGCGATTGACCTCTTCAAAGAGTAAGGAAACACCATTAAGTCTTATATATCCTTAAATATATAGAAGATTTAAAAAGCATCCACTATAGGAGAAAAGAAAAATGGCAATCAAATCATATAGGCCATATACGAAATCGAGACGCGAAATGCTCTCCCTCTCGTATGCAGACATTACGAAGACAACTCCTGAAAAATCATTACTTGCCCCTAAGAAACACACAGGTGGCCGTAACAATCAAGGAGTCATCACCTGCCGTCATCGTGGCGGAGGAAACAAAAACCGTTATAGAATCATCGATTTCCGTCGCAACAAAGATGGAATCCCAGCAACCGTCAAAGCTATTGAATACGATCCAAATAGAACCGCATTCATTGCCTTGCTGGCTTATGCTGATGGCGAAAAGCGCTATATCATCCGTCCAAAAGATCTTAATGTTGGCGCTGTTATCGTCTCCGGTTCTTCCACCGATATCAAAACCGGCAACAACCTCGAACTTAAAAACATTCCAGAAGGTACCTTCGTCCATAACGTCGAATTGATGCCTGGCAAGGGCGGACAACTCTGCCGTGCCGCTGGAACAAGCGCTCAGGTCCTCGGCAGCGATGGCAAATACATCATCCTCCGTTTGGCCTCTGGCGAAGTTCGCAAAGTCTTAGGCAACTGCCGTGCCACCATTGGCATCGTCGGTAATGAAGATTACAACCTCGTTAATAAAGGCAAAGCTGGCAAAACCCGCTACAAAGGCATTCGTCCAACCGTTCGTGGCTCTGTCATGAACCCAGTCGATCACCCTCATGGTGGTGGTGAAGGTAAGTGCCCTGTTGGCCGTGATGCACCACGTACCCCTTGGGGTAAGAAAGCAATGGGCGTTAAGACCCGTCGCGTCAAGAAGAATTCCACTCGTCTCATCGTAAGACGCAGAAATGGTAAGTAAGGAAAGGAGATCAAATTATGTCCCGTTCAGCTAAAAAAGGACCATTTGTTGACGAATACCTTCTCAAAAAGGTTGAAGCCATCAAGAAATCCGGCAAAAAAGAGGTCATCAAAACTTGGTCTCGCCGTTCTACTATCTATCCAGCGTTCGTTGAACAAACATTCGCTGTTTACAATGGCAAAGAACACATCACCGTTTATGTCACCGAAGATATGGTTGGACACAAACTCGGTGAATTCGCCCCAACACGTACTTTCAGCGGCCACCATGGTAATAACCTCGGCGATCAAGCCGCCGCAGCTAAGAAATAAGGAGTAGATTATGGCAGAAGAAAAGAAAACCGTAAAGAAAGCTCCAGCGAAGAAAGCTGCAGCTCCAAAAGCCAAAAAAGAAACCAAAGCCAAAAAGGCGGAAGTCAAGGCTGAAGAAGTGAAAACCGAAGAAGCCAAAGTCGAAAAGACTGAGAAGAAGGCTAAAAAGGTCGTGAAAGCAGAGCCTGTCAAGGCCGAACCTGTGAAAGAAGAAAAACCTGCTGTCACAGAAGCTCTCGCCATTGCAAGAGATGTTCGCGTCACCCCACGCAAGATTCGCTTAGTGCTTGATCTTGTTCGTGGAAAAGATGTCGACGAAGCCTTAGCGATTCTCAAGAATGTCAACCGTTCTGCTAGCCTTCCTGTTGCCAAGATTGTGAAATCCGCCGCAGCAAACGCTACCAACAACTTCGGAATGGATAAAGACAAACTTTACATCGCTGAAATCCAAGCTTCCGATGGCATCAAAATGAAGAGATTCATGCCACGTGGCAAAGGATCCTCTTCCGGATTGGTTAAGAGAACTTCCAACATCCGTTGCATTGTGAAAGAAAGAAACTAAGGAGAGTAAACTAATGGGTCAAAAAGTTAACGCTAACGGTCTCCGTATCGGAATTAACCGTGGCTGGGAAGCCAATTGGTTTGCTTCCAAAAAAGACTACGCGACATTCTTAGGCGAAGACATCGCCATTCGTAATTACTTAGAACCTCTTCTTAAAGAAGCGGTTGTGAGCCATATCGATATCGCTCGTAGCAAAAATGACCAAGGCGCCAAAGTTATCATCAACGCCTTCGTCGCTCGTCCAGGCGTCGTTCTTGGACAAGATAACACCAAGATCACTGCTATCCGCAATGGCTTAAAGAAAGTCGTTAAATCTGGAAATGCCACTATCAATCTCGTTGAGGTGAAAAATCCTGATTTAGACGCCACCTTAATTGCTAAGTGGATTGCATCCGAAATTGAGAATCGTCAATCCTTCCGCTCCACGCAGAAGAAAGCGATTCAAAGAATGAAGAAGGCTGGCGCAATCGGTTGCAGAACCCAATGCCAAGGCCGTCTTGCCGGTGCTGAAATCGCCCGTCGTGAAGGATACAAAGTCGGCGTTGTGCCACTCGAAACCCTTCGTGCTGACATCGATTTCGCTTCCGTTACCGCTAATACCGCTTATGGCGATATCGGCGTCAAAGTTTGGATCTGCCGTTCCGCCAATAAGGCCGCAACCGTAGAAACCGAAGAAAAGAAAGAAGGAGGACATGACAATGCTGCAACCAAAGCGCGTTAAATATCGTCGTCCACATAGACTCTCTTACGAAGGCAAAGCTTCTAAAGGCAATACCGTCGAATTCGGAGAATATGGACTTGTCGCTACCGAAGGTGGATACCTCGATAACCATCAAATCGAATCTGCTCGTATCGTTCTCGCAAGATATACCGATAGAGCCGGTAAGGTTTGGATCCGTGTCTTCCCTCATTTAGCAAGAACCAAGAAACCAGCGGAAGTCCGTATGGGCTCCGGCAAAGGTTCCCCAGAAAGCTGGGCAGCCGTCGTCAAGAAAGGCAAAGTCATCTTCGAGATTGGCGGCATCAATCCTCAAATCATGATCAACGCCCTTCACCAAGCCGGCTTCAAACTCCCTCTTAAGACCAAAATCGTAAAGAGAACCAAATCTCTTTCTGAAGCGGAACTCCTTAAGATGGAAGCTGTGCATGAATCTACCTTGGAAGAGATTGCGGCGGAAGATCAAATTCAAACCGAAACTGTCTCTGACACCGGTAATGAAACTGCTGCTGATGCAACAACAACTGCCGCACCAGCTGCAACGGAAGGGGGAAATAAATAATGACCATTAAAGAATTAAGGGCCCTGTCCCCAAAAGAGCTTGATGAAAAGATCGCTGAACTCAAACAACATCAATTTGAGCTCCGTCGTCAAGCGGCCGTCGGACAATTAGAGCATCCAGACGACCTACATTTCGTCCGTAAGGACATTGCCAAAGCCGAAACCGTGAAACGTGAGCGTGAACTCCAAATCGCGGTTCCAGAAAGCAAATAACGAAAGGAGACCGAGATTATGGAAAGAAATATTAGAAACAAATTCCAAGGTGTCGTTACCTCAATCAAAATGGACAAAACCATCACGGTCACGGTTTCGACAAAACAAAACGATCCCCTTTACCAAAAGAGAGTCGGTTATTCGAAAAAATACCATGCTCATGACGAAAAGAACGAAGCCAAAGTTGGCGACGTTGTAACCATCATGTCTTGCCGTCCTATCTCCAAGACCAAGAAATTCATCTTGGTTTCCATTGATAAGAAGGCCAGAGTTGGCGAAAACGCCAATGCTGTTGAGGCCGATCTCGAAAAGAGCGAAGGCTCTGACGCCATCGTTAACGAAGGCGTGAAAGCAGAAGAGGAGAAGTAAGCATGATTCACAATGAAACTAATCTTGTAGTCGCTGATAACTCCGGCGCCCGTGCTGTCCGTGTCTTCCGTCAATTTGGCGGATCCCATCGCAAAATGAGCTCCCTTGGAGATATCGTCCTCTGCGCTGTGAAAGACGTTACCCCAAACGGCAAGATCAAAAAAGGTCAAGTCGTCAAAGGTGTCATCGTGAGAGTCAAACGCGCTGTCATCCGTAAAGATGGTTCTTCCATCTCCTTCGATGATAATGCTGTCGTTCTCATTGATAATGACGGAAACCCACTTGGAACACGTGTCTTCGGACCTGTTGCTCGTGAGCTTCGTGATAAAGGCTATATGAAGATTATCTCTTTGGCCCCAGAAGTCTTATAAGGAGAAAACAACATGAACATCAAAACTGGTGATAAAGTTATCGTTCTCTCAGGGGATGATAAAGGCAAAGTCGGTGTTGTCCAAAAGGCTTATCCTAAGCTTAACAAAGTCGTTGTCGAAGGCGTCAACATCCACAAGAAACACAAGAAACCAACCCAAGCAACTCCTGAAGGATCCATCCTTGACATCTATGTGCCAATCGATGCTTCCAAGGTTGCCTTGATTGATCCTAAAACCAAAAAAGCCACCCGTGTCCATCACAAAGTCGTGGATGGCAAAAAGATTCGCGTCAATGCGAAAGGCGAAAGCTTAGAGAAGAAATAAGGGAGGAATGAAGAATGGCTGAAGAAAAGAAAACTGTTAAGAAAGCTTCCCCTAAAAAAGCTTCCGAAGTCAAATACGTCAATCGTTTAGTCACGAAATACAATAACGAAGTGGTTCCAACGCTTGTCAAAGAGTTTGGCTATACCACCCCTATGCAAGCTCCTAAGTTCGAGAAAATCGTCATCAACATCGGTGTTGGCGATGCTACCACAAATAGCAAAGCCCTCGATGATGCTGTTTCCGAGCTTGCGACCATCACTGGACAACATCCAGTCGTCACGAAAGCCAAGAAGTCCATCGCGACCTTTAAGGTTCGTCAAGGACAGGCAATCGGCTGCAAAGTTACTCTCCGTGGAACCAGAATGTATGAATTCTATGATAAATTGGTTTCCATCGCTCTCCCACGTGTCCGTGACTTCCGCGGCGTTTCCAAGAACGCTTTCGATGGCCATGGTAACTACACCCTCGGTGTCAAGGAACAATTGATCTTCCCTGAAATCGATTACGATAAGGTGTCCAAGATTCGTGGTATGGACGTCGTTATCGTCACAACGGCAAATACCGACAAAGAAGCGTTTGCGCTTCTTCGCGAAATGGGAATGCCATTCAAAAAATAACGAGGTAAGCACATGGCAAAGAAAAGTTTAATCAATAAGTGCAACCGCCCACAAAAATTCGCAACCCGTGAATACACCCGTTGCCAACGTTGTGGCCGTCCACACGGCGTCATCCGTAAATTCGGACTCTGCCGTATCTGCCTTAGAGAAATGGCCTACAAAGGCGAAATCCCAGGCATGAAGAAAGCATCTTGGTAAGGAAAGGAGAACACTAACATGAACGCAGACCCAATTGCAGACATGCTCACACGCATCAGAAACGCTAATGCTCTTCGCTACGAAAGTGTTTCCATGCCTTATAGCAAAATGAAAGGCGAAATCGCAAAGATCCTTCTCGATGAAGGCTTCATTGCCGGTTTTGTCGCTGAAGGTGAAAAAGCAAACAAAACCCTTCACATCACTCTTAAATACGGTGCCAATGGCGAAAGAGTCATCACCGGATTAAAGAGAATCAGCAAACCTGGACTTCGTGTCACGGTCGAAGCTGATAAGATCCCAAGCGTCTTAAAAGGCCTTGGTATCGCCATCGTTTCTACCTCCAAAGGCGTTTTAACCGACAAGGACGCTAGAAAGAATGGCGTTGGCGGAGAAATTCTCTGCTACGTTTGGTAATCTAGGATTACAGAAAGAAGAGAAACACATTTATGTCACGTATTGGATTTAAACCCATCGCTCTTCCAGAAGGCGTTAGCTACGGAATCGCAGATAACGTTATTACCGTTAAAGGTCCTAAAGGCGAAGTAAGCGTCAGAATTCCTTCTGACGTCAGCGTCGAGGAAAAAGACGGTCATCTTCACGTTATACCTCTTGCTGCTCATACAAAGCAAGGTAGCGCGAATCATGGAACGACAGCAGCTTTATTGCATTCTGCCGTCAAAGGTGTCCATGAAGGCTGGAAGAAAGAATTAGAAATTAACGGCACAGGTTATCGTGCCTCCATTAAAAATGGCGCCGTTACGATGTTCTTAGGCTACAGCCACACTGTCACTGTTGAGCCTGTTGGCAAATACACCAAAATCACTTGCCCTGATGAAACGCATGTTGTTGTCGAAGGATGCAATAAGCAAGAAGTTGGCCAAACTGCCGCTCTCATCTATGACAAACATAGACCAGACGTCTATGGACAAAAAGGTGTTCACTACAAAGGTCAGCATCTTATTAAGAAAGTTGGTAAGCGTGCTGCTGCCGGCGCTAAGAAATAAGGAGGTTATTAGAATATGATCAAAAAAGAATCTAGATCCGCTGTTCGCGAACGTCGTCATCTTCGTGTTCGTGAAAAGATCTCCGGTACCGCCGAGTGCCCACGTTTAGTCGTTTTCCGTTCCAACAAAAACATCGAAGCCCAAATCATCGATGACGTGAAAGGAACAACCCTTGTTAGCTCTGGCTCCGTCCAATTGAAGCTCGCTCACGGTTCTAATTGTGAGGCTGCTGCCCAAGTTGGCGCCGACATTGCTAAAAAAGCTCTTGCTGCTGGCATCACCAAAGTCGTTTTCGATCGCGGTGGTTACCAATATCACGGCCGCGTCCAAGCTCTTGCGGAAGCCGCTAGAGAAGGAGGCTTAGTCTTCTAAGGAGTTTCATATGGAAGAAAATAAAACTACTGTTAATGCTGCTACTGAAGAAAAGCCAGCGACCCAAAAGAACCCAACCGGCAACCCACAATACGAACCTCGTGGATCCCGTGGCTCTGAACGCCCAGGAAGCCGTAAATTCGGCAACCATCGTGGCAAACCAGGTGAAAGACGTGGTGGACGTGGCGGATTCCGTCGTGTGGAAGATGATTTCCAGGATAGAGTTGTCACCATCAACCGCGTTACCCGTGTTGAGCAAGGTGGCAAAACCATGCGTTTCGATGCTCTCGTCGTCGTTGGCGATGGCAAAGGACATTATGGCTATGCCATGCGTAAATCCGGTGAAGTCCCGGATGCCATGAAAAAGGCTCTTACTGCCGCTAAGAAAGACCTTCATTTCGTGAAGGTCCAAAAAGGTACCATCGCTCACGAAGTCTCTGGCTCCCATACGGCTACGAAAGTCGTCTTAAAACCAGCTCCAGCTGGCACTGGTATCGTCGCTGGTGGCGCAGTTCGCGCAATTCTCGAACTCGCAGGCATCAGGAACATCGTCTCTAAAGTCTATGGTTCTCGTACCTCCATCAACGTCATTCGTGCTACCGATGCTGCTTTGCAACAACTCAAAGAATACGACAAAGTGATGATTCTCCGTGGTTTAAAGACCCCAGAAGAAATCAAAGCTTCCCATCTTGCTCCAAAAGGAGCGAAAGGAGATAAGTAATTATGGCAGAGAATTTACATACTCTCGTAGTTACCGAAGGTTCTAAAAAGAAACACTTCCGTAAGGGACAAGGCCTTGGATCTGGAAACGGCAAAACTGCCGGCAAGGGTCAAAAAGGTCAAGGTGCCCACGCTCATACAAAGAAACGTGGATTCGAAGGCGGACAAATGCCTCTTGCAAGACGTCTTCCAAAATTCGGATTCAAGAATCTTGCCCGAGTCGAAAAAGCCATTGTGAACGTCGGTCTTCTCGAATCTTTTGAAGAAAACAGCGTCATCGATGCAAAGGTCTTATTAGAAAAAGGCCTTATTAAAGACGATATCAATGGAATTAAAATCCTTGGTAGTGGTAAACTATCAAAGAAGCTTACCGTGAAAGCGAACGCTTTCTCTTCGGCTGCGAAAAAAGCAATCGAAGCTGCAGGCGGCGTGGCTGAGGAAATTAAGTAATGAAAAAATTCGTCTCAATCTTTAAAAACAAAGATATAGTGAATCGTATTTTCTTTACGATTATGATTCTCTTTGTCCTCCGGATTGGGGCGGTGATTACTGTTCCGGGGGTTAAGGTCTCGGACGAACTTAGCAACATCATGAATAGCGGAAATAGTTTCGCTCTCATGGATTTGCTAGGCGGCGGAGCTCTTGCGAACTTCTCCGTTTTCGCCCTTGGCGTTTCGCCTTATATTACGGCTCAGATCATTATCCAACTTCTGTCGAAAGACGTTCTTCCCGCCCTCACCGAACTTTCTAAGCAAGGTGAGTATGGAAGAAAGAAGATGGAAATGGCGACCCGTTATTTGACGCTTCTTCTTGGGGCTGTCCAAGGCTATGGCATGATTCGTACCATGATTAACCAAGGATATATCTCCTTGACGCTTGCTGATAATTTCTGGACTTACGCCTATATCGTCACCATCCTCTTGGCTGGCGCAATGCTTACGATGTGGCTTGGTGACCAAATCACGGAGAAAGGCCTCGGGAACGGTATTTCCGTCATCATCTTCGCTGGATGTGTTAGAAGCCTTCCAACTCAGATTTCTACAGCGTGGAGCAAATGGATTTCCGGCAACGTTGACTATGGCTCAACCCAGATGATCAAAGGTGCCTTCCAATTCGCGCTCTATATCTTGGCAATGTTGGCGATTTGCGCTTTCGTTGTCTTCACAGAGCTTTCCCAAAGACGCATTCCGGTTCAACATGCTGGAAAAGGTGGCTCCTCGCCTTCTATGGCCCGCGCTTCCTTCTTGCCGATTAAAATCAATTCGGCTGGCGTCATTCCGGTTATCTTCGCTTCCTCCATCCTTACTGCTCCTAGCATTATCGCATCCTTTATCTCAAGCGATGCTTCGAATGCCCAATGGCTAAAGGTCTTCAATTACAATTCCACCATGACCATGACCAATTTCGATGGCACGACATGGAATATGAACTGGGGACTGTTCATCTATCTCGCTTTGATCATCGCCTTCACATTCTTCTATGCGGAGATGCAAATCGATCCGGAGAAACTTGCGGATAACTTCCAAAAATCAGGTTCTTATATCCCGGGCATCCGTCCTGGCAAAGAAACCGAAAGATATGTTGGCAAAGTTCTTAATCGCGTCACCTTCATTGGCGCTATGTCCCTTTCCATCATCGCTGCTCTCCCTGTCGTCCTTGTTTGGGCGAACGCCTTCGGAAATGATACTTCCCTGGCAATCGGAGGCACTGGGCTTATCATCATCGTTGGCGTTGCTATCGAATTGAATAGCCAGATCGAAGGTTTAATTGCAGGAAAATCATATGACCAAGTTAAGGAGGCGTAATTATGCTTAATATCATTCTCATGGGCCCGCCCGGTGCGGGCAAAGGAACACATGCTACTTGGATTGCGAAGGATTATGGCATCCCTCACATTTCCACTGGGGATATGTTTCGTGAAGCCATGAGTTCTGGTAGCGAACTTGGCAACAAAATCAAAGACATCGTGAATCGCGGGGACCTTGTGAGCGATGAACTCACTTGCGCCCTCGTGAAAGAGCGTTTATCCAAACCGGATTGTGCGAATGGCTATCTTCTTGATGGCTTTCCACGCACGATCGCCCAAGCTGAAGCGTTCGACAAAATGGGAAAAGAGATTGGACGCGCTCCAAATCTTGTCTTGAATGTCTCTTGTCCAGATGACCTCTTAATCGGCCGTATTGTCACAAGACGCGTTTGCCCAAATTGCGGCGCTAGTTACAACATCGTCAGCCTTAAGCCAAAAAAAGAAGGCGTCTGCGATCTTTGCGGAAGCCAACTTGTGCAAAGGAAGGACGATAACGAGGAATCATTCAAGATTCGCCTCGCTAATTATTATAAGAGCACCGCTCCTCTTCTTGATTTCTATGAGAAGAAGGGCTTACTCCACGAGTTCGATTCTTCGACCGGACTCGAATCAACCAAGAAATCCATTCAGGACTTCTTAGGGAGATTGAAATAGATGATCATCATCAAATCCCCAAGAGAGATTGAGCTCATGAGGAAGGCTGGAGCCCTAACGGCAAAGGTCTTCGAAGTGGTTGGACCTCTCGTCAAACCTGGCGTTACCACCCAATACCTTGCGGACATGGCTGAGAAAGTCATTCTTGAAGGCGGAGGCGTGAGTGCTGAAAAAGGCTATTGTGGATTCCCAGGCGCAATATGCACAAGCGTAAACGAAGTCCTTGTGCATGGCATTCCTTCCCCGAAACGTGTTCTTCGGGATGGAGACATTATTTCCCTCGACGTCGTATCTCTCTTAAACGGATATAACGGAGATGCTTGCCGAACCTATGCCGTCGGCATCTGCCCAGAAAGCAAACTTCGTCTTATCAAAGTGACGGAAGAGTGCTTCTGGAATGCGGTAAAGAAAGTCAAAGAAGGCGCCCATTTAGGCGATATCTCGCACGAAATCCAAGTTACGGCAGAATCAAACGGATATTCTGTCCCGCTTGAATTCACGGGTCATGGTATCGGAAGGGAGATGCATGAAGATCCTTATATCCCTGATTATGGCGAAGCAGGGACAGGGCCAATTCTTCGCGAAGGAATGACCTTAGCGATTGAACCAATGGTTCTTGAAGGTTCTAACAAGCTTAGAACCATGAAGGATGGCTGGACTACCGTTTCTAAAGACGGGAAACCCAGTGCCCATTATGAGAACACCATCCTCGTTACCAAAGACGGTTTCGAGGTCTTAACTTTAGAGCAAGGAGGAAAAATCCATTGAGCAAAGAAGATTGCATTGAAGTCGAAGCGAAGGTCTTAGAATGCCTCCCTAACGCGAACTTCAAAGTCCAATTACAAAATGGGGCGGTCGTTCAGGCCTGCGTTTCTGGAAAAATTCGCATGAATTACATTCGAATCCTTCCGGGTGATAGAGTCACCGTCCAATTCTCTCCTTACGATTTAACACGTGGGCGCATTACATTCCGTTTCAAAAATTGACGTGGGGCAACAGTTCCCCAAAAAGGAGTTTAAATACTATGAAAGTCAGACCATCCGTCAAACCGATCTGCGATAAGTGCAAAATTATTCGCCGCCATGGCGTGGTTATGTGCATCTGCCCTAACCCAAAGCACAAGCAGAGACAAGGTTAATTTAAGGAGTTACACAAAATATGGCACGTATTGATGGGGTTGATATCCCAAGTGAAAAACGCGTTGTTATCTCTCTTACCTACATTTATGGAATCGGAGACACAACCGCGAAAAAAATCTGCAAAGATGCAGGCGTGAGCGAAGACATCCGCGTTAAGAACTTAACCGATGATCAGCTCGTCGCTTTAAGAGGAGAAGTCGCCAAATATAAGACGGAAGGCGATCTCCGTCGTGAAGTCGCTATGAATATTAAGCGTCTTACCGAAATTGGCTGCTATCGTGGCATCCGTCATAAGAAGGGTCTTCCTGTCCGTGGACAACGTACAAAGACCAATGCTCGTACCCGTAAGGGTAAGAGAAAGACCATTGCCAATAAGAAAGTGGCTACGAAATAATGAAGGAGGAGAAATAAAATGGCTGCAACTGCAAAGAAAACCGTTAAAACTTCTGCCCGTAAGAAGAAAGTTAAGAGAAACTTCACCGTTGGCACCGTCCACGTTCATGCCTCTTTCAATAACACCATCGTTAACATCACCGATCTTCAAGGCAATGTCATCGCATGGTCTAGCGCTGGCGCATTAGGCTATAAAGGCGCTAAAAAAGCTACTCCATTCGCTGCTCAATTAGCAGCTGAAGCAGCTGGCAAGTCCGCATTCGACCAAGGCTTAAGACAAGTCAATGTCGAAGTCAAAGGCCCAGGCCCAGGCAGAGAGAGCGCTGTCAGAGCCCTCGCTAATGTCGGCTTACAAGTTATCTCCATTTCTGATACGACTCCAATTCCACACAACGGCTGCCGTCCACCAAAGAGACCACGTGGCTAGTTTGTAGCATTCTCGGCTAATAGGGAAATATAGGAGGAAATTATTAATGGCTAATAACAATATCGATCAAACAAACGAAGAGCTTGTTCTTCCAAAGCCGTTCATTCCTTTCGATTTCAATGTCGAAGTTGATGACGAAAAAGAACATTATGCCCGTTTCGCGATCAAACCTCTCGAGAGAGGATTTGGAATCACTCTCGGGAACGCACTCCGTAGAGTCTTGATGAGCGCCCTTCCTGGCGCCAGCGTCTATGCTGTGCAAATCGACGGCGTCCGCCATGAGTTCTCTTCTCTTCCAGGAGTGGAAGAGGACGTCACCGCCATCATCCTTAACCTCAAAGACTTAATCTTAAAAATCGATACGGATAACCCAAAAGAGACCAAGGAGTTGGATGTTGACTTCCAAGGCCCTGGCGTCTTAAAGGCTGGAGATATCGTTTGCCCTGCCCTTGTTGAAATCGTGAACAAAGATCTTGAGATTGCTCACGTTGAAAAAGAAGGACACATCAAGATGAGAATCTTTGCTGGGGAAGGAAGAGGCTATTATACCGCCGACGCCAACAAAGTCGAACGCAACGTCAACCAATTAGGCTACATTGCCACCGATTCGAACTATTCGCCAGTCGTGAAAGTCGCTTATAGCGTTGAGCCGACTCGTGTCGAACACGATTCCCACTTCGACAAATTAACTCTCGAAGTCACGACTAATGGTTCTGTCAGACCTCATGAAGCTGTCGCTATGGCAGCCCAACTCTTAGTGGTTCACTTCCAAAAATTTGCAGAGCTTGACGAAAAGGTCAAAACCTTCAAGCTTGAAAAAGAAGAAGTTAAGCCAGAAGAGAACAAATACCAAGGAATGCTTATCGAAGAACTCGATCTTAGCGTCCGTAGCAATAACTGCCTTAAGAGAGCGGGCATTTCCACCGTCTTAGAACTTACTCAAAAGAGCGAAGATGAGATGATGAAGGTCCGTAATCTTGGTAAGAAGTCGCTTAAAGAAGTCAAAGAGAAGCTTGCCCAAATGGGTTTGCACTTCCGTGACTATGTAGGAGAATAATTATGCCAGCACAAGGAAGAAAAAATGTTCACGGTAAGGCCGGTGTTCGCTTTAAAGCCGGTTATACCGCTTCGAAAAACTATTCGATGCTTCGTAATGTCGTCTCTGAGTTAATCGTTTGCGGCCACGTTAACGTGACCTCTGGCGTTACTCCAGAACTCATTTCGCTTGCCGATAAGATGGTTACCTATGCGAAAGCGGGCGATCTCTCTGCTCGTAGAGAGTGTGAGAAAGTCCTTCGCAAAGGCATCAAAGACGCAAAAGGCGTCGATAGCTTAACCAAACTCTTCAATGAAATTGGCCCTAAATTCAAAGACCGCAAAGGCGGTTACACCAAAGTCTATAAGCTTGGTGCCCGTAAGGGCGACAATGCCGAAGTCGAAATGGTGACCTGGGCTGACTAAGCAGAAGTCTAATCAAAGAGATCAAGTTGTCTTGGTCTCTTTTTCTTTTTGCCTTATCCTTATAGGGGTCAATTATGAAAAACTATATTTTTGATTTAGATGGAACCTTGCTTGATACCATAGAAGGGATCCGTTTGGCGATTAACCTTGCCCTAAAGAGAGCGGGTTATGATTATTCTTTTGATAAGGAAGAAACAAAACACTTGATTGGAGAAGGGGCGGACACGCTTGTTCACCGGGCGTTGAAGGAAAAAGACTCTCCAGAAAGATTCGCTAATTTAAAGAAAGAATACCTTCCTCTATATCATTTAGAGCAAGAGGATCACACTTTTCTTTTCCCTTGCTTAAAAGAGAGCCTGGAAAGAATGAAACAAAAAGGCGCAAGGCTATTCGTCTGCACGAATAAACCGGACGCTTTTGCGAAACGCATCGTGGAAAAAATCTATGGGCCGTCCTTTTTCGAAGAAGTGTGCGGCCAAATCGAAGGATTGCCTGTCAAACCCGATCCAAGAATCCCGAATTATCTCTTAGAGAAATATCATCTTAAAAAAGAGGAAACCCTCTTTGTCGGCGACTCTAAGACGGATGTTCAAACTGGGAAAAACGCCCTCTTAAAAAGCGCATTATGCCTCTGGGGGTATGGCTTTTATACGCCAGAGCTTTTAGAAAAAGCCGATTTCCTTTTCCGTTCCCCAAAGGAGCTAGAAGACAGTTATGGAAAATGATTCCTTTCCGAAAAAGCATCTTTTGCCGCTTAGGATATTGCCTTCTATCTTTTTAGGACTTGCTTCCTTAGGATGTTCCTTCGCTTATCTTGATAGCAAATATGCGAGCCGTTTTGAATATCTCCAAGCGGGCGGTTTTTTTGGGATTGCCATTCTCTTATTGTTTTTGGATGTCGCCTTGGAATATTTTTACAAAAAAGACGACTTCATCTATCATCTTTTGTCTGTTTGCATCGCTTTAGCGGAATTTTTCTATTTTGGCTTTGCTATTCTCACCTATTTCAGACAATTGCCCAGTGGAATAGATCCTCGCTTTAGAATCTTTCCGGCTGCTTTATTGTCCCTCCTTTTGTTGATGAGCCTTCTTTATCGAGCCCTGATTTGGACGCACGTTTGGAAAACGGAAAAAAGAAAAGGGAACGATCTCCTTGCTGCCTATATTGGCTACTTAGGGTTAGGAACCGCTTTATTGAACTCTTTTCCTTTCTCCATCATTTTGACGCAAGGGGAAAATGTTTCTGTAAGCTATATTGGCATTTTTGCCGATATCGCTTTGGCTTTTGGCGTTTTAGAAGCCCTCGTTGGCTTGCTTTGGCTTTCCTTTGAGAAGCTGAGATTCTCTCACAAATCAAACATCTTTTTCTATTTGACGGTGATGAATTTCTTCGCTTCGTTAGCCGGACTTGTCGTTTCGGCGTTTGGATATTCCTATGCTTTGATTGACACCCGCACGGCAAATTTCTGCTTCGCTTTCTATTCTCCATCCATCGTTTTGATTGGGGCAGGTCTTTTTTACCTTAATTATTTGCTCAAGAAAGGACGCTAGAAGCCTCTTTTCTTGCTCAATTATTAGGCTAGGCATAAAATGAGGCGAAGCTTAGGAGGCTTTTTATATGGAAGAAGTCAAATTATTCAATTCATTGGGGATGAAAAAAGAAATTTTCACTCCTCTAATTCCTAATAAGGTCTCCATCTACTGTTGCGGACCGACGGTTTATAACGATCCTCATATCGGCAATTTTAGACCTGTCATCACCTTCGACGTTTTACGAAGGCTTTTGATGCATATCGGCTACCAAGTGACCTTTGTTTCCAATTACACCGATGTTGACGACAAAATTATCAAACGTGCGAAAGAACTAGGCATCACGGAAAAAGAATTAACCACATCCGTCATTAAAGAGTATCGTCATTTGGTCGAAGAAGTGGGCGCTCTCCAACCGGATTACACCCCGACACCGACCGTTTATATGCCAGAGATTATCTCCTATGTGGAAGATTTGGTGAAAACGGGATATGCCTATGTTTCCGATGGCGATGTTTATTTGAGCGTTAAGAAGATCCCCAACTATGGAGAACTTTCCGGAAATTCCATCGAAGATTTGGAAAACGGTGCAAGAATCGCGGTAGGGGATAAGAAAAAAGATCCTGTGGATTTCGCTCTTTGGAAAAAGACGGATGAGGGGATTCAATGGGAAACACCTTGGAGCAAAGGCCGCCCAGGATGGCATACAGAATGCTGCGTTATGATTCATACTCTTTTCCCCGAGCAAAAAGGATACATCGACATCCATGGTGGCGGATTTGACCTAAAATTCCCTCACCATGAGAATGAAATGGCTCAAGCAAAAGCCCATGATGGCCATAAATTGGCCCATTTTTGGATGCATAACGGTTTCATTAACATCAATAACGAAAAGATGTCCAAATCTTTAGGAAACGTTATTTTGATGAAAGATGTGGTGAAAGAATATGGCGGTATTCCTTTTCGTTTGATGCTGCTTGCTTCGCACTATCGGGCACCCGCTTCCTTTAGCGCCGATACGATAAAAGAAGCGCAAACGAAATATAACCAAATAGAGACGGCGATGAAAAAGGTCGCCATTCTTCTTGAAAGAAAAGACATCGACGTCGATGCCTTAAAGCCATCCGATGAACGCAAATTCCTTGAAGCCTTGTGCGATGATTTGAATACTCCAAACGCTTTAAGCGTCCTTTATGAAGAAATAAAGACCTTAAATAGCCTTTGGAGAGTTAAAGAAATCAATTATGAGGCTTTAAGCGACTCCTTTGCGAAGGTGCGCTCTTATTGCGATGTTCTTGGGATAAGCTTGCATATCCCGCACCTGAATTCAGAAGACAAAAAACTCTACGAAGAGTATGATAAAGCCAAGAAAAATAAAGACTTCGCCAAATCAGACGAAATCCGCCAAACTTTATTATCCAAAAACCTCTTCTAAAAGAAAGGAGCGTTCATGTTTCTAGATTCCTCACCATCCGTTCCGACTTGGAACACTTGGGACACAACAATCGTCAATTTCTTTAATTCAGGCTTTAACGGCGCCATTCCCGCCGAATGGGGAAATCTGATTTTAACGATTCTTTCGCTAGGCTTAGGAGCTCTTTTCTCTGGATTTATTGGTTTTGAAAGGGAATACAAAGGGCATGATGCTGGATTAAGAACCCATCTTTTAGTCGGCGTCGGCTCCGATTTGATCATGATTGTTTCCATTTATGGCTTTGGGAATTGGGTCGGTTCAAGGGATCCTTCCCGTCTGGCCGCCCAAGTTGTCACGGGTGTTGGTTTCTTAGGCGCTGGCGCCATTTTGAACAACGGATTGGACGTCAAGGGCTTGACTACGGCTGCGACCATCTGGGTTTCTATGGCTCTTGGTCTTGCTTGCGGAAGTGGCAATTTCGTTCTCGCCACCCTATCCTTCCTTCTTGCCTTCGTTTCTCTTATCGTCCTTCATAGCGTGGATAAATGGATTGCCGGCAAAAATCCTTGTGTGATGATTATCTTGCCTTCGGATAAGCCGTCTTTGAAAGAAATCATCATGATTGCTGCCCGCTATAACATTTCTATTCGCGACACGTATACGGAACTTGTCTCTTATCAAGAGAATTCTGCTATACGTATTACTTTACGCTGCGCTCTTGCTTCCAAAGAAAGCGTGACTTCCTTTACGGATGAGCTTCGCTTCACTTTGAAGCCTTTGGAATTAAAAGTTACAGCTTAATATTGAAAAGTGACAAGGTGTTAAATATAATGAATATACAAGTTTACGGTAAGAATGCCGTCCGAGCGACCCTCGAGGCCGATAATGGAAAAACTTTATTTACTTTAAAGCGTCTTGAGAAAGATGAACTTGTGGCGATAGCTCGGAAAAAAGGAATACCCGTTAAATTCGTAGAAGAAAAAGAGTTAACGGGTTTGGCGAAAAATCCTTCCCACCAGGGTTTTCTCGTCATAAGCGAAGCTATAAGGAGCTATTCCTTAGAAGAACTTCTTCAAAGCATTCCTTCTGAAAAGAAGTATCCTTTGATCGTTATTCTTGATGGAATAGAAGATCCCCATAACCTCGGAGCCATAATCCGCACATGCGATGCTTTTAGCGTCGATGGCATCATCATGAAGAAACATGGCGAAGTTCCTCTTAATGGAACGGTTGCCAAAGTTTCAACGGGTGCCATCAATTACGTAAAGGTTGCTGTCACGGCCAATCTCAATCAAGCCATAGAGAAATTAAAACGCAATGGCTATTGGATTGTCTCCTCTGATGGTAGCGCTACACAAAGCTACCTTGACGTGGATTATGACTCTCCAATCGCTCTTGTGGTGGGAAGTGAAGGCTTTGGAATCTCTAAATTAGTTTTGAAGAACTCCGATTTCATCGTTAAGATTCCAATGTCTGGACACGTGAATTCTTTAAACGCCTCTGTGGCCTCCGCTATTCTTATTTCCGGTGTTGTTGCATCTCGCTCTAAGAAATAAGGATGCTTTATGAACTATGAAACCTGCTCCGATGAGACTCTTTTACTTATGTCTCGGAGCCAAAATGCCGACGCTTTCTATACTCTAACAAAACGTTATTTCGATAGGAGGAAAACCCTTTGCAATCAAGCCTCAGCCGCTTTGGCCGCTATGTTTGATGCTTGGGATTTGAATCATGCGTTTTTCCTTGCTTTCAACTCCTCTTTGAAAAGCTATTCCCTTGGAGAAGGGAACTTTCACGCCTATCTTGTCAGGAGCTTGAAAAACGCCCTCATCCGTGAAGCCGAGAAACTGCGCCTTTTTAAGAATGTCAAAACCCTTTCCCTTGATCGTGAAATGGGCAGCGATGGAATGAGCCTTCACGATGTTATACCCGCAAGTGGGGAAATCGACCCGAAAATGTATGTGACCTATCTAGAAGAGGCGATGCGTTTTGGAAAAGTGCAAGACGGACTTGAAGAAGAAGTGCTCCAAGTCGCAAGGCTAAAGATAGACGGCTGCAAATTTACCGAGATTGGCAAGATCCTTTCCATCAGCCCTAAAAGAGCCAGCAGGGATTACGATAAATACGAAGAACTCGTAAAAAAGATTGTCTTCGGAAGTTAAGATTTCTAAAGAAATCGTTTGCGATATGCGCCCCTTGGCTTTATATTATAGGGGCGAAGCAATCTTCGCTTTTTTCTTAGTGAATTCTTTCATTAGGAATTTGAGGTTCTGAAGGCATGGCAAGAGAAAAGGTATTCTTAGTTTGTTCCGATTGTCTCTCGAGAAACTATCAGGTTACTAAGCGTAATGATGACCCTCGTCGTTTGGAACTGAAAAAATTCTGCCCTCATTGTGGCAGATATACTTTGCATAAAGAGAGCAAGTAACGGGAAGGAGAAGCAATGAACCCAATTAGATACATGAAAGAGGTCGTTCGCGAAGGCAAACGCGTTCGCTGGCCTAAGCGTGACGTGCTTTGGCAAACCATCGCCGTTGTTGTCGTGATCGCGCTTTTCGCAGCTATCTTTCTTTCCCTGGAAGATTTAGCCGCAGCCAAAATCATCGAACAATTGAAAGCCGCTTTTGGAGGATAAAACATGGCAACAGAATTAGCCGAAAAACATTGGTATATCGTTAATACCTATTCTGCTCACGAAGCGAAAACAGCAGAGAATCTGAAAAACCGTATCAAAACCATGAACATGGAAGACTACATTTTTCGTGTTTTGGTCGCCGAATACGAAGAAAAATGCATCGATAAGGAAACTGGTCTCCCTAACGGAAAGGTGAAAATCAAAAATCTCTATCCAGGCTACATCTTCGTTGAAATGATTATGACCACCCAATCCTGGTTCGTTGTTCGTAACACCCCTGGGGTTACTGGCATTGCCGGTTCCAGTGGCGGAGGCAAGATGCCTACTCCAATTTCCCGTGAAGAGATTGAACCCGTCTTAAAGAGAATGGGTCTCGTTGATGAGTCGATGTATGATCGTTATAACGTTGGCGACAATGTTAAAATTATCTCTGGACCTCTCGAAGGAACGGAGGGCAAGATCATGTCCATTGATAAAGACACTGGCGCCTGCCGCGTTAATACCGTCTTCTTTGGGCGTAGCACCCCTGTGGATGTCGAATTCTCTGAAATCGAGAAAATCTAATTCATGCCGGCAAAGAGCCCTTAAATAGGGGCTCTTTTTCTTTCCTTTTAAATATGAACAATCTTTCATATTTATATTGATATATGAATAACCATTCATTATAATCATTGCTGTAAATATGAAAGGAAGTTCATATATGTCTTCATTACCCAGCGAAAAAATTCTTGACGCGATGGAAGATTTGCTTAGCGTCGCAAGCGATTCGACTCGCTTAAAGATTATGTTATCGATTGCAGAGGAGGAACATAACGTCGGTGAAATCGTTACTCTCGTCGGAGCTTCGCAATCCCTCGTTTCTCATCAGTTAGAGGTCTTGAGGAAACATCGTTTGGTAAGCGTTCGTAAGGAGGGGAGAAAGTCCTTCTACATTCTTTCCGATCATCATATTAACGAACTCATTCAAGTCGTATATGAGCACGCCAGTGAGAAAAAGGGAGAATAGCATGTCTGAAGAAAAGAAGGAAATACTCATTAATTCCATCCGCTTAGCCATCGCCCTGATTCTCGCTTTGTTGGGTCTTTTCTATCTAAACGAAACAAATTTCGGCGTTTGGGTGAATTTTGCTGTCATGGCCATCGCATGGCTTATCGTTGGCTATGACATTGCATACAAGGCCTTTCAATCCCTCATCAAAGAAAAGAATCCCTTTGATGAGAACATGTTGATGCTTATCGCCTCTATCGGCGCTTTCTGCCTTCGGCTTTTTGGCAAAGACGAAAACGAAATTTTCGGCAATGAATTCTTTGAGGCATTCATGGTCGCCTTCCTTTTCCAGCTTGGCGATATTTTCGAAGACTTGGCAACGGATAAAAGCCATGAAGCCATCACGAATGCCGTGGGGCTTAGAGCCAAAAGAGCCTCTCTTTTAAAGGATGGGAAAATCATTTCCGTCGATCCGAAGAATCTTTCCGTTGGCGATGAAATCCTCGTAAAAGTCGGTGAAATCGTTCCTGCAGACGGCGTGATTCTTTCAGGAAACGGAGACATTGACATGTCTTCCTTGACCGGAGAATTTAATTTGGTGACGAAAAAAGAAGGGGGGTTTGTAAATTCAGGAACCATTCTTAAAAGCGGTTCCCTCCAAGTACGTGTAAATAAATCTTACGAAGATTCCACGGTTAGCAGGATTATCGCTTTGGTGGAAGAAAGCAATGGCGCTAAATCGAAAGCGGACAAATTCATCACAAAATTCGCTAAGATTTACACCCCAATCGTGGTAATGATCGCTCTTCTTATGGCCATAATCCCCCCTCTTTGCATCGGAATGGATAATCTCGAAACATGGAAAGAATGGATTCGCATCGGCGTTTCTATCTTGGTTATTTCCTGCCCTTGCGCAGTGGTTGTCTCTGTCCCTCTTGCTTATTTCGCCGGAATTGGTCTCGCTTCAAAATACGGCATCATTGTCAAGGGGGGATCCTATTTTGATGAGCTTAACCGTTTAGGCATGCTTGTCACGGATAAGACGGGCACATTAACGTATGGGAAATTCATCGTCGAAGAATATCATCCAGTAGGTATTCCCCTCGAAAAATTTCAAGAATACATGATTGCTGCGGAATCTCGCTCCAACCACCCTATCGCCAAAGCCATCGTCGGGGAAAGAAATCTTGCGCCCTATAGCGAGAAAATTTCTGAATATACCGAAAAAGCGGGATATGGAGAGATTCTCACTTATGATGGCCATAAGCTCTTAGCGGGGAACGAAAAGCTTCTTAAAGAAAACAACGTTTCCTTTGCAAAAGCGGATGCGGTGGGGACCATCGTCTATCTTGCAATGGATGGAAAATATAGAGGGTATCTCCTTTTGAACGACGAAATTAAAGAAAACTCTTTCAAAACAATCCAAGCTCTCCATGGAATGGGAGTGAAGTCGATCATGCTGACGGGGGATAAAAAAGAAAACGCATCAAGGGTAGCTTCTGAACTTCAAATCGACGAAGTCCATTCCGAACTTCTCCCAGAAGAAAAAACGGCCGCATTGAAGGAAAAACTGACTGGAGAAAAGGCGGTGGCTTACGTTGGTGATGGCATCAATGACGCGCCAAGCATCGCTCTTGCGGACGTGGGCATCGCAATGGGCGGGGTCGGAAGCGATCTCGCCGTGGAAAATGCCAATATCGTTATCATGAACGACGATATCTCAAAGATAGTCACCGCCAAGAAAATCGCCAAAGCCACAAGAAATAGAGCCCTATTCAACGTCGTTGCCTCTCTTTTTATCAAATTGGCCATTGCCGTTTGTTCCATCTTGATTCCCTCCTTCCCTCTCATGATTGCGGTTTTTGCTGATACTGGCGTGACGCTTCTTATGGTTGCAAGCTCCGTTTCCTTACTGGCATATAAGGTCAAATGAAACTTCTTTGGAATTGACGATTGTTTGATAAAATTGTGCATTGTGCACAAAAAAATTCACTTATAAAAATTGCGGTTGTAAAGCCTTTCCCGCGCACGTATAATACTTGAGCACGCGTATTTTAGCGTGCAGCGTGGTAGAGCCTTCCGACGAGGGTTCGTTTAAGCCACTGCATATCGTCATTTAAGGAGGACAATATGGCAAAGAAAATCGTCAAAGTCCTTAAGATGGAACTCCCAGGTGGAGATGCCCATCCAGGACCAAAGCTTGCTTCTGCAGGCGTTCAAATGGCCAAATTCTGCACTGACTTCAATGCAAAAACGGCCGACAGAAAAGGAACCACGGTTCCTGTCATCATCACCGCTTATGAAGACAAATCCTATGACTTCGTCATCAAAACGACGCCAGTCACCGATTTGATTCTCAAAGCTGCTGGAATCAGCAAAGGTTCTGGCGTCCCGAACAAAACCAAAGTGGGACATATCTCTCAAGCTCAACTTGAGGAAATCGCGCAATACAAGATGCCTGATCTTAATGCCAATGACATCGAAGCTGCGAAAAAGATCGTTGCCGGCAGTGCTCGCCAAATGGGCGTCACAGTCGATGCAAAATAATGAGGGAGCACCAGTATGAAACAAGGAAAGAAATATATTGCTGCTAAGAAACTTGTTGACGAAAACAAGGAATACACCCTCGAAGAAGCCGCTGCTCTTCTAAAGAAGACCAGCATCACGAAATTTGATTCCACCGTTGATATTTCCTTCGCGTTAAACGTGAACCCAACCTTGGCTGATCAATTAATCCGTGGAACCTTGGTTCTTCCTCATGGAAATGGCAAAACCAAGAAAATTCTCGCCGTCACCAACGTGAAGCAAGAAGAAGCGAAAGCTGCTGGCGCTGACTTTGTCGGTGGCAAAGAGATGCTTGAAAAGATCCAAAACGAAAACTGGTTTGGATTCGACATCATCGTCGCTACTCCAGATATGATGGGCGAACTCGGAAAAATGGGTCGTCTCTTAGGTCCTAAAGGCTTAATGCCAAACCCAAAGACCGGCACCGTCTCCATGGAGATTGGCAAAGCCATCACCGAGATTAAGAAAGGTAAGATTTCTTACCGTGTCGACAAGGATGGCAATCTCAACGTTTCCATCGCCCGTGTCTCCTTCCCTGAAGCTGACATCGTCGACAATATGCAAGCCATGATCGACGCTATTGTGAAATCCCGTCCAGCATCCGTCAAAGGTATTTATATCAAGACCGCAGTGGTTCACACCACCATGGGTCCAGGTATGAAAATTACCTTCCCAACCAGAAACTAATTCTGGCCACCAATTCGGTGAATTGCTTGTTATTCCTAAGATAGCAACGGACATATGTCTTAATAATCCACGTTGCTGAGGTTACAAATTCACATAACTCACTAGTTATACCAAGCTTCACATATATATTAAGAAAGGAGGAACACAGTATGAATGCAACTGCACTTCAAGCTAAGAAAAATTCCGTCAAGGAAATTTCCGAAGGCTTAAAATCCAGCAAGACCATCGCTATTGTTTCTTATCAAGGCTTAACTGTTGCGGAAACAATGGAACTCCGTCGTAGCCTAGCTGAGAAAAACGCCAAGATGGGTGTTTACAAGAATACCTTAATCCGTCGCGCTCTCTCTGATGAAGGAATCACCGGCTTAGATGATGTTCTTGAAGGACCGAATGCGTTAGTCTTCTCTGAAGATGTTACTAGCGCTGCCAAAATCCTCTACAAATTCGCCCGTTACCACGAACACCTCGTTTTACGCGGTGGCCTCGTCGAAGGGAAAGTCGTAGACGCTAAAGGCATGAAAGAAGTCGCAAAACTCCCTACCAAGGAAGCATTGCTCTCTATGTTCTGCATGGTTCTCAACGAACCTATCGCTGGCTTTGCCAGAGTCGTTAACTCGATTAACGAAAAGGCTGGAGCGGAAGCCCCAGCAGCCAACTAATTTCTAGGAGGAAAAAACAATGGCTGAAAAATTAACTAATGAACAAATCATTGACACCCTTAAACAAATGACCGCCCTTGAGCTCAAGGCTCTTGTCGATGCCGTTTGTGCTGAATTCGGCGTTACCGCCGCTGCTCCAACTGCCGCTGCCGCTCCAGCTGAAGAAGAAGGCCCAGTCGCCAAAGGACCAACCGAAGTCTCCTTATTCTTAAAGGGACTTGGAACCGCTGGCAAAGTCGCTGTTATCAAAGTTGTCCAAACCATCACTGGTTTAGGCTTAATGGATGCGAAGAAACTCGTCGATGCTGCTCCAGTCGCCATCAAAGAGAAGATCTCTCCTGTCGAAGCAGAAGCTTACAAGAAGACCCTCACCGATGCTGGTGCCGAAGCGGAAATCAAATAGTTTCGTTTCCCAATTTTGATTTTTACCCTGCCCATGGACTACTCGTCGCCTGTGGGTAGGGTTTTGACGCTTTAAAGGAGAAAGAAAAAATGCCCCAATACTTCGATAACGTGGAAGGAATGGAACATCAAAGCATTACTATTGAGTTTGATCTTCTTAATGAGCATTACTCCTTCTTTAGCGACAAAGGAGTGTTTTCTAAAAACAAACTGGATTTCGGAACGGAATTATTGCTAAAAACAATTCTCGAAAACCGAATTACTCTTGGAAAAAGAACACTTGACCTTGGGTGTGGAGCGGGACCGATAGGACTCATCCTCGCTCACCTCGACCCGGAGAAACAAGTTACGCTTGCGGATATTAATGACCGGGCCCTCGAGCTTTGCGAAAGAAACGCCAAACATCTTGGCGTATCCTCTCAAACCGAGATCGTTCATAGCGACGTTTACCTCAACATACACTCCACCTATGATTCGATAATCTCTAACCCACCGATAAGAGCGGGAAAACGAGTCACTTACCGTATTTATGACGAAGCGCCATCTCACATGAATGAGAATGCTTCCTTAATCATCGTCATTCGTAAAGAACAAGGCGCTCTCTCTGTGAAGGAACATCTAGAAACGATCTTCCCTTCGGTCAATGTGTTAGCTCGCAAAAAAGGTTATTACGTCATTCAATCATCATTTAAAAGGAGCAGTATCAATGCCAAATGAAAAACAATTCCTAACCGAATTCCCAGGCCCAAACGGAAAGAACTATCCTGTCGGCCTTAACCATCGTGTCAATTTCGGAAAGATTTCCGGCTCTTTGGAACTTCCTTACTTGGTCGCTGTCCAAACCAAATCTTTCAATTGGTTCAAAGAAACCGGAATTGACGAAGTTTTTAGAGAAGTATTCCCGATTGTCAACAATAACGAAACAATTTCTTTGGAATACGAAAGCTGCCATTTTGAAGAGCCTGAATATAAGCCTCTTGAATGCAAAGAAGAAGATTTAACCTATTGCAGCAAACTGAAGGCCACTCTCTTATTAAGAAACAAAGAAGATGGCCAAATTAAAAAATCTGAAGTCTACATGGGCGATGTCCCAATGATGACAAGCAGTGGTACCTTCATTATCAACGGCACCGAAAAAGTCGTCGTTTCTCAGATCATTCGTTCCGCTGGCGCCTATTTTGAGAATCCAAATGAAAAAGGCGTTGAGTATCATGCCGAGTTAATTCCTACCAGAGGAACCTGGATCGAATTCGAGAACACAAACAAAGGACTCATTTTCGTCGATATTGACCATTCGCAGAACGCTTCGCACAAATTGCCTGCGACAATCATCTTCAAAGCCTTAGGCTTTTCTGAAGAAGATATCACCGATTTATTTGGTGATTCCGAAGCTTTGGTCAATACCATCAATAAAGACAAGGCGAGAGACAATGCAAATAAAGCCTTGATCGAAATCTTTAAGAAATTAAAACCAGGCGAACCTGTCACCAAAGAAGGAACGATTAACTTCTTAGTTCAACGTTTCTTTGATGAAAAGCGTTATGACTTAGGCCGTGCAGGTCGTTTTAAACTTACTCAAAAACTTGGCATTTATGGCCGCTTAGCGGGACGCGTTCTTGCTGAGCCTCTTATTTCCGCCAATGGCGAAATCGCCATGAATAAAAATGGCGAAGCCATGGTTGCGGGCTATACTTTAACCAAAGAAGACGTGGAAATGCTTCGTGACGAAGAATTCTTCGAGCAAGGCGCCATGGAAAAAGATCTGGCTGACAAAATCAATCCGGATTTTGCGATCGGATCTACCAAAATCAATATCGTTAAAGTGCATGCCAAAGACAAAAAAAGCGAAAAAGTCGTCAATATCATCGGCACCTCTTTGGAACTTTCCGGCATCATCGAAGGAACAAAGCCTCTTCTTTGCCTTGCTGTGCCTGATATTCTCGCTTGCTTCTCCTATTTCGAGAACGTGCGTGAAGGCATTGGGAGCTTAGATGATATCGATAATCTAGGGAATCGTCGTGTGCGCTGCGTTGGCGAGCTCTTGCAGAATCAATTCCGCATGGGCCTTACCAAGATGAGCAAGACAATCATTCAAAGAATGAACACGACCGTGGATTTCTCCGAAGCAAAGCCACAAGCCTTTGTTTCTATTCGCCCTCTGACTTCCTCTATTCATGAATTCTTCAATACTTCTCAGCTTTCGCAGCTTATGGACCAAGTCAACCCTCTTTCGGAACTTGCCAATAAGCGCCGTCTTTCCGCTTTGGGACCTGGTGGCCTTACCCGTGAAAGAACAACCATGGCCGTGCGTGATGTTCACTACACCCACTATGGCCGTATTTGCCCTATTGAAACTCCAGAAGGTCAGAACGTTGGCTTGATCAACAACTTATCAACCTATGCGAAAATCAATAAATTAGGTTTTATTGAGACTCCATACCGCAAAGTCTTCAAAATCACCGATAAAGACGGCATCACCCATGTCTATGTTTCGGATGAGGCCGAATATCTTTCTGCCGATGATGAAAAAGGACTTTATATCGCTGAAGCGAATATGAATACTTCCGAACCGATGGAATTGACCATCGACGGAAAGAAAGAAATCGTCAAAGAAATCCTGGATGATGAAGTGGTTTCAAGACACGACGATGACAACATCATCGTGAGCAAACAGCTTATCTCTTACGTTGACGTTTCCCCAAAGCAAATCGTTTCTGTCGCAGCCGCTTGCATTCCATTCCTCGAACATGATGACTCCACCCGTGCTTTGATGGGTGCGAACATGCAGCGTCAGGCTCTTCCATTGCTTCAACCAGAACTCCCCTATGTCGCAACCGGCATGGAACGTTCTGTTGCCCATGACTCGGGATTAGCGGTGGTCGCTAGAGAAGATGGCCTTGTCACCTATGTCGATAGCACAGAAATCACCGTCAAAGAGGAAGAAGGAGAGCATACCTATTTCTTACGCAAATTCGAGCGTTCGAACCAAGGCACGTGCATCAACCAGACTCCAATCGTCCATGAAGGCGATCAAATTAAGAAAGGCGATGTCATTGCCGATGGCCCATCCATGAAGAATGGCGAATTGGCTTTAGGACATAACCTCCTTATCGCTTATATGACTTGGAACGGCTACAACTATGAAGACGCCGTTATCATGTCTGAAAAAATGATTAAAGACGACACCTATACTTCTATCCATATCGAAGTCTATGATGTCGAATGCCGTGAAATCAAAGGAGGAGACTCCGAAGAAATCACCCGCGATATTCCAAACGTTGGCGAAGACGCTAAGAAATACCTCGATGAAAGAGGCATCATCATTCCTGGCGCTGAAGTCAAAGAAGGAGATATCCTTGTTGGTAAGACCACACCAAAAGGCAGAGTCGATCCAACTCCAGAAGAGAAGCTCTTAATGTCCATCTTCGCTGAAAAAGTGAACGAAGCCAAAGATACTTCCCTCCGTGTTCCTCATGGTGGGCAAGGCATTGTTTTGAAAGTCAAGTGCTTCTCACGTCGCCATAAAGACCCACTTGCTCCAGGCGTTATTGAAAAGATTCGCGTCTACATCATCCAAAAGAGAAAGATCTCCGAAGGTGACAAGATGTCCGGACGTCACGGTAATAAAGGCGTCATCTCGAAGATTCTTCCGGTGGAAGATATGCCCTTCTTGCCAGATGGCACCCCAATTGATATGATGCTTTCCCCAATGGGCGTTCCTTCCCGTATGAATATCGGTCAGGTCTTCGAAGTGCAGCTTGGCTTAGCGTGCCGCAAACTCAATATGAGAGTGGCTACGCCAGTCTTCGATGGCTTAACCAGCGAAGAAATCTCCAAACTCATGGTTCAAGCCGGATTATCTAGCGATGGCAAAACCATTCTCTATGATGGGCAAACCGGTGAGCGTTATCCTGAACGTATCGCCGTTGGCGTCCAGTACATGATTAAACTCAACCACATGGTCGATGATAAATTGCACGCCCGTAGCGTCGGTCCATATAGCTTAATCACCTTGCAGCCTCTTGGCGGTAAGGCACAAAACGGCGGTCAGCGTTTCGGCGAAATGGAAGTCTGGGCTTTGGAAGCTTATGGCGCAGCCCATACCCTCCAAGAAATGATGACCATCAAATCCGATGATCGCGTCGGAAGAAGAAAGACTTATGAGGCAATCATCAAAGGCAACCCTCTTCCAAAAGCCGGCATGCCAGAAGCCTTCAAAGTTTTCACGAAAGAACTCAAAGGCCTTTGCATGGATGTCACCCTTTATGATAAGAGTGGCGAAACCATCAACATGGATAACCTCGTGAAAGACGCTTTAATCGAAGAAAGAAAGATTAATTCCGCTATCCGTAACCTCTCTAGCAATCATGGAAACGTGAGCGAAGATGAGACTCCAGAAGAAGAGGAAAACTCTCTCGACGATACGTTGCAATCTGCTGCTGAAGAGGGGCTTACCACAACAAGTGACCTCTCTCATAACGAATAATAGGAGGAAGAAAGAATTATGTTTGATATCAATAATTTAGCCGCAATGCAAGTTGGACTTGCTTCCCCTGAAACCATTCGTAGCTGGTCCCATGGCGAGGTCATCAACTCCGAAACCATTAACTATCGTTCCCATAAACCAGAATTCGGTGGCTTATTCTGCGAACAAATCTTCGGTCCTGTGAAGGATTATGAATGCTCCTGTGGCAAATACAAGAAGATGCGTTTCCAAGGCACTACTTGCGAGAAGTGCCACGTTGAAGTCATTTCCAAGGAGTGGAGAAGAGAAAGATTCGGTCATATTGAGCTTGTCTCTCCTTGCACCCACATCTGGTATTTAAAAGGAATTCCTTCCCGTATCGGCTTAGTGCTCGATATGTCACCAAAAGAGCTTGAGGAAATCGTTTATTTCGCTGGACACATCTGTTTGAACCCAGGCACATCCACCGTTTTAAAGAAGAAAGAATTCTTCAATGACTCTGAAGATTCCAGAAACACCTTCGTCAATGCCATCCTTGCTTTCAAGGATCAAATTCCTGAAGGCAGCGCTGATTCTTTAAAGGCGGAAGAAATCATTGCTCGTTTGCAAAATCGTAACGAAACATTCGATTTCCTTTCTACAACCGCTTTTGTCGGCAAATACACCGGCGCTGAATTCGGCGAGGGCGCCGCTTCCATCAAGCGTCTTCTTCAAGAGGTCGATTTGGAAGAGGAATATAAAACCTTAACTGCCAAAATCCATGATGCAACTGGCCAAGCTCGTTTGAAATTAGCAAAGAGACTCGAAGTTATCGAAGCTTTCCGCAATTCCAACCAAAAACCAGAATGGATGGTTCTTGATGTTATCCCTGTGATTCCACCAGAGCTTCGCCCTATGCTTCAACTTGATGGCGGTCGTTTCACGGATTCTGATATCAACGATCTTTATCGCCGTGTCATCATCCGTAACAATCGTTTGAAGAAATTAATCGAAAACAACTCCCCAAGCGTCATTCTCATGAACGAGAAACGTATGCTTCAGGAAGCGGTTGACGCTTTGATCGATAATGGTCGCCGTGGCAAACCTACCCCAGGAAAGAATGGCCGTCCTTTGAAGTCCCTTTCTAGTGGCTTAAAAGGCAAACAAGGCCGTTTCAGACAGAACTTACTTGGTAAGCGTGTTGACTATTCTGGGCGTTCCGTTATTGCTGTCGGACCATCTTTAAAGATGTATCAGTGCGGTCTTCCACGCGAGATGGCCGTTCAGCTTTTACGTCCGTTTATCGCAGCCATTCTCTTAAAGAGAGGCGTTGTTACCGCTCATAGACAAGCCGATAAGCTTATCGATGCCTATGATCCGAAGGTGTATGACATTGTTGAGGAAATTATCGGCCAACACCCGGTTCTCCTTAACCGCGCTCCTACCCTCCATAGACTTTCCATCCAAGCTTTCCAACCTGTCTTGGTTGATGGCCATGCCATCCGTTTGCATCCGCTCGTTTGCCCTGGCTTTAACGCCGATTTCGATGGTGACCAGATGGCTGTCCACGTTCCTCTTGGGAAAGCAGCTCAAGAAGAAGCGCTCGATTTGATGCTCGCTTCGAATAACATCCTTGGTCCAAAAGATGGCAAAGCCATCGTTATTCCTTCTCAGGATATGGTCTTAGGAAACTATTACCTAACCGAAGAAGAATCCCGCGTCGACATGCTTAACCGCGCAAGAGATATCCGCAAGGTTACCGTTTATGACGAAGCGGAAAAAGCCGCTAACGAAAAAGCCGCTCTACAACAAGAAGAGTATTCCAAACAAGAAGGCAGGATCTTTGGCTCCGTCCAAGCGGTTATGGAAGCCTATGAAACTGGGTCCATCCAGATTCACACTCGTATCGTTGTTCCAGCCAAAGCCCTCCATAAGACATTCGGCGATGATTTGACTGTTTACGCATTGCCAAGCGATGTGGAAAATAAATATCTTATCACCACCGTCGGCAAGATCATCTTTAACGAGCTCTTCCCGGATGATTTCGTCTTTATCAACTCCAATAAACCAGCCAGCATCAACCACGATGTGATTGAGTCTTGGTTTGTTTCCCCGAAAGAGCTTCAAGAAAAACATGACGCTTTAGAGGAAAAAATTGGCAAACTCTCTGAGGAAGACGCAGTCAATTACCTCGTCGATACCTACTTCAAGAAGGATGGCGCCTATCTGGATGAACACTATAAAGATTCTGACTTTGCGGAACTTGCCAAGATCGCTCTCTCCTTGCACAAAGAAGAAGATAACCTTGGCGAATATATCTGCTTAACCAATCTCCGGAAGGCTATTGCAAAGAAAGATATTGGCTCCATCATCGATATGGTCTTCCATAAATACGATATGAAAGACGAGAGACAAGTCGAATCCAAACCTTCCAAGACTTCTGCGATTCTCGACAAGATCAAAGACCAAGGCTTCAAATATTCCACCATTTCTTCCGTTACGATCGCCTTATCTGATATTAAGGATATTAAGAACAAAGACGGATTCGTCAAAGCCGGTCAAGAAAAGGTTGAGAGGATTAATGAAGCCTATAACGAAGGCTATATCACCAACGAAGAACGTTATAAGCAAGTCATCAGCATTTGGACTTCCGTTACCGATCAAGTCGCAGGCGAGGTTGCTTCCTACATGAAGAAAGATAACCGTAACCCATTGATCATCATGGCTGACTCTGGCGCTCGTGGCTCCTTAGCGAACTTCAAGCAGTTGATTGGTATGAAAGGCTTGGTTTCTAACCCTAAGAACGAAGCCATCGAGCTTCCAATCATTTCTTCCTATCGTACTGGCGTTAAAGTCAACGAATTCTTCATCAATACCCATGGCGCTCGTAAGGGTGGAGCGGATACCGCTTTGAAGACCGCTGACTCTGGCTACTTAACAAGACGTCTTGTCGACGTTTCTCAAGATGTCATCGTCCGTGAGGATGATTGCCATTGCGATCATGGCTACAAAGTCAGAAAGATCGAGAAGAAGACGGCGGCTGGAAACATGGAAGTCATCGCTTCCATCTCCTCCCGTATCAACGGCCGTTATGCCATGCATGATATCGTTAATCCAAAGACGGGCGAAGTCATCGTTCCAGGCAATTCCTTAATCAATGAAGCCCAAGCGCTGGAAGTGGAGAAAGCGGGCATCGAAGAAGTGGAAATCCGTTCCATCTTCACTTGCCAAACCAAAGAAGGCGTTTGCCGTCATTGCTATGGCCTTAACATGGCTACCGGTCACCTTGTTGAACTTGGTGAAGCCGTTGGCATTATGGCCGCTCAATCCATTGGTGAACCAGGCACTCAGCTTACGATGCGTGTCTTCCACACCGGCGGCATGGCTGGAGAAGATATTACTTCCGGTCTTCCACGTGTCCAAGAACTTGTCGAAGCCCGTAATCCAAAAGGCCAAGCCATCATCTCTAAATTTGCCGGTACTGTTACCAATGTCGAACATAAGGACGATGGTGCCGCCATTGTCACTGTCACCTCTTCTGCTAAGAGCACGGTGGAAAGCAATACCGCTGAAGTGGAAACCTATGATGTGCCACGTAACGCCAAACTTGCCGATGACATCAAAGTCGGCGGCTTTGTCGAAGCGGGTGGATTCATCACCAAGGGTTCTAAGAAGCTTCAAGACTTGCTTGACTACACCGATGTCTCTACAGTCGAGAGCTATTTGTTAAGAGAAATCAAGATGGTTTATGCCGCACAGGGTATCGAACTCTCCGACAAACACCTTGAAATCATCATCCGTCAAATGCTGCGTAAGATGTTTATCACCGATTCTGGCGATACCAACCTCTTACCGGGCACCAGAGTGGATATTGATCGTTACACCGAAGCCAACCAAACCGCCCTTGTCAATGGCTTACGTCCAGCAATTGGCCGTCCATTGATCCTAGGCATCACCAAGGCTGCTTTGGAAACCGAATCCTTCCTCTCTGCCGCATCCTTCCAGGAAACGACCCGTGTTCTTACCGACGCTGCCATTAAGGCAAAACGCGATAACCTCCATGGTTTGAAAGAGAATGTCATCACTGGCAAACTCATTCCTACTGGATCTGGCTTATACACCGAAGAAGAAGAGAAAGAACGTCTTTCTCACTTCGATGTCTTAACCAAGATGAAGGAAGTCAAGGCTCAATATGTCGAAGCGCATGACCGCAAAGACAATTTGAACGACTAGTCCATAAACAATAAAGAGACCGCTCCGGCGGTCTCTTTTTTAGTGCCTAGGCTTTTTCTCAAGAAAAACAAGCTTTAAGGAACCACTTAGCAATGTTTCTTCGCGATTCCGTCTTGGCATGTAGCAAAGAATGAATCAAACGATTGCCTGGTCTAATGTCGAACGTCCCTAGAAAAACGTTTTCTACTATTGTCACATGTTTATTTTGTAAAAACGTTTCGATTTCACAAAGTTTGATGTTTTCATAAAAAGTGCAGATTCTAAAGTTGGCATCTTTTTCTTCCTGCTTTTTGCTTTTTTCTTTCTGTTTTCGTTTCTCCCGTTCTCTTTTTATTTTGCGTAATTTTCGAAGCTTTTCATAGGCATCCCACGCTTCCCTCAAGGAAGCTTCCCTATCATCGTGATAGTAATATAGCGAGTAGCACGTTTCGCAGAACCATTCATCGTTCGTGCAATTGCGACATTTCCCCATCCCTTTGAACCTGGAGTCTTCCGGAACCAGGCCTTTATGCCGCCCATTGCCGATTTGATTGTCAACCAATTCTCGACAATAACAACGGCCAAGCTGATTCGGGAGCCAAACACCAAACCGACCGCCAAGGCTCAGCCGACGATGCGGATCCAGCTCATGGAGAGTCCGGCTGTCATCGCGGAGACGCATGCGGTAGATGCGGTGATTGCTGCGTCCTTCAGCCCGGTACCCACCAGTATGGAGAAGATGCCGCTTACCGCCACGACGGCGAAGACGGCACTTGGGTTCTTCCTTGCCCCCGATGGCGAATGGTATGGACAGCGACAGGATCAATAGAAGAAATCTTTCCCTCTCAAAGGTTTCCTCCTTTTAAATTAATTTTAAGGCAGCGCTTTTCCGAGAAAAGGAAACGATTATTTAGAATGTATTGGAAGGTAGTTAACCATTTCATTCTCTTTTCTTTGCCTTTTGATAAGAAAGACTTCGAATTATAATTAGTTCGTTATGAATGGGATGTGGCGGAAACAAGGATATAACATTGTTCTCCTAACGATTGTTTCTCTTGCCTTTGGTTTCTTGGCTTTGCTTTTTGCACCATCTTCCTTATCTCCGATTTATCAAGGGTTGGATTTTGGGCATAACGATTTAGACGGGAATTTCTTTCTTTATTTGGGATATGGATACATACATGGCTTAAAACCATATGTTGATTTATTCGATCATAAGGGGATGTATATTTTTTGGGTTGAAGGATTAGGCGCTTTAATGGGCGGCAAGAACGGGATGTTTGTCATTATGTCTCTTTATATGGCCGTGAATTATTTTTGCTATAACCTTATTTTTAGGGAATTAGGCTACAAAAAGTCCGTTTCGTTTTTTCTTTCTTCCGTGATCGGACTTATTCTTTCTTGTTTCACCGCTTGTGGTGGACACCATACAGGGGAGCTTTTGAACCCTTTCTTTTCTTTGACGATTCTCTTTTATATTCGAGGAATTGCTCGCTCTACTAAAAAAGATTTCTTGATTGGATCTTCTTTTGCGGGATTATCTGCTGGGCTCTCTTTTATGTCTCGTCCTTCAGAAGCGGCTTTGCCTTTAGGTGTGGTTATTTTCTTTCTTGTTTATTGGCTAAGGAAAGAAAAGAAAGATCGTTCTCTTCTTTGGAATGCTCTTCTTGCCATCGTTTTTTTCCTTCTTCCTATTGCCATTTCTTTCATTGAGGCATTTGTTCGCGGTTTCTTAAAAGAAATGCTGGATTCGATGATTTTCCAAAATTCAAGTTATGTGACAAAGCATTGGGATCTTTCGAGAATCCTTGCATCTTTAGAAACCGCTTCTCTTCTCGCCATTTCAATTGTTTTGCTCCTTCTTCGCCGCAAAAAGCTAGAAAAAAACCTATTCCTTTTCTTCTTTACTGTCATTCTAACGGATGGCATTATGCAGGTCTTCATCTCTCGTTACATTAATTATTGGATAAGCTTTTTGCCTCCTATTCTAATTACTCTTTCTCTTTGCTTTATTCCTAAAGAATTTAGTAAAAAAGCACGAACGATTTCGTTTTCCTCTGTTATGGCGGCTTATATCGCGTTCTCTCTTTTCTTTAGCTTGACCTCCTTCTTGCTTAGCGAACCTCTTGTGGTGAATGCTTCGGAACTTCGCTCTTCTTGCAAATCCAACAAAACATGCGAAAAGAATCTCACGGAATTGATTGAAGAAAAAGATCCTAACCATGAAAAAGAGGTTTATGTGCTTGATGGCAATCCTGCCCCATTACTCTATTTAGGAAGATTGTCTTCTTGCAAATATGTTTCTTTATCTAGTTGGTGGTCTCATGACAACCCTGATATTAATACGCAACTGCTTTCTTATTTTGAAGAGAAAGAACCATATTGGATTATCGCGCCTTCTAAAGAAAGCGAAGAAAATGACGTCTATACTTATTTGCATACGCATTATCAACGGATGAGAACGGATTTTTATTATTCTTATTGGGAAAGAAAATAAAGATAAATCAAAGCACACTTAACCTTGTGTGTCAAAATCCATATAAATTCGATGTTGACAACGTTTTAAGGGAAGGTAAAATCTTCAATGCATGTGAAAAGGGCTTTACCCCTTTTTTCACGAATGCGGATTACTCGAAAAGGAGAATTGGACAAAATGCCTACAATTAATCAGCTTGTCCGTTCTGGCAGAAAGAGCAACGTCAAAAAGTCTAAGTCACCAGCCTTAGGCAAACGTTATAACTCCTTAACCAAAACGACAACCAATCAACCTAGTGCCCAAAAGCGCGGTGTTTGCACCCGTGTTGGCACAATGACTCCTAAGAAGCCAAACTCTGCTCTTAGAAAATACGCCCGTGTCCGTTTATCGAATGGCTATGAAGTCACCGCTTATATCGGTGGTGAAGGACATAACCTTCAAGAACACAGCACCGTCATGATTCGTGGCGGCCGTGTGAAGGACCTTCCAGGTGTTCGTTACCACATTATCCGTGGTACGCTCGATTGCGCCGGTATCGAAGCGCGTCGTCAGGGCCGTAGCCTTTATGGTACGAAGAAACCAGCCCCAGCTAAGTAATAGAAAGGATTAGAGATTTATGTCACGTAAAGGAAAAATCGAAAAACGCGATGTCTTGCCAGATCCGATCTATAACAGCAAGCTCGTTACCCGTTTGATCAACCGCGTTATGTATGACGGCAAGAGAGGAACTGCTCAAACCATCATCTATAACTCCTTCAAGATCATCGAAGAAAAAACTCAGAAACCTGCCATCGATGTGTTTGCGACCGCAATCAACAACATCATGCCAGAAGTGGAACTCAAAGTTCGCCGTATTGGTGCGGCCAACTACCAAGTTCCAGTCGAAGTCAGCCCAGAAAGAAAACAAACTCTCGGCCTTCGCTGGCTCGTCACCTATTCCCGTCTTCGCAATGAGAAGACCATGGAACAAAAATTAGCAGGCGAAATCATCGATGCCGCTAATGGAACGGGTGCCTCTGTTAAGAAGAAGGAAGACGTTCATAAGATGGCAGAAGCCAATAAGGCTTATGCTCACTACCGCTGGTAATAAGGAGAATACCCATGGCTGTTGATGAAAATGATATTGTTGAGAGCGCCACTTACGACCTCCCACACACCCGCAACATTGGTATTATGGCTCACATCGATGCTGGTAAAACCACAACGACTGAGCGTATCCTTTATTACACAGGACGTACCCACAAAATCGGCGAAGTTCACGAAGGAACCGCCGTCATGGACTGGATGGTCCAAGAGCAAGAGCGTGGTGTCACAATCACCGCATCTGCTACAACCGCTTTCTGGAAAGGCTATCGTTTAAATATCATCGATACCCCAGGGCACGTTGACTTCACTGTCGAAGTTGAGCGTTCTCTCCGTGTTCTCGATGGTGCGGTTACCGTTCTTGATTCCAAAAACGGCGTTGAGCCACAAACCGAAACCGTTTGGAGACAAGCCGATAAATATGAAGTTCCAAGAATCGTCTTCTGCAACAAGATGGACGCTATCGGCGCGGACTTCTTTATGTGTTTAGACACTCTCAAAGAAAGACTTGGCGTGAAATACGCAGCCTTCCAACTTCCTATCGGCAAAGAGAGTGGATTTATCGGGGAAGTAGACCTTGTCAAGATGATTGCCTGGGTCTTTAGCGATAAGAAAGAAGAAGCCCCAAAACAAGTCGAAATCCCTGATGATTTAAAAGAGCAAGCGAAAGAATACCATCAAAAGCTCATTGAGGCCTTGGCCGATTATGATGAAGACCTTATGATGATGGTTCTTGATGGACAAGAGCCAAGCGTTGATATGATTAAGGCCGCTGCTCGTAAGGCTGTATTAACCGCGAAATTCTTCCCAGTTTTCTGTGGCACCGCCTTCAAAAACAAAGGCATCCAATTATTATTGGACGCTGTTATTGACTATTTGCCATCCCCTCTTGATATTCATGGTGAAAAGGGCAAACTCAATGGTGAGGATTATGTCTGCAAAGTTACGGATAATGCCCCATTCATTGGCTTAGCCTTCAAGATTGCCACCGACCCATTCGTTGGCCGTTTGGCCTATGTCCGTGTCTATCAAGGAGAATTAAAGAGCGGAACCTATATTCTTAACTCTTCGAATGGCAAACAAGAGCGTATCGCTCGTTTGGTCTTGATGCACGCCAACCACCGTCAGGAAGTCAACGTTCTTCACGCTGGCGAAATCGGCGCCGTTGTCGGCTTAAAGAACACCACGACTGGCGACACCCTTTGCGATCCATCTGAACCGGTCGTTCTTGAATCCCTCGAATTCCCTGAACCAGTCTTGGAAGAGGCTGTCGAGCCTAAGACCAAGGGCGATTTGGAGAAGATGAATATCGCCATCCAAAAATTGGCGGAAGAAGATCCGACCTTCAAAGCGCATACGAATACGGAAACCGGCCAAACCATCATCGGCGGCGTCGGCGAGCTTCAACTCGATATCATCGTTGACCGTATGAGACGTGAATTCGGTGTCGAAGTCAACGTCGGAAGACCGCAAGTCAACTATCGTGAAACCATCCGTAAGACTGGCGAAGCGCAAGGCCGTTATGTCAAACAAAGCGGTGGTCATGGTCAATACGGTGATGTTTGGATCCGTTTCGAACCAAACCCAGGAAAAGGCTTCGAGTTCGTTGACGCTATCGTCGGCGGAGCCGTTCCAAAGGAATTCATCAAGCCTACGCAACAAGGTCTTGAAGATGCCCTTGGCCGTGGTTTGATCGCCGGCTATCCGGTTATCGATATCAAAGCAACCTTATTTGACGGTTCCTATCACGATGTCGACTCTTCCGAAGCCGCTTACAAGATCGCCGCTTCCATGGCTTTGAAAGCCGCCGCTAGCAAGTGCGATCCTGTCATTCTCGAGCCTATCATGAAAGTCGAAATCACCGTTCCAGAAAAGTACTATGGCGATGTCATTGGCGATGTCAGCCGTAGACGTGGTGAGATCACAGGAGAAATCCAACGCGGCAACGCTAAGGAAATCGACTGCTTCGTCCCACTTGCTGAAATGTTCGGCTATGTCACTGATTTGCGCTCCTTGACGCAAGGTCGTGGAAACTTCATGATGGCCTTTGACCACTATGGAGAATGCCCACGCTATGTCCAAGATCAAATTATTGCGAATAGCAATATGTCTAACCGCTAATTTTATTGATTATTCACGTAGTGAGATTTACAATACATTAGCAATTTGTTGAAAACCATTATTGGAGGAATAAAAACAATGGCAAAAGAGAAATTCAACCGTGACCGTGTCCACGTTAACGTTGGTACAATCGGCCACATCGACCATGGTAAGACAACCTTATCGGCTGCTATCATGCACGTTCTTAGCTTAGTTGGCAAAGAAACCAACGGCGTCGATGGCAATGCGAAAGACGTCGGCTATGCTGGCATTGACTCTACACCAGAAGAGAGAGCTCGTGGTATCACCATTAACTCCGCTCACGAAGAATACGAAACCAAAACCCGTCACTATGCCCACGTTGACTGCCCAGGGCACGCTGACTATATCAAGAACATGATTACCGGCGCCGCACAAATGGATGCCGCTATCCTTGTTGTCGCCGCTACCGATGGTGTTATGCCACAAACCCGTGAACACGTCTTACTTGCTCGTCAAGTCGGTGTTCCATCCATCATCGTCTTCCTTAATAAGTGCGATATGGTCGACGATCCAGAATTAATCGACTTAGTCGAAATGGACGTTCGTGACCTTCTTACTTCTTACGGATTCCCAGGTGATACATTACCAGTCATCCGTGGCTCTGCTTTGAAGGCCCTTCAAGTTACCTCCAGCAAAGACCCAGATGCCAAACCAATTCTTGAGTTATTGCATACTCTTGACACCTATATCCCAGATCCAGTTCGTTCTGATGACAAGCCATTCTTAATGCCTATCGAAGATGTCATGACCATCTCTGGCCGTGGCACTGTCGTTACTGGCCGTGTTGAGCGTGGTGTTGCTCACATCAACGATGAAGTTGAGATCGTTGGCATCAAACCTACCCAAAAATCCGTCATCACCGGTCTCGAAATGTTCCGTAAGACCCTTGATTACGCGGAAGCTGGCGATAACATCGGCGCTCTTCTCCGTGGCATCACCCACGACCAAGTCGAACGTGGCCAAGTTCTTGCCAAACCAGGATCTATCGTTCCACACGATAAGTTCACTGCTACCGTCTACGTCCTTACTAAAGAAGAAGGCGGACGTCATACTGGCTTCTTAAAAGGCTATCGTCCACAATTCTTCTTCCGTACCACCGATATCACCGGCACCATCGACCTCCCAGCCGATGTCGAAATGGTTATGCCAGGTGACCACGTTACCTTCACCGTTACCTTGATTCACCCAGTTGCTTTGGAAGCTGGCACCAAGTTCTCTATCCGTGAAGGCGGCAAAACCGTTGGTTCCGGACAGGTTGTCGAAATCATTCACTAATTTCTGATTAGTCACATCAAGCCCCTGCATTCCGTAGGGGCTTTTTGTTTTAATGCTTTCTTATTTCTTTGATATAACCTATATTAATTTCTATGGAAAACGAAGATTTATTAACACCTGCACCGATTAGCAAAAGGGCCTTTGCTTTTATCGTGGATTTTATTTTGGCCTTTGTGATTGGGACGTTGCTGAATTCCTTTGTGACAGGCACCTATATGTTTGATGCCTTAAACGGGAACAAGCTCCAACAAGAGTACTATTCTTTTGCCCAAGATTCTGGACTTTGCCATGCCACAATGGACGAATCTGGAAAAATCAAGACCATTTCCCTTTTTGGCTATGCGGAAGATGGAAAGGAAAATTCCTCTTTAGGATATCTTCCAACTCCAACAGGTGCTCTTGGATACGAAGCCTATTTGGATAAAGTTTGGAACTATTACACTGTCTTTTATCCGACGGATACGAGAATGGTCCATCCAGAAAACTATACTTATTCCGCGGATTCTTTAGATTCTTACAAAGAATATACCTACACTAAGATTTTCCTTTTGCCTGAGACTGAAACAGTGGAAGGAAAGAAAGACGTCGCTCTTTATTCCAACGATGATTCTCAACCATATTTCCAATATGCCGTTAAGGAAGATGGAACGGCAAACCTTGCGGCAAAACCTATCTTAAGAAAAGAAATTAAAGATAAGGTAGATGCTAAGGATTCCGAAACCTTAAAGAAATTAAGAGATTATTTCTTAACGATAAACGAAACCAATGGGACTTTATCTATAAGTGGGGGCGTCTATTATGAAGCGGCTCTTCACTTAGAAGGTCAAAAAGGGTCCAACCAAACCTATTTCACGGATCATTACCGCGATGTTCAAATTATCTCCTGGGAATGCTCTTTGACGGCTCTATTGCCAGTTTATTTCGTTTTCTTCTACCTTATCCCTGTATGCGATAAGAAAGGAAGAGCTTTAGGGAAATTTATCTTCCGCTTAGGCGTAGTTAGAGAAGATGACATCTATATGAACCCATTGCAAAGATGCCTTAGGCCTTTATTCATGTTGGTTCTTGTTTCTTTGACATTAATTCCAAATTCGGGGGCGAGCATGATTGCCTTTGGTGCGGCTGCTCTTCTAGATTTTGCTTTCCTTGCTTTCTCTAAAACAGGAAAAGGAACCATCCATGATCGTCTCTTTAAAACCGCTGTCGTTTCTTTGAAAGGCTCTGAAATCTTTGCCAACTACGAAGAGAAAGAAATCTATCTTGCTAAATATCAAACACAGGAAAATCCTTCCTCTGATGAGGAGATGTTAAAAGAAGACACCATTTTGGATCTTTCAACTATCAATAAGCGTCGAGATGAAGCGAGGAACATAACTTCCTTCGACGAATTTGAAAAAATGAAAGACGAGGAACATGCCAAAAAAGAAGCGATGGATCCTTCGAATAAAGTGAACCTTAACAAAGAAGAATAAGTTCGATTGGCCTTAGAAATGAATATCTAAGGTCTTTTTCTTTAACCAATAAAGGTCAGTATCCTTATCGTAATAAATCTCTTCGCCTCTATTCATGAAAGAAAGGTAGTTCCGGATGTCTCTGATATAACGCTTAAAAGTTAAATTGTTGATGAGCAATTCGGCCTGAACTTCCTTTTTGCATAGGCAACGATCTTTAAGAAGCTTGTCATAGATATAGAGAAGCGAAACGTTTTTCTTAAAAGGAGAATTCTTCATATCACGTTTATTTTACAAAGATTTTCTTTCTTTGGCTGTGATTAACGTTAAAATATAGAGCGGAAGAACTCCTTCCATCACATATTTGCGAAATGACACCCCCTTTCTTCAGGAATGAAGAATAAATAACTTTCCGCTTTTGGATGTGCGGGTGTTTTTTATTTTGTTCAATAGAAAGGCTAAAAATGAAAACAAAAACATTACTTCTCTTGAGCGTGGCAGGCTTCATGATGCTTGCAAGCTGCAAATCAAACGGAGAGAATGGTTCCTCGACCTCATCTTCCCAAATTTCTTCTCCGGAATACGATTACGATACGATCAGCATTGCGGAAGCAATCGAAATTTGCTCACAAAACAAAACGGCAGCAACTACCGATCGTTATTACATTGCTGGCTACGTTGAATCCATTGATGACTACAATTATGGTCAAATGACCATCAAAGACGATACAGGAAGCATTCTTGTTTATGGTTCTTATGGGGCGGATGGTGTCAACCGCTTTGGCGATTTGGAAGACAAACCAAAAGTAGGGGATCTCGTTGTTTTATATTCTACCTTAACGGAATTTGATGGTACGCCGGAAATTAAATCGGGCTGGATCGTTTTCTTAAAACACATCGAAATTCCTTTTGATGAAGCGAACTACTCCGAGATGAGTATTGCTAAAGCGAGAGAACAAGAACAAGGAAAACTTATTAAAACTACAGGTGTTGTTGCACGTCCTACGAAGGCTGCAAACGGGGCATATGATGGTTTTTATCTCGTCGATTCCTCTTCCTCTATCTATATTCACGGAAGTGATGTCGCTGCTCAAGTTCAAGAAGGAAATACCATTACGATTTGTGGCAAATTGACTTATTGGATTCTTGATACCGAGAAAGCGAATGCTCAAAAATTCAATTACGCCGGTTCCATTCAACTAGATGAATGTACCATCGTGAATAACGACAAAGGCTCTAAAGATTTAGACCTTTCTTGGGCAAAAGAAACCACTGTTAAGGAAATGATTAACACTCCATTTTCTGCTAACGTCACAAACCAGATATTCAAAGTTAATTCCTATGTCAAAAAGAATCAAGGCACAGGCTTTGTTAACTATTATTTCAACGATATCGATGGTACGACGGGGAGCTACACCTACACAAAATGCAATGGCTCCGATTATGCTTGGTTAGATGAATTTGATGGCAAAATTTGCACTGTTTATCTTACGGCGGCGAATGCCAAGAGTAATCCAACCGGATGTGTCTGGCGTTTCACCCCAATTAAAGTGAGCTATGATAATTACCAATTCGATAAGACGAACGTTAATTCTTTCGTTTGGGAATATCACGTCAAAGATCTTTTCAAAAATGAATATACGGGCGACCCAGCTGTTGAAGTGCCAACTAGCATTTCTTCTGAACTTTTAGGATTCACCGGCGCGACAATTACTTATTCTTCTAGCAATCCTGCCATCGCCGATTTTGAAACGAAAGAGGATAAAACCGTTTTCCATATCAAAGGTGAAGAAGGAACGACAAAAATTTCGACTTCTATCGCCTATGAGTCAAACCCTGTTCTTACTAAGACTTTGGATATTACCTATAAGAAACCAGAAGTGGGCGATAGCTTAACGGTTAAACAAGCCATTGAGAGCGCAGATCAAGAAACAATCGTGGTTCGTGGAATCGCTGGGCCTTCCTTAGTCAACCAAGTTGGCTTCTATCTCATTGATGAAACAGGGGCGATCGCGGTTAAAACGGATGCTGAAAGTATGGCTCAAATTTCCATGGGCAATGAAGTGGTTCTTCAAGGAAAAAAGAATGACCACTATGGCAGAGGGGAAGGCGCGACCTGTTCTGGACAAATTTGCTTATTGGACGCAAAGATCGTTGCCAATCTTTATGGCAAACATGAATATTCCACCGCTTCCTTCATTACTGATAAGACGTTGCTTGATTTGTATAATACGAAGGCTGAAACAGCTGCTTCTGCTCAAGTCTATACACTCCGCGCAAGCGTTTTAGAGGAAGTCAACGACAAATACAGCAACATCTATCTTGTCGATGGCGAAACAAAACTCTCTTTATATTGCAGTTCTAGCAAACAATATTCCTTCTTATCCGCCTTCTCTGGCAAGGAAGTTACTGTTGAAGTTGCTCTTTCTAACTGGAATAACAAAAAGTTCTATAAGGGTTCCGTTCTCTCTGTTACCTATGAAGGAACGAAGACCTATAACAAGCTTAACTATACCGCTTAATTTCAGCTTTTATTAAGGGAATGGGGCTCTTTGAGCCTCATTTTCTTTTAGATGCTTCTTTTGTAAAATATAATCACATTTATGGTTAAAGATTTAGTCGATAAAAACATTGAGGAAAAAAAGGAAACAGCAGCTGTGGAAAAAACGAAAGAGGTTCCTGAAAAAAAGGAAAAACCGAAAGGCGTTAGGGGAGGAAATCTAAGAAGAATTCTTGCTGAATTAGCGGATTTCTTTGTGTGTTTCGTCTTAGCGATTACCCTTTATGGCGTTTGTTTCCAAAAAGCTTTTGGATATGAAAAGTATTCCTCCGAGATGCGTGCTATATCTGATCAACAAACTTCCATTTTCCTTTCTCATCATTTGTATGAGAAGGACGATAAAAAAACTTTGCTAGTGAAAACGGATTTGGAAGAAAGATGGTTTTATTATTACTTAAGCAAGCAGGATGATTTATTTGATTCAAAAAAGACGTCTGAGTGTCTTCGTGACTATTATGTTACGGCAAGACAAGAGGGTTTTCCTTTGATGAGTCAAAAAGAATATAACGTTATCATTTTAGGCTTGCCATCCTCCTTAGAAGAACAGAATAGTTCGCCTTATTTTGTTTATGACCTTTCCCGAGAAAATCCATTAGATTCTGAGCCTATATTCTCTTCAAAAACCCAAGATAATCTCAGCCGATATTTGCTAGGAAATAAAGACGCATATGACCCACAAAATACGTATAAGGCCCTTTCGTCCTTTTTCTCTAAAGCCTATGATTCAGCCGCTAATGAAATTGTGAAAGAAGAAACATACATGAATTTAACGATTCAATATGCAAGTGTTATGTGGAAACGGGCATATTTGCAAAGTGCCGCCATCATTTGCTCTTATTTGCTTGGCGCTATCATTTCTTTTCTTTTAATCCCTTTGATTCAATTAAGCGGTTTAACGCTAGGAAAAAGAGCGGCAAAACTTGAAGTTTGTGACAGAGAAGGAAGCAAACCGAAATGGTATGCTTTCTTAATACGTGGGTTAGTGGAAACGATTTGCTATTGTTTCGCTATCCCTTTTATTGGCGTGATTTCTTTTGGCTTTGGCGCTATGGAAATGCCTTTTCTTGATTTTGGGCAAGCCCATCTTAGTCTCTCTTTCTTCGCTGTATTAGGCCTTTTGCTTAGCTTATCTTCCCTTATTCTCCTGTTTGCGACTCCAAACAGGCAATCATTACATGATTTAGCGTCCATGACCTATGTGAACACTACAGATGTGAAAAAGATCCGTGATGCAGAAGAACAATTAAAGAAAAAGGAAGGAGAAACGGAAAATGGAACAAACTAAAAAAGAAATCGAATATTTCAAAGCTCCTTTCGGAAAAAGAATGATTGCGGCGATTGTTGAAATTCTTTTGCTCGCTTTTGCTTCTTTCGCCTTTCTTTTTTTGACGCGCCTTATTGCGGAACAGTCGGATTCCTATCAAAATTCATTTAAGACGTTTGTCGATATTTCTAAACAATCTCAACTTTATGTTTGTGACGAGACGACGGAAAACAATCTCGTTCCTGTTATTGAGTATTATGAGAAAAGAACATACGAAGAACAGAATTCCATTTTAGAGGAACGCTTGACTTCTTTTTATAAGATGGATCTATTCTTTTCGGAAGAAACTTCCTCGGATGAATATGGGCCTGTCTTGTTTTTGAAACAAAAAATTGGTGAAGACAGGATTGGAAAAGAAGATAACGTCTATTATTTTGTTTCTACAGATGACGGACAAATAAAGGCAAACCCCTCTCTTTCCGAAGAGGAGATGAACCAATTTTATCTTTCCGCTTACGATAAAGCCGTCTCCTATTTAAATAATAACGACGATTACGTTTTAGCAAGAAACGTGATTACCATCTACATTAATTTGATCGTTATTCCTGTTTCGATTGTTCTTGCTTTCTTGCTTTTGGAAATACTTGTGCCCCTTCTTTTTGGCAGAAGAGGAAAACAAAACCTTGGAATGAAACTGATGAAGCTTTCTCTTCTTTCTTCAAACGGTCTTTCTTTGAGCGGCAGACGTTTTCTTGCTCGGCAAATGATTCAATTGGTTTTAGAGGTATTGCTTTCCATGGTTTCTTTTGGAATTCCTCTTATTGTTTCCTTCTCGATGATGCTAGTTCGAAAAGATGGGGAATGCTTGCATGACTACCTTGTTGGATCCTACATGGTTGATAGTAGCGACCAGTCTGTCTACGTTTCTTATTCTGAGATGAAAGAACTTCAAAAGAAAGCCGACGAATTGGCAAAAAAGAACTTTTCTTCTAATGGACGTTCCAAGGAAGAGCCTCCTTTAGGAGACGATTCGATTTGGCGTAACTTAAAAAATAAATAAAATAAGATTTTAGTTTGCTTTTTGCTCATTTTAGGTGTCTTGTTTAATGATGATTTTGTTCTTATAATTTATGCATTAGAGAATGATCGGAGACGCTCATGGAGATTAGACTAAAAAATCTTACCAAATGCTTCCCAGGGAACCCTAAAAAAGGTATTCCTGATACTTATGCGGTGAAGTCTTTGGATGTTACCATCCCGGATGGAAAACTTGTTGGCCTTTTAGGCCCATCAGGTTGTGGCAAATCCACGACCCTTTATATGGTTGCTGGGCTTTTAGAACCAACTGAAGGAGAAATCTGGTTTGGAGATGAGGATGTTACCGATTTAGAGCCAGAAAAAAGAGGCATTGGTTTAGTTTTCCAGAATTACGCTCTTTATCCTCATATGACCGTTTATAAGAACGTTGCTTTCCCCTTGACCAATTTAAGAATTGAAGAGAAAGTTCTCGACAAAGACGGAAAACCTGTTTTGGATGAAGACGGAAAGCCTTACATCAAAAAGAGAAAATTAACCAAAGATGAGATTGATAAAATCGTTCGTGAAACCGCTAAAGTCGTTCAAATTGAACAATATCTTGAAAGAAAACCAAATCAGCTTTCTGGCGGTCAACAACAGCGTGTTGCCATCGCTCGTGCCTTGGTGAAAAAACCAAAAGTTCTTTTATTGGATGAGCCTTTGAGCAATCTTGACGCACGTTTAAGGCTTCAAACTCGTGAAGAAATCAGAAGAATTCAACAATCTACTGGAATCACAACCATTTTTGTCACTCATGACCAAGAAGAAGCGATGTCCATCTCCGACGAAATTGTTGTTATGAAACTCGGTGTTGAACAACAGCGTGGTGTTCCTCAGGAAGTTTATAACAATCCATGCAATAAATTTGTCGCTAACTTTTTAGGGACTCCTCCAATTAACTTCTTTGACGGTTATGTCAAAGACAACAAGGTTTATGTCGGCGATCAAGTGGTCCGCGAAATCACGGAAAAGAAAGTGGAAGACCAAAAATGTTCTGTTGGAATTCGTCCAGAGGGCATTGTGATTGACGAAAAAGGGACTTTCTCGTTCGATTGTGAAAGAATCCTTACAATGGGACGCGATATTATGCTTGTTGCGAATCATCCAAACGCAACATCAAATACCAAATTTGTTGTGGATGCCTTTGTTAAAGTTCAAACAGGAAATGTACGTTGCTCTATCAAGCCACATAAATGTTTTGCTTTCTCTTTAGAAGGAAATGAGGAGAGAATCATCTAATG